>OIDK01000379.1_pt1 | contig 14799 bp, 9 predicted proteins | sample 1581551 | NCBI WGS metagenome assembly OIDK01 (sample SAMEA3882522, study PRJEB24775) | human gut metagenome | biome: human-associated habitat; feature: intestine environment; material: feces | place: Netherlands | collected 2009/2010
GAGATCTGCTTGGAAATACTGCCGGCTATTACACGTATGATAAATAAATGGAGAATTCTTTTTTGACATCGTATCTGCCTGTGATGCGGTGTCTTTTTTTATGTTAAAGGAGACTTTTTTATGTCAGGTACTTATTACAGATCCAGTCGTGTCATTTCCAAAAACAACGCAAGAAACTATCTTTCCTCAAATGTAAAGATCCCTGCGCCAATTGAATATATCGCGTCGGAAGCTTTTCAGAAAAAGACCAAGATCTCCTCTGTCTGTTTTCCGGACACGCTTAAAAATATCGGCGCCAGAACCTTTCAGGGCTACACTCTTCTGAAAGAAGTATTGCTTCCCACCCAGGTGGAAAATATGGGATCCAACGTATTTTCTCAATGTAATTCCCTGAAAAAAGTCATTCTTCCTCAGGCACTTTCTTCTATCCCGAGAGCCGCCTTTCAGGAGAACCGAAAGCTTGGATGTGTGATCTTTCCCCATGATTCACAGATTTCCCGGATCCGCTCCGAAGCTTTTTCACAGTGTACCTCCCTGGAATCCCTTCAGCTGTCTTCCGCACTTACCCTCATCGAGGACCGTGCTTTTTACCGCTGTAAAAATCTCCGTTCCGTGGATTTCCCGGAAGGTCTGAAACGTATTGGAAAAGAGGCTTTTTATTTTTGTGCCATAGAAGAACTTCATCTTCCCCAGTCCCTGGAATTTTTGGACGAAAGCGCATTTTTTAAGTGTATGAATCTTACTTATGTCTGTCTTCCCACAAATATCCATTATATCGGCAAATGGGTATTCCACGGATGTAACCGTATGAAATATCTGGAGATCCGACACGATCCCGATTTTATCGGGCCATGGATCATCAACCGTGCCTGTACCATCCGGTGTTATAAAGGTTCCAAAGTAGATGAGTATTGTAAGGAATTTGATTTTAAAGTTGAATATTTATGATCAAATGATCAAAAACGGCATTTTTTCACATTTCATTCTGTGAAAAAATGCCGCTTTTATTTTTCAGGGGATAACAGCTTTATTTAACTGTTACCTTGCATGTTACTTTTTTGCTTCCGCTCTTTACGGTGATCACTGCTGTTCCTGCTTTTTTTGCTGTGATCACACCTATGCTGCTTACGGTTGCCACGTTCTTATTGGAAGAAGTGTAAGTAATCTTCTCACCGGATGTGAACGGTGTACGTACCGGTTTCAGGGTTGTCTTTGCTCCTTTTTTCAGAGTAAGGGCAGATTTTACACCTGTGATCTTTGTTGTTTTTACTGTAGATTTCTGAACAGTTACTGTGATATAAGCTTTCTTTCCGCTCTTTAAGGTTACGGAAACTTTTGCTGTACCAGCTGTTTTTCCGGCTTTGATCACACCTTTGCTGCTTACAGTTACGATTTTTTTGTTGGTAGTTCCCCATGCCTTTACAGCATCACCGTTGGCAAGTCCTGTTACTTTCACTCTGGATGTGGACTGATTTACTTTCAGAGTGATCTTTGTTGCGTTCAGTTTCAGGGTTGGAGTCAGTTTTTTGCCGTAAGGTCTGGTTGTCTTTGTTTTATAACCGCATTTGGAGCAGACTTTTGTCTGTACTGCCGGTTTGAATACGGTTGCTTTTGTTGTTGTTTTCCAGGTGTAAGTATGTCTTGTCTTCGGGATACTTACTGTCTTTGTTGCGCCGCAGACTGTACAGGTATATGTTTTCACACCTGCTGTTGTACAGGTAGCTGCTTTTGTTACTTTACCTTTGTCATAGGTATGTGCTGCATATCCGTTCTTTCTCTCATTGCTGGAGATGTTGCACCAGGAATTTTCGTTTTTGGAATTTGCACATTCATGCCAGTGGGCGTTTTTGTCAAATGTCCATGCTGTCTCCCAGACATGATTCTCTTCTTCCGGATAGTAGTCTGTGTAATGAAGAACGATCTGGTCATTGTTCTTTACTTCCTGCTCGGAAACTCCAAGATCCGGATAAGAGCCGTTTAATGTATACATCCATCCGCTGTATTTTCCGTTTGTAAACTCGCCAAGTGTAACATCACCTTTTGTGATGGACGCAATGTAGTTTCCGGATGGATTCTCGCATGTCATGTTGTTGGCAAGTAATGCTGCGTCAATGACATCTTTTGCCGTAGAGCCTTCTACAACGGTATACTCACTCTGCTCCAGCCAGGTCTCCAGATTTCCTGCATAGTAGGTATGATACTGATGATCTTTATCACTGTCGTGAACCTGGTCACCTAAGATCGTAAGGGAAACTTTGATCTTCGGCACTACCAGTTTGGTAAGCTTATCTGCATCTGCACCGAGAGGATCATCGGTACGGTTATGCTGTGCTTTCGTTGCACCGGAAATACTTGGCCTTCCGTTTTCTGAATTGTAATAAGTTACGCCTTCCACAGGTGTGGGATTTGCATAATTTGTATCAACGAAATCGATCGCTCCGATTCCTTTTACATCTTTACAGGTATACTCATTGTTCTCGATGATGTTGTATTTATCAATACCTTTGATGTAACCGATCACACCGCCGACACGTGTTCCGTTTGTTGCGCTTACCGTTCCCTCAAAGGAGTTGTTCTGAATATACTGGATACCGTTGTCCCAGCACTGTACCATACCGGTCTCAGAACCAAGGATACCACCTACATAGTCATTTCCTGTGATCGTTCCGTTGGAATAGCAGTCCTGAATCGTTACACCTGGTGTGTTCGGCGCAGAAGATTCACCCCACCGTGTTCCGCCGTATCCGCCGCCGGAAATACCACCTGCGTAATTTCCGCTTGCAGTTACGGTTCCGTAGAACTTACAGTTTTTCAGTGCATAGGTTCCCATAGACTGACCTTTGTTTCCGCTGATACCGCCTACGTATTTTGTTCCGTAGACATCTGCGTAACTTACGCAGTTCTCGATAGTTCCGTTGAAGTCACCACCAAAGGAACCGATATTGGACTGTGCTTTGTCATATCCGATCACAACACCTTTTTCTACAGTACTGTTGGTGATGGTGATCTGGTTCTGTCCGGATGCATATCCTCCGATAAATCCGGATTTCAAAGTCTGTGTTCCTGCTTTTAAAGTTACATTGTCGATCTTGATCGGGTTTCTGGAACTGTGATCAACCTCATAATTACAGACAACACCGTCAGACGCGATCTGCTCTCCATAGATATTCAGATTTTTCAGAGTAGAATCTGCTACATAACCAAGAAGACATTTCTCCCCTTTCGGTACTGTCAGCAGATGGTTGTCTCCGTCCAGATTTCCCTGGAATTTGGATGTTTTTATTCCGATCGGAGTCCATCCTTCCGGAAGTGTGATATCCTCTGTAAATTTCAGATACTGGTTTGCAAAAGTACCTTTTCCGTTGTTTACATAATCTGCAACTGCCTGAATGTCAGCTGTGGATGTAACCAGGTACGGATCTGCCTCTGTACCGGTTCCTGCCAGTGTCAGATCTCCGCTTTCCTCACCATCTGCAAATGCTGCTACAGCCTCTCCTGCGGAAAACGGATCTTCGCTCTCCTGTGTGGAAACAGCTGCTGCGTCTTCATCCTGTGAAAGATCTTCTGCGTCATCTGCTTCCAGATCAATGCTTTCTGCGTCATCCTCCTGCTGTTCCGGAACGTCCTCCTCTGTAGCTTCCTCTGTTACTTCTTCTGCGTCAACCACATTTGTGTCTGTGAAATCAGCGGCCCAGGCAGATGCCGGAGCAGTGCCGATCATAGCACTTGCAAGAAGAATACTGAGAATTTTTTTGCGTTTCATAACCTTTCCTCCTTTTGATTTTTCGGTGACAGCTTTCTTTTTTGCTGTTTTAATTGAAAGATCATGATGCCACGAGGGCAACAAAAAAGGTAACAGAAAAAGTCCCTTACGGGATTTCTGTTACCTGATAGACGTTCTTTATGCGCAAACTGACTTCTGTAGTCACTATCTTTTTAAAAAAAGCTCCGGCCCGCCGACTGTACGACAACGCATTTTCCTGTACAGGAATCTCACCTGTTCGCCTGAAAGCTTCCTTTCATTCAATTATTCACCTGACTTCATTATACAAATGAAGTCAGGTGTTGTCAAATCAAATGTTTTTTAGTTCTCTTTTACGATAACCTTATCCAGATGCCAGATATCATCTACATACTCCTGGATAGTTCTGTCGGATGTGAACTTACCGCTGCATGCTGTATTGAGAAGTGCCATCTTAGCCCAGCGTTTCTCATCTTTGTATGCTGCCTCAACACGTTTCTGTGCTTCTGCATAGGAACGGAAGTCGCCAAGGATGAAGTACTGGTCAGGTCTCGGCATGTTGCGTTTGTCGAGAAGTGAATTGTAGATGTCACGGAACATCTCTGTATCGCTGGAGAAGGTTCCGTTGATCAGCTGCATCAGTACCTGACGGATCTCCGGATCTGTGTTGTAGATGAAGTCCGGATCGTAACCGCCGTTGTTCTCATAGTTGATGATCTGGTCGGAGCTCATACCGAAGATAAATGCATTCTCCTCGCCAACCTCCTGTACGATCTCAACGTTAGCACCATCCATGGTTCCAAGTGTCGGAGCACCGTTCAGCATGAACTTCATGTTACCTGTACCGGAAGCCTCTTTACTTGCTGTGGAGATCTGCTCGGAAACATCTGCTGCCGCAAAAATGATCTCAGCGTTGGATACACGGTAGTTCTCGATGAATACAACCTTCAGCTTACCGTTGATGGAAGCATCATTGTTTACAACATCTGCCACACAGTTGATCAGCTTGATGATCTTCTTTGCACGTGCGTAAGCTGCGGAAGCTTTTGCACCAAAGATAAATGTTCTTGGATAGAAATCCATCTCCGGATGTGCCTTGATCTGGTTGTACAGATAGATCACATGCAGGATGTTAAGAAGCTGACGTTTGTACTCATGAAGTCTCTTAACCTGGATATCGAAGATAGAGTGCGGGTCAACCTCAACACCATTGTGCTCCAGGATATATTTTGCAAGACGCTCTTTGTTCTTGAACTTGATGGTCATGAACTCCTGAAGAGCCTTCTCATCGTCTGCGTAAACTTTCAGTTTGGAGATCTGGGAAAGATCTGTGATCCAGTCCGGTCCGATCTTGTCTGTTACCCAGTCAGCCAGAAGCGGGTTTCCATGAGCAAGGAAACGTCTCTGTGTGATACCGTTTGTTTTGTTGTTGAACTTCTCAGGCATCATCTCATAGAAATCCTTCAGCTCCTGATTCTTGAGGATCTCGGTATGAAGGCGTGCAACACCGTTTACAGAGTAGCCTGCAACGATCGCAAGGTGAGCCATCTTAACCTGTCCGTCATAGATGATCGCCATCTTCTTAACCTTCTCGAAGTTTCCAGGATATTTCTGCTGGATCTCAAGAATGAAACGACGGTTGATCTCCTCGATGATCTGGTATACACGCGGAAGCAGTCTGGAGAACAGCTCGATCGGCCATTTCTCAAGTGCCTCGGACATGATGGTGTGGTTGGTGTAAGCACAGCATTTTGTTGTGATATCCCATGCCTGATCCCAGCCAAGACCTTCCTCATCAATGAGGATACGCATCAGCTCTGCTACTGCAACAGTCGGATGAGTATCGTTCATCTGGAATACAACCTTCTCATGAAGTTTTGTGATATCATCATGAGTTTTCTTATATTTGGCAATGGCTGCCTGAAGGCTGGCAGATACAAAGAAGTACTGCTGTTTCAGACGAAGCTCTTTACCTGCCATATGATTATCATTCGGGTAAAGTACCTCAACGATGGTACGTGCAAGATTCTCCTGCTCAACTGCATTGTGGTAATCACCTTTGTCGAAGGAGTCCAGGTTAAAGTCTACGATCGGCTCTGCGTCCCAGATACGAAGTGTATTTACAACATCGTTGTTATAACCTGTGATCGGCATATCGTAAGGAACAGCCTTTACTGCCTGATATCCCTCATGGATAAATTTATTCTCGTTCTTCACCGGATCCCACTCAACACGTACGTATCCGCCGAAATGAACCTCTTTTGCATACTCCGGACGACGGAGCTCGAAAGGATAGCCGTTCTTCAGCCAGTTATCCGGTGCCTCTACCTGATAACCGTCACGGATCTCCTGCTTGAACATACCATAACGGTAACGGATTCCGCATCCGTATGCACAGTAGTTCAGAGTTGCAAGAGAATCCAGGAAGCATGCTGCCAGTCTTCCAAGTCCACCGTTTCCAAGAGCCGGATCCGGCTCCTGGTCTTCGATGCAGTTAATGTCAAGTCCAAGCTCCTCAAGAGCCTCCTTAACCTCGCCGTATGCACCAAGGTTGATCAGGTTGTTTCCAAGGGCACGGCCCATAAGGAACTCCATGGACATATAATATACGATCTTCGGGTCCTGTTTTTCATACGCCTTCTGGCTCTTAAGCCAGTTATCAATGATCACATCTTTTACTGTGTAGCTTACAGCCTGAAAGATCTGCTCCTGTGTAGCCTCTTCCAGTGTTTTTCGATAAAGGAATTTTACGTTTTCTTTTACGCTTTTTTTGAATTCCTCTTTCTCAAACTGCTTGTCAATCATTAGTTTTCCTCCTGTACTTTGGATACTCCCAGTGTTACAGCCTCTTTGTTGATGTTCCACTCTTTGGTGTAACCTTCTGCTTCTCCCAGAATAATATTTTCTGCCAGTACTTCACGTTTGATCTCATCCTGGTTTGCTTTCATGATATCCATGATCTTGTCGTTATCTTTTGCATAGACAATGATCTTGTCCATGACTTCGAAACCAGCCTCTTTACGCATGGTCTGAACCTTGCTGATGATCTCGCGGACAAAGCCCTCCTGGATCAGTTCAGGTGTAAGGTTTGTATCAAGGACAACGGATGTCTCACCGTCTGTCTCTGTAACATAGCCCTCGGTCTGGGCTGTTTCGATCAATAAGTCTTCCTCTGCAAGCTCAACTTTGTTTCCGTCAATGTCAAGAGTGAGAACACCATTTTCTCTCAGTTCTTTCATTGCTGCGGTTCCGTCGATCTCGGAGAGTGCGGTACGGATGCCGTTCAGAAGTTTACCATATTTCGGTCCTACTGTACGAAGCTGCGGTTTGAAGCTGTAGGAAATAAAGGATTCCACATCATCTGCAAATTTCACTTCTTTTACATTGAGCTCATCTGCGATGATATCTGTGTAGAATTTATCCATCTTCTTCTCAGCTTTTACATACATGGTTCCGATCGGCTGACGGTTCTTGATGTTTGCGGTATTTCTGCATGCACGTCCGAGAACAACGATCTCAAGAAGCTCTTCCATGTTTGCCTCAAGATCCTTGTCGATCCATGCCTCGTTTACCTTCGGGTAATCGCAGAGATGGATACTCTCCGGAGCGTTTGCATCAATGCTTCTTACAAGGTTCTGGTAGATATCCTCAGTCATGAACGGGATCATCGGAGCTGCAGCCTTGGCAACTGTTACCAGTGCTGTGTAAAGTGTCATGTAAGCATTGATCTTATCCTGCTCCATGCCCTTTGCCCAGAAACGCTCACGGCTTCTTCTTACATACCAGTTACTCATATCGTCAACAAATTCCTGAAGTGCTCTTGCAGCTTCCGGAATCTTGTAGGAACCAAGATCCTCATCGACAGTCTTCACCATGGTATTCAGCTTGCTGAGCAGCCATTTATCCATAACCGGAAGCTTATCGTAATCTAAAGTATATTTAGTTGCGTCAAAATTGTCAATGTTCGCATACAGTACGAAGAATGCGTAGGTGTTCCACAGAGTGCTCATGAACTTTCTCTGTCCCTCTACAACTGCCTTGCCGTGGAAACGGTTCGGAAGCCACGGAGCACTGTTGATGTAGAAGTACCAGCGGATGGCATCTGCACCATATTTGTTCAGTGCGTCAAACGGATCAACGGCATTTCCCTTGGACTTACTCATCTTCTGTCCATTCTCATCCTGTACATGTCCCAGAACGATTACGTTCTTATATGGAGCCTTGTTGAAAAGCAGTGTGGACTCAGCAAGAAGGGAGTAGAACCATCCTCTTGTCTGGTCAACAGCCTCAGAAATAAAGTCTGCCGGGAACTGCTGCTCAAACAGGTCTTTGTTCTCAAATGGATAATGATGCTGTGCAAAAGGCATTGCTCCGGAATCAAACCAGCAGTCAATTACCTCCGGTACACGGTGCATGGTCTTGCCGCAGTCCGGGCACTTCATGGTGATATCATCAATGTATGGGCGGTGAAGCTCGATAGTCTTCGCACGCTCGTCACCACTCTTCTCATAGAGATCCTGGCGGCTTCCTACGGATTCCATATGTCCGCACTCACACTGCCAGATATTCAGTGGTGTTCCCCAGTAACGGTTTCTGGAAATACCCCAGTCCTGAACGTTCTCAAGCCAGTCACCGAAACGTCCTTTACCGATGCTCTCCGGAATCCAGTTGATGGTGTTGTTATTGCGGATCAGATCATCTTTCACTGCTGTCATCTTGATGAACCAGGATTCACGCGCATAGTAGATCAGCGGTGTGTCACATCTCCAGCAGTGCGGATAATCATGCTCGAATTTCGGTGCGTCAAAAAGCTTGCCCTCTTTGTCAAGGTCTGTGAGAACCATCGGGTCAGCTTTCTTTACGAATACACCGGCATATGGTGTCTCTTTTGTCATGTTACCCTGTCCATCTACAAACTGTACAAACGGAAGATCGTAGTCACGGCCAACACGGCTGTCATCCTCACCAAATGCAGGTGCGATATGAACGATACCAGTACCATCGCTCATGGTAACGTAGCTGTCGCAGGTTACGAAGTGAGCTTTTTTGTGCTGTTTTGCTGCTGCCTCTCCTGCACATGCAAAAAGCGGCTCGTATTCTTTACGCTCAAGGTCTGTTCCTTTGTATTTCTCAAGAATCTCATATGCAGGCTCGTCATCCTTTGCAAGCTTGCCGAGAACTTTGTCCAGAAGCGCCTCTGCCATGTAGTATGTGTAGCCGTCTGCAGCTTTTACCTTGCAGTAGATCTCATCCGGGTTTACACAAAGTGCAACGTTGGATGGAAGTGTCCATGGTGTTGTTGTCCATGCCAGGAAGTATGCGTCCTCACCAACAACCTTGAAACGAACGATAGCAGAACGCTCTTTAACAGTCTTGTAGCCCTGGGAAACCTCCTGTGCGGAAAGCGGAGTTCCACAACGCGGGCAGTAAGGAACGATCTTGAAACCTTTGTAAAGAAGGCCTTTGTCCCAGATTTCTTTCAGTGCCCACCACTCGGACTCGATGAAGTTGTTGTCGTATGTTACATACGGATGCTCCATGTCAGCCCAGAAACCAACGGTAGAGGAGAAATCCTCCCACATTCCTTTGTATTTCCATACGCTCTCTTTACACTGCTGGATAAATGGCTCAATTCCGTACTCCTCGATCTGTTCCTTGCCGTCAAGACCAAGTTTCTTCTCAACCTCAAGCTCAACCGGAAGTCCGTGAGTATCCCATCCTGCTTTTCGCGGAACCATGTATCCCTTCATTGTACGGTATCTCGGGATCATATCCTTGATAACTCGTGTCAGAACGTGTCCGATGTGTGGCTTACCATTAGCGGTAGGCGGTCCGTCATAGAATGTGTATGTCTCGCCCTCTTTACGGCTGTCCATACTCTTTTCAAAAATCTTATTGTCTTTCCAGAATTTCTCAACTTCTTTTTCGCGGTCAACAAAATTCAGATTCGTGTCAACTTTACGATACACAATTTTTACCTCCTGTGTCTGATTACTGGCTGCTGTCTCATTTATAAGATGCAGCGGTTTATTTCTTCACAGATACTTGTTCGTGCCAGTGTTTCTTTCGGGCACTTATAAAAAAAGACCCCATCCTGTAAAAGGACGAAGTCTGATTCGCTGTACCACCTGTTACATTATACGGGCCTGTGTCCGGATCCCTGCGCCCTCTTATTCTTAAGCTGCCAGGCTCCTGTGCCATGTCTTCCCATGGCGGACATTATCGTATCTGCCGATATATGTTCCCTGTAACGGAGGAAATCCGTCAGTTCTTACTTGAAATTACTGATATCTGTAACTCAGATATCGTTCCCCGGCTGCTTCCGGCCAACTTCAGAACTGAAGCTCAGGAGTGATATTCCATCATATTTACTCGCCCCGGGCTCTCACCATCCCCGGTTCGCTGCCAGTTTTCCATATGACTTACTGTCTCCATCACAGCTTTTTCTATATACGCTGTATATTATAGGTTGGGGAAAATCTATATGTCAAGTGTTTTTGACGGATTTCCTCTTATTAAATGTGCATATTTACGCATATTCATGGAACAAAAGCTGTGGTTCCTCAATTTTCACAGACTGTAAGTGGTTTTTCCAAAAAGAAAGTGGTATACTACTACAGAATCACGCAGACGGTGATATGTCTGCATCACATATGGGCAGATTTTCGCCCGGATTTATTATTGAAAGGTATTTTATGATGAAAATTTCAAAAAAACGATCCCTGCGCCGGATCTTTGCAGGTATTCTCTGTATGGGAATCCTTTTCACAGGTACACAGCCCTGTGCCGCAGCAGCTTACGGATACGATGAATATGGTGATCCGATCGTTACTGCCACACCGGTTCCTGACGCACAGACAGCAGATTCCTCCGGTCAGGCTGCAGCAGACACCGCTCCGGCACATTCCAGCTACTATTCACAGGCCGCTGATACAGACTCTATTGAAGGCTGGCCAACAGGCCCGAACATAGAAGCACAGGCTGCAGTTCTTATGGATGTGAATACGGAGGCAGTCCTCTATTCCAAAAATGCAGATACACAACTTTATCCGGCCAGTATCACCAAGATCATGACAACTCTTCTGGCCTGTGAAAATTTAAGCCTGAAAACTAATATCGTAGTCTCTGACAGTGCTTCTGCCAGTGTGTCTGCCGGAGATTCCAGTATTTACGCCGCTCCCGGCGAAAAATTCACCAGAGATCAGGCTCTTATGGCTGTTATGCTTCAGTCCGCCAACGAAATGTCTGTAGCTGTTGCTGAGAAAGTTTCCGGCTCTGTAAAAAAATTCACTGAGCTTATGAACTGGCGCGCCAGACTTTTCGGATGCAAAAATACTCATTTTAACAATCCAAACGGACTTCCCGATGAGAATCATTACACCACAGCTTCCGACATGGCAAAAATCGCGAAATCTGCCTGGATGAACCCGCTTTACCGCAAGTTCTGCACCAGACGTTACTATGAGATTCCTCCTACAAACAAATTTGCGGAAGCAAGGCAGCTTCTGAACCACCACAAGATGATCAAAAACGGGGAATATTATTACGAAGGTGTTCTTGGTGGAAAAACAGGTTACACAGATGCATCCGGAAATACACTCGTCACCTATTGCAGGCGTGGAAATACAACACTTGTAGCAGTGATCCTGAATTCTACTTCTGCCGCAAACGCCTATGGTGACACTGCTTCCCTGTTTGATTATGGTTTTGGAAATTTTGAAAAAACAGATATGAAAGTGTCCATGGAACCAGTCCCGTTTAAGGTACTTCCATGTGATAAATATATTCTTAAGAACAACGGAAATACTTATCCGTTTTATTATAAGACAAAGGTTTATGTGACTTTACCAAAAGGAATTGACAAATCACAGCTTACCAAACGCCAGGCCGTTCTCCAGAATGCTGCCGGCCTGCTGCGTCTGAAAAGCAAATATTATTACAAAAAACAAATGGTTGGCTGGGGAATGCAATACGAACGGAATGTCGTATCAGATCTTCTTGTCCAGGCTTCTTGAGACTTTTCTGCGGCGGAGAGATTCGTGCTTTTCACGGATTTCATCCGCCGCTTCTGTATCTTCTGCTTTCAGGGTTTTTACCCCGAAATATTTTCCCTCATCGGTTTTTCGGATTCTGATCTTCCCTGCAACGGGTCCATGCTCGTGGCAGAGGGCAAGGCTGTAATATACCTTGGAATTGTTGGTACTGAACCAGCGAATCTTCCGCTTGGCAGGGCATCTGCAGATAGGACACACCGTGCTCACCATAGTGCGGTCCTTCATCAGGCGTTCTTTTGATACAAATTCCCTGGATACAAACTTATCATGATCTGTATAGGAAATATAAATTTCCTTCTCTTTTGATTTTGGATTCTGGTATACATCCAGGGATGGATGACGGATCATGCAGGCTTCATCAATCTCCAGAAGGATTCTTGCCGTATAGCTGGCATCTGCCAGTGCCCGGTGAAAATCCCGGTTCTTCGGAAGTTTAAGATAATCAATGGCATATTCCAGGGAACGTCTGGCAATTCCATCTTCAAATTTCACACTGAAAAGCTTCTGTACATCATAATAATGGACCGGTCCTGGGATCAGCTTCAGAAGATTATAATATTTCATGTTTCTCTGAAGCTCCATTACATCCTGGTTTCCCCAGGTAAAAAACCGATATTCCGGTCCGCACCATTCCAGAAATCTGCGGATCGCTTTTGGAAAAGGAAGTCCTTTCTCCAGTTCATGGAAATCTACGTGGATCACCTCATGGATGCTGTCGTGGATCCAATGGTACACTTTGGGCTTGATCAGGCACTGGAAGGTGTCGATGATCTCTCTTTTTTCATTTAATTTTACTGCCCCGATCTCAATGATCTCAAAAGGGAGTCGACTGTCCGGATGTTTTCTTCCATCCGGATTCTGGTTCCATTCCAGGTCAAATACAATATAGTTCATGGGTTTTCTGTCCTCTTAACTGACAGTGTGCACAGATATGTTTATGGAAAGCAGACAGTGTATTCTCTCTGCTTCATGGCCTGCTCACGGTTATTTCGCGGCTCTGCATCCGGACACGGAATAAATTGATTCAAACAGTTCCTGCTGAAAATTTCCGGTGTCTGCATCTGTCAGTATTATATCTTTCATTTCGTCTTCTTCGTGTAACCACCAGCGGAAATCACATAATGTGGCACCTCGTCCGGCACCTTCAGAACAGTCTACATCCAGGAGTGCTTTTTCCGTCTTAAAAAACTCCGGATGAAGAAGGTACATAAATGGTACCGCATCATGAATACTTGCCACACAACGGTATTTGGTAGGATTTCCAAGTACATAACCGGCCATATCGCCGCAGGCTTTTGCAACCGGGTTACCGGACTGGCATAATTTCATAATCTGGTTTCTGGTGAGATTGCATTTCAGGGTAGCATCCAGTCCGCACATCACCAGTGGAATTCCGGAAGAAAATACGATCTTCGCTGCTTCCGGATCTGCATAAATATTGAATTCCGCTGCCGGTGTGATGTTTCCGCCTTTCGCCGCGCCGCCCATAAATACGATCTGGCGGATCTTCTCCTTCACCTCCGGAAAAATCCTCAAAAGCAATGCAAGGTTGGTCATTGGTGCTGTCTCGATCACCGTTACCTGTTCACCTTCCGGAAGGTCATTCAGAATATCACGGATAAAAAGCACTGCATTGTCTGATGCGAGCTCTTTTTTTGTCTCCGGCAGAACACAGTGGCCAAGGCCTGTCTCTCCGTGGAATTCTTCTGCATGAAGCGGCTCTTTTACAAGAGGGCGCTCCTGGCCTTTTGCCACAGGAACTTTCAGTCCGTAAAAATCTGCCAGTTCCAGTGCATTCTTCGTTACTTTATCAATGGTAGCGTTTCCTGCAAATGTTGTTATCGCAAGAAGCTCCAATTCGTCCTGATGTGCCGCCGCATAAGCCAGCGCAATGCCGTCATCAATTCCCGGATCGCAGTCCATAATAACCTTGATTCTATCTCCCATATGTTCACCTCTGTAAAAACTCTTTCCCCAATTTATAGTATTACCGAATTTCCGCTGTTTACCTGTTCCAAGTATAACAGAGTGGGGAAAAGGTGTAAAGATATTCAAAAGGTACGTCTGAAGTGCGGCATCTCGATTCCGCTGCGCTGCATCTCGATGTCGGGCGTCCGCCCTATACAGGTATGTAGAAAGCCCAGCTTATGTGCGAGCACAATACTGGGCTTTCTACATACCTGTGCACTTCAGACTGGAACGCAAAAAGCCCCTCTGCCGGGGTTGGCAGAGGGGTGAAAAAAAGGGGGTTTATATTAAACAAATGCAATATGACATTTGGAATCTTCATATCCGTTTGGGTTGTTCCGGATATTGCTGCTATGACATCATCCCGTCACCTGGGGCTTACAGCCTTAAGATGGGGGCTTCCTCTATTAGATCAGTCAATTGCAATAAATTTCTTCTCTTCTACTTCTTTCTTGGTCTCTTCTTTCGGGAATGTTACGTGAAGGATTCCGTTCTCATATTTCGCATGGATATCTTCATGTTTAATATTTGGTCCTACATAAAAGCTTCTGTTGCAGGTTCCTGTATAACGCTCTCTGCGAACATATTTGCCTTTCTCATCTTCTCTGGTTGCCTGGATGTTCAGATAACCATCCTTCAGCTGGATCTTCACATCTTCTTTCTTAAATCCCGGAAGATCGATATCCAGTTCATAATTTCCGTCAACATCACGGATATCTGTCTTCATCATATCTTTCACCTGAGGATAAGCATTGGCAGCTGCCTGACGGCCTGCAGGATATCCCATAAAATCATCAAATAAATCTTCTCCGAAAATACTTGGCATTAACATAACTCATTCCTCCTGATCTATATTCGCTGCATATTATGCAGGCGTTTTTAATTTACTGTTTCTGAAAACTCTGTAAGAACTTTCTCCGGAAGATTTCTTTTTCTCTCTTCCTTTGTTCTGTATGTACTATAACACGCATTATTAGCACTGTCAAGAGGTGAGTGCTAATTATTTTGTGAAGATTTTGTGAAGCCTTGATTTTA
>OIDK01000381.1_pt1 | contig 14795 bp, 10 predicted proteins | sample 1581551 | NCBI WGS metagenome assembly OIDK01 (sample SAMEA3882522, study PRJEB24775) | human gut metagenome | biome: human-associated habitat; feature: intestine environment; material: feces | place: Netherlands | collected 2009/2010
CGTTCATCTCGTATGTACCATACTGCTCCAGCAGACTGCCCAGTCTTTTGACACCTTCTCTGGCGCTTTTAATATAAGGAAGAACAATATAAACAAGGTCCTCCTCGCCGATTCCGCCCGGAACCTCTTCTTTTCCGTCTTCCGCCGGCTGATAAACAACAAGCGGATCAGCACCCAGCACACGCGGATTCGATGTGATTGTCTCGGTCGCAGTCATACCGACCTGCGCTGCATTCACGCCGCTTGCCGCCCAGACACCCTCGCCTTTTTCTGCGTTTGGCACTGCAGTGTACCGCATCGGATTGTCCGGAAGCTCAATGGTCAGATGAGAAATCTCGGTTTTATAGGTTCTCGGCTGCTCCTCCGGGTGAATCACTACAAATTTTTTCGATGTATAATGGCCTGCACCGGAATCGTCGTTTCGCGCGATCATGGTGGAACCGTCATACGATGCTTTCTTTCCAACTAAAATGGTTGTACAAGGCATAGCTATAGCCCTCCTTTTGCTGTCTTATGCTTCCGATTATGACACCTTCAGCTACGATTTGCAAGCACCATGTTATCTGTCGTTTTCTTCCTTTTTCACAAAATAAACCGTATCAATTCCTTCTCCCCTGTCATCCTTCAGCCGCCGGACAAGACTATATCCCAGCTTGTCCAGGATATGCTCCTGGGCCCCGTTCGTGGACCAGGTACGGAGAGTAATCCGGCTTCCCGGAAATTTTGCTGCGATGTCCTTTTCTGCTTCTGCATACATTACCTCCGAAATTCCCTGTCCGCGGTAATCCGGCCAGACGCAGAGGGTGGTCAGATAGCAGGAATCCGGATATGCTTCCAGATTTTCACAATTAAAATGATCCTTCCAGGTCATAAAGGCCCGCACGACTCCCTCTTCCTTCCACAGCACCACATGCTGACTGCAGATATTTTCCAGATATTCTGCAATTCCATCCGTCTTTTCTTCCGTCTCGGCCCAGTTCGTCTGCGAGGTACTGTTGCGGTGGGAAAGCGGCGGAACGAAGTCCTGATCGCACAGCTCCAGCAGCTGCCGGATTTCTTCTTTCTCTTTTCGATCCTCTATCCCGTCCCTTACAACGACTCTGCTCTCGCAGCACATCCACGGAAGCCGGCATACGAGTGCTACGGCTGCACACATGCCATCTTCTACACTGGCGGCATCGAGCCATTCTTCTCGGGTATGCGCTCCCCCGCCCCGGCAGAAACCGACACAGATGGCAGGAATATGCCGCGACAATGGGATATTACAGTCTGTGGATGCCTCAGAGCATACCGGCTCTTCCCCGTCGGCTGCCTTTAGCGTTTTCTGTGCACACCGCGTCATACGTGCCATCTGGACAGGATCGGTTTCTCTTGCGCACGGCCGCTTTCCGACGAGCTCACAGGAATACTGTACCTCCTCACTCTGGCGTGCTGCTATGGTCTGCTCCAGATATGTTTCGCAGGCTTCCAGGCTCCGGTAATCCTCCGAACGGAATTCAAACAGCATGGAGGCATCCTGCGCAATCGTATTGACGGAGGTTCCTCCCTCTATTTTTCCTACATTGTATGTTGTATGAGATGCTGCATCTGTCTGAAAACGGTAAAGCTCTCCGATCAGACCCGCAAGCTCTGCAATGGCATTTTTTCTTCCGAAATTCAGGAAAGAATGACCGCCCTTTGTTTTTGCCGAAATCCGATACCGGACAGACCCGATGCAGATGGGATACATTTTATCCCGATACAGGTCAAAGGCTGCCATTCCGCACAGATTTTTTTCATAATGGCCGACAAGCGCGCGAACTCCGCACAGATTGCCAAGCCCTTCTTCTCCCAGATCCGCTGCAAAAATCAGACCGCATGGAAGCTCCGGCTCTGTCTCATGAACGTATTTTGCCGCCATCAGAAGCATCACGACATTCACGGTATCGTCTGTGATGCCGGGACAACGCCAAATCATTCCGTCTTCCTTAATCTCCAGCGGTTCCTCCAGCGAAAACACAGTGTCCAGATGCGCCGTATACAGAACCTTCTTTTCCTGTTCCGGCCGATACTCCCAGATTACATTTCCAAGCTCATCCGTATGAACCGACTCCATGCCCTGCTGTTTCATCCATTCCATGCAATATGCGATTCTCTGATCCTCTTTTCCCGTTTCCGTCGGGGTCAGTGTCAGCTCCCGCAGCGTCTGCAGCGCAAGTTCTTTGTTGTTCCGGCAAAAGTTTCGGTATTCCTCTTCTATTTCCCATTTTTTACGCATGAAGTACAATCCTTCCTTCTTTGTATTCCCATTCTGTTCCATATCTCCTGCTCACGCGGGTGAGATATTCTGCAATTTTTTCTGCTGTTTTTTCGTCTGCCACGTACGGGATATTTTTTTCTGCCTTTTCCCTGTCCATACCAAGCTCGACCGGCAGAAGCTCCAGATGTGTGCATTTCCCCTGACAGATCTCGAAATACGGCAGCACGCTCCGATAGACCTCCGGAATTTCATAGAGGGAATGTGAGGACTGCTCCTGCCGCCTGGCGATTCCGATGGATGCTGCCGTGTGAATATTCAGACCATATTTTTCCATGTAGTCCGCAGGCAGAAGGCGTACATACTGATTTTCAAAAATAAAATTTCCGAGGCAGTAGAAAATCGGACAGTCATGATACAGTTCGATTCCCTTCAGCTGATGCGTTCCGCCCCCGATCACCGCGCTGGCGCCCGCATCGATACAGGCGTGTGCAAATTCCTCCAGAAAATAATCCGCTTCCTCGTCATTGTCCTTACGGATTTCATGTGAATGTACCATAACCAGGACTGCCTCACATGTCATCTTCGCTTCCCGGATTGCATCGACGGTGCGTTTCACATCGATCGGATTCGGGCTGGAGCTTCTTCCCTCTGTTCCGTCCTTGCTGATTTCAAACATTTTCCCGCCAAATTCCATGACACCCTCGGGAAGCGGAGCTATAAATCCCTCCTGCCGGTGCAGATCCCGCAGTCCGTTGATTCCGGTCACCTCCGCAATCTTTGCAAGATCCTGCGCATGTTTCTCCGTAATGGTATATTTTTCCGAAAAGCGCAACGGATTTAAGCCCGGCCTGCCAGGCTGCCGTTCCGTCTGGCTTCCCGCCCTGGCTGCATTTTCAAAGGTAGAACAGATATCAATCACCGCAATCTGTCCCGCTGTTGTGTCCAGAATGGCAGGACGCGATGCTTCGTAAAGATTTTTGCCTGCTCCGGCATATGCCACATCCTTTTTTTTCAGTTCGCTGATCGTAGATGCAAGTCCTTCGTAGGAATAATCCATCGTATGATTATTCGAAATTCCAAGAAAATTAAAACCGTAACGCAGGGTATCTTCCAGACACTTCGCATCTGCCGTCAGCCATGTTCCGCCGGAATACGCCGATGCGTAACAGCTGCCGTCCGATATCGTTGTTTCCAGATTCGCCATCCGAACCTCTCCCTGCATCAGAAATTCGCGAATCGGCAAAACATCCTGATATCCCGGCAGAAGCCGTTTCATAATCAGAATATCACCCGCCGCCGATACTCTTATTGTTCTGTTCATTCTTTTTTGCCTCCCGAACGATTCCTGCTCTCTGCTTTTAGAATCGCATTCTTATCCATTCTTATTTTTTCGTAACGGTTCAAAAGTCCCATCCCGGTTTTTCTTTCCTTTTACATGGTTCCAAATCGTTACCTTTTCTCTCTGTATCTGCTGCTTCTTTCTACCAGATCCGCAAAAAGGCGGTTCATCTCCGGCGCTGAGTGGATCAGCCCTTCCGGATGCCACTGTACGGCCACGATCTGTCCGTTGCGGCTTTCTATCGCCTCGATGGTTCCATCCGGCGCCGTTGCTGAAACCACGATGTCCTCTCCCGGCGTACGCACTGCCTGATGATGCATGGAGTTTACCGCATGGGTTCCCGCCCCGAGGATTTCTGCCAGATGGGTTCCCTCTTTAATTTCCACATGGTGATGCAGATACGACCGCTCCAGGGACTGCAGATGCAGAATTGTGGTTTCCTTCTGTGTATAGATATCCTGGTACAGATCACCGCCGCACAGGACATTTAAAAACTGAATTCCCTTGCAGATGCCAAGCATGGGCATTCCCATCTCTTTTGCTGCCCGTCCAAGTGCGAACCATGCCTCGTCGATCTCCGGGCGGATGGTCTGGATCTGCGGTTTTGGCTCTTCTCCATAATACCACGGATTTAAGTCCTCTCCGCCGGGAACCAGAATTCCATCGCACACGGCAAGTATGCCTTCCGGATCCGCTTTCATGGCAACTGCCGGGATTGCCATCGGAATTCCGCCGTTGTTCAGAACTGATTCGATATAATCGCTGTTGACATACATTCTCTCCGCACTTGAAAAAAGTCCCGGCTGTGTTTTATACGTATTTCCCAAGATTCCAATGATCGGTTTTCTCACTTGTAAACTCTCCTTTTTTACCAGATATGCCGAAAACGGCTTCACCTTTCCTGTGAACCCGCTTCCGGCATGCTTTTTCTTTCGTTATCGAATATTTTACAGTACATCCTGATGGCAGATATGACGGATCTTTTCCTCATCTAAAGCACGAATGACATTGGCTGCCATTGCGCTTGCTGCCTCCAGGTCTTCTTTTGCGCAGAAATTGTAATGGCTGTGCGCATAGCGGGATGGAACACCAAGCACCAGACACGGAACTGCTTTTCCTGTCACGCTGATTTTTGCTGCGTTTGTGCTTCCGCCTCTTCTTACGCTCTCCTGGTATTTAATTCCGCATTTTTCTGCTACTTCCTCGGCCAGTGAAATAAACTGCGTATTGGAAATATAGCTGTTGTCCAGAATACGAATCTGAACTCCCTTCTTCATGCAGCCCTGTGCCTGTCCTGCGCTGATGAAAAAGTCATCAGAAGGAGATCCCTCAAATACAATGGCAAGGTCCGGTTTTACAATCTGGCTCGTCACCACAGCACCGCGGGTTCCGACCTCCTCCTGCGCCGCAAAGGCGCCGACAACATTAACTGCAAGAGAAGCCTGCTCCTTTTCCAGCTGTTTCATCGTATCCACGATGCATGCGCAGCCGGCCCGGTTGTCAAATGCTTTTCCGAAGCAGATCTCATGCTCTGCATCGTATTCAAAGGTTACATCCGGCATCATCGGATCACCGATATGGATTCCGAAAACATTTTCAACCTCCTCGCGGCTGGTTGCTCCGACATCCACATACATTTTTTCAATTTCCAGAGTCTGACTGTTGCGTTCCGCTGTTGTCATGAAATGAACCGGTTTTGCGCAGATAATACCATGTACCATCTTTCCGGATCTGGTGCGGATCCATACCGCATGTGCCGGAAGGCTGGTCAGATGAAAGCCGCCAAGCATGATAATGCCAAGGCATCCGTTGTCCTGGATATTCTGTACCATGAAACCGCATGCGTCCAGATGGGCATCCAGCTGGATGACCGGACGGGAATCCTTCTCTGTTCCCGGCATCCGCACATACAGGTTATTCATTGCGTCATTTTCTACATCAAATTCTTTGCAGTAATCTGCTATGGTACGGATGACATCCTCCTCAAATCCGCTTGGTCCAAATGCATCGGAAAGCTTGCCAAACATTTCTATATCCATTGTTTTATCCTCTTTTCTTTGGGTTTCTGTCAGATTTATATTCTTAATATACAACAAAGCAGTGTGCTGTGACAATATCCATCCAGCGATCTGTCTCCAGCTTATTTGTGAAGGTATCTACCTTCTGCATTCCCGGATAAAACGACATCGTGTACGCTTTTTTCCAGTCTTTATAGGTTACCTCATATGTAAAGTGCTCCGGAAGAGCCACCTGGCACTCTTTTTTCTGTCCGGCAACTGCCTTTTTTACCCCTTCCCGGATTTCGGATATCACTTTTCCTTTCGCCTTGCACCACGTTGCCGCACCGACACCATGCTTCGTTTCCACTGTCGTAATGCCCGGAATCAGTTCTTTGGCCTGACGGCAGATCTCTTCATCTCCGGAAAGAAACAGCACCGGTACGTGATGTGATGCTGCTGTATAGCTGTTCAGCATGCACTCACTCATCACTTTTCCATTCAGATGAATATACAGGCTGTTTCCTGTCGATGTGTGGCTGATCGAAAAATTGGGATCTCCTGCCGGTGCATGGTATCCAAGATACAGTACGCCGTCATAGCTGTCGTCGATACCATACATCATATTATACGGATGACCACTCTTTCCCCGGATCAGGGTGACATACTCCGGCATTTTCAGCGGGTCAATGTTGGATGCATCTCCGTGACCGTCCTTTACGACAATCTCATCCGCGACCGCTTCATGTGCTGCTTCGCATGCCGCAACGACCTCTTCGGTCATCTCCTCTGCAAATCTCTGGTATACGCTTTCCTTCTTATGTGTTTCATCGGTCAGTGCCACTCCGGCACAGCCCTCGATATCTGCACTGATAAAAAGCTTCATTTCTGCTGTTTCCTTCTTTCTTTATCATAAAGATGACAATATACGTAATGTCCGTCATCCACTTCATACCGCTCCGGCGCCTGTGTTTTGCAGCATTCCATGCATTTTGGACATCTGGTATGGAATTTGCAGCCTGTCGGCGGCTTGTGGGCGGATGGGATGCTTCCCTCAAGCAGAATTCTTTCTCTTTTTGCCGTCGGATCCGGAACCGGAACTGCGGAAAGCAGTGCCTGCGTATACGGATGCATCGGATTGCTGTAAATTTTCTCTTTTTCTCCGACCTCCACGAAATTGCCGAGATACATAACGCCGACACGGTCACTGATGTATTCCACAACGCTCAGGTCATGTGCAACAAAAATATAGGTCAGATCCAGGTCATGCTTCAGTTCATTTAAAAGATTCAGAACCTGCGCCTGAATAGACACATCCAGTGCCGAAACCCGGTGCAAAAGATCCAGCACTTTCTTTTCCAGATCCGCTTTATCCTGATACAGATGATGCACCAGCAGCGGCTCTGCAATGATGTCAAAAACGGACATCCGTGGATTCAGGGACGCATACGGATCCTGAAAAACCATCTGTACCTTTTTCCGGATGGAACGCATTCTCCGGTCATTGTACTCTGTAATATCTTCTCCATCCAGATACACATGGCCCGATGTCAGATTTTCCAGTTTGCAGACGCCTCTTCCCAGCGTGGATTTTCCGCAGCCGGACTCGCCTACAATTCCGAATACCTCTCCTTTTTTCACCTCAAAGGTAACTCCGTCTACCGCTTTGACGAATTCCTTTTTCCCAAATCCGCTTCCGGCAACCGGATAATAAATTTTCAAATCCTCTACTCTAAGTAATGTATCTGACATCCTAGTCACCTGCCTTCTCTACGTGATCTGTTTTGAGCTGTCCGCTTTCGCAGAGCCAGCATCTGCTGATATGGCCTTCCTCGATCTGGAAAAATCCCGGTTCTTCCTCGCGGCATTTTTCCGAAGCGTATGGACATCGTGGCTCAAATTTGCAGCCTTTCGGCATATATTTCGGGTTTGGAACGTTACCCGGAATCGACTTCAGTTCTTTTCCGGCGTCTCCCAGTCTCGGAATCGATCCCAGCAGTCCCTTCGTATACGGGTGGGACGGATTGGCGAAAATTGTTTTTACATCTCCGCGCTCTACCACGCGGCCGCAGTACATAACGGCAACATCATCGCAGACCTCTGCAACGACGCCAAGATCATGTGTAATAAACAGGATGGATGTACCTGTCTCTTTTTTCAGCTGATTCATCAGATCCAGTATCTGTGCCTGAATTGTTACATCCAGTGCAGTCGTCGGCTCATCCGCAATCAGGATTTCCGGCTTGCATACAAGTGCCATGGCAATCATGACCCTCTGTCTCTGGCCGCCGGAAAGCTGGAACGGATACTCCTTCATCATATGTTCCACACGCGGAACACCGGTTTTCCGGAGCATATCTTCCGCCTTTTTCAGTGCCTCTTTTTTTGATATTTTTTCGTGCTGCAGAACGCATTCTGCCACCTGGTCCCCAATCTTCATGACCGGATTCAGACTGGTCATCGGTTCCTGGAAAATCATGGAAATTTTGCTTCCGCGCAGCTTTCTCTGCTGTTCCTTCGTCAGCTTTACAATATCATCGCCATCCAGCAGGATTTCGCCATCAGCAATTTTTCCTTTCGTTCCGGCCAGTAATCCCATCACAGAGAGGGATGTCACGCTCTTTCCACTTCCCGACTCGCCTACGATGCCAAGCGTTGCGCCGCGTCGAAGCTCCACATCGACACCGTCTACTGCTTTGATCACACCGCCATCGGTATAGAAATACGTATGTAAATTTTTTATCTCAAGTACGTTATCAGTAGCCACTTCTGCTCCTCCTTATCAATCGGAAAGTTTCGGATCGAGTGCATCGCGAAGTCCGTCGCCTAACAGGTTAAAGCTCAGTACGGTAAGGAAAATCGCAAGACCCGGGAAAATCGTCACATACATTGCACTTGCCATATAGTTTCTTCCGTTGGAAAGAAGCAGTCCCCATTCCGGTGTCGGCGGCTGTGCTCCCATTCCCAGGAAGGAAAGGCTCGATGCCGTCAGAATGGAAGATCCAAACGACATGGAATACTGTACAATGATGTCCGGAATGGCTCCCGGCAGAATATGGTGAAACAGAATTCTCGCATCGGAAACACCGATGTTCCGTGCCGCCAGGACAAAAACGGAATTTTTCAGGGTCAGCGTTTTGCTTCGGACAAGCCGTGCGAAGGTCGGTGTAGAAAAGACAGCGACCGCAATCACAACGTTTGTCATGCCGCTTCCGAGGATTGCCACGATGGCGATTGCAAGAATCAGTCCCGGAAAAGCGAACAGGACATCGCAGATTCTCATAATAATAGAATCCATCCATCCGCCGTAATATCCGGCCAGAAGTCCGAGAATGGTACCACAGACTGCACCGACCGTAACAGCGCCGAATCCGACTGCAAGTGAAATCCGGGTTCCACAGACGATACGGGAAAACAGATCCCGTCCAAACTCATCCGTTCCAAACAGGTGCTTCATACTTGGTCCCTGCAGAATCGCATTGTAATCATACTCATTGATTCCGTACGGCACAATTTTGCTTCCGAAAAACGCAAGGAAAATGAGAAAAATGATAAAACAAAGCGCAACTACTGCATTTTTCTGTTTTTTAAATTTTCGAACCATCTCAGAAAACGGAGTTTTAATTCTCTCCTGGTTCTCGGTCTGTACTTTTTTCTTTTCTTTCATTCCACTCATCTCCTACTGAAGTTTAATTTCCGGATTCAGAACCGCATAGAGGATATCGACAATCAGGTTGATGACGATAAACTGCAGCGAAAAGATCAGAATCAGGGACTGGATTGCCGGATAATCTCTGTAATTGACCGATTCAATCAGAAGGGAGCCAAGGCCAGGATAGGCAAATACCGTTTCTGTGACAACAGAACCTCCCAGCAGAAAGCCGAACTGCAGACCCACAACCGTCACGACGGAGATCATGGAGTTGCGGAAAACATGCTTCCAGATCACAACCTTTTCTTTGATTCCTTTTGCTCTTGCTGTTCTGACGTAATCTTCTTTTAAAACCTCAATAATGGAGGATCTTGTAAATCGTGCGATCACGGCTGCAATTCCGACGCCGAGCGTGATCGACGGCATAATCAGACTTTTCAGGCTTGTTCCGCTTGTTGTCGGCAGAATTCGCAGTTTTACCGCAAACAGCATAATCAGCAAAAAGCCGATCCAGAACGAGGGGAGCGAAATACCCGAGACCGCAATCGTCATTCCGGTATAATCCTGCCATTTTCCCCGGTGTGTTCCGGACCACACACCAAAGAGCACGCCCACAACCGAGCTCCACAGCAATGTGACAAATGCCAGACGGACGGTATTTCCGAATCTTCCCGCAACCTCCTTTGTAACCGGCTGCTTTGTGCGAAGGGATGTTCCGAGATTTCCTTTTAAAAGTCCTGTCACATAGGTAACATACTGTGTCGGAATGGATTTATTGAGGCCAAGCTCTTCTCTTACTGCCTCTACGTCATCCTGTGTTGCCTGCTCTCCTGCAAAGAGTCTCGCCGGATCTCCCGGAATCAGGCGGACAAAGAAAAATACAAATGTAACAACAATAATCAGTGTGGGGATCGTACCCACAATACGCTTCAGTATATATTTTGGCATATTGTATCTCCTACTTTCATGCTTATCCTACAGGTACAATCCCACGGATCACTGCCTGCTTTCCTGTTTGTAAGAAACCGGCGCCCTCTTTTGATGGAAGGACGCCGGGGTCTTTTTCATATCCTTGTTTCAGTCTGCCGTTATTCGGCTGCCATTCTGGCATTTCTCATGCCGATGCTTCCATCGCCTAACAGATATACTCCGGTAATGTTGTTGCTGGTTGCCCAGATGTTTTTATCGCTTGCGATGCAGAGCAGCGGGAGATCCTTCCATACGATATCCTGTACTTCTCCATAGATCTCACCACGTTTGTTTTCATCTGCAGTTGCAAGACCGTCTTTGAGAAGCTGATCTACTTTTTCATTCTCATAGTAGCTGATATTGAAGCTCATCGGCGGCTCAGACTCGGTTGCCAGCATCGGGCGAAGTCCCCAGTCAGCATCACCGGTGGAAGTAGACCATCCGCTTAAGTAGCAGTCAACCTCGGCATCTGCTCCTGCGCAGTCAGCTCCCTGAACCTTTTCATTCAGAACGGCATTTTCCATTCCGTTCAATTCCAGATCAATACCAACCTCAGAAAGCTGCTGTTTGTAGAACTCTGCTTTTTTCTGATTTGCTGTCGTGTTGCTGTACATCAGTGTTGTGGTAAATCCATCCGGATATCCTGCTTCCTTTAACAGCTCTTTTGCTTTTTCCGGATCGTAGGAATACGGATCATTTCCTTTGTAGTGCTGTACTTCTTCTCCTACCATAGAAGTTGCCACAGAACCGTAACCGTTCATAACGACCTGGATATATGCCTCTTTGTTGATTGCATAAGCCATTGCCTCACGAACCTTAACATCGTTGAACGGTGCTTTCTGTGTATTCATGAAGAAGTACCATACGGCGATACTGTCGCCCATTCCAACGGATACGTTGCTGTCACCTTTTAAGGTGTCAACGCTTTCGGTCGGTACAGACCACATAATCTGTGCGTCACCTGCCTGAATTGCAGATACACGGGTAGCACTTTCTGCAACCGGTTTGAATGTGATGCTCTTAAATCCTGCATCTGCATCTGCCAGAGCAGTTCCGCCGCAGACGTCTGCATCATATCCCCACCAGTCTTTGTTCAGCTCTACTTTCATATGGTCACCGGCAACCCACTCAACAAATTTGTACTGGCCGGTTCCTACCGGTGCCTGTGCACAGGCATCTTCTCCTGCTTCAATCTGTTTCGGGCTCATGATCAGCGTAGCCGGATGTGCCAGGTTGCTGATGAAAGCACCGAATGACTGTGTTAAATAAATTTTAACGGTATAATCATCTACCTTCTCTGCATGATCCAGAACATTGCAGAGGAATGTAGTACGTTTCAGTCCAAGGCTCTTGTCTGCCCATTTATTTACGTTTGCAATCAGGGCATCTGCATTCCACGGAGTTCCATCGGTAAAGCTTACGCCCTCACGAAGATGAATCGTATACTCGGTTGCTTCGTCATTTGCTTCGTAGCTGGTTGCCAGCATCGGAATGATCTGCATATTCTCATCAAATCCAAACAAACCGTCCATCATCATTCGCTGTACACCACCGGAAAGTGTATCGGAAGTATCCATCGGATCCATGGTGGTAAAGTCTACAGCTACCATTGCCGTAACATCTGAATCCTGGGATACCGACTCGCCTGCCGGGATCGTGATTTCATTCTCTGTATCTGCTTCCGAACCGGATGAGGTCGATGCAGCGGACGTTGTTGATGCTGCTGTCGATGTGCTCTTACTTGCGTCAGAAGAACCTGCCGATCCGCATGCTGTCAATGCCAGCGCTGTTGCTGCTGCAACCAGAGCACGCATTACATGTCTTTTTTTCATTGTTGTCTCCTCCTTTTCTGCAAATGCTGCTGTTTTTCTTTGTTCTTTTTTTCACAGATAACAGAACCATGATATAAAAAAGAGCAAAGATGCCTTACCTTTATTTTGCAGCCCCTTTGCTTAATCGGTATTATAGATGCAATGCATTACTATGTCAAAGCATTCTTCCTGATTTTTTATTTTCTTTTTTGTCTTTTTGCATTTAGGTTGTTTATTTTCGTCAAAAACGATATAATTATCCTAATTTTTAACCCATTATCACTTTTTAGCAGGAAAAGAGGCCCTTTATGAACAGAACACAAAAACTTGGCAACGTATTGATCATTTCTTCCCGGAAACGAATGCTTTCCGAATTTCAGTCTTATCTTCACTCCGTGCTCGGTGAATATCTCACCTTCAATACCCTTTTAAGAGAGCAGGCCACAGACCCTTCTCTCTTCCGGGGATACCAGTGCGTCCTTTTTCCAACCGCCCGCGCCATGGAAAACTTTCCGCTTACCATCGACCCTTCCATTCTGCAGCTCCCCTGCGACCGCGTTTTCAACCATATGTTCCTGGATAAAATCATTCAGATTCCGCCGCACGAACGTGTCTATCTGGTAAACGATGATAAATATTCCACGCTCGCTATCATTTCCCAGCTTGAGGAATGCGGCATCACCCAATATGACTTTGTTCCGTTTTATCCAGGATGCAAGGATACCGAGTCTGACATTCAGTTTGCTATCACCGCCGGCGAGCCGCAGCTCGTTCCTTCCCGCATTCCCAATGTACTGGATATCGGCAACCGTATCATCGATATTTCCACTATTTTACAGCTCTGCGAATATTTCAACATTCCTCTGCAGACCGTAAACCGTGTATCGCGCAATTATGTCAATCAGATTCTTCACACCGTCAAGACCTCAGAAACTTACTATACCAATTATGTACAGACCGAACAGCTCATGCAGGTGATCCTGTTCTCTCTTCCCATTGGCATCTGTCTGTTTGGTGCGGATGGCCGCATTCAGTTTATGAATACTAAATTTGCACATGCCTTCTCGCTTCCTTCCTCCAACTTTGAAGGACAGCCTTTTTCGGAATGTCTTCCGCCTGCCTACGCGGACACTGCTTTCGACCGCAACGGTGACTGGACCATTCTCCTTTCGGATCAGAAAACACAGATCACGTTAAGCGTTCTCTCTATGGTTTTTCCGGATACAGAGCCTGTTTTTCTTGCGTTTCTTCCCGAGAGCAGATCCACGGAAATGTCGGTACCGAAAGACGAAAAAACGGAAGAAAGCACTTTTTTTGCTTCCTCCCGTACCTTTTCACTTTCCCTGTCCCACGCAGATTCCGTCCAGAATCTGATGGCGCAGGCCAGACATCTTGCACTCTTTGATTTTCCGATTCTGATCCAAGGAGAAAGCGGTACACAGCGCAGGACACTCGCACGTGCGATCCACAATTTTTCGCGCCGCCACCATTATCCGTTTTCTGTTCTTCATTCTCCGGGAAATGATCTGACCGAAGCCTCCCTGCTCCGGCTTCTTGCCGAAACCAACCATGTCACACTCGTCCTTTCCCAGGTGGACCGTTTTCCGCTTTCCATTCAGGATCTGCTGGTCAATGTTCTTACCAATGTTCATGGTAACTTCTTTTCCGCACCGGAAACCCGCCGTTTCGATGTGCGGATCATTGCCATTGCGGATGATAACCTGTATAAAAAAGTAGAAAAAGGAACCTTCCTGCGGGAACTTTTTCACCTTTTAAGTGCTTCAGAGCTTCAGACTGTCCCGCTCCGCAGACGCAGGGAGGATATTCCCGATCTTCTCAATTACTTTCTGCTTCAGTTTTTCCACAACACCGATATGACCTGCGACCGGATCTTTTCGGAAGGGCTTCTGCGCTTTCTGAAGGAATATGCATACCCCGGAAATATTCATGAGCTGTACAATCTGTCCTGCAGCCTGTTTACCCGGTACAGCAGCCATAAGCTGCAGCTTTCCGATCTGCCGACGTACCTCCGCTCCCGCCAGATGGCTGACGTTTCCCTCACCGACCTTCAATATCAGGTTCTTTCTTTCGTATCGACGCATCCGAAAGCAGGCCGCCTAGCAATCAAAAACGGACTGGCCGACGGAGAAACCTTTGTATCCGAAGCGGCTCTGCGCACCGTGCTCGGAGAGCTTTCTTCCGCCGGTTATCTCATCGTGCACCGGACAAAAGGCGGATGTGAAATTTCCGAGCTGGGGCGTATGGTTCTGGAAAAATAATTTATTTCAGAAATCCCGGTATTTCCAGAAATTCGGCAAGGCTGCGGTATCTGGCTCCGTCCAGGCCTCTTTTTTCCTTTGCGGTTACCATAGAGTTCAGGATCGCTTCCTCCACAGCCTCTGCCGCTGCTTCAAATGCCTCGTTGATTTTTTCTTCTTTTATCCGGGCGCACGCTTCCACCTCACATGTACTCTTTGTGTCTACGCGGTTTGCTGTTGTAAATCCGATCATGATTTCACCGCTTCCGTGGCCGGTGTAGGCTCCTGTTCTGGCGATTCCAACTCCACAGCGGCGGATAATCCGGTACAGCTGCCGCTCCGATACCGGAAGATCTGTTGCCAGAACCGTCATAATCGATCCCCGGTCTTCGGCGCTGCTTCCGCATTCTTCCTTCCGGATCCGCTCCAGAATCTTCTCCCCTGCCGGTTTTCCACTGATTTTCAAATCTCTGGTTGCCCCGAAATTTGACTGCACCAGAACACCAATAGTATATGTTTTTCCGTCAAGC
>OIDK01000385.1_pt1 | contig 14632 bp, 13 predicted proteins | sample 1581551 | NCBI WGS metagenome assembly OIDK01 (sample SAMEA3882522, study PRJEB24775) | human gut metagenome | biome: human-associated habitat; feature: intestine environment; material: feces | place: Netherlands | collected 2009/2010
CACATCCGTGCCGCTGGAAATATTCCATCGTGGAGGAAACGAGACCAAACGAGTATATGCCAGTTTATGAGAATGAGCGTGGAACTTATATTTTTAACTCCAAAGATCTTTGTATGATCGAACACATACCGGAATTAATGGAATCGGGTATTGACAGTTTTAAAATAGAGGGTAGAATGAAAACAGCACTATATGTTGCGACTGTGGCAAGAACTTACCGCAAAGCAATTGACGATTATAAAGAGTCGCCAGAACTTTACAAAAAGAATCTGCCATGGTATTTAGATCAGATATCCAACTGTACCTACCGCCAGTTTACAACCGGATTTTTCTTTGGGAAACCTTCGGATGAAGCACAGATTTACGACAATAACACCTACCTGAAAGAGTACACGTATTTGGGAATTGTCGGAGAGCAGAATGAAGAAGGACTTTACCGGATCGAACAGCGCAATAAGTTTTCGGTTGGTGAAGAGATTGAGATTATGAAGCCGGATGGAGAAAATCTGACGGTGACTGTGAAACGGATTGTGGATGAGGATGGAGCAGATATGGAATCAGCACCGCATCCAAAACAGGTTTTATATATTGATCTGGGGCATCCGCTTGAGAAGTATGATATTTTACGAAGAAAAGAGTAGGGAGGAAAATCCTCTGCTCCGAAAAATAAGGAGGATAAAAGTATGAAAAAGGAAAAATATGTGGCTTATGTAGGTACTTATACTCATGAAAACAGTGTCGGAATCCATATTTATGATGTGGATGTGGCAAATGGCAGTATGAAAGAACGTAAAGTAGTACCAATCAATAATCCGTCAGATCTTGTTGTTTCAAAGGATAGAAAGTTCCTTTATTCGATTGCTGATGAAGGTGTGGAAGCATTTAAGGTTCTTCCGGATGGAGATCTTGAGGCTGTGAATAAACAGTGGATTGGCGGCATGAGAGGATGCTATGTGGAAGTGGATGATGAGAATCGTTATCTTTTCGTTGGTGGACATCATGACGGACGTGTGACGATGATGCATCTTGAAAAAGATGGAAGCATCGGAGCTATCGCAGATGGTATTTTCCATATAGGTATGGCGCGCGGAAGCGACAGACGTACCAACACACCACATGTTGACTGTGTAAAACTGACACCGGATCAGAAGTTTTTATGTGCAGTTGATAATGGATTAGATCAGGTTAAGATCTACCGTGTGGACTATACTTATGGTAAATTAAAACTGGTGGATATCATTCGTGGACCGCTTGAGTCTGCGCCGAGAATGATCCGTTTTTCCAGAGATGGAAAATATGCTTATATCCTGTATGAGTTGACACATGAGATCGAAGTGTACAAATACTCCGTTGAAAATGAACAGCCACAGTTTGATAAGATCCAGACGATCACAACACAGGGAAAGAAAGAGGAAGATATCTGTGCCGCATCCGGTATGGAGATCACTAAGAGCGGAAAATATCTCTTTGTTTCCAATGCCGGTGTGAACACAGTGGTTGCATATGAGATCGATCCTGCAACAGGTATGCTGACACAGGCATTCCGCACTAAAGTAGACAGTGATTATCCGAAAATGCTTGCAATTTATCCGGATGAGAAACATTATCTTACTATAAATAATACATCCAATGATATCGTATCTTATACGATCAATTATGAGAAAGGTTTCTCTCTGCAGAACGGTGCGCCGGTCAAGGTTGATAAGCCAAACTGTATTTATATCTTAAAATTAGAAGAATAAAAAAAGTTCCATATGGCATGCATAGCACAGCAAAAGATAGCAAAATACCCACAGAATACCATAAATGGTGTGCTGTGGGTATTTTTTACACGAAACTTCTAAAAAAATGAAGAATATAAAATGTTTTCGGAAAAGAAGTTTTTAGTTTGATTTTAGGGGGAAAAAATTTGAAGAAGAATGTTGTTGGTTTAATAGGTATCTTAATTGTTATGTCATTAACTGCTTGTGGTAATAAAACAGAAATTTCAGAGGAGACAACGCAGAATGATGTACAGACAGATATGGTATATAACGCTTATAAAAACAAAATGACCTCAGAAGAACTATTGGATGCATTTATCGATGGTTCAGTAGACGCAGTTGATACCGCAGATCCGTCATCTGCATGGAATATTTCTGATCTAAATAAGGATTCACAGGGAGAGGAGTTGTATTCGATAGGGGAGAGAGTCGATCTTGATAATGACGGAGAAAATGAACTGGTTATCTGTGGTCCTTATGGCGGAATATATTTAGATTGCCGTGATGATAAGGTATACGAATTTGCCAGAGGAGACGGCAGTGCGATTGTACTTTCCTATACTTATTACAATGGAGATGTATGGATTATGTACAGCAATGACATGAATGCAGGATATGAAACCTATCATATGGAAAAGTATGAAGGAGCGGATAACCTGGCTGCAGAAATGAACTTTGGTGAAGAACTCATAGATGAAAATGATCCGGATTCTGGAATGAAATATTTCTGGAATGGAAAAGAAGTTTCGAATGACGAATATGACGCATTCTGCAGTAAGATTTTTGCGGCACAGGAAAATACAAATTAAAAGTACACATGGCATAGATCCCATCCAAAACGGATATAGTAATAAAAGATCAATAAGGCAGCAGTAAAGGAAAAGGGTGGGCGATGAACAGGGAAGAACGGTTGAGACGTCAGAAGGAATTTCTGATCAGCTTTGCATTTGGAGCAGTGTGTCTTATGGGTAGTATTAAAAGCGGCGGGATCTGTGCTTTTCCCGTTTCTGGCAGCCTTTGCAGTGGCGGCACTATTGGCTGGAGCAGTAAAGTTCATTACGGAGAGAACACATATCAAAAGAGGAATCGTGGCGGTTACAACGGTTCTTTTCTTTTATATACTTCTGGCAGCCGTCCTTTATTTTGCAGGAAGTTATCTGGTGAGGCTGATCTATGATCTGACGCGGGAGCTGTCTGTCTTTTTTTCGGATACGGTTGTGCCTGTTATGCAGCGTTTTTATCAGTGGGTGGAACGTTTGTCAGTTGTGTTTTATCCGGTAGGGCAGACTGAAAAAACGCAAGGATTGCAGGATGTCGGTGCGGAGTCAGCACAGACGATAAAGAATGCAGGCAAGTTAATGTCGGGCATTTCAGATGGTGTTATTGACGGGGTATCCGGGATGGCAGCAGGAATACCGGGATTTTTTATGAAACTTCTGATCACAGTGATCGCAACGGTATTTATGGAACTGGAATTTCCACAGATCAGGGCATTTTTAAAGCGGCAGATTCCGGCGGAATACCAGCGTGCGTTCCGGGATGGAAAAAATTATGTGACAGGGACGATGGGAAAATGCATTATCTCTTATTGTCTGATCTTCGGGATCACGTTTGCGGAACTTGTGGCAGGTCTGTTTTTGCTTGGAATCAAAAATGCATTTGCCATTGCATTTATTATTGCGGTACTTGATATCCTTCCGGTGCTTGGAACCGGTACAGTGCTGATCCCGTGGGCGGTACTCGCCTTCGCATCGGGAAGGATCTCTACCGGAGTCGGTGTGTTCGCGCTTTACCTTGTAATAACAGTCGTGCGGAATCTGATCGAGCCGAAACTGGTGGGAAAACAGATGGGGTTATCGCCGGTGATCATGCTGCCATGTATGCTGATCGGTTTAAAATTTTTTGGAATCATCGGTCTGTTTGTAGTACCGCTTCTGGTTTCATTTCTGAAACAGTTGAATGACAGAGGGATTATAAAAATGTTTCGTTAAGCTGGGAACCATAAGTTTGTGGAATGATAAAAATAACCTCCGCTTATAAATGAAAAAATTTTGCGTTAAAAATTGAATTTTCCGGGAAATACGACGAAAATTGCATTGACGGAAAAAATTCTCTATGCTAAATTTACTCATGTATTTCTATTAAGTAGTGATACAGGAGGATGAAAAAAATGAAAAAAGCATTAAGCGTATTATTGACCATGGGACTTACCGTTTCCATGCTGGCAGGATGTGGCTCAAATGGAACTGCTGACAACACATCAGCAGACAATGCATCAGATAATAATGCAGCAGACAGTACTGTAGCTGCAACAGAGAGTGGAGCAGCGGCTGGCGAGGCAAAATCGGCATCGGATATCAAGGTAGGTGTCATGTACATTGGTGATGAGAACGAAGGATATACAGCAGCACATATGGCTGGTATCGATCAGATGATGAGCAATCTTGGATTATCTGAGGATCAGGTCGTAGAAAAAACTCTGATCCCGGAAGATGAATCTGCTTATGATGCAGCAGTTGATTTAGCAGATCAGGGATGCAACATTATTTTCGGTACAAGTTTCGGACATGAGAGTTACCTGCTTCAGGCAGCAGCAGAGTACCCGGATGTTCAGTTCTGTCATGCAACCGGATATCAGGCAGCGTCTTCCGGACTTTCAAACATGCACAACTATTTTGATTCTATCTATGAGGCACGTTATGTTTCTGGTGTTGTTGCAGGTATGAAATTAAATGAGATGATCGCAGACGGAACAATCACAGAAGATACAGCAAAGATCGGTTATGTTGGTGCATTCCCGTATGCCGAGGTTATTTCCGGATTTACTTCTTTCTATTTAGGTGCAAAGAGCCAGTGTCCTTCCGCAACTATGGAAGTACAGTATACAAACAGCTGGGCAGATATGTCCGGTGAGGCAGAGGTAGCAGCAAAACTGATCGATGACGGATGTGTCCTGATCAGCCAGCATGCAGATACCACTGGTGCTCCAAGTACCTGTGAGGATAAGAAAGTTCCATGTGTCGGCTACAACGTTGATATGACAACTGTTGCTCCGGATGCAGCACTTACTTCTCCGACAAATAACTGGGGTGTTTACTATACACATGCAGTACAGTGTGTATTAGACGGAACAGCAATCGAGACTGACTGGTGTCAGGGATTTGCAGAAGGTGCAGTTGACATTACACCGATCAACGAGGCAGTTGCAGCAGAGGGAACAGACGCAAAAGTAACAGAAGTTGAAAATGCAATCAAAGACGGATCACTTCATGTATTCGATACATCCGCATTTACTGTAAATGGTTCTTCCTTAGAAGACCTGATCGCAGAAGGTGGCGATTATGCAAAATATGCAGATTATGTATCAGACGGATACTATCATGAGTCTGAGCTGGCATCGGCTCCATCTTTCGATATCATTATTGATGGTATCACTTCTGTGACCAACTAAGAGCATCTGCGGTGCAGAATGATTGATTAAGATTTTTAGCAGAATATAATTCTGCCATAATGCAAAAGAGCATGTCTGAATGAATGCTTTTTGTATCATAAATAAGCGGAACTGTGAAAGGACAGACCTTTTATCACAGTTCCGCAGTTTACGTTAAAGGAGGACTGTTTGTGGAACCGGTAAATGCGATTGAACTTTTGGGAGTCACCAAACGTTTTGGAGAGGTTGTCGCAAATGACAATGTAAATCTGACAGTGAGAAAGGGAGAGATCCTTTCTATATTAGGAGAGAATGGTAGTGGAAAGACTACGCTGATGAACATGCTCTCCGGTATTTATTTCCCGGATGAGGGAGAAATCCGTGTGAATGGGAAAACCGTGACGATCCGGTCCCCGAAAGATTCCTTCGAACTTGGAATTGGAATGATTCATCAGCATTTCAAGCTGATCAATATCCTGACAGCCGCCGAGAATATTATTTTAGGTCTGCCGGGAAAAGAACGCCTGAATTTAAAACAGGTGGAAAAAGAAGTCAAAGAACTGACAGACCGCTACGGTTTTGACTTAAATCCATCCCAGAAAATTTATGATATGTCCGTTTCCCAGAAACAGACCGTTGAGATCGTAAAGGTTTTATACCGTGGCGCGGATATTCTGATCTTAGATGAGCCGACTGCCGTTTTAACACCGCAGGAGACTGAAAAATTATTTGCGGTATTGCGCAACATGCGTGCCGCAGGAAAATCCATCATCATCATCACACACAAGTTAAACGAAGTATTAGAGCTTTCTGACCGTGTGGCAGTGCTTCGAAAAGGAAAGTACATAGATACGGTGGAGACAAAAGGTGCAACGGTAGAGTCTCTAACTGAGATGATGGTCGGTGAAAAAGTAACGCTTGATATCAACCGTACCGAACCGGAAAATGCAAAAAAACGAATTGAGATGCGCGGTGTGACATGCCGGAACAAGGAAGGTTTAAAAGTATTAAAAGAGACTTCCTTTACCGCATACAGCGGCGAAATTCTCGGTATTGCAGGAATTTCCGGAAGCGGGCAGAAAGAACTCTTAGAATCTGTGGCTGGTTTGCAGCCGATCGAGAGTGGTGAGATCCTTTATGAGTCACCGGAGGGAAAAGTCGAAAAAATCTCCGATATGAAGGCGGAGGATATCAAAAAACTTGGTATCGCCTTATCCTTTGTCCCGGAGGACCGTCTCGGAATGGGATTAGTCGGTTCCATGGATCTGACAGATAATATGATGATCCGCAGTTACAAGGAAGGAAAACATTTCTTTGCAGACCGTAAGGCACCAAAGCAGCTTGCGCAGGAAATCGTGGACAAGCTTGAAGTCGTGACGCCGGGAGTTGAGACTCCGGTCAGCCGCCTTTCCGGTGGAAATGTACAGAAGATCCTTGTTGGACGTGAGATCGCAAGCAATCCAAACGTGCTGATGGTGGCATATCCGGTGCGTGGGCTTGATATCAACTCTTCCTATACGATCTATAATCTGCTAAACGACCAGAAGAAAAAGGGAGTTGCAGTCATCTGTGTCGGCGAGGACTTAGATGTGCTTTTAGAGCTGTGTGACAGGATCCTTGTGTTAAATGGCGGAAGAGTTTCCGGTATTGTGGACGCTAGAAGTACCACAAAAGAAAAACTTGGACTTTTGATGACAGGTTCGGGAGAGGAGAAACAGGCAAATGAGTAAAGAAGTAAAAGAACCGGCAGTTCGTATGATAAAACGCGATACGATCAGCACAGCAAAAGCATGGGGAATCCGGCTTGCAGCCGTTGCATTATCACTGATCGTTGCGGGACTTGTGATCGTTGCAATCACAAAACAGAATCCGATCCAGGTATATCTTGGTATTATAGACGGTGCGGTAGGAAGCAGCCGTCGTGTGTGGGTAACGATCCGAGAGACATTGGTGCTTTTATGTATTGCGATCGGACTGACACCGGCATTTAAAATGAAATTCTGGAACATTGGAGCTGAGGGACAGATCTTAATGGGAGGTATGGCAACTGCAGCACTGATGATCTATGCAGGGGATGCGATGCCAAACTGGCTGCTTTTAATTCTGATCTTTATTGCAAGTGCGGCGGCAGGATTGATCTGGGGACTGATCCCGGCAGTGTTTAAAGCATATTTCAATACAAATGAGACATTGTTTACATTGATGCTCAATTATGTGGCAATGCAGCTTGTCACATTTGCCATCGTATTCTGGGAGAATCCGTCTGGTTCTAACACGGTCGGCATCATCAATGCAGCTGGACAGAAAGGATGGTTCCCATCCATTTTTGGAAATATGTATGGACTGAACGTGATCGTTGTTCTGATCATCACATTCGGCATGTATGTATACATGAAATACAGCAAACAGGGATATGAGATCGCAGTTGTCGGCGAGAGCCAGAATACTGCGCGCTATGCCGGTATCAATGTAAAAAAAGTAATCATCCGCACGATGATGCTCTCCGGTGCGATCTGCGGAATCGCAGGCTGCCTGATCGTCAGTGGTGCGAGCCATACGATCTCCACAAGTACAGCCGGTGGACGTGGATTTACCGCCATCATTGTTGCGTGGATGTCAAAATTTAATCCGTTTGCAATGATCTTAGTATCTGCATTTCTGGTATTTATGCAGCAGGGATCTATCCAGATCGCTTCCCAGTTTGGTTTAAATGAGAATGCGTCGGATATCATTACCGGTATTTTACTGTTTTTCTTAATCGGCTGCGAGTTCTTCATCAATTACAAGCTGGAATGGAAAAAGAACCATAAGGAGGGAAAATAAATGAATCTGCTTATGACATTCATACAAAAAGCGATCGGACAGGGGGTTGCAATTTTATTTGGTGCAACCGGAGAAATCGTGACAGAGAAATCCGGCAATTTAAATCTTGGAATCCCGGGTATCATGTATATGGGCGGTATTTCCGGTCTGATGGGGGCATTCTTTTATGAAAATGGCAAAGAAAACCCGAATGGATTTGTTGGACTGTTGATTGCATTTCTGGCAACACTGATCGTGTCTGCATTAGGTGGGCTGATCTACAGTTTCCTGACGATCACACTGCGTGCAAATCAGAATGTTGTTGGTCTGGCTTTAACAACGTTTGGAGTAGGTTTTGGTAACTTCTTCGGCGGTTCTATTTCAAAACTTGCCGGAGGTGTCGGACAGATTTCCGTACAGACTACAGCGGCGGCGTTTCGTGCAAAAATACCGGGACTTTCTGCAATCCCTGTGATCGGAGATTTATTATTTTCCTATGGTTTTCTGACCTATTTATCCGTGATCCTTGCCGTATGTATGACTTATTTCCTGAAAAAGACCAGACGCGGCTTAAACTTACGCGCAGTCGGGGAGAGCCCGGCAACTGCAGATGCTGCAGGTATCAATGTATCAAGATATAAATATGTCGCAACCGTGACAGGAGCAGCAATCGCAGGTCTTGGAGGTCTCTATTTTGTCATGGAATATCTTGGAGGAACCTGGTCAAATAACGGATTCGGTGACCGTGGATGGCTGGCAATCGCGCTGGTTATCTTAGCACTCTGGAATCCGGATCATGCGATCTGGGGATCGTTCCTGTTTGGCGGACTCTATATTTTATATATCTATCTGCCGGGACTGACCCGCGCAACACAGGAACTCTGTAAGATGCTTCCTTATGTGGTGACGATCATCGTGCTCATCATCACAAGCAAGCGGAACAAACAGGAAAACCAGCCGCCGGCAAGCCTTGGAGAGGCGTACTTCAGGGAAGACCGATAATGGTTTAAAGAAAAGAAATTACTTTACGGACAGCAGCACTCATCTGGATGCTGCTGTTTGTGACTAAACAGATTTCACGTTCCGGTATGGGTTCGACGAGACGGATCGCGTAGGCGCTGCCGCGTGCGATTGTCTCTGCAGCGAGCTCCTCCGGGTAAAAACCGATACCGAGATTGTGTGTGATCATAGGAAGGATCTGGTCGGTGGTGGCAGCCTCCATATCAGGTGCGAACATCAGACCATGACTTAAGAAATAACGGTGATACAATTCTCTGGTCCCGGTGCCGTCGGCAAGCCCTATAACCGGTATTCCGGAAAGATCATTTAAGCTTCGGATCTGTGAAGCCAGTTCTTTATATTTTGTTCCTCCGATCAGAATTTCGCGGTAGGAGGCAAGGTGTGTTTTGTGCAGTGGCTTTTGGATGGTAAGTGGTGAGGTGACTGCTGCAAAATCGACGACCTTGCTCTCTAATGCTAAAATTGCCTGTGGTGTGGAGTGATTGAAAATACGGATGCGCACATGTGGATATTGTTCGTGAAAACGTTCTAATACCGGAAGCAATAGCAGGCGCAGCGCATTTTCACTGGCTCCGATGGAAACCAGTCCATTTTCGAGATCCCTATTCTGACGGATCTCATCTTCCCCAAGCGACAGCTGCTCATAGGCAATCGCAACATGTTCATATAATCTTTTTCCTTCGGGAGTCAGCGTTATCCCCTTGTTAGAGCGCAAAAACAGTGTACAGTTTAATTCCGATTCCAGATTATTCATGCACCTTGTGATATTTGGCTGGTTATTGTGCAGTGCCTCTGCAGCTCTGGTAAAACTCTTATACTGTGCAACATAGTAGAAAATACGGTAATAGTCGTAAGTGATCATGCGGTGTTTTATCTCCTTTTATTTATTATATAAAAATCATATGATGGATATATCAATAATACTTTTTACATCTGATAACAGGGATACTATAATACAGACGATGTAAGAAATCAATGAGAAAAAACGGGAATAAGAGGTGAGAACATTGGCTTTGAATCAAAATGAGCCAAGGAGTACGAAAGTGCAGATGTCGGAGGCGTTTATCACGAGTGTGTTTCTGGCACTGTCCGGTGGGTTCCAGGATGCATACACTTATTTTACGAGAGATGGCGTGTTTTCGAATGCACAGACCGGAAACGTGGTACTCATGAGTCAGCATTTTATGATGGGAGAGTGGAGTGAGGGATTGCGTTATCTGTTCCCATTGCTCGCATTTGCAGTCGGTGTGTTTGTGGCAGAGAGGATACAGGGAAGTTTTAAGTATGCGAGAAAGCTGCACTGGAGACAGTCAGTATTACTCTGTGAGATGGCAATCCTGGTGTTTGTGGGATTTCTTCCGGAGAATCTTAATATGGCAGCAACCGTGTTAGTTTCTTTTTCCTGTGCCATGCAGGTGCAGACATTCCGGAAAGTCGGCGGATATTCCTACGCGAGCACAATGTGCATCGGAAATCTGCGGAGTGGGACGGCAGCGTTTTCACTGTATCTCAGGGAAAAAAGACCGGAACAGATCAGACAGGCACTTTACTATTTTGGAATCATTTTATTCTTTGCGGTTGGTGCGGGAATCGGAGGAAATCTGTCTGTGAGGTACGGGTTTCATGTGATCTGGATATCCGGTGGACTTCTGTTGATCAGTTTTCTGCTGATGTTCTTAGAAAAGATTAGATAATGGAGGGAAAAAGGATGGAGACAATATTTCCAAGAGAAGAAAAAGCAGATCTGTTGTTTGATAAAATCTTGAAAGATCCGGAAGCCTGTGAGCGTCTGATGCAGACTTTTTATGGAGAAATTGATTCGGATCTTGAACTGGTGGGAGGATATCTTCCACCGGAACAGTTTGCTAAGGCATTGTTTGATGCCTATAAAAACCGGGATCTGACAGCATTTTTGATGGCAGTCTGTAAAAACAGCATGTTTGACTTACTGCGCAACTCATTTTTGGCACCGTTCCGCTTTAATGCGGACGGACAGGTCAATCCGTATCTGCTCACGGACGAGGATGGAAATCTGATCCAGACAAAGGAGATCCATGTGAGTGAAAAAGATTATAACCGGTTTAAAAAGGTATTCCGGAAAGAGAAAGGTGTAAAGATGTATCTTGCATACGGATACCGCAAGCGTCACAGCTATGATGCGGATACGATGGATGTGATGGAATATAAGATGGGTGAGCACATCGGTCTTTTGCTTGTCTATGAACTGCCGGATACGGTAAAACAGCAGAGGACGGAAGCACAGGCTTATGCAGCAGTGTGGGATATCATGATGAAACTGCAAAAGGACCTGCCGCGTTCCTTTGTTTATTACGGACAGGATTCTTTGGAAGATGAAGGTCAGAGGTTTGATGAACTGGGCGTATTTTTACCGATCCACCGTTTTTCGGAACGGTTGGAAAAGAGTATTGATACAGCAGATAAGATTGTACATGCACAAGCATAAAAGGAGTGTGAATATTTATGTTAACAGCAGTAACTGGTATTAACTGGGGCGATGAAGGAAAAGGACGTGTCGTAGATTTATTAAGTGATCACGCCGATTATGTGGTTCGTTATCAGGGAGGAAACAATGCAGGACATACCGTAGTGACAGATAAAGGTAAATTTGTTTTGAATCTGCTGCCGTCCGGTATTCTGCATCCGGAGGTTGTCTGTGTACTTGGAAACGGAATGGTCATTGATCCGGATCACTTAAGACATGAGATCGAGATGATGCGTTACATGAATGTAAAAATCAGTCCGGAAAATTTAAAGATATCGGAAAAAGCAACCGTCTGCATGCCATTCCATGTCAGACAGGACGTTTTAGAGGAGGAGAGACTCTCTAAGACCGGGGAGGCATTTGGCTCCACAAAAAGAGGAATCGCCTATGCCTATGGCGATAAATATATGAAGAAAACGCTTCGGATGGGAGACCTTTTATATCTGGATTCGGAAGTGATCAAAAAACGGATCGCAATGATCGTAGAGAGCAAAAATCTGATTCTTGAAAAGGTATATGGCCAAAAACCACTCTCAGTAGAAGAGGTCATGGACTGGTGCAAGGGACAGGCAGAATTTTTAAAGCCGTATATTACCGATACGGGGGTGCTGTTGGAAAAGGCAGCCGCAGAAGGCAAAGATATCCTCTTTGAGGCACAGCTTGGCGCATTGCGTGATATTGATTACGGAATTTATCCCTACACATCAAGCTCTAGTACGATCGCAGCCTATGCAACGATCGGAGCGGGTATTCCAAAAAGAAAACCGGAGCGTGTCGTAGGTGTCATGAAGGCATATTCCACATGCGTCGGCGAGGGTCCGTTTGCTGCAGAGAAGGCTGCCGGTGAGGAATGGAATGATAAATTGAGAAAAGCGGGTAATGAATTTGGGGCTGCAACCGGACGTCCAAGAAGAGTCGGGCCGTTTGATGCAGTTGCAAGCAGATATGGACTGCAGTGTCAGAATGCAGGAGATATTGCCCTGACCAAACTGGATGTATTGAGCAGCTTTGAAAAGATCCCCGTTATCACGGGATACCGTGTGAACGGAAAGCTTATCACGGATTTCCCGACGAATGTATTGCTTGATGCTGCAAAACCTGAGGTTGAGATGTTAGATGGTTGGAACTGCGACATCTCATCCTGCAGAAACTGGAATGATCTTCCGGAAAATGCAAAGAAGTATATCGAGAGGATCGAGGAACTGATCGGACATTCCATTTACCTTGTTTCCACAGGAGCAAAGAGAGATGAATATTTATTGAAAGAATAAAATATCAGGTACAGTACCGGAACATCTTATCGGTCAGTATTCTTGCAAAGATCAGTCCGAGAGGCAGGCATACGATGATAAGGATCGCAGAGGCAAACCAGGAGGCCGATGCATCCAAAGACATGATGCCGAGATTGTAGATCGCGCGGTACAGGTATAATCCGGGAACCATGATAACGATAGATGGAACGGTGATAGCAATCCTTGGATAACCGACATGGTTTTTTAAAAGGGATGCGAGCAGTCCAGCGGTCAGTGCACCTAAAAATGCAGCGGCCGCGGAAGGTGTTCCGAGAAGATCCACAAGTTCTAACCGGAATGTATTTGCAATGGCGCCGATCACGGCTGCGGCTGCGGCAAGCTGTCTGGGACTGTTAAACATGATTGAAAATCCGAATACGCCGCAGAAACTTGCAAGCAGACGGAAGATGATCTTTTCTGTCAGAGTAAGGTTTAAAGGAAGAAAATCTACAGGCTGCAAATGAAGTAAAAGGGCTACCATCCAGGCAAACATAGTGGCGACGGCAATAATGATCAGTGCGTAGGCGAGACGCTCAAGACCGGAGCGCATATCAAGTTTTGCGAGGTCGATTCCGCTGGTGATAAATGGAAAACCGGGAATGATAAAGAGCATGGCACAGATATAACCTGCTTCATGCTGAATAGAGATTCCCCACAGCAGCTCTGCAATTTTTAACAGTCCGGCATAAACCAGACAGGCACTTGAGACGGATGCTGCAATGCAGAGAAACAGTGTAAAATGATGTTTTGTCAGTTTGCACCGCAGATAATTTCCAATGCCGGCACCAAAGAAGGCACAGAGCATTTCAATAGGTCCGCCGCCGAGTAAAAATGTAAATGCGCTGCATGCAAGCGCTGATGCACATCCAAGTGCAAATGGGGAGTAAAGCCCATGGATCTGTTCAATCTGGTCTAAATAAGTATGGATCTGTTCGCCGGACATTGTGCAGCATTCATGGTCAAAATCATTGACGAAGCGTTCCAGCCGGTTTAATTTTGAAGTATTGACACCGGTATTTGTCAGGCAGAGAGACTGCGAGTAACAGTCGGTTCCGTCAAAGCAGGTATATTCGATCGACATCAGTCCAATGTCAGCGGTACAGGTAACACCGAGCAGAGTGGCAAGACTGTTCATGGAACTGCGCACACGCCATGCTCCGGTACCGCAGGAGAGCATCATAAGACCGGTACGACCGATCACTGAAGCTTTTTCAGTCAGTCCTGTCTGGGTGATCGGGAGTGATTTATCCGATCCCGTAAACTGGTGCCAGGGAATATCCATATGGTTTTTTGGTATCTGGTTCTGCATCATTTGTAAACACTTCTTTCTGAATAATGTCATGTAATTTGCTGTTATAAAGTGTATCTGTTCTTCCTGAAAAGTCAAGTATGTATCTGTATAAATTAATCCCAAAATGAGCCGATAACCATAATAGAAACAAAAATTGCCGGATAAATGGAATTAGAAGGCGAAAACAAATTTTTCAGGGAGGATAAAAACATGAGTGAGATCAGCAGCAACAGTGCATTAAATTCTTATGCAGCGGACTATTCTTACCGCACAGAACACAACAATAAAACAGACAGAAATAAAAAGGCCGACGTTACAAAAGAGGCAGACAAGACCGCAAAGAAAAGCAAGGTGAGCGGCAGAACCATAGGTGATCCGGTCCTGAGCGATAAGGCCCAAAAGTATTATGAAAAATTAAAAGCAAAATATTCTAATATGGATTTTATTCTTGTCTCTCCGGAGAAAAAAGAGGAAGCGGAGAGCAAGAAAGGCATGTACCAGAGTTCCAAGGAACTTCTTGTTTTAATCGAT
>OIDK01000386.1_pt1 | contig 14587 bp, 9 predicted proteins | sample 1581551 | NCBI WGS metagenome assembly OIDK01 (sample SAMEA3882522, study PRJEB24775) | human gut metagenome | biome: human-associated habitat; feature: intestine environment; material: feces | place: Netherlands | collected 2009/2010
AGAAAGACAGTCTTCGGGTGAGAGGTACGCTTCTTTCGGAGATAGAAGAGGGAAGCATTGCACTGCTTGATCCGGAACCGGTGGAAGCGGAAATTGAGCTGGTGGACGAGCTGAAAGCGACGATCAAAAACGGTAAAATCCAGGCGGTTCTCGAGCTTCAGCCGTGGGGACAGAAGCTGCGGATTACGTTCTTGAATCAGAAGGGCGAGGTGCTGCTCTCCGAGATCGCAAACGGCGGAGCGCTCTGCCTGCGCGCACACGATTACCGTGCATTAAAGGGAGGCGCTTATCAGCTGAAAGTATCCTTCGATTCCAACCCGGATGAGAAGATTTATGGTATGGGACAGTATCAGCAGGAGAGAATGAACCTGAAGGGATGCAACCTGGAACTGGCGCACCGTAATTCGCAGGCGAGCATTCCGTTTTATGTATCGAGCCTTGGCTACGGCTTCCTGTGGCACAATGCAGCGGTCGGTGAGGTTCATTTCGGAACGAACACAACGGAATGGCTGGCACGCACCACAAAGCAGCTCGACTACTGGGTAACCGCAGGCGATACCCCGGCAGAAATTGAAGAGCACTTTGCAGATGCCATTGGTAAAGTTCCGATGATGCCGGAGTACGGCCTTGGCTTCTGGCAGTGCAAGCTTCGCTACTACAACCAGGAGCAGGTTCTGAACGTGGCGCGCGAGTACAAAAAACGCGGCATTCCGCTGGATGTTTTTGTGATCGACTACTATCACTGGCCAAGATGCGGTGATTACCGTTTTGACGAGGAATACTTCCCGGATCCGAAAGCAATGATCGACGAGCTGCATGAGATGGGCATCGAGACGATGGTTTCCATCTGGCCGCAGATCGACTGGAGAAGTGAAAATTACGAAGAAATGAAACAGCAGGGACTTCTTGTGAAGAGTAATGCAGGTGTTGATGTTCAGATGCTGTTCCATGGAAATAATGTCTTTTTGGATGCAACGAATCCGAGAACGAGAAAGTACGTCTGGGAAAAAGTAAAGAAAAACTATGCAGATCTCGGCATCCGCACCTTCTGGCTCGATGAGGCTGAACCGGAGTTTTCAACCTATGAGTACGAGTGCTACCGCTACGCCGCAGGCCCGGTGGAAGAGATCGGAAATATTTATCCAAGAGAGTATTCCCGCATGTTCTACGAGGGCCAGAAAGAGAGCGGCCAGGAGGATATCGTCAACCTCGTCCGCTGCGCATGGCTCGGAAGCCAGAAATACGGAGCCCTTGTGTGGTCCGGCGATATTTTCTCAACCTACGAGGACTTCCGCAAACAGATCTGTGCAGGTCTTCATATGGGACTTTGCGGCATTCCGTGGTGGACAACCGATATCGGTGGATTCCACGGCGGTGTGACCGAAGATCCGGACTTCCAGGAGCTGCTTGTGCGTTGGTTCCAGTTTGGCACCTTCTGCCCGGTTATGCGTATTCACGGAAACCGAGGACCAAGAGAAGAGATCATCAACAAGGCCGGCGAAGTGCGTGAGGGAACCGGAGCTGACAACGAGGTATGGAGCTTCGGAGAGAAAAATTATGAAATCCTGACAAAATTCATCGGTGTCCGCGAAAAAATGCGTGATTACACGAGAAGCCTGATGGCAGAAGCACACGAAAAAGGAACACCGGTCATGAGAACGATGTTCTATGAGTTCCCGGAGGATGCAGCGTGCTGGGACATCTCCGATGCTTACATGTTCGGCTCCGACATCCTTGTAGCACCGATTGTCCGGGCAAAAGCAACGAGCCGTACCGTTTATCTGCCGGCCGGTGCGTCCTGGACGCTGGCAAATACCGGTGATGTTTATGAGGGCGGAAAAGCCTACGAAATCGAGGCGCCGATCGAAACACTGCCGATCTTCCTGCGCGACGGAAAACAGGGATATTTGGTGGGAGAGATCTGATAAATCACAGAGCAGTTGTTTGGTTATGGGCAGGCAGCAAATGCGGATTGCAGATAGCTGCATGAAAAAAGAAAAGGAAAAAGGGAAAAGCATTCCGGAAGATCGACAAGATCTAAAGGAATGCTTTTCCGATGTTATAAATCAATCCCGGATCCGAAAAACGGATTTTAGCCTTGCTTCGCATACGGGCGGACAGAAAAACTTACGGAAGCGGATGACCTGCCGCCAGATACAGCTCATACCATTCTTCCCGCGTCAGCGTAATATTGCATGCCGCGATAATCTCTTTCAGGCGTTTTTCGCTTGCCGTACCGGTGACGAGCTGCATATTCGCCGGATGGCGCAGAATCCACGCCGCTGCAATCGTGGTATCACTGACACCGTATTTTTCGGCCAGCACGCGGATTTTCTGGTTCAGCTCCGGATACTCGTCACTTCCAAGGAAGCATCCCTTCCATGACGGCATCTGGAATGGCGACCACGCCTGAAGCGTAATATCATGGAGCCGGCAGTAGTCGAGCAGACTTCCGTCGTGGTCAACCGAGCCCGGTGTCTCCATATTAACTTCCATGCCGTTGGCGACAAGATTGGAAACCGGAATGCTGAACTGTACCTGATTGGCAACGAGCGGCTGGCGGACATATTTCTGCAGAAGTGCAATCTGCATCGGCTTGTGGTTGGAAACACCGAAATGGCGGACCTTTCCGCTCTCAAACAGAACATCAAACGCTGCTGCAACTTCTTCTGGCTCTACGAGGGCGTCCGGGCGGTGGAGCAGCAGAAGATCGAGATAATTGGTCTGCAGCCGTTTTAAAATACCGTCCACCGATTCCAGAATGTGCTCTTTCGACAGATCATAGCAGCCCTGGCGGATGCCGCATTTGGACTGGATCAGAACATCCTCGCGGTGCAGGGAAGGATCGGAGGCAAATGCATCACCGAAAACTGTTTCACTCATACCGCTGCCGTAAATATCAGCATGATCAAAGAAATATGCGCCCTGTTCCAGCGCGGAATGGATGAAATGATTCATCTCGTCTTTCGATTTTTCGGAAAGCCGCATGCATCCGACTGCAATCGAAGGAACTTTTCTCAGATGACTGCCTAAAACCGTTTCTTTCATGACAGAATTCTCCTTTGTGATAAAATAAAATCTTACTCTCACTATACCACTCAAGTACACTTGAGAGTCAATCTTTTTTGGAAAAAAGCGGTGAAAGCTTTCGCCAGAACCGCTGCGGATTCGACCAAAACACAGAAAAGCCGAACTTTGTTAACAAAATTGGAACAAAATCGACAACAAAGTTTACTTGCATTTTCGAAAAAATGATGTAAGATAGGGGTATTCGAAAAAAGATCCGAAAGGATCTGTAAATCTGTACTGACTCAGATAATGGAGGTTTACCCATGGATGCAAAAATCATAGCCGGAATCCTGGCAGCAGGAGGCGCAGCCTTAGCTGCCGGCGGCGTATATAGAATGAATAAGAAAACTGGTTACTTCAAAAAAGGAAACTCCGTCCGGTACGATGTTTCCCGGATCCCGTTTAAAAAGACGAGTCCGTTAAAAGGAAAGACGGTTGTCTTCCTGGGATCTTCCGTGACGAAGGGATTTGCGGCCCACAACAATGCGTTCGCGGAGTACATAGCGAAAAAAGACAGTTGTATCTGCATCAAAGAAGCGGTCAATGGAACAACACTGATTGATAACTGTGAGGATTCCTACATCGAGCGCATGCGCGACAATCTCGACCCGGAGCGTCAGGTGGATCTGTTTATCTGCCAGCTTTCCACGAACGATGCAACGCGCAACAGCCCGCTCGGCGAAATTTCGGAATCCCGTGATCTGGACAGCTTCGATGTCAAAACCGTCTGCGGTGCGATCGAGTACATCATTGCGTATGCAAAAGAAACGTGGCACTGCCGGGTCATGTTCTACACTAACCCACAGTATGATTCCGATACGTACGCAAAGATGGTGGAAGCACTTCTGAAAATCCAGGAAAAATGGCAGATCGGCGTGATTGATTTCTGGAATGACGAACGGATCAACAGCATTTCGCCGGAAAAACGGAAACTGTATCTCCAGGATCCGATCCATCCGATGAAGGCCGGCTACGCTGAGTGGCTCGTCCCGGTGATGGAGCAGCGGATTGCCGAATATCTGGAAACGCAGGTATCATAAAAAAGACAAAAAAATACTTTCGTGGTTTCTTTGGTTGGAAGATTCCGCGAAAGTATTTTTTTATTGCGCTGCCCTTAATGGAGCCGGATGATCAGGCTGCTGTGCTGACGAAATTGTTTTTTCCGTACTTTCTGTTACGTTCCGTTTTTTACGGATCCGGAACTGTTTGAAAATGCCGCGGATGGCGTCGTAGAGCTCCGGCTTTAAGTCCTCAAGCGGGATTGGCTGCTGATACAGGATGGCATTGTAGCTTGTGCCGCTTACGAGTTCCAGAATCATATAGAACATCAGCTCCGGTGAGCGGTACGTATATGCCGCGTGAGAGAGCTGCGTCACTGAACGGAGAAAATGTAAGCGAATTTTTGAAGAACCCCCAGCTTAAGTGTTTGGAGATCAGCGTCACAAGGCTGTGGTTGGCAGCAAACTGATCGAGGATATTGTCGGTGATGAAAAGCACCTGCTCCTCAAAATCCTGGATGTCCGGATGGCGCAGCAGATCCGCATAGGCTGCCTGGAATATCTGGCTTGCCTTGTGCGCAATCAGATGATTTCGAATATCGTATTTATCTTTGAAATAAAGATAGAAAGTGCCCTTTGCAACGCCGGCGTTGTTCACGATGTCCGAAATAGAGGTTTTATTAAAGCCGTTGTCGATAAAGAGCGAGAAAGCAGAGTCCAGAAGGGACTCACGCTTCATTTGTTTGTTATTATCAATTTTTCCCACAGAGAGTCTCCTTTCCTGAAAGATATCAAAAACGTGTGTCATTATCCTGCCTATAATTATAGGTATCATACATGGAAACTGTCAAAGGGAAAATGACTAATTTTCTCATTTTTGTGACTATGCACGAAGAAAAAAATGACCGATCGTCAATTTTGTGCAGTATTTAATGTTGACTAAGAGTCATTTTTGCGTTATAACATTAGATGATTGAAAGGCATAGGAAAAACATCCTCGATCTGAGGGAAACAGTATCCCGCAGTATCTTACTCCGAGCGGGTTTTACTTCTCTTATGATCCTGGATTTCATCATAAAAAACCATTATAAAAACCACAGAAAGGAAGTTTATCACAATGAATAGAAACAGAAAACTGAGAAAACAGATGATGTCTGGTCTTGCTGTTGGTATGGCTGCTGTTATGGGAGCTGCTCCGGTTTATGCAGCGACAGGAGAGGACGCAGCGGTTTCCAAAGAAGAAACCGTATATGTAAATGCAAATGCAGACGGATCGGAAGATCAGATTACCGTATCCAACTGGCTGAAGAACGCAGGAACGGAAAAGAACCTGCAGGATGAGAGTGAACTGAAGGACATCAAAAACGTAAAGGGCGACGAGGAGTTCACCCAGAGCGGAAACAAGCTGACCTGGCAGACAGACGGCGAGGATATCTATTATCAGGGAACAACCACAAAAGAGCCTCCGGTTTCCGTGAAGTTCACCTATTATCTGGACGGCAAGGAAATCAAACCGGATGACCTGGCCGGAAAGAGCGGAAAACTGAAAATCAAAGTTGACTATACAAACAACACAAAGACAACGGTTGACATCAACGGCAAGAAAGAGACGATGTACACCCCATTCGTCCTGATGACCGGAATGATTCTTCCGCAGGATACTTTCTCCAATGTCAAGATCGACAATGGTAAAGTCATTTCCGATGGAAGCAGAAACATCGTAATCGGATTTGGTATGCCGGGCCTGCAGGAAAGCCTGGGATTAAATTCCGATTCCCTTGAAGATCTGGTATCCGGTGACAGCGATTTCGAACTGCCGGAAAGCCTGGAGATCACTGCAGATGTGGAGAACTTCTCTCTGGATTCTACCTTCACCGTTGCACTTGACGATGTTCTCGACACCATCGATACCGACAACATCACCGGATACGATGACCTGAAGGATGCACTGAGTGATCTTGAGGATGCTGCAATGGAACTGGTTGACGGTTCCAAGGCACTCTCCGATGGTGTGGATACTTTAAAAGACAGCTACAAAGAGCTGGATGACGGTATTGGAACGTTAAAAGGCGGCGCTGACGAGCTGAACAGCGGAGCCGGCACACTGGCAGGCGGAGCCGGCACACTGGCAAGCGGAGCATCGACTCTGGCAAACGGAACTTCTACTCTGAACAGCGGAGCTTCTACCTTAAACAGCGGAGCAGCTACCCTGTCCAACGGAGCATCCACCTTAAGCAGCGGAGCTTCTTCCCTGGCAAGCGGCGTAAACTCCTATACCGAGGGCGCTGATACCCTGAATAAAGCAATCCAGACGTATCTTGGAAAGAACGGTGTGCTGACTGGAAGCGTAACCGAGTATGTAAACGGTGTGAATAAAGTCGTTGCAGGCGTAAAACAGTACACCGACGGAACAACACAGCTGTCCGACGGCGTTGCTTCTTATGTAGCAGGTGAGAAACAGCTTGCAGCAGGCGCTGAGAAGCTTCAGCCTCTGGCAGACGGCCTGACCGAGGTAAACAGTGCAATCGCAACACTGAACGCAGCACTCGACGGAAAAGATGAGAATGATATTTTAGCAGGAGCAAAACAGCTCTCCGAAGGACTGACCAGTTTGAACGAGCAGCTGCAGAGCACCGATGTACAGAGCCTTCTGACGATGGTAGACGGCATGACCAGCACCGGTTCTACCCTGATCTCCGAGACCGAGGCACTCTCCGAGGTTCTGAACACCACAATCGCAGGATCTGTCAACAGCATGATGACAAACGGCAACGAGCTGATGAGCCAGATGGATACGCTGTCCAAAGGACTTGAGAGCTACTTAAGCGGTCTGGAGGCACAGATCACGAATCAGGCAACGCAGATGGGAACCCAGATGGCAGCACAGGTTCAGGCATGGGCAGACGGAGCAGCAGCACAGCTGAACCAGGAAGCAACAGCAGCAGCACAGAGCGCAGCTGATGCAGCAGCAAGCCAGGCATCCGCCGATGCAGCAAAACAGGCAAATGATCAGCTCTCCGCAGCAGCGGCTGCACTGGATGCACAGATTTCCGCAGCTAAGAGCGCCGGAAATACAGAGCTTGCCGATTCCTTAAGTAAAGCAAGAAATCAGATCGGAAGTGTCAGCGTTTCCGCTTCAGCAGGAACCGTTTCGGTTACTCCGGTTACAGCTCCGCAGATTACTCTTCCGGAACTGAACTTCGAAATCGAGCGCCCGGATCTCTCCGGTCTTGCAGCAATGCAGCAGAAGATGAGCGACATCAAGAGCCAGTACAGTGATCTGCAGAAGACGGTTGCAGCTCTGATGCCGCAGCTTGAGACCATGCAGAAACAGATGCAGACCATCACCGATAATAAAGCAGTTGTTGAGCAGAATCTTGGTGCAATGCAGAAACTGACCGCAGGTGTGGCACAGCTTGATGCAGGCGGAAGCGCTCTGTACAAGGGCATCGGTACTCTGTCCGCAGGTGTGAGCCAGCTGTACAGCAGCACAAATGAGAGTTTTGCAAAAGCAACAGCAGGCATCAATGCACTGAACGCAGGATTCACTCAGCTGAGTGCTTACAATGATACGCTGCTTTCCGGCGCAAGCCAGCTGAAAGCAAATGCACCGGCTCTGGTTGAGGGTGTTACGACTCTGCAGGGCGGCACGACACAGCTGACCGCAGGTCTTGGACAGCTGGGAAGCCAGTTAAGCGATGGATCTGCAAAACTTTCTGCAAACAGCGGAAGCTTAAGAAGCGGTGCTTCTCAGGTAGCAAGCGGAGCATCCCAGCTGGCAAGCGGAGCCTCCACACTGGCAAACGGAACTTCTTCCCTGGCAAGCGGAGCTTCTGAACTGAACAGCGGAGCTTCTACGCTGGCAAGCGGAGCATCTACTCTGGCGAGCGGAGCTTCTACACTGGCAAATGGAACTTCTTCTCTGGCAAGCGGAGCTTCTGATCTGAAATCGGGAAGCAGCAAGGTTGTTGATGGTATTGACGAGCTGTCCGATGGGGCGAAAGAACTGGCTGACGGTACGAAGAAGTTTGAAGAAGAGGGTACCAGCAAGCTGAAGAGTACCTTTGAGGATGATCTGGGAGATGTACTGGATCGGATTCAGGCGCTGAATTCGGATAAATGCGCTTATACTTCTTACAGTGGTAAGGCAAATGGAATGGATGGAAGCGTGAAATTTATTATTGAGACTGCAGCAATTGAAGCTGCGGAAGAGTAATGTGATTCCACGGTAGATTGTGAGGCCGCCTGCGGTCGGGATGTTTTCCCCGACCGCAGGCGGCATTTACGTTACGTGGGGTGCAAAAAGACAAAAAATAAGAACAGCCCGCGGATATGCGGGCTGCTCTTTCATAATGAGGGGGGAGATAGTTTTGAGTGGTTCATCAACTATCTAAGTTATAGTATAGGGAAGAAATGTGAGCAAAGTATGTCTATTTTCTAAAAGAAACAGTAAATTTCTAAAGAATAAGTGAATCCATCCATTGAGTAAATCACTTCCGTCCGCCAAAACGTAGATGGGTCCCCAGGCGCAGCGGAGCGTCCGCCCCCCCCGCGGTGCATTTGCAGGAGGGGTAAGGATGTTAGAGGGCGGAAATTTGCGTTGGGACCGGGCGCAGCACTGTTTGACCGAAGGGAGTTTGCGGAGCCCGGTTCCGGTTTTAGCAAATTTTCGGCCTCTTACAGCCTCTTCCCCTCCGAAACAGCACCGCGGGGGGCGGACGCTCCGCTGTGCCTGGGGGTCGTATCCTCCCGTCCTATTCAAAAGAAAGTTTCCGGTTCCCATAACTCTTCCGGTACTGTCCCGGCGTCATCCCGGTGAGTTTTCGGAAAGCCGTGGAAAAATTATGCGCATCCTGAAATCCCACATTATAAGCAATCTGAGAGACCGTGTGATTTGTGTCCGTCAGCTCGGCCATAGCGCTGTCCATTTTGGATTTCAGGATGAACTGCTTCAGTGTCATCCCGGTGCCCTCGTGGAAGAGGGAGGAGAGGTATTTGTCGTTGTAGCCGAAATAACGGGCGAGTTCGGTGACTTTGAGGGACTCGCTGCTGTGGTACTGGATGTAGCTGATGATGTCCTGCAGGATCTGTGTCCGCTGCGTTTCGGAAGTGTAGGTGCGGTAGAAGGGGCTCTGGCAGTTGATTTCGCCGAGAACAGCGGCAGTCAGGCTGTTGTTGAGGAACGTGTTGTGGAAACGCAGGGAAGTGTCCTGGAGCTGCTTCATGAGGATGATGACGCGGTTCGGGGACGAAAGCGTTCCCTGGCGCGGGATGCATAACGTTTCGGGGTAGTTGGATGGAAGCTGGGCGGGAGCGAGGTCCTCAAGGCGGTAGGAGGATGGCGGTGCAGCATGAAACTCATCCAGAACCGATCCGGCGGTCGGGTCAGAAGGAGCGATGATCGGTGCGGAGGGGATACCAGGGATAAAATGGAGCCAGTAGAAAGAGCAGCTTCCCTTTTTTGAGCCGTGCTGATGGACGGTCGGAGGCAAAAGAAGATATTCGCCAGGATGGACTTCGTAAGAGCGGCGTTCGTCCGCGATAAAAAGCGTTCCTTCCGTCACAACCATCAGTTCAAAATTGACGAGATTCCGTGTCAGGTGCATCCACTCCGGGGACGGGGACTGGAATTTGCCGCAGAGGTCGTAGGTAAAACAGGCGGCATCTGGAAATAAAACAGAGATCATATGACTTTTTCAAACCTTTTCAAACATTCTTGTATTTTAAACGGCGGTCCGTTTTGCTAAAATAAAACTATAGAAAAACAGGAAAACAGCCGTCAAAAGAAGTGTAACGCTTCCCATATCTGAAAGCAAGGAAAATATCTTTTTCAAACCAGGAGGCGGCGGAAGAAAATGAAAAAGGAGACCGAAAAAATGGATCAGAAAAACTTCAGCAAACCATTATCCCTGGCAAAAGTCCAGGTTACCGATGCATTCTGGAAAAAAGAGATGGAGCTTGTCCGCACCGAAGTAATTCCGTATCAGTGGAATGCCTTAAATGACAATGTTCCAGGAGCAGCACCGAGCTTCTGTATGCGGAACTACCGCCGCGCCGGTGAAGTTGAAAAAGAGCGGAAAGCAAAAGGAGACAAATTTGTTCAGATCAAATATCCGCTGGATACTTTTGAGACACTGCCGAAGGATGGCAAAATGGACGGAAGATTTTATGGCTTCCTGTTCCAGGATACCGATTTTACCAAATGGGTGGAGGCAGTTGCGTACTCCTTGACACAGCATCCCGATCCGGAGCTGGAAAAAACGGCAGATGAAGCAATTGAAGCTGTCTGCGCAGCACAGAGAGAAGACGGATACCTCGATACCTACTATCTGATCAACGATCAGGATATGATTTTTACAAACCTTAAGGACAACCATGAGCTGTACTGCTTCGGTCATCTGACGGAAGGCGCCGTGGCCTATTATCAGGCGACCGGAAAAGACCGTCTCTTAAAAGCAGCGGAGCGTTTCGCGGATTTTATTGCCAGCAAACTCGGTCACGGCGAGGGTAAAAAAGCAGGTTATCCTGGTCACGAAATTGCAGAGATGGCTCTGATGCGTCTCTATGATCTGACCGGCGAGCAGAAGTATCTTGATCTTGCAAAATACTTCATCGATGAACGCGGAACAAAACCATACTATTACGATATCGAGCGCGGTCTGACCTGCCCGGAGGGCGAGGAACGATATAGCTACAATCAGGCAAACCGCCCGGTGCGTCAGCAGGATGAGGTGCAGGGGCACTCCGTACGCGCCGTATATCTCTATTCCGGCATGGCGGATGTGGCAAGGGCAACGCAGGATGAGAGCCTGCTGAAAGCCTGTGAAACTCTCTGGAACAACATGGTGCATCAGAAAATGTACGTCACCGGCGGAATCGGTGCCACTCATATAGGAGAGGCATTCTCTTTCAACTATGACCTGCCAAACGATACCGCTTACGCAGAGACCTGTGCATCCATCGGTCTTGTGTTCTTTGCTCGCCGCATGCTGGAGATTCAGGCAAAAGCAGAGTACGCGGATGTGATGGAATTAGCCCTCTACAATGGCGTTCTCTCCGGAATGGCGCTCGACGGAAAGAGCTTCTTCTATGTCAATCCGCTGGAGGTACTGCCGGAGGCATGTCACAAGGATGAGCGGAAATTCCATGTAAAACCGATCCGTCAGAAATGGTTCGGCTGTGCCTGCTGCCCTCCGAACCTGGCAAGAACGGTAAGCTCAGTTGCATCTTACGCATACACGGAAAACGACACAACCCTGTTTGTCCACTTGTACATGGGTGGAACAGCGGAAGGAGAAAAAGTAAAAGCATCCATCACTTCCGAATTCCCGTGGGACGGCCATGTTTCCGTGACCTGCGAGAGCGATACCAAAGAGCCGTACACCTTTGCATTCCGCATCCCGGGATGGTGTGCTTCTTATGAAAAAGAGATTCCAAAAGGCGCAGAAGTGGAAGAAAAAGACGGGTATCTGTATGTGACAAAAGTATGGGCGAAGGGTGAGACGATCCGCCTGAACTTCCCGATGGAAATCCAGTTTTTGGCATCCAATCCGCTTGTACGCGAGGACGCCGGCCGTGTTGCCGTAAAACGAGGACCGGTTGTTTACTGTATGGAAGAAGCAGACAACGGAAAGAATCTGCATTTGACAAAACTCTGTGTGAATGGTGAAAAAACCGCAGAAGCAGCCGATGAGCTGGGCGAGCACTTTGTGCGCGTAACGGCCGAGGGACGTCGCATGAAGCTGGGCGATGCGGAAAAACAGCCGTTGTATCATCTGTATCAGAAAGAGGAAGAGGAAAAGACGAAACTGAAGCTGATTCCATATTATATGTGGAACAACCGAGGTGAGGGCGAAATGCAGGTATGGATCCGCGCATGTGAATGATTTTATTAAAGAAGAAATAAAAGACTCCGGAAAAGGGATGGCTCCTGATGCAGCCTCCCCTTTTTTCCGGAGTTCTTGTTATGCCAAAATATGAGAATCCTGCAAAAAAGAAAGTGAATTTTTTGCAGGATTCTTTGTGCTATTGGTACAGATTATTTTCTGCTTCTCATAGAAAGACTGCCGAAAGCAGAAGAAACGGCGGGCAGAATTACGAGGACGACCGCAAGGACAATCATTCGATCCACAAAGTCTGTCATGGCCTGTACAACGCAGACAGAGAGAGTCAGATTCATACCGAGGCTGTGAAGCAGCTGCACCAGCACAGTGGAGCCGGAGGAAGTAATTCCACCGAAAACAACCGCGGTGATTGTGGAACTTACCACAGTACCCGGAAGTGAGATCACAAGCGCTGCCGGAAACAGCTTCCAGCCCATGGAGCGGAGGGAAAGACTCTCGCTGCGGGATCCTGCCGTATGGGACGGGCGGAGTCTGCGGAATACAAGGCCGGCAACGAGACCGATGACAAGCTGCACCGGAATATAGTAAAACGCATAGACATCACTCGTCATGCCGGAAATGAGTCCGGAGATCAGTCCCGGAACGAGGCCTGCAGCAGGTCCGAACAGAGCGGCTGCCAGAACTGTTCCGATGGAGTCCAGATAAACCGGAAGACGCAGCAGCAGAGCAATGGTACCGCCGAGAATATTGATGACACCGCAGAGCGCGAGTGTCGTGAGCTTTAACGTACGGTTAGTATTCATCATGCCTCGCCTCCCTTCTGAAACATCGTCTCATGTGGGAAGACCGGCGGTGCAGTGAGAATCTGGTCGAGAACCGGTGCGGATTCCTCCTGCGGCACGCCGAGAACGCGCTCAAAGAACATCAGGAAGAAACGGCGCACATCGACCTGCGTCAGAATGTGGCTGTTCGGTGCTTTCTGATAAAAATTCATGGCATCCACAACCGTCTGTCCGATGCAGAGGCCTCCGGTTTCTACCTGCGTATACGCATCAAAACCGCTGCAGAGCGACGGATCCACAAGATAAGCGGCCGCGAGCGGATCGTTGATCACGCATCCGATGACCTTTTCCTGTTTCCAGTGGAAATCAAAGTAGAAGCGCGTCAACTCCTCAATGCGGGTTCCGACTCCTGGATTTACGCATTTCATATATTCCACAAGATTCGGCGTCAGGACAATTTTTCGTGTGACATCCAGCCCGATCATATGAAGCTTTTTGCCTGCAAGCTGCGGCAGCTCGGAAAACGCGCGGAATACTTCGGCTGCGGCATCCGGGTCGCACCAGTAATTGTACTCGGCAACCGGGGAGCAGTTTCCATGGCTCTTATAGCTTCCGCCCATGGAGACAAGAGCCGTCAGGTTTGTCAGGCACTCCGGTGCGCGGGAGATGACTTTTGCAAGGTTCGTCATCGGTCCGAGGGCAAGAATGGTAACATCAGGGGTTGCTTTTAAGGTTTCGATCAGGAAAGAAACAGCGTCCTTGTTGGGCGTAAGGCCTTCGGCATCCGGCCAGCCCGATTCGCCGAGACCGTCCATGCCGTGGGTGTCCATCGCGTCCACGTAGTCGCGGACCAGAGGCGTCTCCTCGCCGACATAAACCGGGACATCTGGTTTTCCAATCATAGAAAGAATTTTGAGGGCATTTTTAGCGCCCATAGAAGCGGGTACATTTCCGCTGACTGTGGTGATGCCGACAAGATCCAGCTCTTTCGAAGCCGCGGCAAGCATCAGGGCGAGAGAATCGTCGATGCCCGGATCACAGTCGATGACCAGTTTTCTTGCATTCATTTTCCAATCTCCTTTGATGAAAATTTTGAGATACTTGGTTTTTTATACTGGGAAGTTCACGAACCAGTCCGGACACCCGCAAAAAGACGGGAAAATCCGATTGCATAAATGCACGGGCAAGAGTATAGCACAGATAAAAAAAAAAATCCAGTAAAACAAACCTTGCCTGTTTTGAAAAAATCGGTTATGGTATAGAAAAGCATACAGCAAATGAGAACATGGGAGAAAAGAAAATGGCAGATGGATTTTTAGCACCAACTGGGAAATTCTATCCCAAAACAGAAAATTTTCATGCGCAGACCGCGCGGGCGATTTTAGGTCCGGACGGCCAGACGGACGAGCCGATCCAGGAGCTTTTGCGCCGCGGTTATATTTTATTTGTAGGATTCCACAAACCAGGCGAACCGGAAAATCTCCATGCCGATATGGATTACGTCCTCGGCGGACCGGGGTATCCGGCGACCGAAGGGCAGAAGGCCTGGATTGCAGAACATACGGAAGAGCTGTCGAGAAAGCAGCAGTTTGACATCAACAACGACGAGACAAACTTTGAGAACTTTTACATCAGCAATGTCCGCATGTTTCCCTGGTGCAAAGGGTGTGCCGAAGAGAAAGCGCGTGACCTCTGGGGCAATGCACAGAGCGAGGAGAAGCCGAAGCGGTGTGATGCGTGTCCGGCCTTCAGGAACCGTCCGCTTTAACGAAAAACAGAAAATGTCAGAAAATAATCTGGTGAGATTATAATAGGAAGAAAAAATACTTTTGCACAGTAATGCATCAATGGGGGAAATCCGCAGAAGCCGCGTAAATACGCGATTTTTTGCGAA
>OIDK01000398.1_pt1 | contig 14352 bp, 9 predicted proteins | sample 1581551 | NCBI WGS metagenome assembly OIDK01 (sample SAMEA3882522, study PRJEB24775) | human gut metagenome | biome: human-associated habitat; feature: intestine environment; material: feces | place: Netherlands | collected 2009/2010
CCGATTACCCCCGGAACCGCACCAACAGCAGAGTCAACCACCCCATCCGACGCTGCCACACCAGCCGTATCGGCAGCCAAGTCCATGCGTCCCGCATCCACACAGCCCACGCGTCCCGCACCTCCACGGCCCGCCGACGCGCACACGTCGCCCATGACCAAATCATCCAACGTCACACCGAACATGTCGCAAAGCATCAGCAGCTTGTCACAAACGTCGCGTTCCACGCCACCATCTTGCGGTTGCATTGCGATTCGCAACCAAATTTTGCGACGCAACCGACAGTTGCGCGACGCGAAGTTGGCTTCACGGGTCTTTTACGACAATAGAAAAACCCTTGAAATTCCAACGATTCCAAGGGTTTCGAATGGAGCGGATGACGGGAGTCGAACCCGCCTTTAAAGCTTGGGAAGCTTTCGTTCTACCGATGAACTACATCCGCAAGGTGTGCCTTTTGGGCACGAAACTTCAGTTTAGCACGCAACGGATGCGTATGCGGACACAGACCGACATGCGATACCAATTTTCCGCAATATCACGGAGACTCAACCACGCGGCCGCTGCGAATAGTCGCGAGAATATCTGCCAGCCGAGCCGCCCGAATCATGCGCGGATCCATACTGCGTTCCAAATTGCGGCCCACCGGCACCAGCCATCGCAGAACGTCCGCCTTGCCGAATATCCGCCGCCGCAACGCCGCTCGTGGCATAGCCACCGGCCAAATATCCGGACTGCGCGCCCTGCTGCCGCATCTCCTGGCCCATCTGCATGAGCCGCGCAATGCGGTCCTGAATCGGCGGATGCGTGGAAAACAGGCGCGAGAAGCCCTCCGCGGAGAACGGACTGGCGATCATCATCGCAGCCACCGACTGCGTGCCGGCGGTCTTCTCCATCGGCATCGCGGCTGCGCCGCCGGAAATCTTGCTCAACGCGGAAGCGAGCGCTTCCGGATCCTCCGTCAACTTGGAACCGTCTTCGTCGGCGTCGTATTCGCGTGTGCGGGAGATTGCCATCTGTATCAGCGACGCTGCGATCGGCGCCAGAATCGTGCTCAGCAGCACACCCAGCAATCCCAAGCCGCCGGACGCCGAATCGTCGCGGTCGTCACGCGAACGGCCGCCGCCGAAATACATGAGCGAGTAGCCGAGGTACGAGATGACGGTGGCCATGGCGGAGGCGATTGCGGACGTCAGAATGTCGTGGTTGTAGACGTGCATGAGTTCGTGTCCGAGCACGCCGCGAATCTCACGTTCGTTAAGCGTCTGTAGGATGCCTTGCGTGCAGCAGACCGCCGCGTGTCGTTCGTTGCGCCCCGTCGCGAACGCGTTGGGGCTCATGGTGGGGGCGATGTAGATGCGCGGCATCGGCTTACCTGCCTTCGCCGATAGCTCGCGGACGATCTTGTATAGTACGGGGGCTTCCTGCTCGCTCACCTGTCGAGCGTGCATGCTGGCGATCGCCAGTTTGTCGGAAAACCAGTAGGAGACGAACGTGGAGCCCAGGCCGATGAGAATGTAGTAGCCGAGCGTGCTTTGACTGGCGCCGGTCGCCCACCAGATGAGCATGATGACGCCCCACATCAACGCGAACAAAAGCGTTGTTTTCAAGCCATTGCAATGGCCGTGCACCTGCAATTTGCCGTTCATGGCCACCAGCCTAGGAATTCAGGCTGGGATTTTGCTGTATACAAGCTGAAGGGTGGATTTGCAACATCTAGAAACATGCCACGCAACGACGCTACAGCATCGGCCATAGACCTATCTGCGGCACGGCGAGAGTCACCCCAACTTGAAACGTATTACCCTCGCATATCCCCCGAATGCACTGCGTCGAGCGTGCCGATCAGGCTGGTCAGCAAATCGTTGCGGCCGCACGCGTTCGTCAGCACCGCCAGCACGTACGTGCCCGACTGCGACATCACCAGTCCGGCATCGTTCAGCGCGTACAAACCGCCTTCGCCGTTGATCCATCCGGCCTTCGTGTACACGGTGTCCGCATCGCCAAGGGCCGCGTGGATGCAGGAGTTCAGCGAATTCGTCATGTCTCCGGACAGCCATTGCAGCGATTCGGGCGTGATGTTCTGCACCCCCGCCGTTTGCCCGGCGAACAGGAAACCGTATCCGGCGGTCCACAGTTTGGCCATGTCGCGCGCGGAGGTGAACAGGTACCCGCCGCGATCACCCATTCTGGAAGCCGCGCCTGCCTGTTCGGCCCACGTGTTGAAGCAGTCGAGGCCATACGTTTTGTACAGCCAGTCGTAAGACGCGTTGTCGGAATTGCGCAGGACGGCGTCGACCTTCTGGTGGACGGTGGCGGACTGCGCGTCAGCGGATTGGGCCACGCTGTTCAGGTCGACGGTGCCCGTTGAGAACAGCGATATCAGGTATGGCGCCTTCGCCGACGAGGCCGAATAGATCTGTGCATCGGCGTTGTATGCGATTGTGCGGCCGGTCGTGATGTCGGCGAGCACGAATGATGCGGTATATCCGTCGGCTTCGAAAGTGGCGATTTGAGACTGCACGGCGGCCTGCGAATCGGCGCTTAGCGTGAAGCCCTGCGTTGTGATCGTGGCGCTGCCCTCGACTGCGGAAATGCCGTCCAGCGCGACCTGCGTCGGCGACGAGACGGCTTGTGTCTGCGATTGCGGCGCGCTGTTTTTCTTAAGCGCGCCCGACGTGGAGGACGTTTCCGAAGACGTTCCCGAGGACGCCGCTGCGTGGGCTTCCTCTTCGAGATGCACATCGACAAGACCCACGCCCATGGCGAAGCCGATCAGGCAGGCGATCAGCAGGCCCACGACGGACACGGAACAGCAGTACAGTGCCTTGCGCTTGACGTGTTTTCCAAAGTTCATGCCGACTTCACAACCTTAGATTTCAATGCCCGCATCCGTTTGCGATGATATTGCGCACCGCGTTTCACTGGGGTCAGCCTAGCGCATGGACCCGAACTTCGGGGGTAATAGGTCAAAACGACCGCGTATGTCCGATTCTGGAGAAACGGGCGGTTGTGCGATCGAAAACGCACGCTACGCGACCAGTCCGCCGAAAATCGACCACTAAAGCGGCAAAAACTAACGCCCTGCACGTCCGATTCAGAGGAATCGGACGTGCAGGGCGTTACTAGATTGCGTTAAAAGGCTTGGAGTTAGGGTGTCAGGAAGTCAGCACTCCCACCCTAATTCCAGCCGGCCCGATTCAGGCATGCGCCAGCGCGCGCATCTGCTCCGGGTCGATGACCTTCTTGTGCTCGCGGCCTTCCTTCGCGCCTTCGGCACGTTCGAACGCATCGACCTTCTTCCAACCGGCGAAGTCGATCGGCTTGACTCCACGGGAGGCCAGCAGACGGTCGATGGATTCCGGATCGCGGTCAGCGGCCACGCGACCGCCTTCGGCGGCCTTGGACAGGTCCTCCAGCATGTTGGTGACGATGAGCAGCGCGTCGGACTTGGTGGAGCCGATCAGGCCGACCGGACCACGCTTGGCCCAACCGGTGGCGTACAGACGCTCACGCACCTGCGCGCCCTCACCGGAGGCCTCCGTGGTGATGCGGCCGTCGCCGTTCGCGTTGGCCAGGTGCGCGCGACGCTCGTCGTACGCGATGCCCGGCGCGGTGGCCGGCTTGTAGCCGATCGCATGGTACACGGCCTGCACCGGGTACTCTTCGAATTCGCCGGTGCGAGTCATCTTGCCGTCCGCGGAAGTCGTCGTCTTCTCCACGCGAATCGCCTTGACCTTGCCGTCCGCGCCCAGCACTTCGACCGGAGCGGAATTGAAGTGGATGTAGTACTTGCGATCCGCCGGGTTGCCTTCGAAATCGGTGTCGCCGTCGTCTTCCATGTCCTCGGCCATCTCGCGGATGGTGAACAGCTCCTCGACCATCTGACGGGTCAGCTTGTCCTTGCCGGCCTCCTCGATAGTGTCGTCGTCCAGATCGAAGTCGTCTTCGTTGATGATCAGCTGCACGCCCGGCAGCTTCTCCATTTCGCGCAGCTCCTGCACGGAGAACTTGGCCTGAGCCACACCGCGACGGATGAACAGGTGCAGGGTCTTCGCCTTATTGGACTTGATCCCCTCGTACACGTTGTCCGGAATGTCGGTGCGTTCCTTCAGATCGTCAGCGTTGCGCATCAGCTCGCGCGCCACGTCCATGGCCACGTTGCCGCCGCCGATCACAGCGACTTCCTCGGCATCGAGCGGCCATTCGCGGGCGCCGGTCGGGTAACCGTCGTACCATTCCACGAACTTGGCGGCACCGTACACGCCGTCCAAGTCGGCGCCCGGCAGGCCGAGCGGCTTGTCTTCGACGGCACCAGTGGCGAACAGCACCGCGTCGTAACGTTCCAGCAGCTCGTCAAGCGTCACGTCCTTGCCGAATTCCACGTCGCAGTACAGGTGGATGTCCGGGTTGTCGAGCGTCTTCTCGAGAGCGGATGCGATGAATTTGATGGAAGGGTGGTCGGGGGCCACGCCGTAGCGCACCAGGCCGAACGGCACCGGCAGCTTTTCGAACAGGTCGATGCGGGCCTTGGTGCCCAGTCCCAGCTCTTCGCCGAGCTTGCCCAGCTGGCGCAGGAAAATATCGGAAGAGTAGACGCCTGCGGGGCCGGCGCCGATTACAGCAATACGAAGTTCGTTGGTTTCGCTCATATGTTCCAGCCTAATATATTCCCTGCATTTCCAACAGGGGGCATTACGATTTCCGATTCATCTGCGCCGCCGACGGCACCGGGTTCGGCACGAACGTGCGGCCCTCGTACGTGCAGGGTTGCCCAAAATGGGACAGAACGGGAATATCGGCGGGTTTCAAGGCCATATCTGCCGCATTGATCCACAGCTGTGCGACGAACAGTCCAAAGATGATGCCGATGTGGTGCATACTGAAATATTTCGTCGCGCATAGCCCCAGCAGAACGTATGGAATCAGCAACAAATCAAGATTCCCACGTCGAAGCGCAATCCGTACGAGCACAGTCCAAACCATCAAAGACAATGCCACGCACAGCGCAATCGCAAGAACACTCATCCGAAGACCGTGCAAGGAAACATCGCCTGCGAAAGCCGTGAACATGCTTTCGGATGGCAGCACCGTCCAGAACAACACAAATTGAACGATTGCCGAGTTGCCGCCGGAATCGACAGCAACAGCCACCACAGCGGCAGATAGCCTTCGTAATGCGGGCGGACGAGCAGCAGGTCTCGATAAGGGCAATCCCTTGCAATAAGCCACGATTGCGCCTCGTCGAACCACGGCTCGTGGAACGCCATCGTGACGATGACCACCGCAAGATACACGGCGAACACCACCACACGGTAATGCCGTCGCAGGCAGTCAGCAACCGTATTCATAGATAACCCCATCCTCCGCGCCCCACGCGTTGAATATCCCCATCAGTAAGCCATAAGCATAATAACGCACATGCGACCACGGTACGGCACTGTGATGCGCCTCTCAAACATCCCACGGGGAACCTTCGGCAAACCTATGATGAACCTTCGGAAACCCACCTGTCTCACCGCCCCATCGCAGTCACGCTCTCGGCGTCCGATGCTTTCAGAATCGGACGCACGCGGCACGTACAATCGCAACTGGTTTTCGAAAAACCGCGGCGACGACAGACAAAACCGCAATCGCGGCAACGGCACACGGCGAGTACGATGACATCCGGCTTCCGCGCACAAGGACAAGCATGCAGAGACACGCACATAGAGATACGCGCCGGCAGATAACACGCAGCAGAAAGGCAACCATGCGCATTCACATCACGTATACCGGCGGCACCATCGGTATGGTCGAGTCACCGAACGGTCTGGTTCCGGGCGCCGATATGCGCGGCTGGCTGCGCCGGCTGATTGAGGACGCGCATCTGGCCCCGAGCTTGTTCTCGTTCACCGAGCTGGACCCGCTGATCGATTCGTCGAACGCGACGCCCGACAATTGGCAGACGATGGCGGACGACCTGCGCGCGCACCGCGATGACGCCGATGCATTCGTGGTGTTGCACGGCACCGATACGATGAGCTATTCGAGCGCCGCGCTGTCTTACGCGCTGACCGGTTTCGGCAAGCCTGTGATTTTCACGGGGTCGCAGCATCCGCTCGGCAAAATCGAATCGGACGCCACCGCGAACGTCACGGGTGCGCTGAACGCCGCGATGAGCGGACGTTTTCATGGCGTCGGCCTGTTCTTCGGCCATCATCTGTTCGCCGGCAACCGTGTGAGCAAATCGTCAAGCTGGGCGTTCGAAGGGTTTTCGGCGCCGTCCACCGGCCCGCTGGCACGTACCGGCACGCCGTGGCATTGGTATGCGGGTGATTCGGCCGGCTCCAGTTGCGGTTGGACGTCGCCGCTGCCCTACTCCCGTCACGATGTGGCCGTGATCGACATGGCTCCCGGCATTTCCGCCGCGCGATTGGCCGCGATGCTCGACCCTCGTCCGGAAGCGGTGCTGTTGCGCGCGTACGGCGTTGGCAATGTGCCGAGCGACGAGCCAGGACTGACCGACGTGATCGCCGACGTGCTGCATGACGGCGTGCCTGTCGTCATCGCATCGCAATGCCAGCAGGCGGAAGTGCTGCTCGGCCATTACGAGACGGGCGACGCGATCGCCCGCGCCGGTGCGATCGGATCGGGCGACATGACGCTGGAAGCCGCATACGCGAAGATCATGTTCCTGCTGTCGCAGGGCGTGGACGCGGCCGATTTCGGCACGTGGATGCGCCGGAACATCGCTGGCGAAATCTCGCCCAGCTCGATGTAGCACGGCGCAACGCGGTTCAGCCTCCGCACGGCTCGTCGCCGCAACCGGCGCTACTCGCGGTCGAGCAGGGCGGTGAGCGCCCACAGGATGCTGACCACGTCGATCGCTTCCTGCATGAACGCGCCGACGACCACCGGAATGAGGTTGAACGCGGCCGCGACCATGCCGATAATCGCCAATCCAAGGCCGACCAGCACCGCCTGCAGCATCACTTTCTTCGTGCGGCGGGCGATGGCGATGGCGCGCGGCACGGAGGCGATGTCGTCGTTCATGATGACCACCTGCGCCGATTCGGACGCGGCGGTGGACGTGCCGTCGGCCATGGCCATACCGATGTCCGCAACCGCCAGTACAGGGGCATCGTTCACGCCGTCGCCGACCATCATCGTCACCTGTCGGGTCATGGATTCGCCGACCACGCGCTGTACGACCTTGTCCCACGCCGGCTGGTTTTGGTGCGCGTCTTCCGTGGCGTTCTTGACGGCCGCGACCTTGCCTTCGGGGAAGAGTTCGGATTGCACGTCGTCGATGCCGACCTCGCCCGCGATGATGCGTGCGGAAGCCTCCTTGTCGCCGGTGAGCATGGACAGTTTCTTCACGCCGAGCCGGTGCAGTTTTTCAAGGGACGATTTCGCGTTTTCGCGAGGCACGTCACGCAGCACGATGCGTGCGGCGAGCTTGCCGTCGATCGCCACGTATGCGGCCATTTCGTCCGGTTCGAGAGGTGCGAACAGCGAATTCACCTCCGGCTTCTTGGAAGCGCCGGCAGCGGTACCGGCCGCCGAATCGCCAACCGCGCTATCGGCCACAGCACCAGCCGCAGTACCGGCCGCCACCCCTGCGCCCAGCACATGCGTGAAGCCGGCCTCGTCGGCCGTCACGTACGCGAAACGACCCACGCGCACGGCATGCCCGTTCACCTCGCCGGACACACCCTTGCCCGACTGTTCCTCGATGTTCTTCACCACGGGGTAATCGCGTCCATGCCCCGGCAGATCGCGTTCGGCGCACAGCCGCTGCCCGTTCTCATAGCGCGCGTACAGTTCCTGCATGGCCTTCTGCCCGGCCGCCGCGATGCCCTTCGACAGAATGTGCACCGAGTAGCCTTCCACCACGCCGGCCATCATCAGAATGTGGTTCTCGTCGTACGGCGAGCTGTTTTCGAACGGCTTCTCGACGCGCACGACCTGCGGCTGCTTGACGGTAAGCGTGCCGGTTTTGTCGAAGAAGATATGCGATACGCGGCCCAGGTTTTCCAGCACGTCCTGCGCTTTGATAAGAATGCCCGCCTTGGCAAGGCGACCGGTGCCGGCCACGTACGCGACGGGAGCGGCGATCAGCAGCGGGCAGGGCGTGGCCAAAACCAGCACCTGCGCGAATCGCAATGGCGTGCCTGCGACGGCCCACGCAATGCCGGCGATCGCCAGCGAAAGAATGGTGAACGGCACCGCCAGCACATCGGCGGTTTTGACGACGGTCGGGCGCGATTCCTGCGCCGACGACACCAGTTCGAGGATCTTCTGATACTGCGAATCCTGCGCCAATTGCGTGGCACGCATCGTCAGCGCGGTCGATCCGTTGACCGCACCCGACAGCACGCGCGCGCCCGCATACACTTCGCGCGGCACCGGCTCGCCGTTGATATTGCTCAGATCCAACGTGGCGACGCCCGACAGCAGTTCGCCGTCGACCGGCACCGTTTCGCCCGGCAGCACGAGGATCACGTCGCCAAGCTTGACCTGGTCGACCGGAACGGTTTCGAAATGCTCGCCGGCCGCGTCGTAAGGCTTGGTTTGGGTGGTGGACTTATTCGTTTCCGCAGCGTTAGGCACATCCACACTGGCGACCTTGCGAAAGCCGTCCGCCGTCATGTCGCCCTCAGCATCACCGGCAGTACCGTCGGCCCCGGCAGCCGCCGCACGTGCACCCACGCCCGGCAACGTCACCACGTGCGCGGTCCGCGGCGCCGCATCAACCAGCGCCGTCAGGTTGCCTTCCGCCTTCGACTGTGCGAATTCCTCAATCGCCTCGCCGGAGGAAATCATCAGCACCACGGCCCACGCAGCCCAGTATTCCTGCACCGCCACCGTCGACGCGATCGCAATAACCGCAAGCAAATCCACACCGACGTGACCGTGCCGCAAATCGTCAATCATGCCGATCACAGTCACCACAATCGTGTACACGACCAGCGCGATCACGATCCACTGCCCGACACCCGGATTGAACGGTCCGAAAGTCAGCGAGACGCCCGCAGCCTCCCATGGACGCCACGAACCCAGCAATGCCAACGGAATCGCGGCAATGATGGCGATCGGCAGCAGCGGAACTTCTTTGCAAATGGAAATGATTCTACGCATGAGAATCTCCTTACGCTCGTATCGGACGCCTTGTTAACCCATCGGCGCCCCGCCTGCGCGGACCATCGATACACGGCGTAAAAAGATATTTCCAGCATAACAGAGCATTGCGATTGCCGCGGTCGTTTGCGTGTGCTTCCGTTCGTCGCGCGCGTTCCGCGCATACGAAAAGGGCCGTGCGATTGCTCGCACAGCCCTTGTTTTCCGCCGTTTTTCGGCTTGTTCAGCGTTTTCCGCGATTACGCGGATTGCGGTTGCGGCTTCGCCGTCAGCCTATCGGGTGGCAGCCACCCGTATCGCTGTCGGCATGAACGCCGCACACCGTACGTTGCCGTACGATGCCGCGCATCCGGCTTTACCACAGACCGAACGGATCGAACAGGCCACCGCCGTCGCCGTTGTTGCCGTTACCGCCATTCTGGCCGTTCTGGCTGCCGCCATTCTGGCCGTTGCCGTTATCGTCGTTGCCGTTGTTCTGCTGACGCTGTTCCTGCTTGTTGGAGGAGTTCGTCTTGGTCTCTTCCTGGTCGAGCGTCACTTCGAGATCCATGGTGTTGCCGCCGCGCACAACGGTCAGCTTCACCTTGTCTCCCATGGCGGAGGCGCGCACGTAACCGAGTAGCGAGTAGTTGTTGTTCACTGCCTTTCCGTTGAACGCCACGATGGAGTCGCCGGCCTTCACGCCGGCCTTGGACGCCGGGCCACCGTCGGTCACGGCCTGCACCTGGGCGCAGCCGCGGGTCACACCGTCCGCTTCCACCGAGGAGCTCTTGATGGTGATGCCAAGCACCACATGCTTCACGGAACCATTGTCGATGATTTCGTTGGCCACGCGCTTGACGAGGTTCGACGGAATGGCGAAGCCGATGCCGATGGAACCTGCCGTGCCGGACGAGCTTGCGGTGGAGGCGATGGACGAGTTGATGCCGATCACCTGGCCGGCCGCATTAAAGGTCGGACCACCGGAGTTGCCGGGATTGATGGCGGCGTCGATCTGCACGGCATTGGTGACGATGGCGTTGTTGTCATCATCGGTCACGGTCACCGGACGGTTGAGCGCGGACACGATGCCGGTGGTGGCGGTGTCGTCGTAGCCGAGCGGATTGCCGATCGCCATGACGGCCTCGCCGACGGCGAGATTGTCGGAATCGGCGAATTCCGCGACTTTCAGATCGCTCGGCGGATTGTCGAGCTTGATCACGGCCAAATCGGTGGTGGTGTCGGTGCCGACCACCTTCGCGGAATAGACGGCGCCGCTGGCGAGCGTCACCTGAATCTGCTGCGCGCCGGAAATCACGTGGTTATTGGTGGCGATATAGCCCTTGTCGCTGATCACCACGCCGGAGCCCTTGGCTTCGCCGTCGCTGGTCGCCACGTCGATGGCCACCACGGAATCGGACACTTCCTTGGCCACCGCGGTCCAATCGACCGCCGTACCGGACTTCGCCTTGGCGGAACCGGAACCGGACGTGTTGGACTTGACGTCGGACAGCGAGCTGGAGGACGGCACATGCACCCAACCGTTGGTGATCGCGGTGAAGCCGACGCCGAGGCACAGCGCGCCGGACACCAGTGCGGCCACAACGGCGGTGACCACATGGCTGGTCATGCCGGACTTTTGCTTGGCAACGACCGGCGTCTGGTTCGGCTGGTTCGGGAAGCCCTGCCCCGGAGCGCCGAACGGATTGCGGTTGCCCGATCCCGCAGGGGGCATGTTCGCGCCGTACTGCGGCTGCTGCTGATTGTTCTGCTGCGCGCCGTTCTGCGCGGACGAGCCGCCAAACGGATTGCCGAACGGATTGCCATTGTTCCGCTGATTGCCGGTCGTATACGGGTTGCCGAAAGCGCCGAAGAACGACGGACGGTTGTCCTGCGGCTGGCCCTGCTGCTGCGCGCCGTACTGCGGTTGCTGGACGGTCTGGCCGCTGGCATCGCCAGCCGGCGGCGTCGGCACCGGACCGTACGCGCCGTATTCGGGCGCCGGACGGTACTGTTCGGTCGGCGCATCCTGCGTCGCGTTGTTGATCACCGTGCGTTCACCGGCAGCGGAAGCATAATCCGGCGTATCGTCAGCGGTATTGCCTGCCGTGCCATCCGCCGCGTCCACGGTAGGAAGGGCGGTGGTGGGCCGCTCGCCCGCGTTCGGCACTGCAATCGGTTCGGTAACGGAAGTCTGTGCTTCGTCGGCGACGTTCTCGCTCGGCGTCTGCGGCGCGGTCTGCTGCGTGCCATCCTGCGGCTGGGCGATGTTCTGATCGCTATTATCTTCAGCCATTGTTGCTCCTTATTCGTCTCGCGGCATTCAACATGGTCAGCAATCGTGCCGCTCGAACTGCTATCTAAGAGTAAAGATACCTGCTCTGGAAGTTTCCTGAATGTTTGTTGAAAGTAGCAATCGAATCGCTTGGCAGTTTGCTCCATACGATGCCACCGTCGACCGCCGATGGCGCCACCGCGGCAATCGGCGCTATCGCATACAGTTGAGAGCATGACAAGCTTGAACGAACCACAGACCGGCGCGGTGGCGCACGAGACCTCAGCGGCCAACGCGGCAGCCCGCGCAACGCACGACGCAGCAGGCAACACGACCAGCGCGGCATCGACCGAAAACCTTATTGAGCATCCCCGCGGCGCGGAACCCGGCAAGCCCGGCCGCCGCGACGCGTTCTACTTCGAGCAGAAAACCCGCCTGCCAGATGCGGCCGATGGCAAGGGCCGCGGCGGCGCGCGATACGGACGCACCGGCATCATCCACACCCCCCACGGCGACATCCACACCCCGGCGTTCGTGCCGGTGGCCACGCAGGCCGCGATGAAGGCCGTGCTGCCCGAAACCATGAAGGATCTTGGCGCGCAATGCCTGCTGTCCAACGCGTTCCACCTGTATGAACGACCCGGAGAACAGGTGCTCGACGAAGCCGGCGGACTCGCCAAATTCATGAACTGGAACGGTCCGACGTTCACCGATTCCGGCGGATTCCAGGTGCTGTCACTCGGCGCGGGCTTCAAGAAGACGCTCGCCATGGACGTCACCGGCATGAAATCGGACGACGTGATCGCGGAAGGCAAGGAGCGGCTCGCGTTCGTGGACGAGGACGGTGTGACGTTCAAGTCGCCGCTCAACGGCTCGCTGCACCGGTTCTCCGCCGAAATCTCCATGGGCATCCAGCACAAGATCGGCGCCGACATCATGTTCGCTTTCGACGAGCTGACCACGCTGATGAACACCCGCGGCTACCAGGAACGTTCCGTGGAACGCACCTACCGCTGGGCGCAACGTTGCGTGGCCGAGCACAAGCGGCTTACCGAGGAACGTCTCGGCAAGCCGTATCAGGCGCTCTACGGCGTAGTGCAGGGCGCGAATTACGAGGATCTGCGCAGGCATGCCGCCGAACAGATCGCTTCGCTCGATTTCGACGGCGTCGGCATCGGCGGCGCGATCGAGAAGCGCATCATCGGCGACACCTGCGCCTGGATCTGTGACGCGATGCCGGAAAGCCGTCCGCGCCATGTGCTCGGCATCGCCGCGGTCGACGACATCTTCGCCTGCGTGGAGAACGGCGGCGACACCTTCGACTGCGTGGCCCCCGCGCGTTGCGGCCGCAATGGTGCGATCTTCACGCGCCACGGCCGCTACAACATCAAGCGCGCGCAGTTCAAGCACGATTTCGGTCCGCTTGAGGAGGACTGCGACTGCTACACCTGCACGCACTATTCGCGCGCATACGTGGACCACGCGCTGCGCGCCCGCGAATTCAACGGTTTCACACTGGCGACGATCCACAACGAGCACTTCTTCGTGAAGCTGCTCGACGATATCCGAGCATCGATCGACGGCGGCTATTTCAACGAATTCCGCGACGAGACACTCGCCAAGTTCTACGAGAACGGTTCGAAGGGCTGAGTGTGAACCAACGCGACGCCGCCGCTGATTCATCAGACGTTCCTTCCAGCTCGTACCCATAAACCATGCATAGACCATGCATAGACCATGCCAGCCCCACGTGCGGACCGCGCGTCCCGTGCACCTCACGCATACCCCACGGATGTCCGATTCGGAAGAATCGGACACGTAAAGCGCATTCCGCGCTGATGATCTCCGATAAATGGAAGGTGCTGATCCTGCGTGATCTGTTGGACGGCACCAAACGATTCAGCGAATTGCGCCGTTCGGTCGGCAGTGTGTCGCAGAAAGTGCTGACGGCAAACCTGCGTCAGATGGAACGCGACGGTCTGGTACACCGAGAGGTGTTCCCGGAAGTGCCGCCGCGCGTGGAGTATTCGCTGACGGAGACCGGACAGACGCTGCAGCCGGTCATCGAGGCGATGAAAAACTGGGGTACCCAGTACAAGGCCGCACACGCCGCCTAGCCCGGCTTGGGGCGTATCCCTTTCGCCAATCGCGACACGCCGATTTGTGCCACAGATAGTAAAGGTGTAAATTAGTCGATTGTCTGCGAGCGTGGCGGAATGGTAGACGCGCTGTCTTCAGGTGGCAGTGAGTGTATGCTCGTGGGGGTTCAACTCCCCCCACTCGCACCAGCAACTAAAGGGCTGGAATCGGAAGGTTCCAGCCCTTTTGCTTTGTCCGGGCAAGCGCCGTTTTTCAAGTTGCGATGGCCTTGAGGGGGGCTTAGGACTTGAGACTTATGGCCCAACTTTCGTGGCGGAAAATGTCCCGGTACCTGCATCAATCGTTTGACGTTCAAGCCAGGCCAGAATCCGCTGTCCCGGTTCGCGATTTCGGGCGATCTTTGCAAACCGGGACAATTTTTGTTGCCCCGGTATAAATGTCAATCGATTTATGCGAAAACCGGGACAACGTGCCAATTCCAGAATCGGCCTTATTCCGCCGATTCCGTCTGCCAGACGATATGAGTTGAGGAAACCGGAGTGTCCCGGTTCACGAAAACAAGCCGAAATCGCCGACCGGGACAGCGGATTCTGCCCCGGTCGACAGGTCAAACGATTGACATATGAACCGGGACAAATACAGATCAGAGAGAAGCCCATGAAGTAGATTTAACTTTCCTCAACTTTCCGTCCGCCATAAACTAGCATTACATAGCATCATGAACCGAGACGAAACCAACGAAGTATCTGGAGTCACCGACGACCAGCTCGGCCGAACGGCCGAGCCGTACGAATCCGGCAACTGGCGGGGCGGCGTCGGGAGCATCATTCGCAGCAATCCGAAATCAGGAACCGACACAAGTCGGACCCAGCAGACAC
>OIDK01000406.1_pt1 | contig 14088 bp, 10 predicted proteins | sample 1581551 | NCBI WGS metagenome assembly OIDK01 (sample SAMEA3882522, study PRJEB24775) | human gut metagenome | biome: human-associated habitat; feature: intestine environment; material: feces | place: Netherlands | collected 2009/2010
TGCACGCCTCGCTTGACGCCGGCTGCCGCCACATCGACACCGCATGGGCCTACTACACGCCGGGCGAAGAGGAGCAGACCGGCGAAAAGCTGGTCCGCGAAGCGCTGGACACATGGAAGGGGCCGCGTGAGGAAGTCACCGTGGCCACCAAGGTCGGTCTGCGCCGCGCGTGGGATGGCGACAAGCCGATCTGGCCGCGCGACGGCAAGCCGGAACACCTCATCGAATACGGCAAGCAGTCCGCGCAGGCGCTCGGCGTCGACTCGATCGACCTGCTCTACCTGCATCGCCACGATCCGGAAGTGCCGTACAACGAGTCCTGCGAAGGTATCAAGGCGCTGCTCGACCAGGGCGTTGCCCAGTGGGCGGGCGTGTCCAACGTGAGCATCGAACAGCTCAAAATCGCACAGGAGATTCTCGGCGACAAGCTCGTTGCCGTGCAGAACCAGTATTCGCCGATCCATCTGGAAACCCAGGACACGTTGGAATACTGCGCGAAGGGAGGTCTCGCCTTCGTGTGCTGGAGTCCGCTCGGCGGCTACCGCCACCCGTACGACGAGCATCTGTTCGACCCGTTCCGCGAAGTGGCCGCCAAGCATGGCGTGAGCTACCAGCGCGTGGTGCTGGCTTGGGAGCTGGCCAAGGGCGACCACATGTTCGTGATTCCGGGCGCTCACCGTCCCGAAACCATCCTCGACTCCCTGAAGGCCGACGAGCTCGAACTCACTGACGAGGAGCTCGCCTTCCTCGGCTGAAAAAGCACTGCCCGTCCGCATTTTGTTAACCCAACCACTCAGCTCGGGTAGCAAAACACGGACGGGCATACGTTTTTGCGGAACCGGACGGCCATCGCGGGATTACAGCACGGCCATCGCGAAATCAATCAGCAGTTTGACGCCGTACAGCACCACCACCGCGCCACACACGCGGTTCATCGCGGTGACGATTCGCGGGCTGAACTTGTGGCTGAACAGCGACACCAGCAGGGTGATGCCGAAGAACCACAGTGCCGACGCGGTTTCCACGCCGGTGATGAACGGCGTGGACTGACCGACGGTAAGCGTCGCGCTGAACGCGCCGAGCATCAGCGTGCCGTCGATGATGGCCTGCGGATTGCACCACGTCACCACACCGGCGGTGACGATGGTGTGCAGCAGCTCGCTGTCGCCGCCGAATTTCGAAGTGACGCGTTGCGCAAAGCCCTGCGATTGCGAGGTCCGCGACTGCGGCGTTTGCGCGGCGCCATCATCGCCACCCTTGCCGGGAAACAGCAGACCCGCGCCGATACGGATGACCACCAAGCCGCCGATCGCCAGAATGGCCAGCTTCAGCCATGCGTGGTCCTGCATGAGCTTGCCGATGCCGAAAAAGCAGGACAGCGACAACGACACGTCGAAGAACAGTACGATCAGCGCGGTCAGCAACGCGCGGCGGCGCGGCTTGGTCAGCGCCGAATCGATGACGAACAGATTCTGCATACCGATCGGCGCGACATACGCCAATCCCAACGTCAGCCCTTGGAAAAAGAATCCCATACTCGCCTCTTATCCATCCAAACATATTTGGTTGGTTGTAATCAACCCAGCCAAAACCAACCAAATTACTCATTTTGTAATCGCAGGAAAAACCTCTATTCTGCGAAAAACAACGTAACCAGTGTCATATTGTATAGGTGTTGCTACAATAGGCAACCAGCCAAAAGCTGAGGTTTGGCTCAGCCAATCGCAGGACGGTCCACTGTCAGAAAGCAGATGTGCCGACCGCGGAAAACGCCGAACCATACCGACACCACCAATGTGAAGGAACGTCATGGCACGCATCGCGCCGCTGAACATCGATTGGAAACCGGACCGTACCACCGGCGAACCCGTCACCGAACAAATCGTCGGGTACATGTGCGAACAGGTGCACAGCGGCAATTGGCCGATTGGCTCGCGTCTGCCGTCGCAACGCGCGCTCGCCGAATGGTTCGGCGTGAACCGGTCCACCGTCATCGCGGCCATCAACGAGCTGTCCGATTATGGCATCGTCGAAGGGCAGCATGGAGCGGGCACGCGAATCGTCAGCAACACGTGGTCGCTGATGCTGCCGGGCGCGCCCGACTGGGCCGATTACGTGGATTCCGGCTTCTTCAAAGCCAACAACGACACCATCCAAGCCATCAACCGGTACGAGTTCACGCCGAACATGACGCGCATCGGCACCGGCGAGCTCGACCCGCGGCTCTTTCCGAAAGCCATGTGGCGGCAGGTGCTCGGCGAGGCGGCGGACGAGATCGAAACGCTCGGCTACCCGCCGCCCGAAGGCCTGCCCGAACTGCGCGAGGCCATTGCGGCGCACATGCGCGCCACCGGCGTCGACTGCACGGCAAGCCAGGTGCTGGTCACATCCGGCGCGTTGCAGGCGCTGCAGATGATTTCGGTGAGCCTGCTGCCGGCCGGCACCACCGTATACGCGGAATCGCCGAGCTACATCAAGTCGCTGCAGGTGTTCCAGTCGGCCGGCATGCATCTGGAAGGCGTGCCGATGGACGACGACGGCCTCAACGTGCAGGCATTGCGCGGCCTGCTGGTGGAAGGGGAGTTTGACGCCGGCCGTCCGGCGCCGCTCAACGCGCGCAACCGCAAAGGCAATGCGATCCTGTACACGATTCCGACCAATCACAATCCGACAGGCGTCACCATGAGCGACAAACGCCGGCATGAACTGGTCGAGCTTTCCGTGGACAGCCGACTGCCGATCATCGAGGACGGCGCCTACCGCGACCTGTATTTCGAGGATGATGCCCCGCTGCCGTCGCTGAAGGCCCTCGATGAGACCGGCATGGTCATCACGCTCGGCAGCGCGTCCAAGTCGCTGGCTCCCGGCTTGCGCATCGGATGGCTGGTCGCCGCCGAACCGATCGTGCAGCGGCTCGCCGACGTGAAAATGCAGATGGACTACGGTGCGAGCGTGCTGAGCCAGTGGACGTTCGCGCGATTCCTCACGAACGGCATGTACGACGAATACGTGGCCGGCCTGAAACGGGAGCTGCGGCACCGCCGCGACCGCGCGCTCGTTACGCTGCAGGAGAAAATGGACGGGCTCGCCCACTGGAACGTGCCGTCCGGCGGCTTCTACATTTGGATGACCTTCGACCGGCCGATACGCATGAACCGCCTGTTCCAGCTGGCCGCCGAACGTGGCGTGCTGCTCAACCCCGGCGACATCTACGATTTCGCAGCCGACAACTCCCTGCGCCTGAGCTACTCCTACACCACGCCGGAAGAGTTCGCCGACGCCGTGGACGTACTCGCCGCCGTCGCACGCGAGCTGGCGTAGCGCCTGGCGTAGCCCGAGCTTGCGTAACGGCTGGACGGGCTTTGCCTGTCCCGTGAATCTACGACAATATCTGATGGTCTTTTACGAGTAAGAGGAACATCCGTGCAAAGAAGAAACAAGCCAGAAGTGTTGGCCCCCGCAGGCAATTTGAGGGGACTGAAAACCGCGGTCGATTACGGTGCGGACGCCGTCTACTGCGGCGGCAAGGCGTTCGGCATGCGCAGCGCGCCGAAAAACCTGAGCCTCGAGGATTTCGAGGAAGGCGCACGCTACGCCCACGAGCGTGGGGCCCGCGTGTACGTCACCTTCAACGTGCTGCCGCGCAACAACGAGGTGGAAGCCATGCGCGAATACCTCGGCAAGCTGAAGGACACCGGCGTGGACGCGCTGATCGTCTCCGACATCGGCGTGATGCTCATGGCCAAGCAGGTGGCTCCGAACCTCGAACTGCATGTGAGCACGCAGGCCGGCGTCACCAATTACCAGGCCGCCAACGCGTTCTACGAACTGGGCGCGCGCCGCGTGGTGCTGGCCCGCGAAATGGACCTGCAGGCCGTGCGCGACATCCGCGCCCGCATTCCCGACGACCTCGACATCGAATGCTTCGTGCATGGCGCGATGTGCATGGCCTTCTCCGGACGCTGCCTGTTCTCCAACTATCTGACCGGCCGCGACGGCAACCACGGCGAATGCGCGCAGCCGTGCCGCTGGAAGTATTCGATCGTCGAAGAGAAACGCCCCGGCCAGTACTTCCCGATCGAACAGACCGCGGAAGGCGCGTACCTGTTCAATTCGCAGGACATGAACATGCTCGCCCACATCGACGATCTGCTTGATTCGGGCGCGACGAGCCTCAAGATCGAAGGCCGTTCCAAGAGCGCCTACTACATCGCCGCCATGACGAACGCCTACAAGACGGCCGTCAACGAATACATGGTCCAGCGCGGCTTCGAAGATGCCGACGGCAATGTGCTGAAGCCGTTCCGCGACCGCGTGATCCGTCCCGGTGACCCGGAATACGGCAAGCCGGACACCGAGGATGCGATCATGGCCAACGCCGATGGCGCGTTCGCCGGCAAGCCCGACATCGACGCAGTTCCCGTTGGGGGCGTGCCGTCCGGCAACGTTTCGGCTGGCAACGTTTCGTCCGGCAATATCGCGATTGGCGAGCCGGACAATCTGAGCTACCACGCACGCAGCACCCGACGCAAGTCGAACACCGCCGCCGAAATACTGCCGGAAGGCTGGCATCACGCCGGTGTACGGCCGGCACCGCATGTCACCCTGCCGGATTGGCTGCTCGACGAGCCCGACAAAGTGGCGCACCGCGACTACTCCACCGGCTTCTACTATCCGGAACACAAAGTGCGGCAAAGCACCGACCGTTCCGCATACTTCCGCGCATGGCTCGTCGTCGGCGAAGTGCTGTCATGGAGTCCGGAAGACGGAGGACGCGTGACCATCATGAGCCGCAACAAGATCGAAGCCGGCCAGGAAGTCGAATTCGTGCTGCCCGGCGCGGCCCCCTTCGCCTACACCGTGCCTGCCGGCGGTTTCCGTGACGCCGACGGCCACTGGGTCGAAGCCATCAACAACCCGGCGCACGTCTTCTCCATGCCGTGCCCGCAGGAGGTGCCCGTCAACGCGGCCATCCGTTCGCGCACGAAAAAGCCGACGCTGAAAGCCGAATAGAAGACGGCAATCGCAAGCAGGCCTTCCAATCGCAAAACCAAGGAAAAACAAGACATGAGCAGCACACAATACGATGACGCGATCCTCGATTCCAACGCCATCGACCCCACTGACAAAAACGGCAACCCGATTCCCGTGACCATTCCGATCATGCTGGCCCCCGGCATCAAAGTCGTCTACACCACGCGACTCGGCGGCACCAGCGAAGGCGATTTCGCGCACTTCAACCTCGGCGGCAAATCCGGCGACAAACCGGAACACGTGCTCGCCAACCGCAAGGCGCTCGCCGACGTGCTCGGCGCGAAAATCAGCCTCATCAGCCAGGTGCATTCCGGCGATGCGGTGGACGTGGACGAATCATTCGTCATCAACCAGCCGTTCGGATTCGACGTGTCCGGCACGAAGAAGCCGGAAGACGAGACGGACGGCGAAAACAACGCGACGGGGAATGACGGTGAGCCGACCGTCATCGAAGCCGACGGCCAAGTGACGTCCCGGAAGAACGTGGCGCTCGGCATGTTCGCCGCCGACTGCTTGCCGGTGCTCATGGCCGATCCCGAAGCCGGCGTGATCGGCGCAGCGCACTGCGGCCGTCGCGGTCTGCAGAAAGGCGTGATCGGCGCGACCATCGAGAAGATGGTGTCCAAGGGCGCCCAGCCGGAACGTATCGTCGCCACGCTCGGCCCCTGCATCTGCGGCGACTGCTACGAGGTCGGTGGCGACATCGCCGACGAATTCGATGCGCAGTTCCCGGGAACCTTCACGTTGAGCCGATTTGGCCAGCCGGGCATCGACATCGCCGCGGCCGCCCTGCAGGAGCTTGCCAAAGCGGGCGTGCCGGCCGACAACATCGTCTCATCCCGTCCACGCGTCAACGCGGCCACGCAGTACCTGTCCGAAGACGAGGAACTGGCCGGCATCTGCGCCGCCGATGGCGAAGGCGATCCGAAGCTTTCCGAACGGTTCAACAAGATCCGCCGCAGCCTGTGCACGCTCGAAAACCCGTTGTGGTTCTCGCATCGCCGCGCGTCGCTCGCCAAAAAACAGCATGAAGGACGCATGCTGGCGCTGATCGTACGCGAATAATCACCATACGAGCCATACAAGCCACGCGATTCGCGTGGCCACTGTTGCGGATTGCGTGCAGAACCCGCCGCGGAACGGGATGGCATGCGGCCGCGGCTTTACGGTGGAGCATATGAGTAAGGGAGAGCAGATGCAGGAACAGAAGATGCCGGTCGTGGCCGTGGTGCTGGCAGCGGGATTCGGCACCCGATTCGACGAGAACAACCCCAAGCAGCTGGTGTCGGTGGGTGGCAAGCCAATCGTCTGCTGGAGCATCGAGGCATTCGAAAACAACGACCGCATCAGCGACATCATCGTGGTGGTCAACGAACGTGTCGAAGAGACGGTGAACGAGCTTATCGACGAAGCCGGCTACGCCAAAGTGCGGGCCATCGTTCCCGGCGGCGCCGAACGCGTGGACAGCACGCTCGCCGCCCTGGACCTGCTCGAACAGGCCGGCATTCCCTCCGGCGCGAAAATCCTCATCCATGACGGCGTGCGTCCGTTCGTCGAGGAGCGGTCCATCGACGGCTGCATCGACAGCCTGGACCAGTTCAATGCCGCCACCGTGGCCTACGCCTCCACCGACACGATTCTGCTCACAGAGGATCTGGGCGACCGCAAGGTGGTCAAATCCGTGCCGGAACGTCCGAATACCTTCCGCGCGCAGACCCCGCAGGCGTTCCGTTTCGGTACCATCGTCAAAGCCTACGAACTGGCCGCCGCCGACCCCGACTTCCATCCGACCGACGACACGCGCGTGGTGGTGGACTACCTGCCCGACGAGCCGGTCGCCATCGTGGACGGTTCCGAAACGAACCTCAAAATCACCACGCCATCCGACATGCCGATCGCCGAAGGCATCGCCCGCAGCCTCGACCCCGAACACGCCAAGGAGGAAGCCAAGGCGCGCATGCACGCCGTGTTCGCCGAAGCGTTCTCCCAGATGCACAGCCGTTGATTTTCATCGAACGTTAAGTCCGTCGACGTGTCGGCAGACTTAACGTTCAACACATTCACCACGTACACTGGAAACCATGCAGCAGATCAACATCGTCATCTCCGGTTTCACGCCCTACGAAGGCATCGACGTCAATCCGGCCGTGCTCGTGCCGGCGGCGGTAGCCAAGCAATGGGCCGATCCGGCGCAATCGCAGGCGATCTCCGAAGAACTGCTGCAGGACATCGCCGTCACCGTCACCAACGTCACGCTTCCGGTGAGCTTCGCCAAAGCCTGGCCCACACTGCTGGAAGCCATCGAACAGGCCAAGCCGGACATCGTCATCGCCACAGGGCTCAAGCGCACCTCCCGTGGCATTCTGCTGGAACGATGCGCCACAAATCTCATGGATGCGGCCAAGCCGGATGCCGACAACGTGATTCCGCCCCGCCGCCCGATCGACCCGGAAGGTCCGGCCGCGTACTGGACGCGCCTGCCGTTGCGGTCGATACTGCACGATTTCGCCAAACACGAGATTCCCGCCGCGTTGAGTTCCGACGCCGGTACGTTCGTATGCAATTCGCTGTTCTACCATCTGCTCAACTGGTCGGCGGGCCAGGAACGTCGCATTCTGTCGGGGTTCGTCAGCCTGCCGATCGTCAACGGTCGGCCGCACGAACGTGGACTGTCGATCGAACAGCAGACCGCTGCGGTCGATGACGTGCTGCGTGAATCGGTACGATACTTCCTGCAACCCTCGTCAAGCGACATTCTGCTTGGCTGAGGACGGCTCCGCTTTCTACGGCACGATTTTCTGCGACATGTGAGTCATGCGGTTTCGACACGTGGTCGCGGACATACCGCCATACCCCCGACAGACTTTTTTCGAACGATTTCTGTGCTCTCTGTGAGAATAATGCATTTCGTTCTGCGTGCCGCCTGCTGACTGAGATAGAGTACTGAACGAGTGCGCGCTGGCAGATGCGCAAAGTGTAGGGAATTCGTGAAAGGAAAAGGGCATGGTTGAGCAGTTCCCAATCGTGTTGAGGGGGTACGACAAGGATCGAGTCGACGAGGCGTTCGCTTCGGCTCAGGAGACGGTGAACCGTCTGCGTGAGCAGGTCAAGGCCGACGACCAGACCATCCTTGAGCTGCAGGCGCAGCTGCAGGAGGAAAAGAACAAGAAGGCCGCTCCGAAGTCCTTCGCGTCACTGGGCGCCAACGCCCAGCAGATGCTCGCCAGCGCGGAACAGACCAGCGCCGAGCTGCTTGAACGAGCCAAGAAGGACGCTTCCGCGGCCCGCGCCACGGTGCAGCTGCAGGCTGAAACACTGCTGAACAACGCCAAAATCGACGCCAAGCGCATCATGGACGACGCCAACGCCAAGGCGGCCAAGGTGCTCGGTGACGCCAAGGACGAATCCGAAGCCATGAGGGCCAATGCCCAGCATGAGGTCGACCAGATGCGCAGCGAGGCCCAGAAGGCCGTGGTGGCGCAGCGTCAGACCGTCGATCTGGAACTGACCAACTCCCGTGAGGAACACGGCAAGCGTCTTGCCGCCGAACGCGCCACGCAGGAACGTGAGATTTCCGACATGCGCACCGAGGCGACCAGCAAGATCGCCGAACAGCGCAAGAACGCCAATGAGGAGATCTCCCGCCTGAAGAGCGAGACCAACGACCAGATCGAATCCGCGCTTGCCGAAGCCAACAAGAAGCTGGCGGACGTGCGCGAGCAGGTGTCCAAGATGATGACCGACGCGCAGCGCCGTGCCGCCGAAATCACCGACACCGCCAAGGCGAAGGCCCAGGAGATCACCGACGAGGCGGAAGTGCACCGCACCAAGACCATCAGCCAGGTCAACGCCGAAGTGGAGCAGATCCGCGCCGACATCTCCGCCCAGCAGGAGGAGGCCACGAAGAAGGTCAATGAGCTGCTCACCGACCTGAACGAACGTCGCGAGGCCGCCAACAAGCAGGCCAGCGAGTTGATTTCCTCCGCGCAGAAGACCCGTGACGAGGCTGAGGCGTACGCTTCCAGCAAGCGTGACGAGGCGGACGCGAACGCGGCGAGCATCCTCAAGCAGGCCACCGAAGACGCCGACGAGCAGATCAACGAGCGTCGCGAGGCCGCGAAGAAGGAACTGGACGGCGTGCAGCAGCGCATCGCCGACCTGCAGAGCCGTGAGGCCCAGATCACGCAGCGCGTCAGCGAACTGCGTGCCATGTTCTCCAACGCGTTCTCCGGTTTCGGCATGAACGACCTGTCCGTGGTCAACGCCGTCGATGAAGGCGAGCCTTCCGACGCGCAATCTGATGACGACGCGCAGCACGACGATGAGACCGCCGCACCGGCAGACGCCGACACGCAGGATGCCGTCGAGAACGATTCCGCAGCCGAGACCGAGCCGGAAGGCGACGCCGAATCCGCAGACGCTTCGCAGAACAACTGAAACCATAGAAAGGGAATGGATAATGACCGACATCACGCCATTGAGCGGTGATGAACTGAACAAGCTCGTCGACGATTTCGAAGCAAGCGAGCACAATCGCATGGCCATGAACGCCGTCACGGCGGCCGGCATCGACAAGGTGGCGCGCAACTACGATCGCGCCCGTCTGATGCAGCGTCGTTTCTCCACCGTCGTGGACAACGGCACCGTCACCCATCAGGACCGTTCCGGCCGTTGCTGGCTGTTCAGCTCGCTGAACGTGGCCCGTTTCGTGGCCAAGCAGAACATGGGTCTCAAGGAGTTCGAGTTCTCCCAGAACTACGCCATGTACTACGACAAGCTCGAACGCGTCAACTACTTCCTGAAGGACGTGGCCAAGCTGGTGCGTGCCGGCGAGCCTGCCGATTCGCGTCTGATGCAGCATCTGCTGTCCGACGTGATGGGCGACGGCGGCCAGTGGACCATGGCCATGAACGTGTACAAGAAGTATGGCGCGGTGCCGAAGGACCTGTTCCCGGAGACTGAATCCTCCAAGAACACCGGTGAGATGAACGTGCAGCTGCGCCGCATGCTGCACACCGCGGTTGCGCATATGTACGCTGATCCGTCCGCGATCGATGCGATCATCGCCGATGCGGTCGCCGCCGGTCACCGTATTCTGACGATTCACTTGGGCGAGCCGCCGAAGAGCTTCGATTGGGAGTGGACCGACAAGGACGGCGAGTTCCACCGCGATGGCGAGATCACGCCTGTCGAGTTCTGGAAGAAGTATGTGGGTTCCGCCGATTTGGAAAGCTATGTCTGCTTGGTGGACGATCCGCGTCAGGAGCACGTCAAGGGCAAGAAGATCGGCATCGAGCATCTGGGCAACGTGGCCGGGGGAGACCCGACCGAGTACCTCAACGTGCCGAACCAGTTCATGAAGGACTGCGTGCGTCAGATTCTTCAGGAACAGGGCATTCCGGTATGGTTCGGCGCTGACTGCCATCCGATGATGGACCGTGAGAACGGCGCGTGGGCCACCGACCTGTTCGAGTATGGCCGCGTGTATGGCGTCGATTTCGATCTGGACAAGGAACAGCGTGTCCGTTTCGGCGATTCCGCGATGAATCACGCGATGGCGTTCGTCGGTGTGGATGTGGATGAGGATGGCCACACCACCCGCCGTTGGCGTGTGGAGAACTCGTGGGGAGACAAGATCGCCGACAAGGGCTACTTCACCATGTCCGACGACTGGTTCACCGAATACGTCTACGAGGTAGCCGTCCCGAAGGCCCTGTTGCCCGAGGAATACCAGAAGGCCCTCGAAGAGCCAGCCACCATGCTCCCCGCATGGGATCCGATGGGCGCTTTGGCCTGACTTCGTCAGCCTCCCGGAATCGGCCTGACGGCCAATGCTGTGTTTTCTCGCAGCCTGTCGGCTGCTAGGGTCTCTCCCTCTGTCAGCGCGAAGCCGCTGACAGAGGGAGAGACCGCGGTCGCAGGCCGCACAACAACACAGCATCGCCGCAGGCGAGTCCACACAGGCGAGTTCACCCAAAGTCCATAACTGCCGGCCCAACAAGCAGTCCCCGTAACAAACTGCTATAGTTGGGCTTTTGCGTCTATGGCGACATACCGACAGTACGTATACAAGGAAAGGAGTCGAGCAATGGCAGCACTACGTGGTCCGGATAGTTCCGAGGATGAACGTCGTTTGGGGGAGCAGGCCGTCTTTCCTGAGACCGTCGATGTCAACATTCGTCAGCTTGACCCCATTCCCGCGCCGCGTGCTTTCCTCAGGGAGCAGCCGCTCACCGATGAGATGAGCGAGCTCGTGCTCCACTCGCGGCAGGAAATCCGCGATGTGCTCAACGGCCGCGACGACCGACTGCTCGTCATCGTGGGCCCCTGCTCAATCCACGACCCGAAGGCCGCGCACGAGTACGCAGAAAAGCTGGCTGCCGTCAAGCGCGAGTTGGAAGACCGACTCGTGATCGTGATGCGCGTGTACTTCGAGAAGCCGCGCACCACCATCGGCTGGAAAGGCCTCATCAACGACCCCGATCTGGACGGTCGCTTCAATATTCGTAAGGGCATATGGCTGGCCCGCAAGGTGCTCACCGACGTGCTGAGCCTCGGCCTGCCCGCCGCCACCGAATGGCTTGACCCCATCACCCCGCAGTACATCTGCGACGCGATCAGCTGGGGTGCCATCGGCGCGCGTAACACCGAATCCCAAGTCCACCGCGAACTGGCCAGTGGCCTGTCCATGCCGGTGGGCTTCAAGAACTCCACCGACGGCTCCATCAAGGCCGCCGCCGATTCCTGTTTCGCGGCCGGCTTCGAGCATCACTTCCTGTCCATTAACTTGGACGGTCGCGTGATTTCCGCCGAAACCAAAGGCAACCCGGATTGCCATCTGGTTCTGCGCGGCTCCAGCCACGGCCCGAACTACGATGCCGAATCCGTGCGTCAAGCTCTGGAAGACCTCAAGGTTTCCAAAGCGTCCGGCCCGAGCCAGCATGGCCTCGTCATCGATGCCGCCCACGGCAACTGCGGCAAAGACGAAAACCGCGAAGCCGAAGTCATCGAAGAGATCGCTGAGCGCCTGGCGCACGGCGAACAAGGCATCACCGGCGTAATGATGGAAAGCTTCTTGGTCGGCGGTCACCAAAAGCCGGCCCCGCTCGACCAGTTGGTCTACGGTCAGTCCGTCACCGACTCTTGCGTGCCGTGGGAACGCACCAACGAACTGCTGCACACCCTAGCCGACGCCGTCACCGCTCGCCGCTCGGCTAAATAGCTTTGTCTTTGTAAAAATGCTCACTGAGACCCACTCAGTGAGCATTTTTTGCCAATAACGGTGGTCATGTCAGTTTGTTCCCGTGACACCTTATCCTTGGGAAGGATACTGACCCAAGGAGAGATGTTATGCAGCAGCAGGAGGAAGCAGCACATTCGCTGCATCCGTTGCAAGTCGGTCCGCAGCCGTTGAACACCCCAGAAGAGCTTCGCGCCATTCGTCAGGCGATGGGGGAGGGGAAGAACCCGCTCGTTGCCACTGATGTGCCGCGTTGGGAAGATCAGGTGGGTGTCAGTCGCATCATCAACCGCCGCGTATTGGAGTTGGAGCCGCTGCCCACGCCCGCGCAAGTGCTCGCTGAACTCCCGCTGACTGATCAGGCTCAGGAAATCGTCGCCTACTCGCGTGATGAGATTCGCGCGTGCCTGTACGGCCAAGACGACAGGCTGTTGGTCATCGTCGGCCCCTGTTCGGTTCATGACCCGAAGGCCGCGCTGGACTACGCGCGCCGATTGGCCAAGCTGAAAGATGAGCTCGGTGAACAGCTGCTCATCGTCATGCGCGTGTACTTCGAGAAGCCGCGCACTACCATTGGCTGGAAGGGCCTGATCAACGACCCGGATATTGATGGCAGCCACAATATTCGCAAGGGCCTGTTGCTTGCTCGCAAAACCTTGCTTGGTGTGCTGAAGGAAGGATTGGCGGCCGCCACGGAATTTCTGGAGCCCACCAGCCCGCAGTTCATCTCGGACGCGGTGAGTTGGGGCGCCATTGGTGCGCGCAACACGGAAAGCCAGATCCACCGCCAATTGGCCAGCGGGCTTTCCATGCCGGTCGGCTTTAAGAATGCCACTGACGGCTCGGTGAAGGCAGCGGTCAACGGTTGCTTCGCCGCTGCTCAGCAGCACACGTTCTTCGGCATTGACCATCTGGGGCGTGCCTGCGCAGTCGAGACCCTTGGCAACCCGGACTGCCATGTGGTGTTGCGCGGCTCGATTCACGGCCCGAACTACGATGCCGAATCCGTGGCCAAAGCCATGGAAGACGTACGCGCCGAAATGCCCGCCGAATCCGCCGCTTCGCATGGTCTGATTGTTGATTGCTCGCACGGTAACTCCGGCAAGGACGAACATCGTCAGGCCGAAGTCGTGCGCAATATTGCCAGCAGAATTGCAGCTGGCGAACAGGGTATTACCGGCATCATGATGGAAAGCTTTATTGAAGGAGGCAATCAGAAGGCCGCGCCGCTTGATCAGCTGGTCTATGGCAAGTCGATTACTGACAAGTGCATCAGCTGGGAAGAAACCGAGGCCTTGCTGCGCGAGCTTGCGGAAGCCGTAGCCACACGGCGTTGGCACTGAGTTGCGTCATCGGCTCTCTCGCGGGAGCAATGTAACGAAACGTCTCTACCCCTCAGCCTGCCATTCGGCGGCCACCTCCCCTGACAAGGGGAGTCGAAAGTGTTGTGAAAGGAACTTACGTATGGGTATGAAAACTGTAGCTATTATTGGCGCATTGGATGAGGAAGTGGCGCTGATCGCCAAATCGCTCACGCATGTGACGCACACCGCCAAGGGCAGCCTTGACATCGTGTCCGGCACGGTCGACTCCTTCGGTTCTGACGTCATCAAGGTTGCCGCAACGGTAGGCGGCATGGGGCTGGTCAATGCGGCCGCCACCACGCAGCTGCTGATTGACGAGATTGCCCCGGACGCCGTGATTTTCAGCGGCATCGCCGGCAACCTCAACACCCACCTGCACATCAACGACGTGGTGCTCGGCGGCACCCTGCGCTACCTCGACACTGACATGCGGCTCGTAGGCCAGTGGAA
>OIDK01000411.1_pt1 | contig 13921 bp, 9 predicted proteins | sample 1581551 | NCBI WGS metagenome assembly OIDK01 (sample SAMEA3882522, study PRJEB24775) | human gut metagenome | biome: human-associated habitat; feature: intestine environment; material: feces | place: Netherlands | collected 2009/2010
CGCCATTGCGGGCACGGCATTCTCCGTGGCATTCTCCCTGCTCTGCGTCCTGCTGGCCACGCCCCTGCTCCGGCTATTGCAGGTGCCGGCAGACATCCTGCCCATGGCCGTACGGTATCTCCGCATTGTATTTTCCGGTCTGATCTTTACATTCTTTTATAATTTCCTGGCCGCCGTCATGCGGGCACTGGGCGACAGCAAGAGCGCCCTGTATTTCCTGATGGTCAGCTCGGTGCTGAACATCGGCGGTGACCTGTTCTTTGTCAAAGTGCTGTCCTGGGGCTCGGAGGGCTGCGCCCTCTCCACGGTGTTGAGCGAGGCAATGTGCTGCCTGCTCTGCGCCATCTACATCAAATACAAAGTGCCCATCCTCCGCCTGGGGCGGCGGTGGCTGGTGTTTGACGGCAAGCTGCTCAAGAAGATCGTCAGCTACGGCTGGGCCAGCGCCATGCAGCAGGCCACTGTGCAGATGGGCAAGATCGCGGTGCAGGGCATCGTGAACACCATGGGCGTCAGCACCATGGCCGCCTTTGCCGCCGCCAGCCGCATTGACGACTTCGCCTACACCCCGCAGCAGAACATTGCCCACGCCATGACCACCCTCATGGCCCAGAACCGGGGTGCCGGTAAAAAGGACCGGGTGAAAGAGGGGTTCCTCTGCGGCATCCGCATTGAGCTGGTGTATGCGGCCGGGCTCACGGTGGTCTGCTTCTTCGGGGCTGAGGGCATCATGCGGATGTTTGCCGAGGAGCCGGAGGTCATTAAGCTGGGCGCGCGTTTCCTGCGGCTCATCTCTCTGATGTACTTCCTGCCCGCGCTGACCAACGGCATCCAGGGCTTCTTCCGGGGCATCGGCGATCTGAAGATCACCCTGCGCAGCAGTATGCTGAGCATGGCAGCCCGTGTGCCCTCCGCCGCGCTGCTGGTGCTGTATTTCCACATGGAGATCGAGGCCCTGCCCTGGAGCTACGCCTTTGGCTGGTTCCTCATGCTGGTCTACGAAGTGCCGCCCATGCTCCGCTTTTTGCGCAGCGGCATGATGGAAAACAAATAAAATCGCAAGGGCTTCTTCTCTGCCAGGCCGAGAAGAAGCCCTTGCTTTGTTATTTTGTGCACTTTCCTCAAAATAAGTCGTACTCTTTTGTAGGTTTTTGCAAAATTGTGTATTTTTCGTTAACAATGTCCATAGACAACCTGTTTGCGCCCGTGCTACAATAGGCTTTGTTCTTTTCCCATTGCCGCGCGGGCAATGGGGAACAAAAAACACAGGAGGAATTTTTCATGCTTGAAAACATCTTTCACCTGAAAGAGAACCGCACCGATGTAAAGACCGAGCTCATGGCAGGTGTCACCACCTTTATGACGATGGCCTACATCCTTGCGGTCAACCCCAGCATCCTCTCCGCTTCTGGCATGGATGCCAATGCGGTCCTGATCGCCACCTCGCTGGCATCGTTCGTTGGCACTGCCCTGATGGCTCTGCTGGCCAACTATCCGTTCGCTCTGGCTCCCGGCATGGGCCTGAACGCCTACTTCTCCTACACGGTCGTCCTGACCATGGGTTACAGCTGGCAGCTGGCCCTGATGGCCGTTTTTGTGGAGGGCATCATCTTCATCGTGCTGAGCCTGACCAATGTGCGTGAGGCCATCTTCAACGCCATCCCCATGACCCTGAAGAGCGCTGTCAGCGTGGGCATCGGCCTGTTCGTTGCTTTCGTCGGCCTGCAGAACGCAAAGCTGATCGTGAACAGCGATTCCACCCTTGTCACCTATCAGCACTTCAAGGGCGAGACCTTCCACAGCATCGGCGTGGGTGCGATCCTCGCTCTGGTGGGCGTGCTCATCACCGCCATCCTGCTGGTCAAAAAGGTCAAGGGCGGCATCCTGTACGGCATCCTCATCACCTGGGTGCTGGGCATCCTCTGCGAGCTGACCGGCATCTACATCCCCAACCCCGATGCCGGCATGTACAGCGTCATCCCTACCAGCTTCATCAGCTTCGATTTCTCTGCTCTGGGCAAGACCTTTGGTCAGGTGTTCAAGACCGATTTCTCCGGCGTGGGCATCCTGAACTTCTTCGCCGTCATGTTCTCCTTCCTCTTCGTTGACCTGTTCGACACCCTTGGCACCCTCATCGGTGTTGCTTCCAAGGCCGATATGCTGGACGAGGAGGGCAAGCTGCCCCGCATCAAGGGCGCTCTGATGGCCGACTCCATCGCCACCTGCGCCGGCGCTGTGCTGGGTACTTCCACCACCACCACCTTCGTCGAGAGCGCTTCCGGCGTGACCGAGGGCGGCCGCACCGGCCTGACCTCCATGACCACCGGTGTGCTGTTCCTGCTGGCCGTGGTGTTCAGCCCCCTGTTCCTGACCATCCCCAGCTTTGCGACCGCTCCGGCCCTGATCATCGTTGGCTTCTACATGATGGGTTCTGCCCTGAAGATCGAGTTCGACGATCCTGCTGAGGGCATCCCCGCATTCCTGACCATCCTGGCAATGCCCACTGCATACAGCATCTCTGAGGGCATCGCCATCGGTGTCATCTCCTGGACCCTGCTGAATGTCCTCACCGGCAAGGCCAAGGAGAAGAAGATCAGCCCCCTGATGTATGTGCTGACCGTTCTGTTCATCCTGAAATACGTCCTGCTGTAACAGGCATTTGCAGCAAACAGAAAGCCCCGGCTCCGGCCGGGGCTTTCGTGCGTTTATTGGTTCCTGTGCGGGTGGGGCGGGCAGGGTTCAGCCGCCGAACAGCCCGAAAAAGCTGGTGTGCGTCATGCCCAGCACCAGAAACAGAAGAATGAGGGCAAACAGCACCCCAATGATGATGTCCATCTGGTGGACCGTGAGGGGGAATTTGTCGTAGAGCTTTTCCTTGGGGTTGACGAAATTCGGGTCGTTGTTGTCCAGCAGAGTCTTTTTTCTCTCAGCGCTCTGGGCTTTGGCGGCGGCAAGTTCTGCCTGCTCCTTTTCCAGCTGGGCCTCCCGCTGGGCAAGCAGTGCCTCACGGCGGGCCAGCTCTTCCTCCCGCTGGGCCTGGTTCATTTCTGCCATGGTGGTATCCTCCGGCGTTTTTTCTACCAGTATACCATAGAATTGTGACAGAAAAAACTCCTCCCGCAAAAAGCGGCCTTATTCCGCCAGCAGATCCTCCACCACATCCATCAGCTGGGACGGATCGAGCTGGCACGCGGTACAGCGCGCGGCCAGGCGAAGGACCCGCACCGGGTCAACGGAGACATCTGAGATGAACCGCAGTTTTCGGTGTCGTCCGTGAGATGTAGAACACGCGGCGATGCCAAAGGATGTATACGCACCACACGCGGGATGATAAAGTCGTTCCATAACACAATGATACCAAAACACACCAATCACCTCTCTATCAAAATTGTCACGCCGCTTTGAAACGGCTGCGTGAATGCAGGTTCGCTGCCCACAAAATGTTCTGACAAAATTTATATACCATCTCTTGGCATCAAAATAAACAGCCAAAATTTCAAAATTTGGCGGCGTGTTTTGCATGTCCGGTGAAACCGGTGGTGCAGTAAAAATACGAACCGGAAAATGGAAATGAATATTTTTACGGAATATCGTAGAAAATTTTTGGAAAATCAACTTCACGCAGCAACAGATGAAAGAATGTTCCACAGAAAGCCGAAAGCATAAAAGAAAAATCTTTGCCGCAGCTTAACCACTTTTTGATAGAAAAAGTTGCGAAATCGGTCGTAAGATCGAGCTTTCTGGTATATCACTTGTTCGCTGTGCGGATAAGGCTGCTTATTCTGCTTTGCCTCCGCATCGTCTGCCGCAGACCCCGGCACTGCCCTTGCCTGAACCACTTTCACTCCGGATGCAAACCAGATGAAAAATCCGACGGGCCATATCACTTGACTTTCCCCTTGCAGGGGAGTATACTCCGGGGCAGTGAAATATTCGGCTATGACGAGAAAGAGTACCCGGAAAGAATGCTGCAGAGAGCTGCCGGATGGTGCAAGGCAGTGCAGGGCGTCCGTGGGAAGATCCTCTCCGAGCTTTCCGGCTGAATGGGCGGCATCTGCGCCCCAGTAAGCGGGAACGGCAGGCCCCCGTTATCACGGGCCGCGCATTGTTGGATGCGCACTGAGGGGCCGGGCTTTGCACCGGCAATAAGAGTGGTACCGCAGAGGAGTTTATACGCCTTTGTCTCTTACGAACCGTAAGGGACAAAGGCGTTTTTGTTTGCGGGAAAGCCATTTTCCGGATGTTTCATTGCCTTTGCATCCGCAAAAATCAGGACCTGGAAAAGGAGAGTTTAACATGAAAACACTGGAAAAAGTAAGCGATTTTGTAGGCAAGTATATGGCTGCCATCGTCATTGTGGTAGCGGCACTGGCCCTGTTCTTCCCCGGCACATTCAGCGTGGTAAAGACCGCGTGGGTCAACACCCTGCTGGGCATCGTTATGTTCGGCATGGGCCTTACCCTGAAGCCGGAGGATTTCAAGGTGGTATTCAGCCGCCCGAAGGACGTGATCATCGGCTGCATCGCACAGTTCACGCTGATGCCCTTCCTTGCATGGGCGCTGACGCAGGTGTTCCATCTGCCCACTGAGCTGGCCATCGGTGTCATCCTTGTGGGCACCTGCCCCGGCGGCACCTCCTCTAACGTGATGACTTATCTGTCCAAGGGCGACGTTGCACTGTCCGTTGGCATGACTGCTGTTTCCACCGTGCTGGCTCCGTTCCTCACCCCGCTGCTCACCCTGCTGTATGCCGGTCAGCGCGTGAATGTGAACCCTGTAAATATGTTCCTGTCCATCGTCAAGGTGGTGCTGGTGCCCATCGCACTGGGCTTTGTGGTCAACCACTTCTTCCATGCCTTCACCCAGAACGCCGTCCGGGTGCTGCCGCTGGTCTCCACCACCGCCATCGTGGTCATTCTGCACAACCTGCTGGGCTACCTCACCGGCTTTGGCGTGGGCAAGCTGCTGAAGCTGGACTCCACCAAGTGCCGTGCAATTTCCATCGAGGTCGGAATGCAGAACTCCGGTCTGGCCACCTCTCTGGCTGCCGCCCACTTTGCACAGTATCCGCTGGCAACCATCCCCGGCGCTGTGTTCTCGGTGTGGCATAACATTTCCGGTGCCGTCCTCGCCAACTTCTTTGCCCGCACCGCCGAGAAGAAAGACTGAGTTACTACATACCATAAGGGGCTGCTGCACAAGGTCTGTTCCCTGTGCAGCAGCCCTTTTTTCAGTACAAAATTCTGGAGACGTGATGTTCCTGCTTGCCCAGATACAGCTCCACGATCATCCGTCCGTTTTCGGTGTTGCAAAGCTCATCCCTACAGGATATGCTCTTTTCACAAATGTCGCTGTGAATGCCAATCTATCCTTGAGCCACTTCCCAGCACACAGCGGGTACCCGACGACTTCATGAAACAGCTCAAACAGAACCGATCTCTGTGATTCAGACAACAAAAAAGAGTGACAGCATTTCAAGCTGAAACGCTGTCACTCTGTAGGAACTGCGTAATGACTGACGATTATCCTTCTACTTTGACCGTAGCACGATCGCTCTTTGCGTTTCCATCCGCATCCAGCGTGATATGCACAAAATGTTCCGGCTTATCATAATCCTTTGTCTCGCCGTCATCGGTATAGTATTCATAGGATGCACCATCGGGAGCATAGGCAAGCAGGCGCAGATCTGCAAAATCCACATCGGCAACGCTCTGGATTTTTTTGCCGTCCTTGGCAAGGGGCAGAAGGTGTCCCTTGCGCATAAAGAACACCACTTCATCCAGCTCCACCGGAATGTAATGATGGCCTGCTGGCAGCACGCTGGTTTCGATGCGGTTGCTTTCGCTGCACTTTACCCGCACCTGCAGCATCTCCTCCGGCAGATAAACATACCGACCACGGGCATTTTGCTCATATACCGGGGCGATCAACAGGCTTTCACCGATCATCACCTCATCCTCCACCCGGCGGGCAAAGTCGTCCTCCGGGAAGGCGAACGCCAACGGCATACAGTACATGCCGTCGTGCAGGGCAGCCTTCATGTACTCGCTGTAAATGTAGGGCAGCAGCAGGTAGCGCAGCTGTAAAATCCCGGCAAAGGCAGCCTTGTTCTTAAAGCGGTAGGGTTCCTGCCGGCGGGTGCCGTTGGCAGAGTGGTTCCGCAGCAGCGGAGAGAAGATGCCCATGCCGTACCAGCGCAGCACCAGATCCTCCGTGGTATTGCTGCCAAAGCCGCCAATGTCGGGGCCTTCGTACAGGAAGCCGCACATATTCAGGGAGGGCATCATGTGCAGCGCAAGCAGAATGTGGCTCCACCAAGAATGGTTGTCGCCGGTCCAGATGCCGCCATACCGGTGCATCCCGATGCAGGCAGAACGGGAGTATATCAAAATGCGCTTGTCCGGCTCCAGCCGCTCAAAAGCCTCGCCTGCCGCACGGGTCATGTTATAACCAAAAAGATTATGTACCTTGTCGTGCCGCATACGCCCCTGCTTGGTGTTGTGGTAGAACATCTTATAATCGTCTTCGTTGTTGGAAAGCTCTGCCACCATGCCGGTAAAAGCAGCAAAGCTGGAAATATCCAGGTTTTGCTTGTCGTATTCCCCAATTTTAGCAAAGGTCTTTTTCAGTCTTTCCTCTGCGTAGAAGATCGCAGGCTCGTTCATATCATTCCAGAAGCCCTCGATCCCCTGATCCAGCAGAACTTTATATTGACTGCCAAACCAAGCACGGGCTTCCGGGTTGAGCATATCGGGGAAGTGTACCCGTCCCGGCCACACACCGGCTACAAAGGGGGTGCCATCCTGATTCGTGCAGAAGTAGCCGTTTTTCACGCCCTCCTCGTACACATCATATCCCTCTTCGACCTTGACTGCTGCATCGATGATGGGGACAAGATGGATGCCCTGCGCTTTCATCTCGGCGGCAAAGTCTGCAAAACGCGGGAAGCGCTGCGCATCCACCGTAAAGTCCTTGTAACGCTCCATGTAATCAATATCCAGAACCACAGCGTCCAGCGGCATATGATTGGCACGGTAATTTGCCACCACCTCGCGGACCTCGTCCTCGTTCATGTAGCTCCAGCGGCTCTGGGCGTTGCCAAAAGCCCATTTGGGCGGAATATAACTGCGCCCCACCAACTGGCGGAACTGGTGCACAATATCGGTCAGGCTCTCGCCCTCAATGATGTAGAGATCGTAATTTTCCTCGGCCACCGTGATGCGTAAGGTATCCAGGTCGGTGTAGCCGCAGTCAAAGGTGACCTTGCCCGGGTAGTCGATAAAAAAGCCAAATGTATCCTTGCCGGACACGATCATAAAATTATAAGCACCGTACAGCGAGGATTTGCCCTCGGTATGGTTGCCGTCATCGGAGCATTTGCTTTCGTACACCCACCCGCGCTTGTTGATACCACGGACGTTTTCGCCAAGACCATACAGGACATCCTGCGGCTCCATGGCATAGGAGAAACCATCCGGCTCCTTGGTCAGATAGGGTATCGTTTCCATCATGGGCAAAAAAGAACCCACTACACTTTCGGTATCAAACGGTTGACCGTATTGCTTTTTGTAGATCATAGTAAAATATCTCTCCTCTGTTTTTGAATCGTCACAGTGTAAAACGTACCAACGTATTTTTGATGGACAATTAAGAAACTCTGACATTGGCTGGAGCAATTGGGGCTTCAGCCTTATTTTCAACCCAATAGCTGCGGTTGTGCAGCTATTTCAATACAAGATCCTTGAAACGTGATGTTCCTGTTTGCCCAGATACAGCTCCACGATCATTCGTTCGTTTTCGGTGTTGCAGAGGTCCTCTTTGCAATAGTCAGACAGGGCGGCGTTCAGTTCCGCCTCCGGCACATCGGTCTGGTACAGCAGAATGTGCAGCTGCTGCTCTGCTGTCTCGCTTCCCTGCTCCCTGTCAGGCGGCAGGGTCACGTCTGCATGGATATGCAAAGTCATAAAACATATAAAATAGGAAAAGCGTCAAAAATCATCTTGGCCAGCGCTCTTTTCTGGACATGAGTGGCGCGAATGGTACATGAGGATGCGTCTGGTACCAGTAAGCTGTGGTAGCGACATCATCCTGACGTTCAAAAAGACCTCCGTGGCTGACACCAATCTGCTGCAGAGTTACCTTAAGGTCCTTCTCAAAAAGGATAGGATCAAGAAGGTGCCAGCGGTAGAAGCTGCGTTGTGGCATCTGATCATCATTGTGGTAATCATTATGAAGGAAGGTATCGTGGCTAGAGTAGTAAGGATAGCCAAGATACGGAGTACAGTACTGATTTTCAACGGTTTGGCCATTTTGCTGTGTTGCAAAGCTCCAGGCACCGCCGAAGTAATCTTCTGTTCCGGTTCCGCAGATGGTTGGATAATCCTTGTCTCCATCGATGTAGAATTTCATCTCACCTTCTCCGTACCAGTAGCGTTCGAGGCTGGTAAGCGCAAGATAAGTTCCAACGTACTGGCCTTTCCCTTTGATGTTGTCGAGGACAACGTAGTCTTTTGCCTTTTCCGTGATGCGCTGACGACGCCACTGGGCATGGAAATAGGCAGCATCCTCCGGAACCGTTGTCAGGCAATAGTCGATCTGATAAAAGAAGGCCGGAATCGGCTCATCACACTGATTTTCAATGGTAATACGTGCGTTTTTACGGAACGGCATCGGGAAATAGCTGTTGAAACCACGGGTCGGATTGACAGCAATCGGGACTGAGTTTACCTGGTAGGAAACACCGAAGCCGCAGCAGAAGAAATCGCCAAGCGGGCATTCAACGGATGGGAATTCTTCATCGTCCCAGTACATGCGCAGAACAAGATCCCGCAGAACATAACGGTTACGTTCACTGGTACGGTCTGTAACGGTGATCCAGATGTGCTGAATGATGCCTTCTCCCTGGATCTCACCAAGTGTTACGGTCTCTCCTGCTTCTATTTTCGGGATGCACGGGGAACCTTTTCTGGACGGACCAAGATCGCTGGATGCCATGCCGCCTTTTCCTTTTTCTCCGTTCCGGTTTTCCCAGTTGATGGAACGGGACTGTCCGTTTTTCAGCCGGAAAATATTCTGTAAACCACAATCAAACATCATATATTCCTCCTTTTGTTTTCTTTTGTTTTTTCTCTCTTGGAAGCTTTTGATTTCTGCTTTTTTGTGTGTCTGCCTTTCCTACCCTGCCGTCATTTTTCCATTTTTCCGGAATTTTCTTTCTTTCATCCTTTTGCCGGAAAGACTGCTTTAAAACAGATGCCATCTTGTGTCCGCTCTGCGGTGATTTTTCCCTTATGTGCCTTTACAATTGCAGCTGCCACAGAAAGGCCGATTCCATAGCCGCCGCTTTCCCTGGCCCGCGACGCATCCGCACGGTAGAAGCGGTCAAAGAGGCGGTTGAGATCACCTTCCGGCAGGGTATCGCAGGTATTCTGCACCGAAAATTCTGCTTTTTTGCCGTTTTTTCGCCAGAAAATGTGGATTTTTCCACCCTCCGGAGTGTATTTAACAGCGTTATCCACAAGAAGAGAAACGAGCTGGTGGATTCTTGCGACATCCCCTTCCATATGGAGTTCTTCTGCAATATCGCTCTGCAGCGCGATCTGTTTCGTAACCGCAGGGGCTTCAAAGGACGTTACGGCATCCATGATGGTTTCTGACGCATTCCATGTTTTCAGCTCCAGTTTTCCGCCGCCTTCCTCCATTTTTGCAAGCGCCAGAAGCTGTGTTACAAGACTGTTCAGACGCTCAATCTGGTGATGAATGCTCTCCGTCCACTCGCTTAAGACCTCCAGCCCGCTTTTTCCCGGCATCATAATATCCAGGATCATGCCGTCATAGTTTCCGCTCTCTGCCCAGTCCGCAGCATCAATTCCATTATAAACAACATCTACAGAATAATGGTTATGTGTAAACACTGCTTCCAGCGCGTGCGCCATCTCTTTTTCATCTTCTGCCAGCAGCAGTCTCATATCGGTTCTCCTTATTTTGGTAAACAGGTTACCATACGCTCTGTGTATTTTGTCCGCATAACAGGAACGAATCCTTCTTTTCAGGATTCTCCGCCGGCGGCGGGTCGCTTCAGCGACATAATTCCCCCTCCGCCGCAGTGCGATCCTGCCCGGATGTTTTTTGAATTTACAGGAAAATTCAAAAAACATCCGACCGGCACTTTTGCATGGGTGCTCGCAGCCGGATGTTCGGTTTGCATTCATTTTCTTTTTTTCTCTGCCCGTCTCCGCAGAAGCTCTTTTGCGCCTGCATACAACAGAAAATATACCGTCAGAATCATAACAACTACAATCCTGTTATCTTTCAGGCTGAAAAAAGAGGTCACATTGACTGCCGCCAGAAACAGCAGCAGTGACACACTGAGATCAATTTTTTCTTTTCTGTCGGCCAGCACCATTCCTGCGGCCGCCAGAACCAGAAGAACGGCAATTCTTGCAATCAGATTTGCCATTTTGACGCCTCCTTACTGTTTCCGGAAGGTAATTTCCCCGGTTTTATCATCCATACCATCGACGATGGCAAGAGATTCCAGATGAATGCCGCGGTCACGCAGCAGTTTTCCTCCGATCTGGAAACCTTTTTCGATGACAACGCCTGCTCCTACGAGCTCTGCACCGGAATCCTGTACCAGGGTTGCCAGTCCTTCCAGCGCTTTTCCGTTTGCCAGGAAATCATCGATCAGGAGAACTTTGTCTCCTTTTCCCAGAAATTCTTTGGAAACAATGATATCATAAACTCTTCCATGGGTGAAAGATTCTACTTTTGTGGTATAAACATCGCCGGCGATATTTTTGGTCTGTGTTTTCTTTGCAAACACAACCGGAACATTAAAAATTTCAGCCACAACACAGGCAATTCCGATTCCAGATGCCTCGATGGTCAGGATTTTCGTGATCTCCTCTCCCGCAAAACGACGCTGAAACTCTTTTCCGATTTCCCGGAACAGATTGACGTCCATCTGATGATTTAAAAAGCTGTCCACCTTCAGGACATTTCCCTCGCGTACTTTTCCGTCTTTGCGGATTCTGTCTTCCAATAACTGCATTTTTTTGAAGCCTCCCGAATTTTTATTATACCCATTGTACTTACTTCTCACTGGAAATGCAAGTCCAAATCCATCAAATTTCGCACTGTCTCAAATTTTATTCATGGCAGCCGCCGGTGTCTCTGCATCAGAGATCCTCTTTCCGGTCCAGATCCTTTAATTCCCACGCGGCTTCGACCCGGAACGGAATCACCGATTCCCAGTGCCGTTTCAGCACCTTTTTTCCGCCGCGGTCGCCGGAAAGTTCTTTTAGTTCTGAAAAATAAGGTTTTGAGAACCACGCCGGATTGCCGCTCTCGCCGCCGCAGAAAACGCAGCCAAGTGGAGCCTTCTGCATCTCCATGGATTCCAGAAAGCGCTCCGCCGTCTCTTCCTTCAGGTATGGCTGATCCGCCACAAAACACGCACAGGCATCGGCATTTTGCTTCTCCGCCGCCTCGATTCCCGCGCGGATTGTATAGGAAATTCCTTTTTCGCTGTCCGGCGAAAACATCGTCTGCAGACGCCCGGCTTTTACCAGCGGCGCAAGCTCCTCCAGAATCCTTTCATACTGCGTCACAACCAGCAGTTCCCAGTTCTCATGCCTTCCGGCAATTTGGGCCAGCCGGTCCAGCAGATGGCGGTACACCGCCTTTCCATCCAGCGGATAGAGCAGCTTATTTTCCCCGAACCGTCTGCTGTTCCCGGCTGCCAGATAAAGTATCGTTACTCGCATTCTTTTTCCGCAATTCCCATTGCAATCTGCTCGCTCGTGATCGGCAGTTCGCGGAACCACAGACCCGTCGCATTGTAGATTGCATGTGCCAGCGCCGGAGCCGGTGTGTTGATGACGATCTCGCCGATCGATTTTGCACCGAACGGACCGGTCGGCTCGTAGCTGCTCCGAAACTCGACGCGCAGCTTGCCCATATCGAGGCGGGTCGGCACTTTATACTGCATAAACGAATTATTGATCATCTGACCCTTGTCCGTGTACTGGATATTTTCAAACAGCGTCATGCCGATGCCCTGCACCAGACCGCCCTCGACCTGTACGCGCGCAAGGTTCGGGTTGATGACGGTTCCGCAGTCGACAACGGCGGCATAATCGAGAATCCTGACCTCGCCGGTCTCTTTATCCAGCTCGATCTCGACCGCACCAGCCATATAAGGCGGCGGCGATACCGGAGAGCAGTTGCTTTCCGTCGCTTCCAGCGCGATGCCGTTATTGCACATGGCCGCTGTTGCGATTTCTTCCATCGTCATGCTGCTTCCGCTCTTTTCATGCACGACGCCGGTACCGGTAAATTCTGTCTCATCTTCCGGCACGTTCATCCGCTCTGCCGCCAGGGCACAGATTCGTTTCCGAAGCGTCATGCAGGCTTTTTCCACCGCTTTTCCGGTAATATACGTCGTACTCGATGCATAGGAACCGGAGTCATACGGGGACGTATCGGTATCTGCGCCGACAACGGTAATGTCATCCACATCACACTCCAGACACTCTGCCGCCATCTGGGACAGAATCGTATCGCAGCCGGTTCCCATATCGGCCGCTGCGATCAGCATCGTATAGCCGCCGTCGTCGTTGACTTTGATCGTTGCCGATCCGACATCGAGATTGGAAATACAGGAGCCCTGCATCGCCATTGCAATGCCGACGCTGCGCACCTTTCCATTTCCCATATCACGGCACGGATATTTCTCATCCCAGCCGATCATCTCTTTCGCACGCTCCACGCACTGGTCAAGCGCACAGCTGTTTGCCGTTTCGCCATAGTAAGCCGGCATGAACTGTCCCTCACGGACCATGTTCTGCTCCCGGATCCGGATCGGATCGATGCCAAGACGCGCTGCCATCTCACTGACAGCAGATTCTACGGCAAAGATACCCTGCGTCGCACCGTATCCGCGGTAAGCACCGGCTGACATTACGTTGGAATACACAACATCATATGCAAACCGGTAAGCCTCAAGAGATCCATACATCGGAATCGATTTGTGGCCGGAAAGGCCGACCGTTGTCGGTCCATGCTCGCCGTATGCACCCGTGTTGGAAAGTGTATACAGATCGATCGCACGGATTCTTCCGTCCTTCATCGCACCGAGGCGGATCGTTACTTCCATCTCATGGCGCGGTGTGGATGCTGTCTGGGACTCTTCTCTCGTAAAGATCATTTTCGACGGTTTTCCGGTTTTCCAGGTTACAAACGCCGGGAAAATTTCGGCAACCACCGTCTGCTTCGCTCCGAATCCGCCGCCGATTCTCGGCTTGGAAACACGGATCTTCGATTTCGGAATGCCGAGTGCATTGGACAGAATGCGGCGCGCATGGTAAACGATCTGGGTCGAGCTCAGCACATTCAGCCGTCCGTAGGTATCCATAAAGCAGTATGTCCGGAACGTCTCCATCATCGCCTGCTGGGCTGCGCGTACATGATACGTATGCTCTACGACCTCATCGCACTCTGCGAGCACGGCTTCCACATCTCCGTTGTGATCTTCCGCACTTGCACAGAGATTTCTCTGATTGTCCGCACCGACCGGACAGAGCGATTTCCAGCTTTCCTCCGGATGCACCAGCAGTTCATTATCCTTGGACTGATGAAAATCCAGAATGGCCGGAAGCACTTCGTACTCTACTTTCAGGAGCTTCCGCGCACGGTCCACGCATTTTTCATCTTTTCCGGCAATAATCGCCACCGGATCTCCCACGTAGCGCACATGCTGATCGAGGATCAGACGATCATACGGGCTTGGTTCCGGGTAGGTCTGTCCTGCCATTGTAAAACGCTGTTTCGGCACATCCTCCCAGGTATAAATCGCCTCAATGCCCGGAACACGCTCTGCTGCCGTCTTTTTCACGGATTTTACGATTGCATTGGCATG
>OIDK01000432.1_pt1 | contig 13448 bp, 7 predicted proteins | sample 1581551 | NCBI WGS metagenome assembly OIDK01 (sample SAMEA3882522, study PRJEB24775) | human gut metagenome | biome: human-associated habitat; feature: intestine environment; material: feces | place: Netherlands | collected 2009/2010
CAGCCCGTCAGTTCCCGGATCATTGCCGTATTCAAGCCACAACCGTTTCGTATAATAATCGGCATAGAGCTTGCCGAACCAACCACTGGATTCACCGGACTTGATTTCCGTCCAAGCTTCCGGATTCTTGGAGAGGAGATTGGATACGGTGGTCTGGTATACATGGCCATTAAAACCTTCACCGGTCCCATAGAGCACATACCCAAGAATGTAAGCGGTACCATCGGGCATGACAGCCATATCATGAAAATCGGTGCCGCCGATGCCATTGGCATCTTTGTCTTTATCCACATATTTTACATTATCCGGAATTACCACTTCCGTGTGGCTGCCATCCAGGTATTCTTCATTGCCTGTGTTAAATGACAGGGAACCGTCTGAATAGACCGGAACGGCGCTGATAGTGGCATGGCTGGACTCGGAATTGTTTGGGAAGCCGTAATTCTGCATGCCGCCGATGGCAGATACAAAGAGGTAATCGTTGTATCTGTTAATGCGACCGCTATCTGTATTTTTCCCAATCCTGTCATAGCTCTTGAACTGGAGCTTTCCTTTATCATCCACCTTGTAATGCATGAGATAACCATCGAGGTATGAAGCATAACTGCCATCCAGATTCACACTGGCAAGGACATACAAATTATCCCCTATGGCCAGAATGCCTTCGCCGTGAACAGCGGTTTTATCATTGAATCCACCTGCTGATTTTGGGGCATAGGTCTTGATATCGTTTAACAGACTGGTCCCATTTTTAACAACCGAAGGGTCCTTGGGATTATCCTGGTTTAATTCCACCAGGTTTCCTTTGCTGTCAACAGTGTAAACCCCAACTTTGCCCAAATCATAGCCGGTGGCATAGATGAATTTTCCATCACCTGAGGAAGCATGGGCATTGGGAACATTGGACGTAGTCCCGGTTGCTACCAGTTTCAGGTTGCCATTTTCATCAATCGTATAAACAGAAGACCCTTTAATGTCGGTAGTACTGTAAGTATACTGTCGGAGAAGAAAGCCGGCTTCCCCATTGTTATACGTGGGGTAAGCTGCCGGGTCCCTGTTCAGATCACTCAGGACTGCCCTATTGGCAGTGGCATTCACCCTGGTGGTCACCTTGGATCCGGTAATCGTTCCCAGCTGGCTGTTTGCATAATCGGAAGGAACGGTAACGGCCAGGACGGAATCTGCAGAAACCTGCTGCATTCCGAGGAGCGAACCGGTCACAAGGGCTGCCAGCATGAGCCAGCTTTTCCTTCCAACTGATTTACGACCCAATTTCATTTATTGCACCTATCCTTTCTTTTAGAAGATATATTTAAAGGTTGCATAATAGGTCCTGCCCTGAAGGGGGAAATCCGCACTGATGTAACCGGAATCATAACCATAGGTATCGCTTCGCACTTTCTGCTTCGGTCCTTTGTCGAAAATATCGTTGCACCCTACGGCAAACTGCATTGATTTCTTCGGCTGCCATTTAATACCTGCATTGTAAACGGTGAGTCCGGAAACCGGTTTGCCGGCCAGATAATTTTCAAGGGCACTTCTTTCATCGGTTCCATAATGGGTAAAATAAGAATCGGTATAATGCATCTCTGTGAAGAAGCTCCACTTGGTATTCGGATGGTACGTAAACCGTACATTGGACTCCCATTCCGGCTGGAATGTGGGGTGAATATCCTGATATCCGTACCCTACGGTTGAGTTTCTCCGCTGCACGTGCATAAGAGTTTGGGTGGCTTTAATATCCAGGTCAAATTTCTTCCATTGGAAGTTAGTCTGGAATTCCCAGCCATGGGCCTTACCCCGGTTATCATTGTAGTAGGACCAGTAATCAAGACCGGCCCGGAAAAGCTGGAGCATGTTGTCTGAATTTCTCCAGAAATAGGTAATGGTAGTATTATTATCGGCGCCCAAAATCTTGCCATTGAAGAGGAAACTGAAGTCGAACTGCTTGCCTTCTTCCGGAAGTGGGAATACGGAAACACTGTCATCCCGGGGTGCTGGAAGAATGCCGGCGCCATCGCCGGCGATTTCATACATGTTCAACAGACGGTAATAGGTACCTCCTGTAGTTCTCAGGGTAAAATGGTCATTGAATCGTTTCTTTAAGGCCAGCTGCCAGGTCCATTTGCCATTGGTCTGGCTGTCTTTAGGATGAATCCAGTGGAAATGGGTCTTTGAATCTTCCGTAAACCGACTGCCATCGCTATAGCCGATGATTTCTGACTGGTTGTAGCGAATAGCCGGCGTAAGCACCAGAGACCCCGATTTGTCCAAAGTAATGCTGTCCTGAAGCTGGAAATTAAAGATGTTCTGGTCATATCGGTTTCTCATGCATCCAAGGAGGTTCCCAATAGAGCCCGTAAGGACCTGGTGCATCAGGGAACCATCAACTTTTAGCCTTTCATGGGAGTAGTTGGTCTGGAAGTCAAGCATCTGCCGTTCACTAAGCTTATAACTGCCATCAAGCTGGATATTGTATTTATTTGACTTATACTGGCTCCATTCCCGAAGGGGCGTATTATTCCAGCGGAAATTCCGGTTTGTGGATCCGATGTCCGGTGTCCAGAATAGTTTCTTCTGGGTCTTGTACCGCTTATTGGAATCCAGGTAATCAGCCCGCCATCCCCATTCCAGATTGCCATTCTGGTGGCGGTTTTCTACCAGTTCTTCGGTATTGGTAATTTTCTGGTGCCGGCTTTCGGCATAGTAAATATCATCTATATCGGTGAGCATGCTTTCCATGGCATCATTGGCGCTGTCACCCCAGGTGGTATCAGGCAGATGGCGGTCAATGGTATTACGCGAAAGTTTTACCATCCAGTTGTCGTTCTGCCACTTCGCCAGAAAGCTGGTATTTTTATAATCGTTATATTTCCGATGCCTCGTATTGTCTTTCGCGTATTTCAGACGGTGTTTGTAATAGTCCAGCAGCTTTTTCTTTGCTGCATACTGGGGATCTTTGTCCGGATCCAAGGAAATGGTATTCAGGTAGTCTTCCGCAAACTTCTCAGCATCTCCGGAAAGAACATCTTTTTTATATTCATCCAGCACTTTCTGCTTATATCCTTCCACGTAATGGGAATTGTCCACATCGTCCGGGAAGTCAGGATCCGGAATTCCCTTCGTTATAACACCGCCAACGCCAGTTAATTCTCCTTTCCAGTCCTTGTAAACCAGACTCTTTAATTCCTCATTGGTTGGATTAGATGCCTGTCCGAAAATACTTTTATATATAGATTTGTAATCGCTCTCATGTTCATTCAGGATCTGGTCGTATACAGGAGAGAGATCATTGACGCTGGAAGGCTTTTCCAGTGATTGCATCTGGGATTCTTCTTTTGTGTTAATAATATTGGCCTTCAGGCTATCTGAAGGATTTGTACTGTCCGTATTAGAGTAATAAGCTTTCCATGCATCAGGATTGCTTTTGAAATTCTGAATCTGGCTTTCCGTCAGGGATGCACGTTTGTTATCCACAATAATGTCAATATTAGCAGCATTGTACTGGTACAAATCCAACGCTGCAGACGCCGATGCTACATTCTGCTCCCATTTAGATATAGTCCGGGGCGCTGCATAGTTCTTATAGCGGAAATCACCATCGCTATCCTCATAATTGGCCCCAATAAGAAGGCTGCCGCTGCCAAGGGGCGCTGTTACTTCTGCAGAAATACTGTCCCCGCCCAGGGAAGTCTTGCCAATTTCTGCACTGGCTCCTACTTTCTTTGGTTTTTTGGTCACTACATTAATGACACCGCCGATGAATGTACCACCGAAACGGGCGGGAATATACCCGCGATAAACTTCAATGCGCTCTACATTTTTCACAGGAATCGTAGAAATATCGACGGCAGAATCGCCGCCAAGATTCGTCATAACTCCATCTACGAATACGCCGACCTGGGCTGCCGTGGATCCACGAACTGTAACCGTAGTATACTGACCTTTACCATTGACCTCTCGTACATGAACGCCAGGGACCTCTTTCAACAGGTCAGGAAGGGTTTTCTGTTCGCCTTTATAGTCTTCCGGCTTAATAACCGTTACAGTGCCAGGGGAAAGTTTATCTTCCCATTCCGGTCTCTTAGCTTCTACGGTCACTCCGGGAAGCGTAAACTCCATGCTTCCCGAAGGTGGCATACTTTCTGCTGCATATGAAGAATATGGATACGCAGCTGCTGACAGACCCGCCAGAAGGCAGAGCAAAATCACTTTTTCCTTTTTGTTCAGTCCTTTGATTTTCTCCATAACAAATCCCCTTTTGCTTGCGGCATCTCTCCACCATGCAGGAACAAGCCTGCAGCTCATCGGTGAAATTCATATAATTCATTACTATACAGTGAATAAATCTGACAATATAAAAACCTGCTAAACCTGCTGCATCGTTTTGGATATTTTCATCAAAGCTGTAATTTCTATCGTGAAATACAGCATGATAATACAGCACGACCACACGGAAAATTTTCTTTCCTCTGTGGCCTGCTATCTCTATCCCACCCATACCATGCAGGTTTACCAGGATTCCAGAAACAGGCGGCACTCCGGCTCAGTTCATTGCGGTTATGCTCCTCCGAGAAAGGCTTACAGCATTCTCACTCCCTATACGGCTGCAGGACAGTTACGGATTCGCACCGTATTCCCCACACTCAGTCTTTCGACTTCCGTTTCCACATATTCTTTTGTACAAAAGGCCGCTTTTTAATTTTATATTAACAGTATAAACTGCACGACAGTCATACAGTCAATGGTTCATTGAAAACCACGCAAAGACATCCGGCTTTCCAAGATCCGAATGTCCCTGCAGCGGTTTCATTGCATTTGCAATTTCCTGAGTTATTTCTTAATTTCTTCCATAAGTTTGTCATACTCACCGTTCAGCAGCTTTTCTACTTCGTTCAGGATGGCGATGACGAGGGCCGGTTCGAAATGGGGAGCGCCGGCAGGAATAGATACGGACAGGAGTACATTGCCCGCAGCATCGGCGGTGAATTTCAGCATGCGGTACTGGTTATTCAGATCATTGAAGTAAGCGGACAGCTTTTCCTTCTTTTCCGGTTTTACAGCGCCAGCGGCCACCTGGAACTGGAGGAGTGTGTATACACTGTTGTCAAGAAGAATCATAAAGGGAATGGTAGCATCCTTTACCTGGAGGTTGCTTCTATAGATGACAACTTCCCCTTTTTCTCCGGCATACTGTTTTCCGAAGCCGGAAATCTTATTGGTATCCAGGTATTCCTGGAAGGCTTTATCTTTCTTCTGTGCTACGGATTCCATGTCTGCTGCCTTTGTTTCTGTTTTTGCCATGATAACTGCTCCTTTATTTTTATTATTTTTCCAGCCTTACGGCTTGAAATGAATTACGTATCGGATCTTTTTATTTCATCTGGTTAATGACTTCCTGGGTCAGATCTTTACCGCCATAAAGCCATGCGCTTTCCTGAACTACGAAATCAATGCCGTTTTTTCTGGCTGCTGCTTCAATGGCTGCGCGGATTTTATTGACTGCCGGAACGATTTCATTCTTCTGGATTTCCTGCTGCTTTGCCTGTAGCTGTTTATCCAGCTTTAAGGCCAGTTCCTTTTTCTGTTTATCATTCATTCCTTTAGACTGGTTATTGAACTGCTGCTGCAGTGTCTGCTGGGCAGTGACCAGTTCCTTCTGGGCCTGACTGAAAGCCGGCGTAGCTGCAATTACCGCATTATAATCCACATACCCATTTCCTGCGGCCATTGCCATGCCGGGAGCCATAAGGATTCCCGCAGCAAAAACGCCTGAAACAAGTAATTTCTTCAATCCATTCATAACCTGTTCCTCCTTATAAAGTATCAGTCGATCCTGCCTCTGGCAGACGGCGCAGTCTGAGAATAAATACGGAGACTATTCCAAGCCATAAAAAAAGCAGAAGCTATAAAGAATTCCCCCCTTAACAGGGCAGAAACCAGGTATTGGTATCCGAATGGAGTGATGTGTTCGGTTTTACTGATTTCTTTTCTTTATCCCATCTGTGCCACGCAGATTGTAAAGGACATAATCCTCTGGGGATCTTAGAAACGGGTGGCACTCCGGCTTAGTTCCCTGTAATCCTGCTCCTCTGTGGGAGACTTACAGCAGGTTTACTCACCATACGGCTGCAGGACAGCTGCGGATTACCACCGCATTCCCCACCTGGTCTATCGACTTCCGTCTCCGTATTCATCTGACGGGGTTTATTATAAACCGTATGATTATCATACGGTCAAGCATGCGTTCAAATCATGACATATGATAAAAGTGCAATTTAAAAAATCTATAGAAATCTAAGCGTGCTTATTCTTTCCCTTCCCCTGTCCATAATGGTATGCCCGATTTTATAAACCGGACAGTATATTTTCCTTCGATTTTATCTGCCAATCCGGTCTCAACAGTTTATCTAAAGTAAATATTTAGCAATTTATTATTATATAATAAATTAATTATATGATTTACATTTTATTAAATTAATAAATTATGATATAATGGCTATGTAATTATATGAAAATACATGTTTTTCATGTTATAATATGGGAATTATAAATATGAAAGAGAAGAAGTACTATACTGCCGGCGAACTGGCCCGGCTTTTCAACATTCCAAAGCAGACGATGCTGTACTATGACAAAATGGGAATACTAAAGCCGGAATTTGTAGCGGAAAATGGGTACCGTTACGATTCCACGCCCCAATACCTTACACTGGAAATTATTCTGTTCCTTCGAAAGATGGATATTTCTGTGCCGGACATCCATAAATTTTTGGAGAACCGGTCCCGAGACAACATTCTCAGGATTCTGGACCGCCGAAAAGAAGAATGTCTCCAACAGATTGACCAGGCCCGGCGCCTGATCCATTCCCTCGATACCTATCGAAATACACTGGAAAGGAGCCAGTCCCTGCCACTGAACCAGGTACTCCTCCAGAATTATCATGACTGCCGTATGTTCCTGACTCCTATTCCCAAAGATAAGCGGGGTGGACTATCAACCATTTCCATCCGCGCCCGCCATGTGCGGGAAGCCTTTTCCCACTGTTTCTGCAAGGAAAAGCCCACAGGTTGGGTCATCAGTGAGGATGACTTTTTCCACCACCGTTTCAGTCATTCCTCGGCGGTGGTTACAAAATCAGGACCGCCCGGCTCTGACCTCCCCTGTAACTATGTCCGCCCCGGCGGTCTGTACATTTCTCTGCATATCCAAGGTGCCTATTTCCACCATGGCCAGGATTCGCTGGAACGAATGCAGGATTTTATGGATAAAAACGGTCTCATCCCTGACGGAGATGTATTCCTTTTCCCCATCATCAGCTATTGGGTCACCAATAACCCCGAAGAGTATATCAACTCCCTCAGCGTGAAAGTAGTACCGGCAGGGTCAAAGTAAAGGACTCCGTGCTTCCCCAAACAGGGAAGTACGGAGTCCTTTTGCATGCTATCGGCCAGGGAAGCGCTAGTATATAAGCACTGAGCTTTGCTCTGACAGCCTGCGGTACTTCCTACGGATGATCCCGTTAACTGCCGCAGGCTCCTTCGGCATTCTCGGCCTCCGCATCAAGCTGTCCTCTATTCGAAAGCATAGAAACAGTAACAAACAAAAATCACACCAGCAAGGCCCAGTGTCCGTAGATTACAAGAATTCGTCCAACGAATCAGACGTCAGCGTGAAGGGACTGGACTAAGCCATCCCCAAACTGAACTTGTCGTCAGAGGAGCAAAAGCATGAGCTAATCTAAAGTCTTAAGCCTTATGGTGCGTTTTGCTGCTTGTTATTTGCACAGTGCAAACGTTATGTGAAGATCGAGATTGAGGTCGAGGGTATTCGCAGCGAAGCCGCTGTCCAACTCGATCTCGTTCTCACCACTCGATCTCATCTTCCCCTTCGGCCGAAACGGAGATAGTAATTATCGACAGTCAAATGAATTACCGAGGAAAACTTGACACTTACCGCCGTAGGCGCGTCCTATTGACATTTATTCACGGACAGTTTAAAATAGCTATAATTTCAAAGAAGCAGGGAAGAGAAGAGTACCCGTGCAGGAATGGCAAAGAGAGCTCCCAGTGGTGAGAAGGAGCACAGGAAAGCATGGAGAAGATGGCCTCTGAGCTTGATATGCTGAATGGTGAAGCAGTCCGGAAGTCTCCCGTTACAGAGACAGGGTATCAAGGCATGGCCGGCGTACCTGTGAGGTCTTTCCGGTGACGGAAAGATGAAATTGGGTGGTAACACGAGGATCTCGTCCCTTAGGGGACGGGATTTTTTTATTGCATGTATGCTTTTACAAGGAGGTTTTCATTTTGCCGATTAAAATTGCCGACGGTTTGGACGCTGTTTCAGAACTGAAGAAGGAAGGAATCGTAACCATTGGAGAAAAAAGGGCCCGGACCCAGGATATCCGTCCCCTTCATATACTGATTCTGAACCTCATGCCCATTAAGAAACCGACAGAAGTACAGCTCCTCCGCCTGCTGGGGGATACGCCGCTGCAGCTGGATGTGGATTTTGCCCGTATCGCTTCCCGGGAAACCACCCATACGGACCGGTCCTATCTGGATGAAAATTACCTCACCTTTGATGATATTAAGGACAGGAAATATGACGGCTTTATCATTACCGGGGCGCCGGTGGAAAAAATGCCCTATGAAGAAGTGGATTACTGGCCGGAAATGCTGAAATATTTCAACTGGGCCGACAGCCATGTGTTCTCCACCCTCCATTTCTGCTGGGCCGCCCAGGCAGGGCTGTATCGGGACTATGGGGTGGAAAAGAGAATCCTTCCAAGGAAACTCTTCGGTATTTACCAGTACAATCTCACCCTGGCCTACCATCCGCTTCTCCGGGGCTTCGATGACCGCTATTTCATCCCCCAGTCCCGTCATACTTCCATTGACGATAAAAAAGTGGATGCCACGCCGGAACTCACCGTTCTTTCCCGGTCCGAGGAAAACGGCATCAACATCATTTCCGACAAGGAATCCCGACGCATTTTCGTGCTAGGCCATTTTGAATACGACCTGCGCACCCTGGAATGGGAGTACAAGCGGGACAGGGAAAAGGGACTTCCCATCCGTCTGCCGGAAAATTACTATCCCTACGATGATCCCCAGGAAAAGCCCCGTTTCGTATGGTGCAGCTATGCCCATCTGTTTTACCATAACTGGCTGAATTTCGTATACCAGGAAACGCCCTACAGTCTGGACAATCTCATGCCTTTCAATGTACATAATCCGCTCCACGGGAATTAATGGGCTGGTGATCTAGTGATCTAGTGATCTAGTGAGCTAGTGTACTGGTGGGGCAGTGAGGCAGTGAGACAGCTATCCTCTATCGGCTGTCGGCTTTCGGCTTCCGGCTGCTGGCTCCCGGCTTTCGGCTGTCCGCTGTCGGCTGGCTGTATTCCCGAAAGCAGGGTGGTGCCTGCGGCGCCCGGGTTCTATCGTTCGTGTGCTTCGCACCGGACGATGGGTTCCGCCAGCAGAGCGGGCTGGTTCAGAGGGGAGTTATAAATGCTGTGTAAGTCCTGCATAGGACTTACAAGTCAGCCAAAGCTGGTTTCTAGGGAAGCACTGCCTATGGCAGCGAAAACCTTCACAACCGGGCTGGCGCCCGATGGAAATGCACCCCTTTTGGTGCTGACGCACCACCTTTCCCCCGGAGGGGGAACTTTTCTTGCCGCTTAGCTCTTGGCCTCATGAGCACCACAAAGTATCATGCTGCTAAAATCTCCCCCTCCGGGGGAGACGTCGCCGCAGGCGACAGAAGGGGTGCATTTCCCATGTGGAGACCCTGCAGAGGATCTCCAAGTCGGGCGAAGTTGGTCCCTGGCCTGCACATAAAAGGACTTTCCAATAAATCGCCCGACCGATGCCGCAGGCGCGGTTTTACGGTTTTGCCGCCGACAGGCGGCATTATAAACTCATTGCCGCAAAGCGGCAATCCACAACCCTCAGCGCCAAAGGCGCCGTCAAACCTGAGAACCTTAAGAACCTTCGGCCCGAAGGGCCGTGAACCTTGAATTTTTTGTGCCCGGAGGATGCAAAAAATTCAAAAGTACACACTTACGCTTGTCCCAAGCACATACTCATGAAAGCCATCGGTAAAGGGCCCGCTTTTTTGATTTTTCAAAGCGAATCCTTCCAGTGCCCACACAATTCCCTTTACCGGCACGAAGTCCACCCTTGCGCCCCAGCCGGAAAAGCCCATGCGGCGGAAGAAGGTGGTGTCGGCGTCCATGGTGGGAGCGAGAAGGGCAGAGGAGGGGAGGTAGTAGTAACGGACCCAGACTTCATAGCTTCCCGCCCGTTTCGGATCCGCTTCCCCGTACATCGCCGCTGCCACATAGCCCGGTTTCGTTTCGCTGAAATGGTCCTTTTCATGATAGCCGTGGGAGAGGACGTAGTCCACACTGAAGGTCCAGTCCTCATTGGGAGAGTAGGCACCCTTTACTACGCCTACCTGCTGGCGGTCAAAGCGCTCTCCCGATTTCCCGGAGGGCAGATGGAGTATGGATTCCCTATGGCCGTGGATGGCTCTGAAATCGGCATAGGCGCTGTGAATGAGCCATTTGCCCAGGGTTCTCTTATTTTCCAGCACCAGCACCTTCCTTGATTTCGAACGGTCCTCCGCTGTACGGCCGTAGAAGAAGACAGACCGCCCCTGTCCCTCATCATCATGGCCATAGCGGATGCGGAAACCGTCCATTTTCTTGTCCAGCAGATCCCCATCCATGAGGTAGTAGTTCAGCCGCCCTGACTCTATCTTGAGGCTCTCATTTTCGTACTGCAGGTAAGCCCGGGAAAGGAAAAGATGGTGACTATTCCCCGGCCCCTGATCTATGCGGTTGTCCTCCAGCGCCGTTTTCAAAAGTAGATGGGGCGTCAGGCGGAGCACAGGAAACAGGCGGAAACGCCGCGTTTCCATGGTCACCTTCTCGTCCTGCCTCTTCCAGGCCCTGCTCTTAAGTGACAGGGACTTTCCACGAAAACGGCCATTTCCGTAGAGCCAGCGGTAATCGCCATGGATTTCAAACCATGGAACCTTTTCTTCCTGTTTCTCCAAAGCAGCTCCCGCCTTTTCCGGATTTCCCATATCCTCAGGAACCGGGCTTTCCCCATGGCAGAAAGACCAGGGAAGGCATGCCAGAAGCATGGACAGAACCATTCTTCTCCACATAGGACACCTCTCTTTATGAAATCTTCATACCCCTGAATGTATCATATCATGAAATAAGACACTCCCCAAATGAAAAACCTGTACTTTAGTATAGGTTTTTTTCATTTTTATTTTGCTATAATCAGGCCGGAAAAGGGAAAAGGGCCTTGGCCAAAGGCCGGAAAGCCCGCCATCCCGGAAAAGACAGCTCCGCCATATTCGTCGGAAACAATAAAGAAGGGAGGAAATAGAAGCATAGGAGAATCGGCGCCGGCAGGAGGAATGAAAAGAGAAAGAAGGTAAGAAGTATAAAGGAGGGACCCCTATGAATCGGGTATACAAAGTCATCTGGTCTAAAGCAAAACATTGTTATGTGGTCACGTCTGAAATTGCCAAAAGTCACACCAAGGGCGAGTCAACAGGGAGAGGACTGAAGAAACTGGCGGCAGCTCTGCTGGTGGCAGCAGCCCTTATGGGACCAAACTTCGCCTGGGCAGCAGACACGGTGTCGGTAGAGCCGGCATCTGCCGGGTCTGCAACGGCCGTGGGGTCTGCAACGGCCGTGGAAGTATATACCAAGGAAGGGGCCGATAAGGCCCTGGATGATCGCATTACTGCCGTTAAGGAGTATGTACTGAAGGAAACCGGGGATAATTATGTGAGCAAGGCTGATGCAGCGGTACAGGATGCCGGTGTCGTGAAAGCGGATAAGAAAATCGGCGAAAATGTGACCGCACTGGGAAAGGGCCTGTATGATGAAACGGCTGCCCGCATCGGCGCTGATGCGAAACTGGTGGAAGCTGTGAACAGCGGCATCACCCTGAACAATGAAAATGTCCTCCAGAAGAATACCACCATCGTCAATGATGATGGCAAAGTAACTACCGAGAGGGTTGACGTCACAGAAATGATCCTGAACAAAGGCAAGGACAACCAGATTACCCTCAGCGAAGATGGCATCAAAGTGGGCAAGAACAGTACCGTCATTGCATCTGAAGGCGTATTTGCCGGCGGCGATACGGCGGATGCTGCTAAAGCGGCTCTCAATGCTGACGGTTCCATCAAAGGGGCGGCTGGAAAGTTTACGGTTGATACAGACGGCAAAGTCACAGCCAATGGCGGCGTAGATACCAATAGCGGTGAAATCCTGACCCGCGGTGGCAGTATCAATGCCGGCGCCGGCGATATTTCTGGTAAAAATATTTCCGCATCTGGCGATCTGCATGCTGATGGCGATATTTCCGGCAAAGACATTTCCGGCAAAGACATCACCGGATCCGGTACGGTCACCGGCCAGGCTGTCACCGACGGTACTGCCCGCATGGAAGGCGGCGCCCTTACCGGAGTGACTACGATTACTGCCACCGGAAATATTTCCACCGGCGGTGATGTGGTATCCACCGGCGGTAAAGTACAGGGCACCAGTATCAGCGATGGCACAGCCACCCTTTCCGGCGGCAGCCTCACCGACGCGGTAAACATCACCGCTTCCGGCACCATTACCGGAAATAATGTAGTAGTCAATGAAAAACTCACCACCAAAAATCTGGAAGTCACCGATGGACTGAAAACGGACCATATTACCCTGGGAGACGAAACACTCAACCAGACCGATATTAATAAAGGCAATGTAACATCCAAAGTCAATGAAACCGTTGGCACTGTGGAATACACTGCAGAATCCATTTTCAATAAAGACGGCAGCTCCATTACCGCCAGAACCGATGAGGGGGCTGTAGACTCCACCGGCAAATCTAACGTAGGGGCCAAAGAAATCAGCCAGTACCTGGGCAATAATGCAGTTCCCGGCTCCTCCGACAAGAACGTCACCAGAAACATGGTCCGCAATGGCGACGGCACCTTCTCCATGGAAGACAAAGCAGTGGACGGCACCAAGTCCTCCACCGTCAGCCAGAATGCAGGAGAAAGAAAGGTTACTGTAACTGATGGTACCAAAACCCTCACCGTCACCGAAAACCTCACCGACGGCATTGTGAGCGAAACCGATGACGGCGCAGGTCAGAAAGTCACCCTCACCCAGGGCATGGACGGTACCTACAAAGTAGAAACCTCCGGCACCTCCACCGAAGAAATCGGCGGCCAGAAGGTTGAAAACTATAAAGGCGGTCTTGATACGAACATCACCGGTGACGAGACCCATGATGTCTCCGGAACCATGACCACCACAGTAGAAGGTCAGGCAACAGAGAACTATAATAACGGCCTTGATACCAACATCACCGGTGACGAGACCCATGATGTCTCCGGAACCATGACCACCACAGTAG
>OIDK01000449.1_pt1 | contig 13180 bp, 8 predicted proteins | sample 1581551 | NCBI WGS metagenome assembly OIDK01 (sample SAMEA3882522, study PRJEB24775) | human gut metagenome | biome: human-associated habitat; feature: intestine environment; material: feces | place: Netherlands | collected 2009/2010
TGCGTAAGAAAGTGATTCAGGTGTGAGCAGCCCTCCTTTTGCGAAGCAAAACTTTCAATGAGGGCTGCGAATGTTACAGTTCGCAGGGAACCTGTGAACTGTAACGAATCCCGCGTTTCAAGGCGACTTCAGCCTTGCGCGGGATTCTTTCTTGTGCTATAATGCTGTAATGCGAAATTATGACACAAAAAGACAGATTTTTTTAGGATAGATCAAGAGAACATAAGGAGAAACGCAATGAAGAAAAAACAGGCATGGAAAGTGATGGGTGCTGTCCTTGCGGGCACACTGGTATTTTCCGATGCAATTCCGCTCCGTGCCAGCGCATCGGCAGGAACGGAAAAAAGCGCAGTACAGAACGAAACTGTCTCCGGAACGGAGAACGGTACAGAGACAAAGACAAAACGGGCAGCCGTTTATGTGAATCTGAAAACCGGCGATGATACGGCAGACGGTACAACGGCAGAGACAGCAGTAAAAACCGTGGAAAAAGCACAGGAGCTTCTTGCAGTTGCAGCGGCAGAACTGCAGGCGGACGGGAAAACAACCGAAAAAAACACTACTGCAGATACCAGCAAAACGGCAGCGGAGGAAGCAGCAGAAAAATATCTGGTATTCGTCGGAATGGATGAAAAAGAGCTGGAAACGTATCGAAAGAAACAGCAGAAAACAGACTTCTGGGGAAGAGTAACAGATACCGTTTTTGCGGCAGATGAAATCGTGGTGACAGAAGCCGGATATGAGGCTGTTCTGGCAGCAGAAAAAGCAAAAGAAACGGTTTCGGAAACACCAACGCTTGCGCCAGGCGAGTCTCCGGCACCGGATGCGGCAGAAGATACCGTAACACCAACTCCGGGTCCGACGGAAACGCCGGATGCAGAGCCGACCGCAGAACCAACGGTGACCCCAGACGCAGAGCCAACGGTAGAACCGACGGAAACGCCGGACGCAGAGCCGACCGTAACGCCGGCGGAGGAACCAACGGCAACTCCGACACCGGATGCGGACAACGGAGAAAATACAGGGGATACACCAACGGCAGCTCCGACACCGGATGCGGAACCGACCGTAACGCCGGAAGTAACTCCGACGACAGCACCGGGCGAGAATACCGATGACAGTGAAAATCCGGATAATCCGGAAACTCCGGCAGAAGATCCAACCGTGACACCTGCCCCGGATGATACAGCAAAAGACGATCCTGCAGCAGATGACACAAACCAGGACGATACAAACCAGGATAACCAGAACGGAACGGGAAATGATGCATCATCGGACCAGTGGAAACAGGATGAAAATCTGGATGACCTTGTAAAAGATGAAATTCAGAAAGAAAACGAAACCGTAAAAAATTTCGATGAAATTTCCAATCCATCCGGTACGGACAGCACAGAAGACGGCTATCTGATCTCCGATGTCTCTCTTTTAATCCAGCCGATGGCAGTAAGTCTGTCCGGAAGCGTTGTATCAGAGGAGCAGACGGAAACAGCAGAAGCTGAGACGGCGGACGAAGGCGAGCATGAACTGCTTGCAGCTGCAGAGCAGAAATCCAACCTGAGTGCAGGTGAAATGACAGCAAGTGCAGCCGATGACGTAAGTACGCTGCGTGCCGCAGGAACGATCCTTGTAGGACCGGACAACTACGGAACGAATAAGACATCCACTCCGACTCCGACAGCCACACCGTCGAAGAGCAGCAGTAACAACAGCTCTTCCAATTCCAATACCGGAAGCACAAAGATTCCGCAGAAGAAGACACAGACCACTGCAAGCATCCGCAGCATCCCGGTCAACACCGGCGATGAGACGCTGGTGCTTCCGCTGGCGATCAGCTCCGCACTTTCTGCAGCCGTTATGTTCTGCATGGCATTCCTTCAGATGCAGGCGAAACGCGCAAAGAGCATGGCCGCATGGCTGGAATTCAAAAAGAATCATCCGTTTGACGAAGAATAAAGAAACAGGCATATCCGAAAAAGCCATTCCATACATTTACAGTATGGGAGGGCTTTTTCTTATGGAAGAAAAGAAAACATGGGCGGTGGGTGCGGGCAGCGGGATCGGCTGGCTGAAGGCTCTTCTCGTTTCCTATCTGATCTCGGTGCTTCTTCTTTTGCTGCTGTCTTTCCTGCTCTGGAAATTTTCCTGGAAGGAAAGCTGGGTGCAGGCGGGCATTGTGGTGATCTATCTGGCATCAAGCTTTTCCGGCGGAAGAATGGCAGGAAACATGGCGGGAAAACGGCGGTTTCTCTGGGGCATCTGCTTTGGAATCGTGTATTTTGCCATTCTGATCATCGTCTCCGCAGTCTTCCTGCCGGGCGGATTTGCCGGAGCCGGAAGACTTCTGTGGGCGGCAGCAGTCTGTGCCGTCGGCGGAATGGCAGGCGGAATGACGGCACACGGCAGATAAAAGCGGACAAAACAGAACATTTTTTCAAAAAACAGACTTTTAAATTTGAAAAACCTATGCTATAATGGGAAGAGCTAATGGCCGAAGACTATAAAAAAGTCGCGCGTCAACTACAATGAAGGAGGAATGTGCCATGAAACACATCAAAACTTTAAATACAAAAAGCTTACAGAACACTGTAAAAAAAGGTGGATGCGGTGAGTGCCAGACATCCTGCCAGTCCGCATGTAAGACTTCTTGCACCGTAGGCAACCAGAGCTGCGAGCATAAGTAAAAGTAATCCATAAGGACGAGTAAAAGGTGTTCCCAGAACCGGTTTCGCCGGATTTGGGAACATTCTTTTTGCCAGGCATATTAAAAAAAGAGAGAGTTATAGAAAGGAATACCACAGTGATACATTTATATAAAAGCAATGGCTTCAACATGGTGCTGGACGTCAACAGCGGCTCCGTCCATGTTGTGGATGACTGCGTATACGATGTGCTTTCCTGCATGAACGAAGGAAAAAATGCAGAAGAGACAGCAGAGGCGCTTAGCAGTAAATACGCCGAGCAGGACATCACCGAAGCCAGAGAAGAAATTCAGGAACTTGCAGACAACGGCATGCTCTTTACCAAAGATATCTACGAAAACGCAATCGATCAGTTTTCCAACCGTCCGACCGTCGTAAAAGCACTCTGCCTCCATATCGCACACGACTGCAATCTTGCCTGTCGTTACTGCTTCGCAGAAGAGGGCGAGTACCACGGAAGACGTGCACTGATGTCCCTGGAAGTCGGCAAAAAAGCGCTTGATTTCCTGATCGCAAACTCCGGCAGCAGAAGAAACCTCGAGGTAGATTTCTTCGGCGGTGAACCGCTGATGAACTGGGATGTTGTAAAACAGCTCGTAGCCTACGGAAGAGAACAGGAGAAGTTACATAACAAGAACTTCCGTTTCACCCTGACCACCAACGGTGTTCTCTTAAACGACGAGGTCATGGAGTTCTGCAATAAGGAGATGGGCAACGTCGTATTAAGTATCGACGGAAGAAAAGAAGTTCACGATCACATGCGTCCGTTCCGCAAAGGTGCCGGAAGCTACGATCTGATCGTGCCGAAATTCCAGAAATTCGCTGAACTCCGTCATCAGGACAAATACTATGTGCGCGGAACCTTCACGCATTACAACACAGACTTTGCTGCCGACGTCCTCCATCTGGCAGACCTCGGCTTCAAACAGATCTCGGTTGAGCCTGTTGTAGCACCTCCGACCGAGGATTACGCGATCCGCGAGGAAGACCTTCCGGTGATTTTCGAACAGTACGACATTCTGGCAAGAGAGATGATCAAGAGAGAAAAAGAAGGAAGAGGCTTCAATTTCTTCCATTTCATGATCGATCTGACCGGCGGACCATGTGTTTATAAACGTCTTTCCGGCTGCGGTTCCGGAACCGAGTACCTTGCGGTAACACCGTGGGGCGATTTCTATCCGTGCCACCAGTTCGTAGGACAGGAAGATTTCTGCCTTGGAAATGTTTACGAAGGCGTGAAAAAGACAGAAACGGTCAACGAATTCAAGAAATGCAACGTTTATTCCAAGAAGGAGTGCAGCCAGTGCTTTGCACGGTTCTACTGCAGCGGCGGATGCGCGGCAAACTCCTACAATTTCACAGGTAAGATCAACGATGTTTACGAGATCGGATGCAAGATGCAGCAGAAACGGATCGAGTGTGCATTGATGATAAAGGCAGCTCTGGCCGAAGATTAAAGAAAAGAGGAAAATCGCGACATGATGAAGAAGAAACAGAGTATCATCGCACTCGTCCTAGCAGCCATTGTAACAGTGCTTCTTGGATGGACGATGATCAAAGGATGGGGTCCTACCGGAACCGGTTCGATGAAGAACATCAACCTGGGTCTGGATCTGTCCGGCGGTGTCAGCATTACCTATCAGGCCGTAAAGGACAACCCGACAGACGAAGAAATGTCAGATACCCGCTACAAGCTGGAACAGCGTGCGCAGCAGTACAGCGAAGAGGCACAGGTATATCTGCAGGGCGACAACCGTATCACCATTGAAATCCCGGGTGCAACCGATGCAACCACCATTCTGGAAGAGATGGGTAAACCGGGAAGCCTGTATTTCATCAAACAGACCAACGATGACGGAACAGAAAACTACACCTACGACAGCTCGACCGGCGAGTACGTTCTGAACGGAAAAACTATCGAAGAGCTCGAGGAGGACGGCTCCGTCGTTCTGACTGGTAAAGATGTGGAGAGCGCAGAAGCCATGCATCAGCAGAACTCCACCACAAAAGCAACCGAGAGCGTCGTTCAGCTGAAAATGACCGACGAAGGAAAACAGAAATTTGCAGACGCAACCCAGGAAGCCTACAGCGCAGGAAAGAGCATCGGTATCTACTATGATGAGAAATTCGTCAGTGTACCGAGTGTAAACGCTGTGATTTCCGATGGTACTGCAGTCATCTCCGGCGGAAACATGGACTGGGATGAAGCAACCAGCCTGGCATCCACCCTCCGTATCGGTTCCCTTTCCCTGAAACTTGAGGAGATCAACTCCAGCGTCGTTGGAGCACAGCTTGGATCTGCAGCTGTTTCCACCAGCGTGAAAGCAGGAGCGATCGGCATTATCCTGATCATCATCTTCCTTGCAGTTGTATACCGCCTGCCTGGTATTGCAGCCGGATGGGCACTGCTCATTTACGTTGAGCTGAACCTGATTTCTTTAAATGCATTTGACCTGACCCTGACTCTGCCTGGTATCGCTGGTGTTATCCTGTCGATCGGTATGGCAGTCGATGCGAACGTTATCATCTACGCCCGTATCGAGGAGGAGATCGGTGCCGGAAAGACGGTTCATGCAGCAATCCGCGACGGATTCAAGAAGGCAGCTTCCGCCATCCTGGACGGAAACGTAACGACTCTGATTGCAGCAGCCGTTCTGTATGCACTCGCAAGCGGAAGTGTCCGCGGATTCGCCATGACACTTGCTCTTGGTATTGTTCTTTCCATGTTCAGCGCCATGGTTGTTTCCAGACTGCTGGTCAACAGCCTGTACGGTATGGGACTGAAGGATGCGAAATACTACGGAACCAAGAAAGAGCGCAAGGGATTTCCATTTGTGGAAAAGAGAAAGATCTTCTTCACGATCTCCTGCATTCTGCTGCTTGCCGTTCCGGCCAGCATGATTTTCATGCATCAGACAAAGGGAAGCGCACTGAACTTCGGCCTTGACTTCAAGGGCGGTACTTCCATCAACGTTCCGTTCAACGAGGATTACTCCATCGAAGAGCTGGACAAAGAGGTAGAGCCGGTTGTGGAAGGCGTGACAAAAGATTCCAATATTCAGATGACAAAGGTTGTCGGAGGCAACAATGTCATCATCAAAACACGTTCTCTGACTCTGGAAGAGCGTGAGCAGGTTTACCAGGCAATGGCAGACAATTTCGGTGTCGATACTTCTGAAATCACTTTCGACAACATTTCTTCTACTGTAAGTAAAGAGATGAGCCAGAATGCAATGAAAGCAGTTATCATCGCTGTAGTCTGCATGCTGCTGTACATCTGGATCCGTTTCCGCGACATCCGTTTTGCATCGAGTGCCATCCTTGCACTGATGCACGATATCGCCATTGTATTCGGATTCTATGTGGTATCCCGTATTTCGGTCGGCAGCACCTTTATCGCGTGTATGCTGACGATCCTCGGCTATTCCATCAACAGTACGATCGTCATCTTCGACCGTATCCGTGAGAATCTGCCGGAGTTAAAGAGAGAGCCGATCGAGTCTCTGGTTGACCGCTGCATCACGGACACCCTGACCCGAAGCATTTACAGTTCCCTCACCACCTTTATCACCATCTTTGTTCTGTTCGTGATGGGAGTTTCTTCCATCCGCGACTTTGCAGCACCTCTGATGGTTGGTATCGTATGCGGAGCTTACACTTCTGTCTGCATCACAGGTGCCCTGTGGTATGTGATGAAGCACGTTGGAAAAAACAAATATGTGCCGTCCAAAGCAGTACAGAATAAGACAAAAAATAAATAAAAGCAGCAAAAACCATAAAAAGAGAAACGCCGGACCGGAAAAGTCCGGCGTTTCCTGCTAACAGGAAAGAGGAGAATATATGAAGAAAGAACGCTGGGTAGTTTCGGCAAAACGCGCCGATTTCCAGGCAATTGCGGACCGGTTCGGCATCGATCCCGTCATTGCCCGCCTGATCCGGAACCGGGATGTGACCGGGGAGAAAGAGATCGAAGAGTATCTCTTCGGTGATCTGGAGCAGCTCCACGATCCGCTGCTGATGAAGGATATGGAGCGCGCGGCAGATCTGATCGCAGAAAAAATCCGGGAGAAAAAGCCGATCCGCATCATCGGGGACTACGACATCGACGGTGTTACGGCAACGTATATTCTGCTGACCGGCTTAAAAGATCTCGGTGCCGATGTGGATGTGCGTATCCCGGACCGGATTGCAGACGGATACGGCTTAAATGAGCATCTTGTGCAGTTTGCCGCGGATGAGGGGCGGGACACGATCGTCACCTGTGACAACGGCATCGCGGCGGGCAGTCAGATCCGTCTGGCAAAAGAGCTCGGCATGACGGTTGTTGTGACGGACCACCACGAGGTTCCGTTTGAGGAGGATGAAAACGGAGAACGCCGCTACATCCTGCCGCCGGCGGACGCGGTTGTCAATCCGAAACAGAAAGATTGTTCCTATCCGTTTCCGGGCCTCTGCGGTGCGGCCGTCGCATGGAAACTGATCCAGACGATGGAGGCAAAAGCAGGTATTCCAAAGGAGCACAGCTTCCGCTTTCTGGAATTTGTCGCCATTGCGACGATCGGTGATGTGATGGATCTGCAGGGAGAAAACCGGATTTTTGTAAAAGCCGGCCTTCGGGCGCTCCATAAAACGCAGAACCTCGGCCTGCAGGAGCTGATCCGTGTGCAGGGCATCGAGGCGGAAAACGTGACACCGTATCACATCGGCTTCGTTCTCGGCCCGTGCATCAACGCATCGGGACGGCTTGACACGGCGGAGCATTCGTTAAAACTGCTCTGCGCAAAGACACGTGAGGAGGCCGCAAAGCTTGCCGGGGACTTGAAAGACCTGAATGAAAGCCGCAAAGAGCTGACGCGCCAGGGTGAGGCGAAAGCAATCGAGCTCGTGGAAACCTCCCCGCTGCAGAACGACAAAGTCCTCGTCGTCTATCTGCCGGACTGCCACGAGAGCCTTGCCGGAATCATCGCAGGTCGCCTGCGGGAGCACTTCCACAAACCATCCTTCGTACTCACCAGAAGTGAGGAGGGCGTCAAGGGCTCCGGCCGCTCGATCGAAGCGTATTCGATGTATGAGGAGCTCTGCAAATGCAAAGAACTGATGACGAAATTCGGCGGCCACCCGATGGCTGCGGGCCTTTCCCTCGCAGGAGAGGAGATGATCGAACCGTTCCGCCGGGCACTGAACGATAATTCCACGCTGACGGAAGAGGATTTCGTCGAAAAAGTCGTGATCGATGTGCCGATGCCGATCACCTACATCACCAAAAATCTGATCCGCCAGTTAAGTCTCTTGGAGCCGTTCGGAAAAGGCAACACGAAACCGCTGTTCGCACAGAAAGGACTGACTGTATTAAATTACCGCATTTTTGGAAAGAATAGAAACGTGGTGAAAGTACAGCTTGCCGATGCGGGCGGATACCAGATGGATGGTGTCTATTTCGGCGAGGGAGAAGCGTTCGCCGCATACGTGGATGCACATCCGGCCCTCTCGGTAGCGTACTATCCGTCGATCGATACGTGGAACGGACGCGACAAATTACAGATCAATATCCAGAGTTATTTTTAAAGATGCAGAAAAGCCGCAAATACCTGATTTTTCTGCCCTGTTTTCTATCGGAAACGAAATTGACGCAGAAGAATATTGATGCTATACTGTAAGGTGAATTGTCAAACCTTGACGAAACGGAGGAATATTTTATGAAAAAAGTAGAGGATTACGTAAGAAGTATTCCGGATTTCCCGGAACCGGGTATTATTTTCAGAGATGTAACGAGTATCCTGCAGGACGCAGACGGACTGCAGCTTGCCATAGATGAGATGCAGCATTTTGTAGAAGAAGTAGACTGTGATGTAATCTGCGGAACCGAGTCCCGCGGCTTCATTTTCGGTATGCCGATTGCTTACAATCTGCACAAACCGTTCGTGCCGATCCGTAAAAAAGGAAAACTTCCTTGTGAGACAGTCTCAGCAGAATATGATCTTGAATATGGAAAAGCAGAGATCGAGATCCATAAGGATGTATTAGTGGATGACCTGATCGCAACCGGAGGAACCATGGAAGCAAGCTGTAAATTAGTAGAGCAGCTTGGCGGTGAAGTTGTAAAAATCCTTTTCTTAATGGAGTTGGCAGGGTTAAAAGGACGTGAAAAACTGGCAAAATATGATGTAAAATCTGTCATCCGTTACGATGGCAAATAACGTATCCAACGAAACGCAGGGGTTAATCATGAGAGCGGAGGATACATATGGAAGAAGAGAAAAGAATCAGTGAAGAAGAATTAAAGAAGGATGTGGCGGCGGCAGAAGCCAGAATCCGCAAGACGGACGATTTTACAAGTCCGGAGGAATTATACGGGGAATTGATCGCTTCTGTGAAAAAATATCATCCATCGGACGATATTTCCCTGATCGAAAAAGCATACCGCGTGGCAGCGGATGCACATAAGGACCAGAAAAGAAAGAGCGGGGAACCGTACATCATCCATCCGCTCTGTGTGGCAATTATCCTGGCAGATCTGGAGCTCGACAAGGAGTCGATCGCGGCAGGCCTTCTGCACGACGTTGTCGAAGATACCGTCATGACCGAAGAAGAGCTGACCGAGGAGTTCGGCCCGGAGGTGTCCCTGATTGTAAGCGGTGTCACGAAGCTGGCACAGCTGAAATATTCTGCGGATAAGGTCGAGGAGCAGGCAGAAAACCTGAGAAAGATGTTCCTTGCGATGGCAAAGGATATCCGCGTTATTCTGGTAAAACTGGCGGACCGTCTGCACAACATGCGGACCGCACAGTACTGGTCGCCGGAGACGCAGAAGAAAAAAGCGCGTGAGACGATGGATATCTATGCCCCGATCGCACAGCGCCTCGGTATTTCCAAGATCAAGGTCGAACTCGATGACCTTTCTCTGAAATATCTGGAGCCGGATGCGTACTATGAACTGGTGCAGAAGGTCAGCATGAAGCGGGAGCAGCGGCAGGAGTTTGTCGATGCGATCGTAAAAGAGGTGACCCGTCATATCCACCAGGCCGGCATTGAGGCAGATGTCAACGGACGAATCAAGCACTTTTTCAGCATCTACAAAAAGATGGTCAACCAGCACAAGACGCTGGATCAGATCTATGACCTCTTTGCGGTCCGCATCATCGTGGAATCCGTCAAAGACTGCTATGCAGCGCTCGGTGTCATCCATGAAATGTACACGCCGATCCCGGGCCGTTTCAAAGATTACATTGCGATGCCGAAGCCAAACCGTTACCAGTCCCTGCATACAACCCTGATCGGACCGAACGGACAGCCGTTTGAGATTCAGATCCGTACTTATGAGATGCACCGGATTGCAGAATACGGTATCGCTGCACACTGGAAATACAAAGAGGCCTCCGACGGCAAGAAACCGGGACCGGAGCAGGAAGAGGAAAAACTGACCTGGCTGCGCCAGATTCTGGAGTGGCAGCAGGACATGGCGGACAACCATGAGTTCATGAACCTCTTAAAGAGCGATCTCGACCTGTTTGCTGACAATGTTTACTGTTTCAGCCCGGCGGGCGATGTCAAAACGCTTCCGGTCGGCTCCTGTGCCATCGACTTTGCTTACTCCGTCCATAGTGCGGTCGGCAACAAGATGGTCGGAGCGAGGGTCAACGGAAAACTCGTGCCGATCGAGACGGAACTTCACAACGGAGACCGCGTCGAGATCATCACCTCGCAGAACTCCAAGGGACCGAGCCGCGACTGGCTGAAAATTGCGAAGAGTTCCCAGGCAAAGAGCCGCATCAACCAGTGGTTCCGCCAGCAGAACAAGACGGACAACATCGTCAAGGGCAAGGAAATGCTCACCAACTATGCAAAGCTGAAGGGCAAAAATCTTGGAATCTATACGAAACCGATGTACGAAGAGGCTGTCATGAGAAAGTACGGCTTCCGCGACTGGGATTCCGTTCTTGCGGCCATCGGCCACGGCGGCTTAAAAGAGGGCCAGGTCCTCAACAAGCTGATTGAGACGTACGAAAAGCAGCATAAAAAAGAGATCACCGACGAGCAGGTGCTCGAGGCGGCATCCGGAGAGAAAGTTCTGCCGGTTGGAAAGAGCAAGGGCGGCATCGTCGTGCGCGGTATCCACGATGTGGCAGTTCGCTTCTCCAAATGCTGCAATCCGATCCCGGGCGATGAGATCGTGGGCTTTGTCACAAGAGGACGCGGCGTGACCATTCACCGCACCGACTGTGTCAATGTCCTGAATCTGCCGGAATCTGAGCGGGCGCGCCTCATTGATGCTGAATGGCAGGCAGAGGACAACGGCGGCTCTCTCTATACCGTGGAGATCAGCGTTTACGCAAACAACCGTACCGGTCTTCTGGTGGATATCTCCAAGATCTTTACCGAGCGGAAGATCGACCTTGCGGCGATGAACGTGAGAACGAGCAAGCAGGGAACGGCTTCCATCGATGTGACGTTCGACGTGCACAACAACGAAGAGCTGAACAGCATCATCGAGAAGGTGCGCCAGGTGGAGAGCGTGATCGATATTCAGAGATCGAGAGGATAAAAAGGAGAAAAGCGTATGATAAAGGTAAATTACCGGGCACTTGGAATGCTCTCGACAAACTGCTACGTTGTGGAAAATCCGGACAGCCAGAAGGTGCTGATCGTGGACCCGGGCGATTCGCCGCTGGAGATTGAACGCCAGATCGATGAGATCGACGGCGACCCGGAGGCCATTCTGCTGACCCATGGCCATTTCGACCATATGCTGGCAGCGGATGCGCTGCGGAAAAAATACCATATCCCGGTCTATGTCCATGAAAAAGAGCAGCACCTGCTGGGGGATCCAAAGGAAAATCTTTCCGGGCTCTGGAGCAAACCGTACACAATGCAGGCGGACAAAACCGTAAAAGAGGGCGATGTGCTGCATCTCGCAGATTTTGAAATCCACGTTCTTGCGACACCGGGGCACACGGCAGGCGGTGTCTGCTACTATATTCCGGCAGAGAAAGCACTTTTTTCCGGTGATACGCTGTTCTGCGAGTCCTACGGAAGATACGACTTCCCGACATCCTCCGGCAGAGAGCTGATCGCGTCGGTCAAGCGCCTGTTAAAAGAGCTTCCCGGGGATGTGACCGTGTATCCGGGCCACAACGATGAAACTACGATTGAACATGAAAAGAGGTACAATCCCCTTGCTTAATATCAGCCTTTGTTTTAACAGAAAAGATTTTGAATACGATGTGTATTCCCTGATCAAGGCATTCTATCCGGGCTGTGAGATTACCTCATGGTACGAAGAGGATGGGGCGCCGGACGGGGAATTTGCATATTATGATACGATCACATACGAGGCGGATCAGATCTGTTTTTCGATTGCAGACGAGAAACATGAGACGCTCGCTTCGCAGTGTGAGGCGGTGGAATATGAAAAAGACCGCCATGAAACGAAAAATGTCCTGAAACGGATGGTATACCGCACGCTTTCCGAAGTGAGCGGCAAAGAACTTCCATGGGGCGATCTCACCGGCATCCGTCCGACGAAAATTCCGATGAAGATGCTTGAAGAGGGTAAAAAAAATGTAGAGATTGCGAAATACATGCGCGAAACTTACTACACCAGCCCGGAAAAGACGGCACTTGCGATCACGATTGCCAACCGGGAAAAGGACATTTTAAAGACGATCGACTACGAACACGGTTACAGCCTGTACATCGGCATCCCGTTCTGTCCGAGCATCTGCCTGTACTGTTCCTTCGGCTCCCATGTGTTAAGCCGCTGGGAGCATATGGTAGATCCGTATCTCGATGCACTGATCAAAGAACTGATCTTTATCAGTGAGAATATGAAGGATTACACCCTTGATACGATCTACATCGGAGGCGGTACGCCGACCACGCTGAATGCGGCACAGATGGAGCGCCTGCTCACGAAAGTGACAGAGCTCTTCCCGATGGAGCAGGTGCAGGAGTTCACCGTGGAGGCAGGACGGCCGGATACGATCAATGAGGAGGTCTTAAAGGCCATCCGCAAATTCCCGGTCACTCGTATTTCGATCAATCCACAGACCATGAACCAGGAAACGCTGGATCTGATCGGACGCCACCATACCGTGGAGGAGATCGAGGAGAAGTTCCGCATGGCGCGTTCCCTTGGATTTGACAACATCAACATGGATCTGATCGTCGGTCTGCCGGGTGAGGACAAGGAAAAAGTGGCGCATACGTTGGAAAAAGTGGAAGCGCTGAATCCGGATTCCCTGACCGTCCATTCCCTTGCGTTAAAGCGTGCAACGAGACTCAACCTGTTCAAAGACAAATATCAGGAGATCTCGTTTGAAAACTCTGCCGAGATCATGAAAATGACGATGGACAGCGCACACCGCATGGAGATGGGACCGTATTACATGTACCGCCAGAAAAATATGGCAGGCAATTTTGAGAACGTGGGCTATGCGGCGCCGGGAAAGGCCTGCATCTATAACGTGCTCATCATGGAGGAA
>OIDK01000451.1_pt1 | contig 13127 bp, 9 predicted proteins | sample 1581551 | NCBI WGS metagenome assembly OIDK01 (sample SAMEA3882522, study PRJEB24775) | human gut metagenome | biome: human-associated habitat; feature: intestine environment; material: feces | place: Netherlands | collected 2009/2010
CTGATCCTTTCTGTTCTGATCATCCTGTCCACCATGTTTATCAAGCAGCACTCCGTGATCGATGTATGTCTTGGTACCACACTGGCACTGTTCGGACATCTCCTGTTCTATCCACAGAGAGTGGAGGATTACGAGGAACAGCGTTCCCTATCTCATATGCGCAAGAAGAAGCCGGAACAGAATTTATAAAAAAAGCCCCGTTGGGGGCTTTTTTTTAATTAAATCCATAAAACTTCTGACAGATCTTATAGGCTGCCACAAACATCTTTCTTCCACCTCTTCCCGGAAGGTTGGACACTCTTCCGAAAAGACTTCTCCGAAGTTTCCGGTACAGTCCCATATTCTGATCTTTGATGTAATCCTGCAGCTCCTGTTTTTTATCCAGGCATTCCTGCGTTGCAGCTCTTACCAGCATGATTGAAGAAACGGTTGTGATGATATCCAGATAGCTGAACATATACGCACGGAGTCTCCGGTTGCTTACATTTGCTTTCAGATAGGCATCCACCATCAGCTTGTTTACACGGATCTGCTGATCAATACGTTTGATCATTACTTTCTCATTGACGGACTGATCATCTCTTCCAATAAAATACCGGTAGAAATTCACATCCAGATAATAGAGATTTTTTACATAGGGAAGCGGCTCAAACGCAAACAGATTATCTACATAGAACGTATGCTTCGGAAGTTCCATTCCACAGTCATGAAGAAGTTTGGTACGGTAGATCATGGAATGCATAAGAAGGTACTGGCCTTTTTTCATATGGCGTACTTCGTCCCATCCGAAAATCTGGTTTGTTGGAAAACAGTGTCTGTACTGCATGACCTTTTTGCGGGTAGCTCCCTGCTTCTCATAAACGAAATTACTGATGAGAAGATCCACGGTCTCAGCCCCACGTATCAGTTCATAAAGTGTCTTCAGGATCTCATAATAGGCATCCTGATTTACCCAGTCATCGCTGTCCACAACTTTGAAATAAAGTCCTGTTGCGTTTTTGATTCCTGTGTTCACTGCCTGTCCATGGCCGCCGTTTTCCTGATGGATGGCTTTTACGATGGTTGGATATTTCTCGGCATAATCATCTGCGATCTCGGCAGTACGGTCACTGGAACCATCATCTACAATAATGATCTCTACTTCCTCTCCTCCGATCAGCAGGGAATTGATGCATTTTGACATATAAGCCTCTGAATTATAGCATGGTATTGCTACGCTCAAAAGTTTCATGTGTTTTCCTCCTTCATGTATCTGGTGTATGCGCGAAACGCAGATGGTATTGCATATTTCTCGGCAGATTCTCTCTTATCTGCAAACAGGAACTTTTCCCTAGGTGCTTCTTCCAGAGAAGATACCGCGATACGGTAAGCGCACATCCTCCATTCAATATGTGAAAAAATGTGCTTCGCATCCGGCAGTGCTTCGATCCTTAAGGGTTCCAGTCCCATATCTTTTACCTGGGCGAGAGCTGCCTTTTTGGTCAGGTGTCCTTCCACATTGGGAAGCTCATAAAGGCCTGCCAAAAGTCCTGTATCCGGGCGTTTCCGGATTGCTGTGCTGGCACCGTCCTGGATTACAAGGATGGTGCGCTGTTCTATGGTGCGGGCTTTTTTCGGTGCTTTTACCGGAAGTTCTTCTACTGTTCCGTGTTTTCTGGCAAGGCAGAATTCTCCTAGAGGACATTCTTCGCATTTTGCCGTTCCGTTTGGAACACAGACTACAGCTCCCAGTTCCATCATGGCCTGGTTGAAATCTCCGGGCCGATCCTTGGGCATCCGCTCTGTAAGCTCGTTTTCTACAGCTTTCCGCACAGACTGTTTCATGATATCTTCATGGTTTTCGGTTAGTCTTGTATATACCCGCAGTACATTTCCATCTACTGCCGGGACTTTCTTCCCGTAGGCAATGGATGCAATGGCACCTGCCGTATATCTTCCTATTCCTTTTAACGAGAGAAGTGTCTCAAAGTCTTCAGGAATCCTGCCGTCATATTCTTCCATGACCTGAATGGCCGCTTTCTGCATGTTGCGGACACGGCTGTAATAGCCAAGTCCCTCCCACAGCTTGACAATACGCTCCTCCGGCGCCGCCGCAAGTGCTGCCACATCTGGAAGCTCCTGGATAAACCGTGCAAAATAAGGTTTCACAGCTTCCACTCTGGTCTGCTGGAGCATGATCTCCGATACCCAGGTGTAATAGGCATTGTCCTTATCACGCCAGGGCAGGATCCTCTTGTTTTTATCGTACCATTTCAGAAGGGGTTCTGCAATGTTTTCGGTCATATTGTTTCCTTTCTATAATTTCACCGGTACCGGATCACAGATCTTCATGGAATCTTCCGTGATGGCGCAGTCATAGGCCAGGATATGGACACCGGCATCTGCTGCCTCCTTAAGTGTTTCTCCGAACTTCGGATGTGTCTCCCGGTTCGGTTCAAAATATCGTACGTCCTTCATCTGGATCACCAGAAGAAGATAGGCCTCATAACCGTCAGATGCCGCTTTCATCAGTTCGTGGAGATGCTTGATCCCACGCTCTGTAGGTGCGTCCGGAAAACGCACGATATCATTTTCTTCCAGGGTGACGCCTTTTACCTCAATAAAAGCCTTTCGCTCTTCAGATTCCACATACAGATCAAAACGGGAGTTTCCATATGTCTTCTCCCGCCTGACAGTCACTTTCTCCGGAAAAAGATTTCCGGCTGCCACCCACTCTTCTGCTGCTTTATTCGGAGCCTGGGAATCCATATTGATCCAACGGCCCGCCTTGTTTACACAGATCAGATCGTATTTTGTTTTCCTGGCAGGATTGTCACTCTTTTCCAGGATCACTTCTGTTTCCGGAACAAGAAGTTCTCTGCATCTGCCTGTGTTCTTTACGTGAACCGTCTCCAGCTGATCCCCGATCTGTACATGGGCGATAAACCGGTTTGGCCTGTCTTTGAAAATACCTCTGATCGTATTTTTATAGTTCATATTTTTTCCCTCATATCTTTTACTATAACATAAAATCTTCAAAAGCGCAGTTGCTTTTTTTTCTTTTCTCATATAGAATTGTTTTGTACTATGTCCAGTACAAAGAGTTGCTTTTTTACATATTACAGATATTTTGGGAGGTTTTTCTGATGGACAGTATTATTTTTGATGTTGACGGTACGCTCTGGGATTCCACAGGGATCGTGGCTGAGGCATGGAGCAATTACCTTATCCATACGGAACACATGGATACTGATGTAAGTTCTGCGCGACTGATGGGGCTTTTTGGTCAGCTTTTACCGGATATTGCCAGAGCTCTTTTTCCGGAGCTTTCGGAAGCGGAACAGCTTCGGATCATTGACGGCTGCTGCCAGGCAGAGCACGAGGCACTGCTTCGCAAATGTGCTCCGCTGTATCCGGATCTTGAGGAAACACTGAAGATCCTTTCCAGCCGTTTTCCTCTTTTTATCGTCAGTAACTGCCAGGCCGGATATATTGAAGTGTTCCTGAAATCCACAGGCTTTGGCCACTATTTCAAGGGCCATCTCTGTCCCGGTGACACCGGCATGGCCAAAGCGGAAAATATCATGAAGATCCGCGAGGATAATAATCTTTCCGATCCGGTTTATATCGGTGATACTATAGGAGACTTTAATGCCTGCCGGAAAGCAGGAGTTCCTTTTATCTTTGCTGAATACGGTTTCGGTCAGGTGGATAAACCGGATTACCGGATCACCAGGCCTTTTGACCTTACGGAGATATGCAGATGAGTATGAAAAGATCAAAATCCATAGACCTTACTTCCGGTCCAATCCTGAAAACTCTTGCGGAACTGGCCCTTCCTATCATGGCCTCTTCCTTTCTGGGAACTGCCTATAATATCACGGACATGGCCTGGATCGGGCTTCTGGGATCCAAAGCAGTTGCCGGCGTAGGGGTAGGTGGCATGTATGTGTGGCTTTCCCAGGGACTGGTCGCCCTTCCCCGAATGGGCGGACAGGTAAACACTGCCCAGGCCTGCGGCAGGAAAGATTATAAAGAAGCCGGTTTCTACGCAGCCAGTGCCTTGCAGATGACCATTCTGTTCGGCCTCTTATTTGCTGTGGCAAGCATCGTTTTTCTCGATCCGCTGATCGGATTTTTTAATCTGGCAGACCCTGATGCCTATGCTTCTGCCAGATCTTATATGCTGATCACCTGCGGACTGATCATTTTTTCCTTCCTGAACCTGACCCTCACCGGACTTTTCACAGCTCAGGGAGATTCCAGGTCACCACTGATGGCCAATCTTCTGGGACTTGTAGGAAATATGATCCTGGATCCACTCCTGATTCTTGGCGTGGGACCGTTTCCACGGCTTGAGACTGTGGGGGCTGCCATTGCCACAGTAACTGCTCAGATCCTGGTTTTTTCAGTGTTGGTTTTCCGTATTTTTACGTCCAGGCTGGAACCCAATGTACTTCGTGGGCTTCATCTTTTCTCACGTTTTCCGGGAAAATTTTATAAAAATATCCTCCGCATTGGTCTGCCAACAGCTATCCAGAGCATGATCTACTGCATGATCTCCATGGTACTGACCAGAATGGTTTCCGCCTTCGGTGCTGCTGCCATCGCTGTTCAGCGTGTGGGCGGACAGATCGAATCTGTTTCCTGGAACACCGCAGACGGTTTTGCCTCTGCCTTAAATGCCTTTACCGCACAGAATTTCGGTGCAAAAAAATATGACCGGATTCGCCATGGATACCGTATTTCCTTTGGCATCCTGGCAATCTGGGGACTTATCATAACCGCATCTTTTGTACTGTTCCCACGGCCGATCTCCGGTCTGTTTTTCCATGATCCGGAGTCACTTGGAATTTCCGTAAATTACCTGATCATCATTGGTTTCAGCGAGGCGTTTATGGCCATTGAGCTGATGACCATCGGTGCTCTGTCCGGTCTTGGAATGACCAAACTCTGCAGTATCATCAGCATTATCCTGACCGGTTCCAGAATTCCGCTTGCCATGCTGCTGACTCACGTGGGAATGGGACTTGACGGTATCTGGTGGGCGCTTTCCCTTACTTCCATTGTAAAGGGCATTGTCTTTACAATGACATTCCGTCATACCAGCCGTACAAAATTAAACGATAGTAGTTCCGGGAATTAATGCATCAAAAGGAACTTGTCCGGATGTGATCTACCACTTCCCACAATGCTGTCAGACCTTTACAGGATTACTCAAAATAAAAACCTCTCTGCGAATCCGGAAACGATAAGAATCGTTTCCGGATATCCACAGAGAGGTTTTTTATGGATCACAGAAATCGGCCCTATATTATTTTTTCAGACATTTTGTTCTGAGAAGAAACAGAAAAACTGCGAGGATCACAAATAAGATAATCACATATGCAATCTTTGCTGCCATGCTTTCGGTAAAAGCATCGACCCCGGTGGCAATTCCAATAAGAATCAGGCAGATTCCGGAAAACTTTTCCATTTTTTTCTCATCATATTTCTGTGCTCTGGCCTGAGTATTCCCACCTTTCATAAACACAGATCCATGACCTGTAAGAAGCATAACGCCTATTACCAGCGCCGCAATTGCCAGTACATAACTGAATGTCTGATCAAACATAATTATTTTCCTCCTTATAAATAACAGGAGCCCCGCACCGGATCACCGGCTGGCTCCTGTTTGTTATTGCTATAGATCCGATCAATAAAAACAGATAATCGGAACATTGTACTGAATAATATTGTAAAGCTCTCCTGCCTTATCCGGCGGCATATTGATACAGCCGTGGGAACCTCCTGTGAGATACCGGTCACCACCAAAGTATGGCTGCCAGTCCGCATCATGGAATCCAATTCCTCCGTTAAACGGCATCCAGTAAGTTACCGGCTGTTCATAAGAATATGTTCCATCTGCTTTCTTGGTACCACGGAGTACATCCGGGCTCTTCTTGTAATACAGGGTGAAAATTCCAGGAGGCGTTTTTCTCTCCGGATCACTTGCGAGTCCGGATACGATATCCGACTCAAATATTACATTTCCATCCTGATAATACCACATATACTGCTCAGTCAGATCCACCTCAATGTAAGTATTACCCAGATCATTGACGCCATAGGAATTGGCTCTCATGGAATAAACCGGCTCTCTGGTCGTCTGCGTTCCGGACTGTATCTCCTGGGTAAGCTGTGCTACCTCTCCGTCCTGATCGATCTTCCAGCCATATGCAGATCCATATACAGATACTGTTCTTCCACTTGTAGTCTGGAACTGCCGCTCTGTGCCAACTGTGTCATGTGCTGCCGCAAGCTGTGCTACATAATCAACAATATGCTGTTTAAAAGACGCATCATCCTGGATCAGCTGTCCCTTCTCGTCAAACTGCAGCCAGTCTTTGATCGTATTTCCGTCAAGAGTTACTGTCTCATCCCCAAATGTATACGTGATACTTGCTTTCGCAAAATTGTTGTATGCATCTACAGTTGCCTGAAGATCAGCACTGTCACTTGTGATATCGGCTGTGACATAAGCATCCGGATTGCTTCCCAGATCTACTTCCGCGTCATCACTGCTGATGGCCTCACTGATCATCTGATAAGCTTCTTTTACCTTCAGCTCACTTCCTGCTGTCTCCGGCACAATAGTGAACTCAGAATTATTAAAACTTACGTATGCATTTTCCGGAGCTACCTGATTCTCCTTCTGTGCACAGTTCAGCGACTTCACCTCATTCTCCAGCTTGGTCTTGTCAAAAGCTGTCTCCTCTTTCGCTGTATAGGTTGTTTTTTCAAAAAAACCTTTCACCCATTCATAAGGTTTCTGCTCTTTCAGAAGATTCAATATCTCTCCACTTGATATATAGCGATAGTCGATATCCGAACCGGTGATCGTCTGTGCTTCCTGATCTCTGGCCTTTATCTCAATGCTGTAATCCGCCATCTTACTGGCGATCTCCTGTTCTACCTCATACGCAGTTTTATTGGAACTGTTAATTCCATTGATCGTTGTCCCCTCAAAAAAATGATTCGTGTAGTAATAAGACACTCCTGCGTACGCACACCCGGCAGCAACCAGAACCATCGCTGCGATCATTCCAGTTACCCTCAAAGCCTTATGCTTTTTCTTTTTGGGGAGAACGATGGGGGCAAATTCAGATTCATCAATAGGCACATAACTGATCTTCTTCGGCCTCGCTGACTTGGAAGTGACTGTACCATTGCCAGATGGCCGTCCTGATCTTGAAGTTCCTGATCCACCGGATGGTCTCGCAGATCTTGCATGCGACACATTAGATGGTCTGGCTGACTTCGAATGTCCTGCAGATTTTGAGTTCTCTGCTGTTACGTGAGAAGCGGATGGATCTGATTTTTTCTCAGGCTGGACATCTCCGACTGTATCACTGACAATCTTCGCCATGGCGTCATTGATCTTATCTTCGATGTCTTTCTTCTCCTCGTTGCTCATATTTATATTTCACCTCTATGTTTATGTGTCTTTCGAAAAGACACCTTTCCATTGATACTTTCCGGGCTAATCCGCACTGATGTGCACGGATCAGTTACCAGCTTTTTCATTATATCATACTTTCTGGAAATTGCATCTCATTTCACGGTTTTTTTATAACTTATTTGTACCGTACAATTTCCGGGACATATCTTTCATAACATAAAAATACATGCCCCATAAAAGCACCGATGCAAAAACCCATGCCACCGGACTTGCCAGGCAGGTACCAACATAGCTGCTTTTTCCTGCTGCAATGGTAGCGGTGATTCCTCTTCCCGCAAGTTCTGCCACACCTGCCATCATAGGAAGAAGACCGTATCCCATTCCCTGAATTCCATTTCGCAACACATTGACAAAATACAGCGGAATAAAGAACAGTGCCACACATTTTACATAGATTGCTACCATGGGAAGCACTTCTTCAATATTATCCGAGATAAACAGATATGCGAAATATTTTCCCGCAAAGAACAGAAAACTTCCTACAACAACCGAATATATAATTCCTATAAAATGAGAAGCCCGGAATCCTTCCCGCACTCTCTCAAGCTTTCCGGCTCCGATGTTCTGTGCGTTGTAGGTAGCGCTGGCAGTTCCCTGTGCCACAAATGCCTGGGTAAAAATCTGCTCGATCTTGCTTCCCGCGGTAAACGCCGCCACAGCATAAGACCCCAGCATATTTAAGGCAGACTGTACCATCATGGTTCCGATCGCTGTAATGGAATACTGAAGTCCCATGGGAATCCCCACACCGATCTGCTTAAACGCAAGACCGCGTCTGAAATACCAGTCTTCTTTTTTCATACGAAGTTCCGGCACAAACTTCCAGATATATATAAGGCACAGAACTCCGGATACGCCCTGGGAAATAATGGTAGCCCAGGCTGCTCCGGGCGTTCCCAGCTTAAACACGATGATAAATACGAGATCCAGCACAATATTCAGCATTGCAGATAAGATCAGAAAATACAGTGGCACTTTACTGTTTCCCAGTGCACGTAGGATGCTGGCCAGGATATTATATAATGCCTGGGCAAAAATACCTCCGCAGATAATCATAACGTAGGCATATGCGTCCTTAAAAATATCATCCGGTGTATGCATGAATTTCAGAAGTGCATGCATGCCTGTCATGCTGATGGCTGTCATAACTGCGGAAATCACAGCGGTCAGGATCAGTGCGTTTCCTACGGTCTGGCGCATCTCATCCATTTTTCCCGCACCGTACTTCTGTGCAGTCAGTACGGTAAAACCGGCAGTAAGTCCCAGAAGAAAGCCTATGATCAAAAAGATGATAGTTCCTGTTGAGCCAACTGCCGCCAGTGCCTTTGTTCCTACAAATTTTCCTACAACCACCGCATCTACCATATTGTAGAACTGCTGAAATACATTACCGATAAATACCGGGATTGTAAATCCCAGGAGCACTTTTACCGGTTTTCCCTGTGTCATGTCTGTTTTCATGAAATCTTTTTTCCCCCCATTTAATTTGATCGTTCATAAACTTTGTGCTGCTTTTTGTTATTCTTTCTGTAACTTTACAGTTGCTCAAAAGTTACCTGTTTTTATGTATCAGAGGGATTATAGTTGAAATGGAATGATTTTACAAGATGATTTTGAAAATTTTTTTCATGTGTGGAAACAGAAACAATCGGATGAAAAAATCCCGGCAGATCCGTAAAAATCTGCCGGGATTCCGTGAAGCTTATTTATTTCTCAACAAGAAGAGACTCTCCTGTCATTTCCTTCGGCTGCTCCATACCCATAAGCTGGATCAGAGTCGGAACGATATCTGCAAGACATCCGTTCTCACGAAGTGTGTATTTCGGATCTGCGTTTACAAGGATAAACGGTACTGGGTTAGTTGTATGAGCTGTCCACGGCTCACCTGTTTCATAATTTACAAGCTGCTCTGCGTTACCATGGTCAGCGCAGATAAAGAGCTGTCCGTCAACCTCTTTGATTGCCTCTACAGCCTTACCAACACACGCATCAACAGTCTCAACAGCCTTGATCGCAGCTGCCTCGACACCTGTGTGGCCAACCATATCCGGGTTTGCGAAGTTGATGATGATCACATCATATTTATCAGATTTGATTGCCTCAACAAGTTTCTCGCAAACTTCCGGTGCGCTCATCTCCGGCTGCATGTCATAGGTCGGAACCTTCGGGGATTTTACAAGAATTCTGTCCTCTCCCTTGTTCGGCTCCTCAACACCACCGTTGAAGAAGAAAGTAACGTGTGCGTACTTCTCTGTCTCAGCGATACGTGCCTGTGTCATATTGTGAGCTGCAAGATATTCACCGAATGTATTGTGAAGAAGAACTTTGTGGAATGCTACCAGTTTGTTCTGGATCGTATCATCATACTCTGTGAAGCATACGAATGTAGTATCCAGTCTCTTCACTCTCTCAAAGCCTTTGAAATCATCATCGCAGAAAGCTCTTGTGATCTCTCTTGCACGGTCCGGACGGAAGTTGAAGAATACAACGGAATCCTTATCAGAAATGGTTGCAACCGGTTTGCCGTCTTTCTCGATCACTGTCGGAAGTACGAACTCATCGGTCTTGCCATCATCATAGGAAGCCTGAACTGCTGCCGCAGCATCTGTTCCCTTTACTCCTTCGCCCTGTGTAAGAGCTTTGTATGCAAGCTCTACACGATCCCAGCGGTTATCACGGTCCATTGCATAGTAACGTCCGGAAATCACACCGATCTCACCAACGCCGATCTCTTTCATCTTGGCTTCCAGCTGCTCTACAAACTCTTTACCGGATGCAGGCGGTGTGTCACGTCCGTCCAGGAAGCAGTGTACGTAAACTTTCTTAAGTCCTTCTCTCTTGGCCATCTCAAGAAGTCCATAGAGATGGGTATTGTGGCTGTGTACACCACCGTCAGAAAGAAGTCCCATGAAATGGATTGCAGAATCGTTCTCTTTTGCGTTCTTCATAGCAGCGAGAAGTGCCTCGTTCTTGAAGAAATCTCCGTCCTGGATCTCTTTTGTGATTCTTGTAAGCTCCTGGTATACGATACGGCCTGCGCCCATGTTCATATGGCCAACCTCTGAGTTACCCATCTGTCCATCCGGAAGACCTACAGCAAGACCGCTGGCATTGCCTTTTACAAACGGATAATCTTTCATAAGTCCGTCCATAACCGGTGTCTTCGCCTCATATACAGCATTTCCGTCATGTCTGTCATTGAGTCCGTATCCATCAAGGATCATTAAAACTGTTGGTTTTTTACTCATAATTTTCCCCTTCTTATCTTTGATCGAAGTTCCATCCGGCACAGATTTCCGACGATATGGAAACTTCCTGCGCCATCCGGGATTCTTTTGTTTTCCATTTTATATAGTACCAAAATCCAGGAATTTTGCAACGCTTTTTTTATTTCTCATATACACGGATCATGGAAGAGATCTTTCTTACAGATGCACTGTTCTCCAGTTCTTCCTTAACCTTAAAGAAAGCGCCCTCACTTACCAGCTTGGTGATCACAACAACCTCTGCTGTATCCGGTCTCTTGCTCTCTTTCTGCATGATCTGTGCAACACTTGCCTGATATTTTGCAAAATGCTCCAGGATCTCCGCAAGCACACCACAGCGGTCCTCAACCTGCAGACGGAGGAAATAACGGTTGTGGGTATCTGCCATGGCTTTTACGGGAAGTGTCTTATAGCAGGTGCAGCCCACACGTCCACAGCAGTCTGCTTTCATGTTACGGACTACCTCAAATATATCACCGACAACTGCACTTGCTGTTGGAAGTTCTCCTGCTCCACGTCCGTAGAACATGGTATCACCTACAGCATCTCCATGTACAAATACCGCATTGTAGGAATCATTGACAGATGCAAGCGGATGCTCTGCCGGGATCAGCATCGGGCATACATAAGCCTCAACACCGTCCTCCTGGCAGCGGGCAACACCCAGAAGTTTGATCTCACAGCCCATTTCCTTGGCGTAGCGGATATCTTTCGCTGTGATCTTGGTGATTCCCTCGATATGAACATTGTCAAGAGTAACTCTGGAATTAAAAGCAACGGAGGCAAGGATCGCTACCTTTCTTCCTGCGTCAATTCCTTCTATATCTGCAGTAGGATCTGCCTCTGCATATCCAAGCTCTGTGGCAAGAGCAAGGGCATCTGAAAATTCCATTCCCTCCTGGGACATCTTGGTGAGGATAAAGTTCGTAGTTCCGTTTACGATTCCCATCACTTCCGTTACATGGTTGGCCTCGAGGCTGTTCTTCAGCGGGCTGATGATCGGAATTCCTCCGGCAACAGCAGCCTCAAACAGGAAATCTTTCTGTGCAGCCTTGGCGGTTTCCAGAATCTCTTTTCCGTGGACTGCGATCAGATCCTTGTTTGCAGTCACCACGTTCTTTCCGGCTTTCAGTGCTGCAAGAATATAAGTACGTGCCGGCTCAATTCCTCCGATCAGCTCGATCACAATATCTATGGAAGAATCTCCTTCTATATCTGCCCAGTCTGTTGTAAGAACAGATGGATCTTCCACCTTCTTAGATGCTTTCTCAAGGTTACGCACCAGGATCTTCGTGATCTTTACCTGACGTCCAAGCTTGGCTGTCATTTCCTGCTCCTGATTTTTGATAACTTTATAGACTCCGGTTCCTACTGTTCCAAGACCAAGAAGGGCCGCATTTACGACTTTTTCGCTCATTTTCTGATGTCCCCTTTCCGTTTTTTCCAATTTTTATCAGAGTTAACTCCTATGTTATGGCAGAAAACGCTTTTTGTCAAGCTCCGGCAGCGGAAGGAGTTCCAGCCAGCTGCCGAAAATTCCGGCGATCAGTTCCTGAACCATGATCTTGGACCGGGGTTCCAGTTTATCCAGCTGACGTACCATGGCCGCCAGACTTTTCAGGCCGCCGTCCTGAATCTGTGAAATCGTCTCTGCTCCGGTTGCTTCCAGCACGGAAAAAAGTTCCCCGATCAGATGCTCCCTCTGTCTTTCATCCATATGGTCGATCCATTTATGGAGACTCCGATCTGATGCCGCCGCTCTTCTCGTCAGACTTTCTTTCTCTATAAAGGATGGTCCCATCACCTCCCAGGTAAAAGCATCATGCTGCAGGATTCCCTTCTGGGTACTCGCTACAATCAGAGGATCTTTCTGGTGGTTGAGCAGCATACCGATCACCGATGCCTCAGGAATGATACGAGTGACTTTTGGCAAAACCTTTTCTACTTTCTCTGAACTGAAAAACGCTTCCGGGAAACCCGGGCCGTCGTTGTCATAAACGGAAAGGATTTTTTCCTGAAGTGCGTCATCACACTGCATTGCCGTGTACATAGCCAGATTTCCTCCCTTGGAATGCCCTCCGAGTCGAATCATGGACTGCATGTAAGTCCCATTAAATTCCAGATATTCCAGTGCTTTTCTATGAGAGGGCACAATTCCGTTGCTCAGGTTAAAATCTTCTTTCCATCCTACAATGGTATCGTCCGTTCCACGAAAAGAAATATATGCAGTTCCGTCAGGAAGTTCCACTGTAACTGCCGAAAACTGCTGCGCTTTCCGGAAAAGGATCTCATTAACATATCCTCCTGCCCTGCATTTTCGAAATCTTTCTGAGCTGGCCATTTTTTCAAGAAGAATTGGTGTATTTTGCAGAAAAGCACTT
>OIDK01000454.1_pt1 | contig 13073 bp, 9 predicted proteins | sample 1581551 | NCBI WGS metagenome assembly OIDK01 (sample SAMEA3882522, study PRJEB24775) | human gut metagenome | biome: human-associated habitat; feature: intestine environment; material: feces | place: Netherlands | collected 2009/2010
GCCGACCAGATGAGACGGGACATGGTAGCCAATGTGAGCCACGAGCTGCGTACGCCTGTATCCGCGTTGCAGGCCATGGTCGAGAACATGGCCGACGGCGTTGTGGAACCGACCCCATCGAATCTGGAAAGCATTCTCAACCAAACGCACCGTTTGTCGGATCTGATCGCGTTTCTGCTTGATTTGTCCCGCATGGAAGCCGGTGCGGCGAGCCTGCAGATCGATAAATTCAATTTCGCGGATTTCATCGACGAAACCGTGGAACCGTTGGAAATCGCCGATGCCGGGCATGCCCACAATATCGAAATCCACGTGCCCGACGACATCGAAATGGAAGGCGATCAGGATCGTCTGCGCCAGTTGTTCACCAATATCATCGCCAATGCGCTCAAACACTCCGCAGACAATACCGCGGTGCTCATCGAAGCGCATGAAAACAAGGATTTCGGCACGATTGTGACGAATGTCGTCAACTTCGGCTCGCAGATTCCCCAAGAAGCGCGGTCCGATATCTTCCGTCGATTCGTCAAAGGCAAGACGGGACCAGGTACCGAATCGGGAGGAACCGGTCTTGGACTGTCAATCGCCCGATGGGCGGCGCAGTTGCATGGCGGCACGGTACGAGTGGTGGATGATCCGCGCGGCGCCGATTTCGAAATCACTTTGCCGAAATATCACATTTCCGATGACGAGTGACGATTTACGCCGTCAAAGGTCTGCCGGCCGGAGTGTGTGCCAACGCCAGCACGGTAATGACCAAAGCTCCCTGTGAAGTTAGAGCGTCAACACAACGACGCATGGTGGCTCCAGAGGTGACGATGTCATCCACCAGAATCACCGCCTTGTTTTGAAGGGTGACGCCCGGACGAACCATGACATGCCCCTTAAGGCGTTGCGCCCTCTGTTCCGTGCCCTTGGTCTCGACGGATTTGCCTTTGATTCCTTTGTTCGTCAACGCATCGCATACCTGTACGCGGAAACCTGTCCGGCACCGTAGAAACGCCGACAACCGTTTTGCCAGCGGCATCATGTGCCGTCGTCCGCGCTGACGCATGGAAGCAATCGACGACGGCGCGGGAACGACCAGTATGGTATCGCAGATCTCACGAACGCCATCCATGGCGTCAATCACACCGGCGCGTTCCGCAAGCCTGCACAACGCATCCGAGAACGGACGGTCGCATTCCTCGTCTCCGTGGTCTTTCCATGCCAGAATCGACTGTCTGGCGGCACCCCGATACCATCCGCACGCGAACCATCGACCCATCTCAGCCGTTTCCAATGGTTGGGACAGTTCGCAGTCGAATGACGCAAGACAGGCATCGCACAACACGTCATCAGGCTTGTCGCATCCCGCACAGCCTCGTGGGAACAACAGATTCGCCATATGCGCGAATGAACCCGCCATCAGATTCACGCCGGCTCCGTCATCGGGACAATCTGGCAATGATCTCGCCGCATAATTTCACGGTATCCGCGGGACCGTTCACTTTGACAGCCCTTGTGCCGGCCTTCGCCGCGGGATAATCATTGCCGTCGGGTTCCATCCGGTCTCCGATGAACACGATCTGGCCGACCTCGATATCGAGAATATCCGCGAGTTCACGGACGGCGAACGACTTATCGACGCCACGCTGCGAGATATCAACACTGCTGGAGCCTCCAGGTCTTACTTCAAGATTCGGTAGTTCGGCAGCAACCGCACAGGCCAATCGGTTCTTCTTCTCGTTGGTGGGGTCCCAAGCCTCCTTGGCCTCGACGGGGGCAAGCTGCCCCAATGCGGAAAAGGTGATCTGACTGCCTCTGTCCTCGATGCGCTCGCCCCAGACATGAGTGGCCCAAATGCCTTGCTCACGAGCATTCCGTTCCAGCGATTCCTTCGCCTTGGCACGGTCCTCGTCGCTTAGATCGTGGGAGAACACTTTCCCCCACCGTTGCCCGTCCCACCGGTAGTAGCGGGTTCCGCTGGTCGGCATGAGGTGAAGTTTCGACTTGTCGGCATGGTCGGACAGCCTGTCCACCACCTGACTTTGCAGCAACGAGTATTTGCCGCCGGTGATCACCGCGACGTCAATCAATGATGTCAATGCAGAGAAGCATTCGGCCATGTCCGCTTTCATAGGTTTCTTGGACCGCGCCAACGTGTTGTCGAGGTCAAACCCAATCAGCCGCGCGCCTTCGCACAGCATGTTGACATCAACGATGTTCCAATAAGGTACGGAAATATCCGCCATGATCATTTCTCCCCTTGTCGAGCAGCCCATACCATGGTATCGCATGTTTCGAATAAGCCCTGATAAGGTAGAAACCATGCAACAGATGCCTTGGGAGACCCCGATATACCGCAACCGCCATGGACGTGGCACGCGTACGCCCATGTTTGGTACCAGACTGCCCCGGTACCGTACCAGAAGCGGTATGTTCGACGATATGCTGGTGGCGCAAATCCGCAGACTCAACGGGGCATGGCCTGAGCTCATAGCTCCGGTCCAATTCGCTGTGGAGGATGTTCCGCCATCCGATCCCGCGCCTTGGGAGGACGTTCCGCATCTTGGATCGCAGTCATTCCCCGCCGGGCACGGCATTCCACCCCGTATCGTGCTGTACCGCATGCCGCTGCAATCGCATGCCCGTAACCGTATGGACCTGCAATTCGCAATCAGGGACGAGGTGGTCTCACGTCTGGCGGAAATCTACGGACGCCGTCCGGAAGAAATAGATCCTGATTGGGGCATGTGACTTTCAACGGACAACAGTCATATCCTGATTCGCCCAGACCTGCTCTCTGGCCTCCTTCAAATCGACGGCGCCGATGATGGCAAGTCCGGCGAGTTTCGCACCGGACACATCTTTCTGTCCGACACGAAGATTCCAGACCACGGCTTGGGCGGGATCCTTCAAACGGATGGCGGCGACATCGCCATCATTAATATCGGCGATGCGCACCGACGTCGAAGCCGAGGGACGGATGGCGATTTCACGCCTGTCCACTTGTTTGCCGTCCGTGTCGTAAGCCGTCACGATCGCGGTCCGATCCCCATCCGCGGTGTTGACGAAGCCTACCGTCGCGGTGGATTGGTCAGGAACCGCGATGGCGGAGATCTTCGCCGGAGCGGACGCATTGACTAGGGCGAAATCGGACTGCCCATCGGGGCCATCGTCTGAAATCTTCGCCGTGGCAGACACCGGTTCGGAAGCGGCTATGGCGATGCCGGTAGCGGATTTTGGAACGTCTCCAAGATCGATGGCGGACGCGCGGTTCGCCTTCAGCTCCTGCTGATTGGTCTGCTGTGCCCCCTTGGAGTCGATCCAGGATACGGTGACATCCGTTTTGCGGGACGTATACAGGTACAGTGTCGCATGATCTCCGCCATTCAAGCCGTAGAGGGCCAGAGATTTCGCGAAAGCGTTATTCGGAAGCGCATAATCCGATCCCCTTGGGGTCAATCCGTCCATGGAGACGGTGCGGACGATTGCGGCCACAGGAGTGTCAGTTCCAGTCACCGTGGCATACAGCGCGTCTTGGCCGGAAGCAGCTGCGGAAAGATTCAGTACCGTTTCCTTGCCTGAGGCCACGGTCAGCGTCGATCCGGTGGAGAGCGCCAGCGCGCCGGATTTGTCGGAGCCCCAGATTCTGATGGTCACCGATGTGTCCTTGGCGGAGGGATTGGCCACAACAAGCTGTTGCGTCAAGCCGGTCTTCGTACCGGAAAGCAGGAACGCCTGTTTCAGCGCCGGCACGACGCAGGAGGCTGCTGATACGCCCTTCAAATCACCGTCCGTGGCCCATGACATCACTGAGGAAACCGCGCCGGTACCGTTCGAAGCCGTCAGCAGACGCGTGTCTTGCAATCGGGAGCCGTCATCGACATTGCCGGAAGCCACAAAGATGTCATCGGACGAGTCGTCTTTTTTGTCCAGCATCGACACGGATGCCGTCATGTCGGCTCCCATCGAGGCGACGGATGAATGGAACACCGAACCGAAGGCGGCGTATCTCGCGGAAGACGCGATATTGCCGTTGGATGCCTGGTATTCGCTATCTCCATAGGCATCGGTATCGGCAATGGTCATGCGAGACGGGCAGTACGTCTGCCGCTGCCGGGGGCTGACGGTACGACCCACCGAGGAGCGTTCCACCGTGGGCGTGTCCACATGCAGCCATGATGGCCGGTATATGAGCGTCACGGCCATCAGGACCACGATGAGCAACACCGAGATTACGGCAAGCGCAATACGCAAAGGCGTATTGGGACGAGAATGTCTGCTCATGCTTCCTCCAGACCCTGACGACGAATGCGCGGAAGCGCCACCAGGCAATACGCTACAAGAACGACGCCCATGCACCACAGCCATGAACGACGCCACACACTTGAGCCGGCCTTATCAAGCCCGCTTCGATCGATATGCTGCTTGGATAGATCCTGAACCGTCAAACGATAATACGTGCCATTATCCAGACTGACGACATTCTGTGTCCCGTCGGAGGCTCCAATGTTCGAATTGAGCTGGTTCGAGGCCTCTCGCTGCGCTTTGTCGCCGTTCTGCTTGATAACGTAAATGCCGCCGAAACCCAACTTGCCAAGCTCGTTGATGGCATCGGAATCGGCATTGGCCAGCAACTGGGCGCAATCCTGCGCAATGGTTCTGCTGGACCCGTCGGAACGTCCCGAAACCACTTCGACGCGTTGCGCGGGAGAGCTGTCAATCAAGTCGCCACGACCGGTACGCATCACACTGTAGCTGACCGATTCGGCGCTATCGGCACGCAAGGCAAGCACGCGACGTGCATCATCCTGCCCAAGGAAATCGGTCGCCACCATCGGCAGTCCAGCATCGCTGGTCTTTACCTGGCTGTGATCGCATTCGACATAGTTGAATCCCGCACAGGCCACGACGGAGACGGCCAACAGGCAAACCAATACGGCACGACCCACATGCGAGGCAATCGACACTGCCTTCGAGCCGCGTCCTTCGATTTCGACGGCGCCGGTCTTCTCATGCTGTCTCAGCATGACGAAACGTCGAACCGCGCCGCCCGACATCATGCAGATGCAGGCGAGCAAGCCCATCATCGCATATGTGGTTCCCGGAAGCATGGAACCGGAGACCGGACCATCCACATCGACGGCCACCGCAATCGCCGCGGACAGCAAGGCCGTCGCCAATCCCGCGAACACGGCGACCCACATCATACGGGACACGCGCAGCACGAAAGGCAACACCAATGACACCGCGGCCAGCAATACGATCAACGCCAGTATGGAAACCGCCACATACCGCCATGCGCCACCGTCGGCGCCGATGCCGAACACCCGCAGCAACAGATCGGACAGATTCGCGACGACCGGTTTGCCATCATGCGCGGAGGAGGGCAGCATGACGCTGCCGAACAGCTGACGCCATGTACCGTCGGAAGCGAAACGAACGGCATTGGCCAACGTCGGCGCGCATACGAACGCCGCCGGAAGCGGAATCAGAAGCAACGCGGGCTTATGGGAGCGGACGAACAGCAGGAATCCCAGGAAGGTGAGCATCAGCGGCAGCAACAACTGCGGCTGCGCGGCGACGACCGGAATGAAACACAGCGCCGCAACCGCCGCCGCCTGGACCGACGCGTGGGGATTGACCAGATCCTCCGTCCGATACATGCCGACCGCACGGAACGAGAAGGCGAAAGCGGCCGGAAGAAACACCATGACCGTCAGCATCGTGACATCCGCGTCATCATAAAGTCCCATGGACAACGCCAACGCGAACCACGCCAACGCGACCACGCAGCGCACCGCATCCGAGCGGGTGAAGATGCCGGCCAGCGCCCAGAAGGAAAACACCGTGAGCGGGGCTGCAAGGAAGAACATCAGTCCGACAGCTCCGGCAACATGTCCACCAGTGAGCACCGACGCCAGCGCAAGCACCAACAGCCATGGCGCGTTAGGCGCACTGATGCCCGTGCCTGAGGCATACGACCATGACGTGGTCGCGGTATGAAGCAACTGGGTGAAGCTCGCGCCCGTGGGCAACAGCTGTGCGGAATACATCGACGCACCCGAACATACGGAACGAAGCACGTCCCAATACAGCACGACTATCCATATGCCGGCAATCAGCGCCGCGCCGAAGGCCAATCCCCATCTACGCAGCAACCGTTTACGCAGATGGTCCTTCTCAAGAGGACTGAGCAGCACGACATCCCTCTGGTCGCGCAACGCACGGCGACGGTCGAGCCATTCCCTGACCTGCCGATGATTCGCAGACAGCGTGGATAGCGATTTAAGCGTGACCTTGCTTTGCCTGCACAACCGCGCACGGGCGCGCCAAGCACCCCGCAGACGCAGCAGCGCACGCCACGGCATCGCCAGCTCGCAGCATGCATGATACGGCTGTTTGCGCGCCAAGCAAAGCACGGCCAATCCCAACGACTGGATGATGGACCACAGCCAAAGCAACGGCCACCATGAACGGTGCATGTCAGTGTACGCGTATTTGGCATTCGCCTCGCGTACGGCAAGATACGGATCGATGCGACCGTCCTCGTCTTCCACAGGGCGCCCGTTCTTGGAACGGATTCCTTCGAATCGGGCTCTTCTGTGGGCGATGCGAGCCTGGGGAACCACTACGACACGCCCACCGCCAAGACATATGCGGCGGCACAGGTCCGTGGATTCCGCGAAGGTGCCGAACCAGGGGTCAGCCCCTTCGAACGCACGCAACGTAGCCAACGGCACCAACGCGCCCGATAGGGAGACCGACAGCACATCCTGACGCCCGTCATATTGCTCCTGGTCAGGCTCGCCGTCGACCACCAAGGAAACGACATCATGGTGCCCGGCATACAAACCCACATTGTGCAGGTTCTTCGCCTGCCAATCCAACTGCTTGGCACCGAGCAGCGCGGCTGTCGGCGTGTTTCTCCACGCATCCAGCAACGTCTCGAAGCACCGGTCATCCGCCGGCCGCGAATCGTCATGCAAGGTCCACAACGCGCGGATGCCGGCATCAATGCCGATCTGATCCATCGCACGCGTTACAGCGTCCATGAAGGACGCCGCCTGCTTCACTCCCACCAGAATGACCCTCACCGTTTTGGCTTCCGGCACTTCCGTAAGCACATCCTGTGATGAGTGAATGACATCGAAGGTCATCTGCATGGGCTGCTCGATCTGCCCCGTGCAATCGGCGATAACGATCATTCCTGGAAGCATGCGCTGCGCAAGCACCGCTCCAACGGTAGAAGCGAGGAATCGAAGGTCATGCTGCGCGGTGATCACCGCAGCCACGGACATATCGACGTCCTGCCGATGCGTATACGGTCTGCTGTTCAGCACATCGGTCACGATTGTCTGGATATCGCTGCTGGCGTTAGAATTCATAATTTAAGTGTACGCACGGGACGCACCATGCCTTCAAGCCCGTTCCTTGTGCTCTTTTTTGTAGCGACGACGCTCACGCTCGCTCATACCGCCCCAGATACCGAAACGCTCATCATGGTCGATGGCCCATTTCAGACACTGTTCACGGACTTCACACTGGGCGCAAACCCTCTTCGCATCCCTGGTGGAACCGCCTTTTTCCGGGAAGAATGCTTCGGGATCGGTCTGCGAGCACAGCGCTTTGTGCTGCCAAGACACGTCATCATCCCGCTTGAACAAACCCCACAGTTCAGCAAGCGGATTCTCAGAAGACTCATCAGTCACGCCCCACATGAGTCCTCCCATAATTGTGTGCGCACCTTTTATGCGCATACTTTCACACCGCTTCAAATTACACACACGCAATGTAATTTTGTCAAGTTTCCCCGTGTCAATGCCTATATTCCAGAAAATCCATGCTAAAGCTCAGCCCAATCTGGGGTCTACAGTCGCAGAATCGGTGAAAATCGGCCATTAACCCTATAATTGCCCATTTGGATAGTGGTAGGTTCTAAAAGCATTGCGTCAAACGCGCATCTCAATCAGGAAGGCAACACCGTGGCAACGTCATCAACCGGCAATAAGCTTCCTAACATCAATGGTCTTCAGGATGCGAAACCACGTCACAGCCTGGGATATCGCGTGCAGCATCACGTCAGGACCGCAGTCGCCGCGGCAATCGCCGCGACTCTGGTGTTCGTCGGCACTGCAGCTGCCGCTACTTGGATGGACGTCAATGGCATCATCAAGAACAATTCGGTCGGCGTGATCGGCCAGGGTTCCCTGAATACGGACGCATCCATCATCGATCCGAACTCCGGCAAGCCGATCGAGTTCGTGCTGATCGGACAGGATTCCCGTGACGGCGCGGAGAACCAAGCCATCGGAGGCAGTTTCGATGACGTCATCGGCAACCATCAGGCCGACACCGCCATGATTGTGCAGATCTCCGCCGACCGCAAGGAAATCAACCTGGTCTCCATTCCACGAGATTCCCTGGTGGACGTGCCTCAGTGCGAAACGTCGAAGGGCACGATTCCCGCACAGTATAACGTCATGTTCAATTCCATCTTCGCAGGTGCCTACAAAACCGGCGGAGATCTCTCCTCGGCGGCCAGCTGCACGCTGAACGCCGTGAACAGTCTCACCGGGTTGAATATTCAGAACTTCATCGTCGTGGACTTCGCCGGCCTGGTCAAGATGATTGATTCAGTCGGCGGCGTGGACCTGTGCATTCCGCAGAACGTCAACGACCCGTACACCGGACTCAATCTCGACAAGGGCATGCACCATCTTGACGGCGTTGCGGCGACGCAGTACGCCCGGATCCGTCACGGCATAGGAGACGGATCCGACACCTCGCGTACCACACGTCAGCAGTATCTCATCAAGCAGCTGATGAGCGAGGCGCTCAGCAAGAATCTGTTCACTGATACCGCGCAGCTGTACCAGCTGGCGAAATCCGCGCTGAAATCGCTCAACATATCCCAAGGCATGGCTGATACCGCGGCTTTGGCGGGACTTGCCATGAGCCTGAAGAATTTCACCATGACCAACCTGCAGACCCAGACCGTCCCCGTGGTCCCAGCACCGTCCGACCCCAACCGTTCCGTCTGGACCGACGAAGCCGACAATCTCTGGGAGAAGATGCGAGCGGGCAAGCCGATTTTCGATACCGCCGATTCAAACTCGGGCGACTCCTCCGACACCAGTTCAGATAATTCAGCCAGCTCCGACGATTCCGGCACGACCGACAGCAACCAGTCGGACACCACTGCCGAGACTCCCGATCCCGTCACGGGACTGATCACCAAATCCGACGGCACGTTGGTCGATCCAAGCACTGGCGGCACCGTCGACCCGGATGACGGCTCCATTCATGACGCGACCACGGGCCAGTATATCGGCCTTGCGGATCGATACCTTAATGCGACCGTATGTGCCGTTCCGGCAAAGAACTGACGTAGACCACGCAATCACGTCCCCTTTCAACGTATGACGCAGGGACGAATCTTTTTGGAGGAACCATGAGTGAAGGCAAAGGAGCAAAAGAGCCTACGAGCGTGCCACCAAGTTTCATTCCGTCATCAGGACGCAAAAAAACCATGCCGTCCACGGATTCCTCCCGCTCGCAAAGCGCACCGAGCCAGCCAGCGAGTTTCGCACCGGCGAAACGTTCCGACCATGCATCATCCGTAAAACCGGCCAAACGCACGGCGCGTCCTTCTTCCTCGGTTCCGCAAAGCTTCCAGCCTGCGGCACGGGCAACGAGCGAGACAAGAAGAAACCCTTCATCATCTCCGGTGTCCTTCGCTCCAGAACATACCCGCACGGCCAATCCAACGCAGCAGTTCCGGGGGTCATCCTCCGTCTCCACGGCGCTCCGATCTGTTCCATCCTCTCCAGCGACGGCTTCCGTGCCAAAAAGAAGACCTCGCGTCGGACGTATCGTCCTTTCCATTTTCCTTGTACTGATTCTCGCACTGGGAATAGGGGTATTCTCCGCTTGGAACTGGGTCGATGACCAGCTCAACAAACAGACCTGGCTGACATCCAAAGCGGACACCGCCGGCGAAAGCTGGCTTATTCTTGGCTCCGACGAACGTGAGGGCACCATCGGAGACGCCGGCGACGTCGAAGGTTTCAGAACCGACACCATTCTTGTACTCACCAAGCCGAAGACAGGATCGTCCTCGCTGATTTCCATTCCTCGCGATTCCCTGGTGGAAATCGATGGGAGCTATATGAAGATCAACGCCGTGGCGCAGCTGTACAGCCGCAAACAGTTGGTCAACGAGGTGGAGGACATCACCGGCCAGAAAATCAACCATGTGGCAATGGTCCGCTTCGGCGGACTCGTCAAAGTGGTCGATGCCTTGGGAGGCGTGGACCTATGCTACGACCAGAATGTGAATGACCCTTATTCGGGTATGAACTGGACCGCCGGATGCCACACCGTGGACGGCAACACCGCTTTGGCGTTCTCCCGTATGCGATATGCCGATGTGCAAGGCGATTTCGGCCGTGCCGCACGTCAGCGCCAGGTGATCAACGCCATCGTCAAGAAGGGCGCTTCCAAACAGACGCTCACGAATTTCAACAAGACCAAAAAGGTCGCCGCAGCGGCGTTGAGCTCCGTAACCGTGGATGAGAAAGCATCGACTTCCTCTCTGCTTCGGATGGCGTTGGCTTTCAAAAGCGCCTCAGGCAAGGATGGCATTTCGGGAAGCGTGTATTGGACCGATCCGGACTATTACGTCGATGGGGTCGGATCGTGCGTTCTGCTGGATGACGCGAAGAACATCCAGCTTTTCTCCGAACTCTCACACGGCACGCATTCCGCAGGAACCGTGGGCACGCTGGCCGAACAGCAAAACTGACGACACGCCGGAGGATGTGGATAACCCACATCCTCCGACCACAACCCTCATATTGGCTTGCGGCATGCCGCCGCTCTTGCCCATGCTGGCCGTATGAACAAAAAGGCCCCTCACCGTATAAGCGAACAACATCTCACTGTATTGAGTTGGAGCGCGCCTTTGCTGGCGCAGCTCATCATGCTGATTGTCATGTGTATGCAACGTCATTGGCTCTATGCGGCGATGCTCGCTCCGAGTCTGCTCGGCAGCGCATTGATGCTCATCACCATGATCATGCGCGTCAGGCATGAAGAAACGAACAGCAACACCATTACTGGAAGCGATTCGCCGGTTCCAACGCATCATAACGGAAACGAAATCGACCATGCTCAGCTTTTCGCCGACATGCCGTCCATAAGTTTTGAGCATCTGCATGGCCTGGACAACGACCCGCTCATATGGCGCACCATCGTGCGTAATTGGCTTGTCCGTTCCCCAACGAACGGCATCGGCATGTCAGAACATGGCATATTCCATATAGATCTGGCATCATCCGGACCACATGCCATGGTCGCGGGGACCACAGGCTCGGGGAAATCCGAACTGCTGATCAGTTGGTGCATGGCATTGGCGATTCGGCATAGTCCTCAAACCCTCCATTTCGTCTTTCTGGATTTCAAAGGAGGATCGACCTTCAACGCTTTGGAGCGTCTGCCGCATACCGTGGGCAACGTCTGCGATCTTGACCTCGCCCATGCCGTCCGTGCGCTGAACGCCATAGAACAAGAATTGGCACGCAGGGAGGCCTTGGTAAGTGCCGAACGCGTTTCCAGATTCGACCAGCTTTCCCATCCCCCTGCACGGCTCGTGGTGGTCATTGACGAATTCCATGCATTGCGCGACCGTCTACCCGACTATATGCAGCGACTCAATCGATTGGCGTCGCTCGGACGCTCTTTGGGTATGCATCTCATCGTATGCACGCAAAATCCCATGGGTCAGGTCCATGCCGATATGAAGGCCAACATATCGCTGAGCATCTGCCTACGCGTCACCGACCAAATGCAATCGAATGAACTGATCGGCACCAAGGATGCAGCTTTGATTCCACCGGCCTTCCCCGGTGCCGCTTACTGTCATGACGGTCAACGCACTGTTCCTTTCCGCTGCAGCGCGGTCCATGACATTGATTCCTTGGTGCATGCCATCAACACCGCATCGGCATTCAGCGGCACCACCAATCCCTCCCCTTTGTTCTCCGCGCCGCTCGCACCACATGCAGGCAAAGACGATTTGACGGCGCCACAGCGAGAGGCATGGCACCATGTGCCTTTTGCTTTGAGCGACGACGGTGTACTCATCTCCACCGCATTCCTTGACGTAGGACACGGCAACATCGCCGTGATTGGCGCATGCGGAAGCGGCAAAACCAATCTGCTGCTCTGCTGCGCCAGCCGTCTCTATGAATCCGGTCGCTGCACCATCCGGTTCACACGCAAGACGAACAGCGAATGGACCACCGACGACGGCAGAACATCGCCGCAGCACGAACGCACCATATGGTTCGTGGATGACGCCGACGAATTGCTCTCCCCTTTCGCAGCCATGCCCGAAGCCGATAAGCTCAAGACCGCACTCGCCGATCCGTCCGTCACGGTAATCGCAGCTGTGGAAAAGCCGCAAAGCACCCTACTTGAACGTTGCCTCACACGTGTTGCGTTTCCTTGCGGAGAGAGAGCCACCGATGTGATGATGGGGATTCCCAGCGCGGTTCTCGACGGTTTCGGCGTCGATGACTATGCCATTGCCGGGCGTGGGGTCTTCATCCAACAAGCACGGGCATGTCCCGTGCAATGCGCGGAATTCCAAGGATTCTAAAAAAACTTGGCTTCTTTTGCGAAAAAGTCTTGAAAAATCATCCGATTCGTGGTTATCTAAATAACGGATAGAACGCCACTTATGGCAAGAGGAAGGCGATTACATGAGCAGTGCTTTCGATTGGCGAGCCAAGGCCGCGTGCCGGGATAAGGATCCGGAACTGTTTTTCCCGGTCGGCAACACCGGTGCCGCCTATCAGCAAATCGAAGAAGCCAAGGCCGTTTGCCGTACCTGCAAGGTGATTGACGCGTGTCTGAAATGCGCGCTCGACACCAATCAGGACTACGGCGTTTGGGGCGGTCTGAGCGAAGACGAGCGGCGCGCGCTCAAGCGGCGCGCGATGCGTGCACGTCGCTCGCAGGCCATGCAGATGCAGGTCTGATTCTTTTCAGGGCATATGGAAGGGCCGGTCGGATTCGATGGA
>OIDK01000465.1_pt1 | contig 12923 bp, 10 predicted proteins | sample 1581551 | NCBI WGS metagenome assembly OIDK01 (sample SAMEA3882522, study PRJEB24775) | human gut metagenome | biome: human-associated habitat; feature: intestine environment; material: feces | place: Netherlands | collected 2009/2010
CCGTCGATCTCGGCGCTCTGAGCCTTGAGGATCTGCTCCTTCAGCTCATCGCCAATGTCCTTGCCAAAGCCCTCGGTTTCACCGGAAACATCAATGGTCACATCCGTGATGCTCTCAGCGTCAAAGGTCATGGTGACGGTAACGTCTGAGCTGATGCCCTTGGAGGTGGCAGAATAACTGCCGGGAGTGTAAGTACCGCTGGCAGAAGCAGTGCTGGAACTGCCGGAGGAACCGGAGCAGCCCACCAGAGCCCCTGCCATAGCAGCCCCCAGCGCACCAATGGATGCGGTGTGCAGGAACTGTCTTCTGGAAACCTTGTTTGCCATGAAATCTTCTCCTTTTGGTATGTTGTTCCGTTCGTATACGGCGATTGACAAAAGAATAGCAATTTCAGGAAAGAGTTGCAATCATCCTGCGCAACTGGGCGTTTCCATTGCGTAGTTGGACAAAAAGCCCTGCGTAATGGGGAGGTATGCCGGGGCAGATGCGCCGAAGTCACTGATGAATCTGTATGGCGGAATAGCGAGCGTCTGTAGTTTCTATATCCTCTTTGTTTTTCCAGAGGTTTGGACGGTAATTCGGGTCATAAGCAATGACAGCGCTCAGCTTTTTGGCGCAGGCGGCAGCATCCAGCGTAGCGGTGCGGAAGGGGCAAGGTCGATCAAAACTTCACCAATCGTTACAATATCCATGGCTGCTCCTTTCAGCGATGCACCAGCAGCGCCTGATAGGGTTCCAGCTCCACATCTGCCAGCCAGACGGAAGTGCCCTCCGGGGTGTGATACTCGCCGCCCAGAGCGTCCAGACTTGCCCCTGCCGGGTACTCGGTAAAGTTGAACAGTCCCACCAGCGTTTCCTCGCCGCGCTTGCGTACCAGTGCCAGCACGCCGGGGTTGTGGCTGTCCCATGTGGTCACCCACGCATCCGGGGCAAAGCAGGGGTCTGCCCGCATTTGGCGCAGCTGCTCCATGCCCTGCCACAGCTGGTTTTGCAGCGTGCCCTTTTGGGTGCGCTGCTTTGCGTCCTCCCAGTTGAATTTGCTGCGGTGCAGGTTGCGGCTGTCCTCCACACGGTCGGGGTCGTTTTTGTAGTCCCAGCCATTGAGCTGTGCAATTTCATCGCCGCAGTTCAGCATGGGGAAGCCTTGCAAAAACGCCATAGCAGTGTGCAGCAGCAGGTCGCGCTTCACGGCGTAGTCCAGTGCGGTTTTATCGCCTTTTTCCAGTGCCTGCTCCACGCCGCACAGGCTGGCAGTGGTGCCGCAGCTTCGGGCATCGCCAGTAGCGGGGTCGTAGTTGTACAGCTCGCCCTTTGCCCAGCTGCCGGGGAAATTGCCCTCGTAGAAGTGGTAGAGATATTCTTTATGCTTCTGGGGGTCAATGCCCAGCCGGTTTTCCACCGCCTCGTCCAGACCCCAGCCGATATCATCGTGGCAGCGCAGATAGTTCACGAACCAGCAGTTGTCCGGCAGGGCGTGGAGGGCATCCAGCTGGGCTTTCAGCAGCCGGGTGTCCCGGCTGGCAAGGGCACCCCACAGGTTGACCATGGTGGACACGTTGTAGAGCATGTGGCATTCCGGCTTTTCCGGGGTGCCGAAATAAGCTGCCAGCTCCTTGGGAGCCATGACCACCTCGCCCTTGAGGATGACCGCCGGGCAGACACATTCCAGCACCATGCGGAGCATCCGCACGATGGTGTGCACCTGCGGCAGATTGCGGCAGGTGGTGCCCAGCTGCTTCCAGATATAAGGCACCGCATCAATGCGGAACACTTCCACACCGAGATTTGCCAGATGCAGGATGCTCTTGGTCATGTCCACGAACACCGCCGGGTTTGCGTAGTTCAGGTCCCACTGGTAGTCGTGGAAGGTGGTCAGCACCCACTTGTGCATCTCCTCACACCAGGTAAAGTTGCCGGGCGCAGTGTTGGGGAACACCTGCGGCACAGTCTGCTCGTATTGGTCGGGGATGGTGCGGTCGTCATAGAGGTGGTAATAGGCCTGAAACCACGGGTCGCCCGCCTTTGCCGCCATGGCCCAGCGGTGGGTGCTGGCGGTGTGGTTCATGACAAAATCCAGACACAGGCTGATGCCGGCTTTCCGCAGCTCCCGGGTCAGGTTTTCCAGATCTTTGTTGGTGCCAAGAGCCGGGTCTACGGTATCGAAATCCTCCACCGCATAGCCGCCATCGTTGTGGGGGTGGGGCATCTGCAGCAGGGGCATCAGGTGCAGATAGGTCAGCTTCTGCTCCTTGAGGTAGGGCAGCTTCTTTGCCAGTTCTTTCAGATTTCCGGCAAAGAGGTCGGTGTACATGGTCATGCCGAACATATTGCCCCGCTTGTACCACTCCGGGTCGGCAGAGCGTGCCTTGTCCAGTGCTTTCAGCTCGGCGCTGCGGGCGTTGTAGGCTTCTGCCATCTCCCGCTCCAGAACCTCCAGCCCTTCCCGGTTGTGGTACAGTTCCATGAACAGCCATTCCAGCTCGTCCTTGTGCTTGGCAAACCGGGACTCAAATTCCTGCTTTACTGCCATGGTTCAGCCCTCCACTTCTGCAAGGGTGGGCATGGCGGGGATAGCACCATGCCGCCTGGTGGTGATGCTGGCCGCTTTGTTGGCAAAAGCCAGAATGCCTTCCAGCTTGTCCACCGTCAGGGTGTCCAGCTCCTCCTTGCAGAGCTTGGACAGAGCGGCCCCAAAGAAGGTATCGCCTGCGCCGTTGGTGTCGCCCACCTTGCAGGGCACGCCAGCCACATGGCCAGTTTTCTCCCCAAAGCGGTAGAATACGCCGTTTGCACCCAAGGTGACGAAAATCAGCCGGATGCCGTTCTGTGCCAGCTGTGCCGTGCCACTTTCGCAGTCAGTGGTGCCGGTGAGCAGGGGCAGCTCCTCATCGGAAACTTTCAGAATATCCACCAGCGGCAGGGGTGCTTTCATCTGAGCAATGGCATCCTCTTTGTTCTTCCAGAGGTTTGCACGGTAATTCGGGTCATAAGTAATGACAGCACCCAGCTTTTTGGCGCGGGCGGCAGCGTCCAGCGTAGCGGTGCGGGAGGGGTCAGCGGTCAGGCTGACAGAGCCGAAGTGGACGATTTTGGCAGCTTTCAGAGCGCCCTCCGAAATGTCCTCTTTGCTCAGCATCACGTCAGCGTTGGCGCTGCGGTAGAAGCTGAAATCCCGCTCGCCGGTGGCATCCACTGACACGACTGCCATGGTGGTGGGGTGGTCTGCATCCACCGCCATGCCGGAAACGTCCACCTTGTTTTCTGCCAGAACCTCTTTCAGGTAGCGGCCAAAGGCATCCGCACCCACCTTGCCGATAAAGGCGGTCTGTGCGCCCAGTCTGGAAGCAGCCACAGCCAGATTTGCCGGGGCACCGCCGGGGTTTGCGGCAAACTGAGGAATGCCGCGCTCATCCTTGCCGGTCTGGGTCAGGTCGATCAAGACTTCACCAATCGTTAAAATGTCCATACGTTTTCTCCTTATTTTTATCCTATAAGCTAAAACCCAACGATCACCGCTGGAACAGATAATGAATGTAAGCGGCTGCACGCTCCGGGTGCGGTGCATTCTGCACCACCCCAAGATAGACCTTGCCAGAAAAACCTGCCTGCCTGACAAACGGCGTGTCCGAAATATCCAGCACGGTCCCACCGGCGTTCAGACCCGGCAGTGCATGGAAAGACGCATCCAGTGTCCGCAGATCGAGAAAATAATCATCTGCCAGCAGTCGATCCCGTGCATATTCGTCCATCAGAACAACATCCAACCGCTGGGCACTGACTGCACCCAGCAGCTTCATCTCCGAAGCATATACATACTGCTCCTCTGCGCGTTCGCTCTCGCTGAGCAGCAAGCCAGACAGCAGATCGACCTGTTGCTTTTTGGTCAGACCCTGCGCCTCGGCAAAGCCGGTGGTAAGCTGTTCTGTCAGATCAGACCCGGCAGTGATATTTACCAGACCAAGGTATAGCACATCCTCTTTTTTCGTCACATGGCGGTAGGCTGCATACCCGAGGATATAGACGACGATGAGTACGATCGCAATGGGCAGCTTGTAATATGCCCAGATGTGCTCCCACTTTTTGCGCCCATGGAGGGAGCGGAGCGTATCCCGGTCAGTTTTCGTCATGGTCGTATTCCTCGTGTACTGCATCAGGGTCTCCACCAATCAGATAGAGGATCCGAAGCATCAGAAAGGAGCAGAGCATGGCGCAGAAGCCCATGCCCAGCAGGAATGCAGGCGTGAACACAAACACTATGACGTACCCCATGATGCCATAGATCGCCGCCATCAGCAGGGTGCAAAACAGATACCGGACACCCACGAGAAACGCTGTTTTCAGGATGCCGAAGGTGGTGTTTTCAAACCGTGCCAGCAGAGGAAAGGCATACAGCAGAACGATGCCGTACAGAACTGCCGCACCAATAAGCACTGCCGTGAGCAGCGTCCAGAAAATGTTTTCGCTCCACATTCGGCGCAGCACAAAGCCATCCGCAGCCAGGAAACTGCCGACTGCCAGCAGGATAAGCCAGAGTTTTGTGGCGGGCTTAAAATTTTCCCGGAACGCCTTAAAAAACATCCGGGTCAGACCATCGTCCCGATCTTCCGCCATTTTGAGTGTGACGTAGAACAAGGCGGTCGTAGAAGCCCCTATGGTAACGATGGGCAGGCTGCACACGAGCCATAAGATGTTCAGGTAAGCACTGTAAGTCAATTTCGTCAGCACAGCAAACAGCGGCTTGTCCGTATTGCACAGGTCACGCATGGGGGTTCTCCTTTCGCTCAATCTCCTGTGGATTCGCGCAGGATCAGGTTGGTTTCCGTATAGACGGTGCGATAGTTCAGCGATGGCTCTTCGATGCGGGTCATAAGCAGATTGGCAGCGGTATAGCCCATGATCTGTCCATGGATATGGATCGAAGTCAGACGGGGGGCAAAGTAGGAAGCCTCCTGACTGTCATCGAAGCCGCAGACCCAGATATCATCGGGAACCGAATACCCCAGCTCATTCAATGCCTTGACCAGATCCATGGCAACAAAGTCATTGGCGCAGACAAAGGCATCCGGCATCGTTTTGAACCGACGGATGGTTTCGTACAGGGATACCGGATAGTTCTGCTGTCCAGATGGCATCGCACAGGTGCTCAGGCCTTCTGTCAGACCAAAGTGCTCCACTGCATCCTTATAAGCCATATAACGCTCAAAGAAGGACTGACAGTGGTTTTTATCCCCCGCAAAGCTGATGCGTTTTTTGCCGCGCTGGACCATGTGTGTCACCGCATTCTGGATTTCAATGCGGTTTTCCATATAAAGGCGGTCAGCTTTAAGAGGAGGACGCATATTCATCACAGGGCTGTCTACAAACAGCAGCGGAAGATCCAGATCGCACAACATCTGTGCGTAGTCATAGTCGAATACTTCAAAGCAGATGATGCCAGCTGTGCGCTGGATGTTGAGAGAAGATGGAAGTTTTTTCTCTTTCAGCTCTATGGGAGAAATGCGATGAATGGTCATGCCGCTGTGCAGATGGTTGATTTCCGACTGGAAACGATCCAGCATCGTGGAGGAAAAGTGAGAGCTGCTCAGAAACTGGGTCGTCAGCATGGCGATCTCCCGTTTGTCACTCGGCAGAATGAAAGGCTCTGCTGCTTTTGCAGCGTCTTCCTGAAACAGCGGCAGATAGGCAAACTGCTTATAGCCCATTTCGGCGGCTTTGCGCAGGATCTTCTCCCGTGTGGCATCTGCCAGCACACCGGTGTTGTTGATGGCCTTTGAAACTGTGTTGCGGGAAAGCTGCAGTTCGTTTGCAATATCCTGAATGGTGACCTTGGTTGCCATAAGTCATCCTCTTTCTTTATAATATAGGAGCGGATGTTCTTTTTTTATAGATAAAGTCTGGTGACGGATCTTGTTCTTTATGACTCCAGTATAGTGCAAATGCACAAATTAGTCAAACGTAAAAATGCAAATCATCATTTTGCATATTTGCGCACTTTCGAATTTGTGCATCTGTACAAATCCACAGTATTTCTTGATATATACTATGAATTATCGTTGACATTCGCTTGCTTGCGTGGTATAAATGAATTACAGAGTTTTACATTTGCACAATCAAAGTAAAAAGTGCAAAATTCAAAGGTGCAAATGTAAAATGCAAATCAAGCGGCAAACAAATCAAAAAGGAGGAGAATGATTCATGAAAGCAAAGACGGCCTCGCCGGAAACGGCTGTGCTGACAGCAGAACGCAAGCTGCACAACACATGGGTCTACATCAAACGGCATTGGCAGCTTTACCTGTTGTTCCTGCTGCCTGCCGTGGTGCTGACGCTGGTGTTCAAGTACGCTCCCATGGGCGGTGTGCTGATCGCGTTCCAGAAGTACAATCCCTTCAAAGGCATCTGGGGCAGCGAGTGGGTAGGCTTCAAAAACTTTACCCGCTTCATGTCCTCGCCGGACTTCCAGCGCTATCTGATCAACACCCTGAAGCTGAGCGTCTACGGTCTGCTGTGGGGCTTCCCGATCCCCATCCTGCTGGCATTCCTGCTCAACCGTATTGAGAGCAAGAAGATCAAGCAGAAGGTGCAGCTGGTGCTGTATATGCCCAACTTCATCTCGGTCATCGTGCTGTGCGGTATCGTTCGGGTGCTGCTGAGTGTCACCGGCCCGGTGAACGGCCTGCTTCACACCAGCATCAACTTTATGACGCTGCCGGAAGTGTTCCGCCCCATCTACATCATCAGCGGCATCTGGCAGGGTGCCGGCTGGGCATCCATCATGTACACCGCATCTCTTTCTAACGCCAGCAAAGATCTGAAGGAAGCTGCGATGATCGACGGCGCAAACCTGATCCAGCAGATCATGACGGTGGAGTGGCCCGCCATTAAGGATATGGTCGTGATTCAGTTCATCCTGCAGGCAGGCAACATCATGAGCATCGGTTTTGAAAAAGCCTATGCCCTGCAAACGGACCTGAACCTGAACACTGCCGAGATCATTGCAACGTATGTTTATAAAAAGGGCCTGTTGGACGGCGATTACAGCTTTTCCACGGCAGTCGGTCTGTTCAACACCGTTGTCAACGTCATCCTGCTGATCGCAGTGAACAAGGTCGTTGCCAAAATGAACGATGGCAAGGGCTTGTAAGGAGGGGTTTACCATGGCAAAACAGAAAAAATCAAAAATGGCCCTCTACACCAGACAAGATAAGATCATCCTGTACTGCGGCTACGCACTTCTGGGCTTGTTCCTGCTGGCGATCATCGTTCCGATGATCTACATCGTCATCGCGTCCTTTATGGACCCGGTCACTCTGCAAAACAAGGGAATCTCCTTTGATTTCAGCAAGTGGAGTCTGGATGCTTACCAGCGTGTCGTTTCGGACAAGCAGATTTGGGTCGGCTTCAAGAACGCAGTACTTTACTCGATCATCTTCACCATCATCTCGGTCGCTGTGACGATGCTTGCCGCTTATCCCATGTCGCTGCCGGACTTCAAAGGCAAAACGATCTTCAACACCTTGTTTGTGATCACGATGTTTTTCAGCGGCGGTCTGATCCCCACCTACCTGCTCATCAACAATCTGGGTCTGCTGGATTCCATGTGGGCGGTCATTCTGCCGGGAGCATTCAGCGTGTGGAACATGATCATTGCCCGTACCTATTATCAAGGCATCCCGCGTGAGCTGCGTGAAGCTGCGGATGTGGATGGAGCCAGCGAGATGCTTTACTTCTTCAAGATCCTGCTGCCCGTCTGTATGCCGGTGGTGGCAGTTCTGGCTCTGTGGCAGTTCGTGGCAATGTGGAACAGCTACTTTGACGCCATGATCTACCTGAACAGCGCATCGAAGCAGCCGCTGCAGCTGGTGCTGCGTTCCATCCTGATCCAGAGCCAGCCGGAATCCGGCATGATCGCAGATATCCAGAGCACTGCCGAACGTGCGAAGATGGCAGAGCTGCTCAAATATGCAACCATTATTATTTCCAGTCTGCCGCTGCTGGTGATGTATCCCTTCTTCCAGAAGTATTTTGATGCCGGCATCATGGCTGGTTCCATTAAAGGCTGAGGATATTCCAGAATTTTATGAGCCGGTACGCTCATCTGTTACACGAAAAAAGAAACATGAAAAAGGAGAAAATACCATGAAAAAGCTGATCTCTCGCCGCAACTTCCTCAAGGTCTGCGCTCTGGCGGGTTCTGCCGCTGCTCTGTCTGCCTGTGGCGGCGGCAAATCCACCGGCAGCAGCAATTCTGCTGCCGCAGCTGTGGACACGACCGGTGCCGTTACATTTCCGCTGTCCGAAAAGGTCACCTTTACCGGTATGACCAGCTTCCCTGTGGGCAGCGAATCCGAGCCGAACAACCGCACCATCTTCAAGCGTCTGGAAGAGCAGACCAATGTGCACATCGACTGGACCGCCATCCAGTCCGACCAGTGGAGCGATAAGATCACCCTGAATATGTCCAACCCCAACACCCTGACGGATTTTGTTTTTACTGCTGATTTTACCGACAGCAATCTGCTGCGCTACGCAGATCAGGGTGTCATCCTCAATCTGGAAGACTACATTGACAACAATATGCCGAATCTCCAGAAGGTCTTTGAGCAGTACCCGGAGTACCGCACCATGTGCACCGACAGCGATGGCCACATCTGGGCACTGCCCTGGATCGAGCAGCTCGGCGCAGAAAAGACCGCCATCCAGACCATTGGCAACATGAGCTTCATCAATACCAAGTGGCTGAACTTCCTCGGTCTGTCGATGCCCACCACAGTGGACGAGTTTGAGCAGGTGCTGATGGCATTCCGTGATAACGCCGCTTCTATCAAGGCAGAGTATGGCATTGACGGCGACATCATCCCCATGTCCTGCATCGTCAACAACGGCGATCAGGACCCCAGCATCCTCATCAATGGCTTTGGCGAAGGCTACGGCGATGCAGACAAAGACCGCCATATCGCCGTTACCAACGACCGGAAAGTCATCTGTGCCGCCACCCAGCAGGGCTACCGTGATGGTCTGGACTGGCTGCACAAGCTGTATGCCGAAAAGCTCATTGACCCGGAGTGCTTTACGCAGGAGTGGTCCACCTATGTTTCCAAGGGCAAGGCTGGCCGCTATGGTGTCTGCTTCAGCTGGGATGTTGCCAACATTGACAACCTGACCGACTGGGAGCCGCTGCCTGCCCTGACCGCCGATACCCGGAATATCACTCCGCAGAACGGCTCTTTCACCAGCGGCTTTGCCCGCGGCAAGTGCGTTGTTACCGCAAAGGCGGCTAATCCTGCACTGGTTTGCGCATGGCTGGATCAGATGTACGCACCCCTCCAGTCTCCGCAGAACAACTGGGGTACTTACGGCGATGCGGAAGGCTTTAACATTTTTGAACTGTCCACCAACGATAAGGGCGAGCCCATGCTGAAGCACGCTCCTCTGGGCGATGCTTCTCCCGTGGAAGTCCGTGAAGCGCAGTGTGTCAGTGGTCCTCTGGCGGTTCTGGATGATTACTATGGTGTATACGTTACCTGCCCGGACGATGCACAGTACCGTCTGGACTGGATCAAGGAGATCTACACCCCGGATATGAACAACGATTATGTCTATCCCAATGTCTTTATGAGCAACGAGGACACCGAGCAGGTCTCTAACCTGCAGGCAGATCTGCAGACCTACATGAATACGCAGAAGGCGAACTGGATCATGAACGGCACTAAGGATGCAGAGTGGAACGAATATCTGAGCAAGCTGGAAGCCTACGGCCTGTCCGACTATCTGGGCATTATGCAGAAATATCTGGATGCTTACTACGCATAAGAATTCTTTCCTTTGGAGGATTCCATGAACGATTTGACTTTACAAAAAGCCCGTGCCTACGAGGCCGAGCACGGTGCTGCCATTTCCCCGGCGGAACGCCCTGCTTACCACATGACCCCCTATGTGGGCTGGCTGAACGACCCCAACGGTTTCTCTTATTACAAAGGGAAGTATCACCAGTTCTATCAGTATAACCCCTACGATGTGCGGTGGGCGCCCATGCACTGGGGCCACGCCGTCAGCACCGACCTGCTGCACTGGGAGTATCTGCCCTGTGCGCTTGCCCCGGATTCCCCGGCGGATAACGGCCCCGGCTGCTTCTCCGGCTCTGCCACCGAGATGGATGACGGCAAGCAGCTGCTGATGTACACCAGCGTGATTGCAGAAAAGCAGCCCAATGGGGAGATGCGGGATATCCAGACCCAGAGCATTGCCATCGGTGACGGTCTCAACTACGAAAAGCCTGCCTGCAACCCGGTGCTGACCCAGAAAGACCTGCCGGAAGGCTTCAGCAAGTTTGACTTCCGGGACCCCAAGATCTGGCGTGAGGCCGACGGCACCTACTCCGTCGTCACCGTCTGCCGGGCCGAGGACGGCAGCGGCGCAGCGGCACTGTTCCAGAGCAAGGACGGCTTCGACTGGCACTTTGTCACGGTGCTGGAACGCTGCAACAATCAGTACGGCAAAATGTGGGAGTGCCCGGACTTCTTCCCGCTGGATGGCAAGCAGGTCCTGATGCTCGGCCCCATGGAGATGCTGCCCAAGGGCGAGTTCCACAACGGTCACAACGTCATTGCCTTCATCGGCAGCTACGACGAAGCCACCCACACCTTCACCAAGGAAAACGTGCAGCTGATGGACGGCGGCATCGACTTCTACGCCACCCAGACCACCCTTGCCCCGGATGGCCGCCGGATCATGACCGCATGGCTGCAGACTTGGTCGGACACCGAGGATAAGCCCCAGGGCTGCAAGTGGTTCGGGCAGACCATCTGCCCCCGGGAACTGCATATCAAGGACGGACGCATTCTTCAGACCCCGGTGCGGGAGCTGGATGCCGTCCACGGCAAGCGAATCTTCCACGAAAATGTGACGGTGCAAAACGAAACTTCTCTGGAAGGCATCAAGGGCCGTGTGGCGGACCTGACCGTCACGGTGCAGCCTGGCGAATACCGCTCCTTCACCCTGAAGCTGGCCGCCGATGCAGACCATCACACCAGCCTGACCTACGACCCCTACACCTCCGAGCTGACGCTGGATCGCAGCTATGCCGGTTCCCGTGCCGACATCGTTCACCGCCGCAGCTGCAAGGTGCGCAGCCAGAACGGTGCGCTCAAGCTCCGCATCCTGCTGGATAAAAACAGCATCGAAGTTTTCGCCAACGACGGTGAGCAGACCATGACCGCATGGATCTACACCCCCCAGTCTGCCGATGGCATCACCTTTGCCGCCGATGGCAAAGCAACTGTTACGGCGGAACAGTTTGAACTGAATCTGTAACCTGATATTCCCATCATTTCTCCTTCATTGAATACAGCCCCGCTTTGGCTTCTCCTTCGCCAAAGTGGGGCTGTGTTTTTGTATGGGTTCTATGCTTTCTGCCCCCGTTCCGGGGGCTTTTTTGTGTCCGGGAGGCAGCGTTTTCTGAAAACGCAGCCAAACTGCAAAAAAAGTTACAATTTTCTCATCAAAAAAGGCGGTTTCCCATTGACAGCCTTGTTATAATAGGAGTGTAAGATTTTTGAGCCAGCACTCTGCGGCTCTGATTGCTGAACGGCCCTTGCGGGCTTTTGGAAAAAGAAAGAGGCATACAGCATTATGACGAATATCGATATTTTCTCCGGCTTCCTGGGTGCCGGCAAGACGACTCTGATCAAGAAGCTCATCAAGGAATCCTTTGCGGGCCAGAAGGTGGTCCTGATCGAGAACGAGTTTGGTGAGATCGGCATCGACGGCGGCTTCCTGAAGGAGTCCGGCATCCAGATCAACGAGCTGAACGCAGGCTGCATCTGCTGCTCTCTGGTGGGCGATTTCCGTGCCGCTCTGCAGCAGGTGGTGGAGCAGTACCACCCCGACCGCATCGTCATTGAGCCCTCCGGTGTGGGCAAGCTGAGCGATGTCACCCGCGCTGTGGAGGGTGTGGCTGAGCATCTGGATGTGAAGCTGAACAGCTTTGTCACCGTGGCCGATGTCAACAAGGTCAAGATGTATATGAAGAACTTCGGTGAGTTCTATGATGATCAGATCAGCCACGCAAGCTGCATCATCCTGAGCCGCACCCAGACCGCCAGCGAGGAGAAGATCGCCGCCGCTGTCGCCATGCTGGCCGAGAAGAACCCCACCGCTACCATCGTGACCACCGCCTGGGACTCCCTGACCGGTGAGCAGATCCTCAAGGCCATGTCCACCAAGGACGATTTCAAGGCCGAGCTGATCGCCATGGCTGCCAAGGCCAACGAGGAGCACGCCCACGAGGACGAGGAAGAGGAGCACGAACACCATCATCACCACGACCACGATGATGACCATGATGAGCATTGCTGCTGCGGCCATCATCATGACGACGACGATGATGAAGACGAGCATGAGCATCATCACCACCACGACCATGATGACGATGACCATGACGAGCATTGCTGCTGCGGCCATCATCACCATCATCATGACCACGACGCCGATGAGGTCTTCACCAGCTGGGGCGTCGAGACGGCCAAGAAGTTCTCCAAGGCTGACATTGAGCACGCCCTCACCGAGCTGGACACCGGCAATTACGGCATGATCCTCCGCTCCAAGGGCATCGTGGACGGCGGCGCAGACGGCTGGCTGGAGTTCGACTATGTGCCCGGCGAGTGGGAAGTGCGCAGCCGCAGCGCAGACGTGGGCGGCAAGCTGGTGGTCATCGGCTCCAAGCTGGATGAGCACGCCATCGCCACGCTGTTTGGCTGCTGATGCCCTCTCAAGCCAAGACGAAAGGATAAAAGGAGAATCCCATGGCAAACGAAATTCCTGTTTACCTGTTTGTTGGCTTCCTCGAAAGCGGCAAGACCAAGTTCATTCAGGAAACATTTGAAGACCCCAATTTCGACTCCGGCGACAAGACCCTGCTGCTGG
>OIDK01000469.1_pt1 | contig 12826 bp, 10 predicted proteins | sample 1581551 | NCBI WGS metagenome assembly OIDK01 (sample SAMEA3882522, study PRJEB24775) | human gut metagenome | biome: human-associated habitat; feature: intestine environment; material: feces | place: Netherlands | collected 2009/2010
CCACTTACAGCGGTTCCCCGCAGGGGGGTATCTGTTCTCCGATACTTGCAAATATCTATCTGAATGAGCTGGACAAGAAGTTTCGGGAAATCGCAGAACGCTTTGATAAGCCAAGGTCTGCATATCAGACACCGGAATATCATGCGGCAAGCAAAGAATTAAAAAGACTGTCTTATTGGATTGACCATACCGCTGATGAAGCGGCAAGACAAGAACTGATTGACCAGCATAGGGCACAGAAGAAAGCTATGAGAAATCTGCCTTGCAAACCTGCCGACAACAAGAAGTTCACTTTTGTCCGTTATGCGGACGATTGGCTGGCAGGCGTGTGCGGCACAAAAGCGGAATGTGAGGACTTGAAAGCCGAAATCGCTGAATTTCTAAGCACAGAGCTGAAATTAACTCTAAGCGAGGAAAAGACGCTGATAACGCACAGCTCCGAAAAAGTCCGTTTCATTGGCTATGATATTTGCGTCCGCAGAAATCAGGAAGTCAAAGGTCACAGAATGAAAAACGGAACGTGGAGAAAATCCCGTACCCTGCACATGAAAGTTGCCCTGTCTGTTCCCCATACGGAAAAGATTGAGAAATTCATGTTTGCAAAGAAAGTCATTCGCCAAAAGGAAAACGGGGAGTTTCAGCCGGTACACCGAGCCGGACTTCTCAACCTTGCGGATTATGAGATTGTGGAACAGTACAATGCCGAAGCAAGAGGATTATGCAACTATTACAATCTGGCTTGTGATTATCACACGCTGGACTACTTCTGCTATCTCATGGAGTACAGTTGCTTAAAGACGATTGCCAACAAGCATAAAACCAGTATCCGCAAAATCATTCGCCAGTATAAAGACGGGAAAACATGGTCTGTCCCCTATGAAACCAAAACAGGGACAAAACGTGTTCGCCCTGTTAAAATCGCAGACTGTAAGCGTGGCGAAGCGAGTGACATCATTTATCAAAGAAAGAAATATAGCTGGAAAACCACTATCAGACAACGGCTCAATGCCAGAGTTTGTGAATTTTGTGGGTGTAAAGAAGCCGATTTGTATGAGGTTCACGTTATACGGAACTTAAACGAATTGGGCAAATCTGATTGGGAAACCGTGATGAAAAAGAAGCGGAGAAAAACGCTTGTTGTTTGCAGCAAGTGCCATGAAAGAATACACAGACACTAATCAATACGCCAATTACTAATGGGGAGCCGGATACTTCGAGAGGAGTAAGTCCGGTTCCGAGGGAGGGTGTAGGAAACCTACTGCCAGCGGCGGTAAGGCGCCTTTACCCTACCCTACGACCTGTTATCCAGCCGCGAGGTTGAGAACATTTTTGAGAACAGCGATTTCATCTATATGCTCAATCAGGCCGCTGGCGACCGGCAGATTCTCGCAAAGCAGCTCAACATTTCGCCGCATCAGCTTTCTTATGTGACCCACTCCGGCGAGGGCGAGGGGCTGCTGTTCTACGGCAACACGATCCTGCCCTTCATTGACCACTTCCCGAAGGACACCGAGCTGTACCGCGTCATGACCACCAAACCGCAAGAGGTGGCGTCAGCATGAAAAGAGAACCGCGTTTGCAGTTTTCCGACGCCGATCTTGCCGAGCCGAAGCTGGAAAAGCCCATCAAGCGGGTGAAAAAAGCGGAGGCCAAGGCGGATAAGGCGCAGGCGAAAATCCCCAAGAAAACCGTGGTCAAAAAGGAACGCGGCTTTGATCCTGCCACCGGCAAGGTCAAAACGCAGCTCCGGTTTGAGGAAGTGGATAAGAAAAAGCCGCCCTCAAAGCTGACCCATGCCGTGCGGGATGCCCCCGCCAACCTCATTCTCTCTCAGGTTCACCGGGAGGTGCGGCAGAGCGAGGATGACAATGTAGGCGTAGAGGCCGCGCACAAGATGGAGCAAACCGTGGAGAGCGGCGGGCGGCTGGTGCAGTCTGCCCACCGCGCCCATCAGCTCAAGCCTTATCGTGCTGCCATCCGTGCAGAGAAAAAGCTGGAACGAGCCAATCTTGACGCGCTCCAGAAGAAAGCGGAGATCGACAACCCCACCAGCAATCCCGTTTCCAAATGGCAGCAGAAGCAGGCAATTAAGAAGCAGTATGCCGCTGCCAAGCACAATCAGGCGGCGCAGACTACGGCAAAGGCGGCAGAGAATACCGCCAAGGCCGCGAAAAAAGCCGCTGAAAAGGCTGAGAAAGCGGGCAAATATGTGTGGGAACACCGGCGCGGCTTTGCCATTGCCGCCGCGATTCTGCTGATGCTGGCATTTCTGCTCAACGGCCTGTCCTCCTGCTCGGTGATAATGGATGGCGTCGGCTCCGGGATCGCGGCCAGCACCTATCCGTCGCAGGACGCCGATATGCTGGGTGCGGAGGCGCAGTATTGCGAAATGGAAGCAGAGCTTCAGCGCTACCTCGACACCTACGAAAGCACCCATGACTACGATGAGTACCACTTTGATCTGGACACCATCGAGCATGACCCCTATGTACTCATTTCCATGATTACGGCGCTGCATCAAGGGGAATGGACGCTGGATGAGGTGCAGGGTACGCTCCAGATGCTCTTTGACCGCCAGTACATTTTGACCGAGGATGTGGTGGTGGAAACCCGCTACCGCACAGAAACCGACACATGGACGGACGCGGACGGCAACACCCACACGGACACCTATCAGGTGCCGTATGACTACTACATCTGCACGGTCACGCTGGAAAACTTCAATCTCTCCCATGTTCCCGTTTACATTATGAGCGAAGAACAGCTCGGAATGTACGCCACCTATATGGCCACCCTCGGCAACCGTCCCGACCTGTTCCCCGGTTCAGGCTACATCGGCAAGTATGTGGAGGGCAGCTATACCGACTACGACATTCCCCCGGAGGCGCTGGACGATGAGGTATTCGCCGCCATCATCAAGGAAGCGGAAAAGTATCTCGGCTACCCCTACGTTTGGGGCGGCAGCAGTCCCTCTACCTCATTTGACTGTTCGGGATTCGTCAGTTGGGTCATCAATCATTCCGGTTGGGATGTGGGCAGGCTGGGAGCGCAGGGGCTATGCAATATCTGTACGCCCGTACCCTCTGCCAATGTCAAACCGGGCGATCTGGTGTTTTTCACCGGAACGTATGATACCCCCGGTGTCAGCCATGTGGGTATCTATGTTGGCAACAATATGATGATCCACTGTGGCGACCCGATCTCTTATGCAAACTTAAATTCAAACTATTGGCAGTCCCATTTCTACCGTTATGGGCGCTTGCCGTAAAGGAGAGTGAACGATATGAACCCGAAAATTATGAAGCTCCGTGGAGAGCTGGAGAAGAACAAAGGCAAAATCTCCGATCTGCAAGGCCGCAACCGCGAGCTGGAAAAGCAGATTCGTGAGCTGGAGGACACCGACATCATCGGCATGGTGCGTGAGAACGGCATGACGATGGAGCAGTTTGCCGAGCTGTTCCGCCGTATGCAGGCCGCGCCTGCACCGGCCACTTCGGAAAAGGAGGCGTTGAACCATGACTAAGAACACACCGCGCATTTTTATCAGTCTGCTGCTGATGCTCCTGTGTATCGGGATTCTCCCCGTTTCCGCCTTTGCCAGCGGCGGCGACTATCCCGATGATACGCTGCCTGCCGTCGAAAGCAGCGCCGCAGACACGCAGGAAACAAAACAGATCGGCACGGTCACGACCAACGGCGGCAGCCTGAACGTCCGCACCGGCGCGGGACTGGACAATACCGCGTTTACACAGCTCCCCAACGGCACGGTGGTCGATGTGATTGGCAGGGACGGCGATTGGGTAAAAATCCTGCTACCTGCCCGTGTGGGCTATGTGTACGGCAGCTATCTGACCGTCACCGACGCCGCCGACAGTACCGTGAGCATCGGCGGCATTACGCTTCCGTTTGATGAAAAAGAGCTGGCCGACCTCTGGCAGCTCCTTGTCGGCAGCATGACGGGCGGCAGCGACGCGCTGACACCGGACGGCAATCTGACGCTGATCGACGATATTGGCTCCAGCACCAAGGTGGGGAAACAGTTCATTACACTGGAAAGCAAGAACGGCAATGTATTTTACATGATTATTGACCGTGACGATGAGGGCGAAGAAACCGTCCACTTCTTAAATCAGGTGGATGAGGCTGACCTGATGGCGCTGACTGGCGAGGAAGAAACGCCCGCCACTTGCTCCTGCACCACAAAATGCGTGGCCGGTACGGTCAATACATCCTGCCCCGTCTGCGCGGTCAACATGACCGAGTGCGTGGGCAAGGAGGCAAAGCCCGAAGCCCCCACCGAGCCGACAGAACCCGCCGCCGAGGAACCGGAGAAAAAGAGCGGCGTGGGCGGCATCCTTGTCGTTCTGCTGATCGTCGCGCTGGGCGGCGGTGCAGCGTTCTACATCTTCAAGCAGAAAAAGGCCAAGCCGCAGACCAAGGGCAGCGCCAATCTGGACGATTATGACTACGGCGAGGACGAATATGAGTTTGAGCCGTATGAGGACGAACCGGAACAGGATACTACGGAGGATACGAACGCATGAGATATTTCACCAATAATCCGCTGGAACGCCTGATGATGCAGAAGCCGAAAGCAGCGCGGGAGGACAGCCCTCCCGACGCTGCCAAGGAACACTTCTGCTATGGCTGTAAGCGCTTCGGACAGAGCTGCGTTCGTCCCTGCTACCGTGACGTAAAGAGAATGGAGGCTGCACCATGCGCCTTGTGATCGCCGAAAAACCCTCCGTGGCGCAGAGCATCGCCGCCGTGCTGGGTGCTAAATCACGGCATGACGGGTATCTGGAGGGCGGCGGGTACATCGTGTCGTGGTGTTTCGGGCATCTGGCAGAGCTGGCCGACGCCGCCGTTTACAATGCCGATGATGCCAAATGGACGCTGGCGGCGCTGCCCATCATTCCTACCTCGTTCCGCTTCATCGTCCGCTCTGAAAAGCAGAAGCAGTTTGACATTCTGCGGAAGCTGATGCGCTGGGAGGATGTGGCAGAGGTGGTCAACGCCTGCGACGCTGGGCGCGAGGGCGAGCTGATCTTCCGCACGGCTTACTGCCTTGCGGGATGCTCCAAGCCAATTCTGCGGCTTTGGATTTCTTCAATGGAGGATGATGCCATCCGCAGCGGCTTCCAGCAGCTTAAGTCTGGGCGCGACTATGACGGCCTGCATCAATCTGCCCTGTGCCGCGCCAAGGCTGATTGGCTGGTGGGTATCAACGCCACGCGGTATTTCTCCCTGACGTATGGCCGCACATTGAACATCGGGCGCGTCATGTCGCCCACGCTGGCGCTGCTGGTACAGCGCGAGGCGGAGATCTCCGCATTTGTGGCAGAACCGTTCTACACCGTTCAGCTCGATTGCGGCTTTCCCGCCACGACAGGCCGAATGAAGGACAGGAAGGACGCCGACGCCATCGCCAACGCCTGCAAGGGCAAGGCAGTAACCGTCAAAAGCGTGGAGCGCAAGGAAAAGTCTGAGAAAGCGCCCGCGCTCTACGATTTGACCTCCCTCCAGCGCGACGCCAACCGCGTTCTCGGCTACACCTCTCAGCAGACCCTCGACTATCTCCAAGCGCTCTATGAAAAGAAGCTCTGTACCTACCCGCGAACCGACAGCCGCTATCTGACCGACGATATGGAGGGCAGCGTCCCCGGCCTTGTCGCCGCCGCTGCCGCTGTCTGCGGCATGGAGAAGCCTCCGACCATCTGCGCCAAGCAGGTATGCAGCAGTAAAAAAGTCACCGATCACCACGCCATTGTTCCCACCATCAGCGCGGAAAAGGTAGATATGGCCTCTCTGCCGCTGGGCGAACGCGAGGTGCTGAAGCTGGCGGCAAAGGGCTTGCTTCGTGCCGTGGATGAACCACATCGCTACGCAGAAACGGTCATTACGGTGGACTGTGCCGGTCAGAGCTTTACCGCCAAGGGAAAAACCGTCCTTGCTCCCGGCTGGAAGCGCTATGAGCAGGAGCAGGCAGAGACAGCGCCTGCGCTGCCGGTGGTAACGGAGAATCAGACGCTTTCCGTATCTGCCGCATCGGTCAAGATCGGAAAAACCACGCCGCCCAAGCACTTCACCGAGGATACGCTGCTGGCTGCGATGGAGAACGCGGGCAAGGAGGATATGCCAGATGATGCCGAGCGCAAGGGCATCGGAACCCCGGCGACCCGTTCCGGTATCATTGAAAAACTGGTGTCCTCCGGTTTTGTGGAGCGCAGGAAGTCCAAGAAGATCACAAATCTGCTGCCCACCTCTACCGGCACGGCACTTATCACCGTTCTGCCCGAACAGCTCCAGTCACCGCAGCTCACCGCCGAATGGGAACACCGCCTGAAAGAGATCGAGCGCGGTGAAATCGCCACGGACAGCTTCATGGATGGGATCGCCGCCATGCTACATGAGCTGGTGCAGACCTACAAACCCATCCCCGGTACGGAAGTCCTGTTCCCCTCCGGGCGCGAGATGGTCGGCAAGTGTCCCCGCTGCGGAGCCGAGGTGACGGAATCACCGAAAGGCTTTTTCTGTGAGAACCGTGCCTGTTCCTTTGTTCTCTGGAAAAACAGCCGCTTTTTCACCGCCAAGAAAAAGGTGCTGACAAAATCCCTTGCCGCTGCGCTTTTGAAAAATGGCCGCGCCCCGCTGAAAGGCTGCTACTCGGAAAAGACCGGGAAAACCTATGATGCCAGCGTTCTTCTGGAGGACGATGGGCAACGCACGGGCTATAAGCTGGTGTTCGACAATGGCTGATGCGCCGCGTATGGATCACAAGCAGCTCCGCCGCGCCAAGAAGCTCATTCGGAAGCTCTGCTGTAATTACGATCACGGCAACTGCCTCGCGCTGGATGATGGAGAGCCTTGCGTCTGCGTACAGGGTATTTCCTACTCGCTGCTGTGCAACTGGTTCCGAAACGCGGTACTTCCCGCCGACCATGAGCTGCTGGCCGACGTGATGCGGGAAAGGCCGGGGAAGCGCTGCGCCGTCTGCGGTAAGCCGGTCTATTCTTCCTCCAATCGCGCCAAATATTGCCCCGCCTGCGCCAAGCAGGAGCGCCGAAAGCAGGACGCCAAACGAAAGCGTGAACAATACTGGAACCTCCGCAGATAGAGGGCGTAAAAGCCCCGTGCCGCAAGGCTTTTTCCATGCGGAATCACAAGGGGCTGCGTCATTCTATCCGCAAGCTCAAAAACAACGTCTATCTGCGGAGAATCGCCCCTGTGCAGGATGTGTTTTCTTCTGCGCAGGGGCGCTATTTTTTCTGAAAGGAGATCATCATGGCTGAAAAACAAACCAACAAAGACCGGATGCGGGAGATCGTTGACAGCATCGAAAATGGCATCAAGGAGCTGTTCGAGAGCGATAAGTACCAGCAGTATCTCTCCACCATGAGCCGCTTTCACCGCTACTCGGTCAATAATACCATGCTCATCTATATGCAGCGCCCCGACGCCACTCATGTGGCGGGCTTCAACAAGTGGCGCGATCAGTTCGGCAGGAACGTCCTGAAAGGCGAAAAAGGTATCCGCATCATCGCTCCTACTCCCTATAAGAAAAAGGTCGAGGAAATCAAGACCGACCCCGAAACCAACGCGCCGATACTGGATGCAGACGGCAAGGCCATCATTGAGGAAAAGGAAATCCGTATTCCTATGTTCAAGGTGGTGTCCGTCTTTGATGTGTCACAGACTGCGGGAAAGCCCTTGCCCCAGCTTGCCGCCGATCTGAGCGGCAATGTGCAGCAGTATGAGGTTTTCATGGAGGCGCTGCGCCGTGCTTCTCCCGTTCCGATGGAGATAAAGCCCGTTGCGCGGGATACGGACGGCTTTTTCAGCATTAAGGCGCAGAGCATCACCATCCGCGCCGGTATGAGTGAGGTGCAGACGGTATGCGCTGCCGTCCATGAGATTGCCCACGCCAAGCTCCACGACTACGAACACATGACGGAGCTTGCGGACGATGGTGAGACGATCCTTGTCCCCGGTGAAAAGAGCCGCAACACCGAGGAGGTCGAGGCCGAAAGCATCTCCTATGCGGTCTGCCAGTATTACGGCATTGAAACGGGCGAAAACAGCTTCGGCTATATCGCCACATGGTCAAAGGGCAAGGAGCTGAAAGAGCTTCGCGCCAGTCTGGAAACTATCAACAAGACTGCCTCCGAGCTGATTACGGACATTGACCGGCATTTTGCGGAGATTTGCAAGGAGCGCGGCATCAATCGTGAAGAAGTGAGCGCCACACAAACAGACGAAGCGCTTTATCTTGTGGATGGCTCGGTATATCTCCATGTGCAGCATACAGGCGGTGGTTGGGACTATTCGCTCTACGACAAGGAAAGCAAAAAGCTGCTGGATGGCGGTGTTATTGACAGCAGCGCCATTGAAGATTCGCCGGTTGCATCTGTTGCCGGGGCTGTCCGAACGGAGGTATTTGCCATTCAGGGCATGACACCAACCAAGGTGACATTTGCAGATATGAAAATTCTGGAGGATTTACAGGAGGCGCAGATTACGCCGCCCTTGGACAGCGAACAGATCACCGGCACAGTCGCTGTTCCCACCGATGCGGAAGATACCATGCTCCCGGAGCTGGAACAGGCCGTCCCGATGCCTGACCCCACGCTGACGGTGGACGATATGCGCAGCTATGGGTATCTGGATAGTGATATGCTCCCGCTTTCCAAGGATCGGGCGGTGGAGCTTCTGGAACATGACATCACAGTTTATATGCTCTATCCCGACAACGCCGAGGAAATGGTCTTTGAAGCCGAGGACATCATCAAGCACGACGGAATGTTCGGCGTCACAAGACCGGATTGGGATGCGGTCAAAGGCCATATTCCTCCCCGCGATGTGGAGCAGCGTTTTTTGAACAGTCCCACCGATTCTATGGCGATCTACCAACTGCGCCGGGATGCGCCGGTGGAGCTGCGTTTTGCCAACCTCGGCAGTCTGGCCGCGCCGCCTGACCCGGCCAACTATGAAGCCGTCTATACCCGTGAGGTGTACCCGGACGATGATACCGGCAGAATCCTTGAAAACTTCTACTACATTTTCAACGACGAGCGCCCCGGCGATTTTGTGGGACACAGCCTCTCCGTCAGCGACATCGTTGCGCTGAAACAGGACGGCAAGGTATCCTATCACTACTGTGACAGCATGGGATTTCAGGAGCTGCCCGCCTTTCAGAAACCGGAGAATTATCTGAAAGCCGCCGAGATGTCGATGGAAGATGATTACGGCATGATTGACGGCATTATCAACAACGGCCCCAAACAGCCCACCGTCGCCGACCTTGAAGCACAGGTCAAAGCTGGTATGTCCATCTCCTTGATGGATTTGGCAGAGGCGGCACACCGGGAAAAGAAGAAATCTGTGCTGGAGCAGCTCAAAAGCCAACCGGCTCAAGAACGTCCACACAAAACAGCGCCCAAAAAGAGCGCGGAAAAGGAGCTTTGATATGAACATCACCTTTGAAGAACGCCAGCTTATGAGCCTCTACAACACCGGCACCCGCACGGGCTTGATCGCAGCGCTGGAGGAAATGCGCGGCTACCTCGCTGCGGATGAAACGGAGCTGCGGGAGCTGACGGACAGCGCCATCGCAAAGCTGCGCAGGATGAGCGACGCGGAATATGACGCGCTCGACCTGTTCCCCGATTTTGAAAAGGAGGATATGGATGCCGAGTAAAGTACAGCTCTATGCGCAGATGGCAGACCGCACGGCGGAGCAGATCACGGGAAGCTATCAGAAGTGGACGGCATTTCTGACCACCGCCGCAAGGCTGTATAAGTACCCCTACAACGAGCAGCTCATGATCTTCGCCCAGCGCCCGGAAGCCACGGCCTGCGCGGAATACGATCTCTGGAACAAGCAGATGCGCCGCTATGTGCGGCAAGGCAGCAAGGGCATCGCCCTTGTGGATGCCAGCAGCGAGCAACCCAAACTCCGATATGTATTCGATGTTTCCGATACCAGCGGCGGCGAGAACTCTCGCCGCCCTTATCTTTGGGAATACCGGCAGGAGCATCGTGAGGTGGTATCTGCGGCGCTGGAACAGCGCTTTGACGTTTCCGGTGAAAACGGACTTGCCGATCAGATGGAGCGTGTGGCGGCGCAGCTTGTAGATGAATACTGGCACGACAACTGGCGCGATGTTGTCGGCATCGTTGACGGTTCCTTTTTGGAGGACTATGATGAGTTCAACATCGGAGCCGCATTTCGGAACGCCGCCGTTGTCAGCACCACCTATGCGCTGCTGTCCCGCTGCGGGATGCAGCCGAGAGATTACTTCGAGCATGAGGATTTTCTGAATGTCTTTGATTTCAACACCCCGCAGACCGTCGCCGCTCTTGGAACGGCCATCAGCCAGTCCAGCGAGCTGGTGCTGCGGCAGATCGAAGTCACCATCAAGAATTATGAGCGCGAGAAAATCGCGGAAAGGAGCGAAAGCCATGAGCGAACTGACCTACACCCGCAGCGGGGATTATCTGATTCCCGACCTGAGCCTGACAGAGCAGCCGCAAGCCCCGCTGGGCAAGTACGGCAGGATGCGGAAGGATTACTTGAAGGAGCATCGTCCGGTGCTGTGGAACAGCCTGCTGCTGTCCGAGAAGCTGTACCCCCATCTGCGGGAGATCGACGAGGCGGCGAACAACCGGCTGGAACAGATGATGCCGGAGCTGATGAAGTCGGCGGGCGTGACGGAATCGCTGAAAGCCAGCGACCCGATGAAGTGGGTAGGGCTGATGAACTCGCTGAAAGCGCAGGCCGAGGAAATGATCCTCACGGAACTGGTGTTCAGCTAAATATGTTCGATGCCCCTGCTGGGGCACAGATGTCCTTCTTCCCCTCAGAGGCAGAACAAATTCAATCCATCGCAGAAGCGGAGAGTGTAACACCCTCCGCTTTTTCTATGTTCATTTCTCAGGATGATATTGACCACATCCTGCGCGCGGGCGGTAATGCGGATGCAGCGCGGATGAAAATTGCTGCGGAATTCTCCAAGCAAAAACCTTTAGAGGATCGCGCGGCATTTCTGAAAGCTCTTTACCACGGCGGCAACGGCCTGATTACGGATAACGGCAGGTTTTCCGCATGGTACGGGGACGATGGTATCCATATTGCAACCGGAGATACCTCTCGCTATCTTCGTTCTGCCCAAGTGATAGGCTGGGCAGATGCGGCGGAGCGTATTGAGGAGCTTCTGGACGGCGGCGCATTTGCCACCAATCTTGAGGTCACGGAAGCCCCGCGCTATGAGCGGCTGGGTATTGCTGTGGATGTCTGGAACCTTTATCACGATTTCTCGGATGAAGCAAAGTCGCTGGGGTATCTATCCTGCTTGGGTAATATCCATAGCACCAGCTTTCCAGAGGAAACGGAGCGTCTGACGGATGATCTGCTGAATCCGGCGTTCCGGGATAGGCTCCTGTCGGAATACAAGGTATTCATGGACGCCTACCGCGAAAACCGTGCGCTGCTGCGCTTCCATTACCACAAGTCGCAGGCACTTCTCACACGTTTGGAAGATTTGTCCCTTCCGCGAAAGGAATTCCGCTCCGATATGGAGGCTATTCCAGAAACCGGCAGGTTTATCACCGAAGATGAAATTGCGGCTTCTCTTGCAAATGGAAGCGGCTTTGAGGGTGGAAAGACCCGCATCTATGAGTTTTTCCAGACTCCGCACACGACAAAAGAGAGCGCTGATTTTCTGAAAAAAGAGTATGGCATCGGAGGACGCACCCATGCTGTATCCAGAGAAAGCGGCAGCTATGAAGATCACGGCAGCAAAGGCATTGTGCTGAAAAAGAACGGCTGTGCAGACATTCAGATGAATTGGAACAAGGTCGCTTCGCGCATCTCGGAGCTGGTTCGGTTGAACCGCTACCTTACGCCGGATGAGCAGGCAGCCTATGACAAGGAAATGGCGCAAGACGCCATGCGGAACGCGGTTTATAACGACTATAACGACGTAAAGACGGCGCACCCCGATGAAATTGTGCTGTATCAGGTTGGGGACTTCTTCGAGCTGTATGGCGAGGATGCGCGGGCAGTTGCAGATGATCTCAGCCTTGAGCTGACGCGCCGCAATTTGGAGGGAGTAGGCCGTGTTACCATGTGCGGCTTCCCTGCAAAGGATTTGGAGAAATACGTTGAAAAGCTGCGGGAAAAGCATGATGTAACAATTTCGCGCATTGGCGATTCCGGCCATGAACACACGGCATATACGCTTCCGTCCATCGACCACGAGGCAGAACAGGCCATCAATGCTTATGAAGCAGAGTTCGGCGCGGACGGCACGAGGGTGTTCCGCGACCCCGCCGCAGAGCAAGTTCAGCCCACGGTGCAGGAACGTTTGGAGCATTACAGGCCGGTGGTGATGGCAGCGGTTTCGGATGATACGGCCTATCGCAACGCCTGCGGGCACTCTGACCGGGAAAATGCGGAGATCGAGTGTAATGCAGCCGTGCGCCGCGCCGTTCTCAATTCAAAAGATATGGAGCTTATCCGGCTATTTTCGGATATGCCGGAGTTCCGCAGCCGCCTGCACCGAGAGACTTTTGAGGGAACCTATGCGCGGCTCCATGATCTGCTGCGTCCGCTCTCGCAGGACGATATAGACGATGCACTCCGTGCATGGAACGGAAATATCGAGAGCAAGCACGCCGTAGTGCGGTATATGGAGCAGCACGGACGCGAAAAAGAAACCGCCGCATGGCTTGCTCACGAGTACGGCGGCAAGGAGGGCAACAATCTCTTTATCGTCCGCGCCGGAAGCCCGGAAACCGTTGAACTGACATGGTCGAAGGTGCAGCG
>OIDK01000470.1_pt1 | contig 12826 bp, 10 predicted proteins | sample 1581551 | NCBI WGS metagenome assembly OIDK01 (sample SAMEA3882522, study PRJEB24775) | human gut metagenome | biome: human-associated habitat; feature: intestine environment; material: feces | place: Netherlands | collected 2009/2010
CGTGGTATGCAATCGTATCAATTCGAAAGAACAGCGTGCGGCAGTGGTGGTATGTGAGAAGGCGAAATCCAAATACTCCAAAGCCAACGAAAAACTGCAAAACGCCATCGAACAGGCAACCGGTTTGCAGGGCACTGCGGCAAACCAGGTGGCGGATGCCGCCACAATCGACCAACTCACTCAGGCCGTGACCAAGGCGCAAAACCTCAAGACGGTCGGCGGATGTTCGGTGTTGCTGTCCGAAACCACACTGCGTGCGCACGCCCGTAGCATGAGCAAGCAGATCAGCAATATCAAAGAACAGACCAAGGCCGTTTCCACAGCAGCCACAGCTGTGGCCGCCAGCAAGCGAGCTTTGGAAGTGAATAAGGACGACTGCCGCGTTGCAGAAGACCATTGCCGACGCAAAGACGTTGCTTGACGGTTCTGCGGGCCAGGTTGCGGACGAGTCGACACGTGACGCGCTTGCCAAGGCGATTGACGCTGCCCAGAAACTCCTCGATGGCAAAAGCACCGATGTTACGGCCATGCAGAACGCTTCGAAGGTGATTTCCTCGACTTCTGACGGCGTGAACAAGTCTGTGGCGGAGCAAACTGCGTCGAATACCAATTCAAACACTAATTCGAATACCGGTAACGGCACTATGAACCGGCGCTACACGTATACGTGGCAATTTGGTCCGGGCTCTGGAAACGGTGTGAACGGTGGTGGTTCGAGCGGCGGCAATGGCGGTTCGAACGGCAACGGCAACGGTGGTTCGAACGGCGGCGGTAACGGCGGTTCAGATACAGGTACTGCTGGCGAATAAGCCATACCGGAGAAGGATTTGGATATAGCGAATGGTACCCCATAGGTCCCTCTTATTTTCTGGGGGGGGGCTTGTGGTAGATTGTTTGCCGTATGCGGCTGAAGGGGAGAGAGATACATGCAAGGCGTGAATACCGGTGAATCCGGCGCACCAAACGGCGAGCAAGGTATGAGGACTCAAGAGATTCATATCGTCTCGTCCAATGCGTATCGACAGGCATACGCGTCCATGCAGAATCAGCGTCTGCAAAAGCAGTTCGAGCCGATGACTTTTTCCAATACCCCGTTTCCTGCGGAAAAGGAAGGACATAGGCGTGGCAAGGCTGAATCGACTCCCCGGTGGCGTTTCGCTTTCGTTGCCAGCCTGATCGCCATCGATTTGGCAGTGATGCTGCTTTCGTTGACCGTCAGCCTTGTAATCAACGGTGCTGCTTTCGATGCCATCGGCGATGTGATGCCGTTTTGGCTTTTCCTCATTCTGTTCAGCCTGATTTGGTTGCTGTGCTTGGCATTCGCGGGCACATACCACCGCCATGTTATGGCGGACGGCTATGAGCTGTATGCCAAAATCATCAATGCGTCGTTGCTGACCATCATCTCATACTGCAGCCTTGCATTTATTTTCAAACTTGCATTGCCCCGTACTGCGTTGATTATCGCGCCAGTCATCGCCTTCTTCTTGGATATCATCGCACGTTGGCAGATGCGTCAAGCGTTGCATCGTCACCGCAGCAAAGGCTCTTGCAAGTACAGAACGGTGGTCATTGGATCTTCCGATGGCATCAACAAAGCCTTGCAGACCATGCGCAACTGCATGAATTGGGGGTACGAACCAGTTGCTGTATGCCCAATTGAAGCGGATCCAGCTTCAAAAGACGCTTATGTGGTTACCTCATACACACCGGATGCCAATATCGAAGGCTCCAGCAAACTTAAGGTGATTCCTTTCAACTCGGCATTCCCACGTATTTGCGAAAGCCTCGGTGTACAGGAAGTCTATGTGGCTGACGTGCTTTCGCGTGATTCCGAAATGCTGCATGGTCTTTCTCTTGCGGTGGAGTCGCTGGGTATGGAACTTGCCTTGGCGGTCTCCCTGGCGGATGTGAGCGGTCACCGTTTGTATCTGCGAAACACCACGGAACAGCCGGTTCTGTTGGCTTCCCTGCCGCAGTACACGGGAGCTGCGAACGTAATCAAGCGTTTGCTGGACATCATCGGCTCACTGTGCGCGCTGATTATTTCCTCTCCGATTCTTCTCGGCGTCGCCATCGCCATCAAGCTTGATGATGGCGGTCCGGTGTTCTTCTCTCAGACCCGTATCGGACTGCACGGCAAGCCGTTCAAAATGTATAAATTCCGTTCCATGGTCACCAATGCTGAGGAGCTGAAGAAGAAACTCGCTGAGGAAACTGGGCAGGAAGACCGGTTCATCTTCAAAATGAAAGATGATCCGCGTATCACCAAGGTAGGTCACTTCATCCGTAAGACTTCTTTGGATGAGTTCCCGCAGTTCTACAACGTGCTCAAGGGCGATATGTCTCTGGTCGGTCCGCGCCCGGCATTGCCGGAAGAAGTGGCCCGCTATGGTTCCCTATATTCCGCCCGACTGCTGGTCAAGCCGGGCATCACCGGTCCGTGGCAGGTGTCCGGCCGGTCGGATCTTTCACAGGAGCAAAGCGAATATTTGGACGTCTCCTACATTGAGAATTGGTCCATCGCTGGAGATCTTGCGATTCTTGCCAAAACCGTGATGGTAATCTTCACTGGCCGTGGATCGTACTGAGCCAATAAGTGGGTTTTCTGCGTTTTCCCTTTGTTCTTGTGATGGAACAGAGGGAAAAATTTTATTTGGAGACCGAAAAAGGGGTGCCATGTGGCACAATAATGCGCTGGAATAGTCAAATTGAGTGCTTAATGATTTGAGGAACAAAGCATGGGGCAACATGCTCAAGCAATACGGGAAAAACATACGGCACGGAATGTGACGCTTATTGTACTTGCGGTGCTGATCGTGCTACTTGCCATTGCCGCAGTGTTCGGTATGCAACTGTATAAGCAGGCAAAAAGCGTCAAGGCGCACGAATCGCAAGCCATATCCTCACTATCCGCAATCAATGACCCTGCAAAGCTCAAGGATGCCGCCGCGTCGCAGGCGTCCATCGCGCAGGCTCAGCAGCAGACGGCGCAGGCCAAGCAGATTGCGCACGGTTCGCTATGGAACGTGGCTGCGAAAATGCCGTTCGTCGGCAGTGACATCGCCACTGTGCAAGGCATGACGGAAGTCGTGGACAACCTTGCACAGCAGACACTGCCATCGTTGACCACTGCGGTGCAACAGCTTGCCGATGCCAATCTTTCCGGTGCGGAAGGGCAACTTAATCTGCAGCCAATCACCGATGCGCAAGGCAACTTCGACAAGCTCAACCAGCAGGTGCAGCAGCAGAACAAGCAGTATAACAGTCTTGCCGAGCCGAAAATCGGCATGGTGAAGAAAGCCTATCAGCAGGGCAAGGACCAGCTTGACAATATCGCCGATTTGGTCGGGCAGGTCAGCAACGCCACTCACATGCTGCCTTCCTTCCTCGGCCAGAACGGTGCCCGCACATACTTGCTGGCGGCACAGACCACATCCGAAACACGTTCCGGCGGCGGCTTGGTTGGCTCTCTCGGCACCATGACTGCGGATCATGGCAAAATCGCGGTGGGGGACTTCCACCCGAATGGTGAGTTCGTCAATGGCAACAACGGCACCGCTGAGGAACATGCGGTATTCAACAGGCCGTTGGGTTTCTCCTTTGACGTGCGAGATACCTTCGCGGTGCCGGATGTTTCCCGCAACGCGGAGATGCTCAACGCTTCATGGCAGCGTTCGCAATATGCCTGCAACATCGACGGTTTGATTTCCGTGGATCCGGTGTTCATCCAGAAGATGGTGGAGATCAACGGACCTGTCACTTTGTCCAACGGCACTGTGCTTACCGGCGAGAACACCGCCGAATACATGCTCAACACCATCTACAAGGACGTTCCTGTGGCACAGCAGGACGAATACTTCGAGTACATTGCCAAAACGGTGATGGACGGCGCTTTTGGCAACATGACTGTGGACAAGATGATGAAGGTGGCGCAAAGCATCGGTGATTTGGCCGAGAACCGCCACTTCTACGCCTACACGTTCCACGATGACGAAGCGAAGTACTTCCAAGGTGCTGGACTCGCCAAGAATGCGCCTGAGAGCGAGACCAATCCGGAAACGGGCATTTACATCAGCGAGCAGAATCCTTCGAAGATGGGTTGGTATATCGACCGTACCAGCGAAGTGACCAAGACAGGGGACAAGACCTACCACGTGAAGTACACGCTGACCAACCGTATGACTTCCACGGAAATGGCTGCCTGCACGAGTTACATTCTCGGTGGTGAGCAGAAGGGCGTTGGTGGCGTGCCCGTGGCGCCGAGTGGCACATCCGCGCAGCGTGTGCTGATTTACGCGCCTGCAGGTGGTTCGATTGGATCAATCGCCGTGACCGGTGATGTGCGTGACCGTAGCAATGCCACCATGGACGGCAAGCCATTGAACTCCAGTATGGCGTACATCGCACCTGGCAAGAGCGTGACGTACGAGTTCGACGTGACCGTGTCTGACAAGGCCACGGCTGATATGAAGCTCGATCAGACGCCGTGTGGCAAAATGACCAATGATGTGAAATACAACTATTGAAATATGGCGCGGTAATTCTCGACATTATTGGTGCATGATTTCCTTGAATTCATCTCAATGAAAACTTGTTCAATGAAGTCTATGAATTATTGCTATATTCTTGGAAATACAGGGGGTATTTCTGCTGGAAAGCGGAGACACCCCCTATTTTATTAGTGAAAAAAGGGTGTATTTATGCGAATTGTTGTATTATATTGCATGTAATTAATATCCTATATTTTCAAGGGGTTGGCATGTCTGTTCTTGACGGATTTGAAGCAGTGGGAGAAAAGACCACCACCAATAAGATGACCATGACGGTCATGGAATCATCCGTTCGCTTTTCCAAAGGCGTGACCGAAGCGCTCGGATGCCCGGCATACGTGAAATTGCTGGTGAATGACAAGCAGAAGAAGATCGCAGTCCAGGCATGCGACGCCAAAGACGAGAACGCCATCAAGTTCTGCAAGACCAAGCGAAGCAAGGCCGATGGCGTCGACTCTGACGCTGCAGGAAAGGCTTCTTCCGTGACCGTGCGTACCACCGATGTGCTGGTAGCGGTGCAGAAGTATTTCACTTTCCCGCCGGTCGCAGACGACCAGATCGCCTATTTCGCCATGGATGGCGAGTCCTACCCGGATGAGAAGGCTGTCATTTTTGCTGTGGCCGATGCCTCAAAGGGTGTATCCGGCAAGCGCGGTCCCCGCAAAGGTTCGCATCATACGGCCAAAGATGGCGAGTAAGTGAACAATATTCCGCTCAGCTTGAAAAATCGCATATAGTACAGTTCTCTTGATGTGAGTGCTGTACTATATGCAGTATCTTGATAGGCTGTGCGAGTCGTCCATAAACGCTAATAATGAGTACGTATGCATCCAGCCCAAAAATCCTGAAAAAGGGAGCTTGGAACGAATGTGGCAGGTAGTGGGCGTGTAGGATTTTCGTTCAGTATTCGAGTCGCTCAAAATAACGTGCTTGGTTGGCGATGGACAGTGGAAAAAGAGCATGACGGCTTTTTCGAGCCCGTTGCGTCTGGCCGTTCGCTCACGCGTAAGATGGCCAAAAGGGCCGCGATAAAAGCGATGAATGAATTGCGTGCATAAACAACCGTAACGCCATGAATGGCCTGCATCTTTCCATATGAAATATAAAAGAGGCATATAAGACAGGAGAGGCTCCGCACAATGTGTGCGGAGCCTCTCCTGTCTGAAAAACTAAAACTCAGTAGCAGTGGTGGGCGAGCCAGTAGGTGTAGGCGCCCTGGATGGAGCCGTAGCGCTGTGCGCAGTAGCCCCAGAACCACTTAAGCTGGGTCTGGTAGTTGGTGGCCCAATCGGCACCGGCGCTCACCATCTTCGAACCGGGAAGCGCCTGCGGCAGGCCGTACGCGCCGGAGCTTGGGTTCGTGGCTGCGACATTCCAACCGGACTCATGAGAAATGATGTACACGGTGGCGGTGAAATCGGCCTCGGAATAGCCGCTGGACAGCAGATAATCGTGAGCCCACTGCTGCATTTCGCCAGCCGGCACGGTGGTGCCGATCGACGCTGCGGCCGCGGACGGCGTGGACGAGGAGCCGGTGCCGACGAGGACCACCTTGTCGGTCGGAGCCTTCTTCACGAAAGAGCTGATCATATTGGAAGACATGACCTTGCCGCCGGACTTGGTGACGAGGTTCGTGGTCTCCATAACACCGTTCGCGCCTTCGGTCTCGACCTTCTCCTGGCCCTTCGGCAGGCTGGAGGTCTCCTTCTTGACCGTGTTGAATGCGATATCCGTATCAGACACCTCAACGGAAGCGCCGGCACGTTCGATCTTGATGACGGTGTTCTCGTTCACCTTCGTATCCAAAGACGGGGAAACGGTGTCTTCCGTATCAAGGGTGATGTCGCCCGCGTCAAGCACGGACTTCACGTCGGTGAAATGCATGCCGGGAACCACGCGGGTCTTGCCGTTGATCTTCACGGTGACGTACGAAGTATCTCCGGAAAGCGCCTCACGGGCGTTGCCACGGGAGGCTTCGATGCTGTCGGTGACGGAATACGCGGTGACCTGCTTGGCAGGAGACTTCTCCGCGGTGGCGTACAGATTATGCGACACGATGCCGCCAGTGGCCAACAGCCCCACTGCCGCAACCGTTGCGACAATCTTCACCATCTGAGATTTGCCCGGCAAGGCAAACGTAGTTGGTTGGGCATGTTTCTTATGGCTAGCCATTCTGCTCCTACATCGGGTACAATTCCTCGGCGGATTCCGTGCCTAGGGCACGGCGCACAACCGCTAGGGTTCCGCCGGAATGCGCGCAACTGCATATAGTCTACCGCACCCCAAGGAACTTGAAGATAACGTATGCAACGCGCAGGCGACGGGCCGAATCATCGTTCCGACTGACTACTTGGCGTTTTCACTTTGGCGTCTCCGCTGGAAGCGGTGTCCCCATCGGAAGCGGCCGCATCCATATCCAACGCCTTGGCCTGGCTGATCAGATCATCCAAATCGGAAGCGCGCAACGCGCCGGCCTGCTGGAAGATGATCTGCTGCTTCTTGACGACCATCAGCGTCGGCACTGCCTGAACCTTGGCCGCGGCGGCCAGATCGGGATTCTGATCGATATCCACCTTCGCGAAATAGACGTCCGGATTCGCCTCGCTTGCCTTCTCGAACGTTGGGCCGAATGCACGGCACGGACCGCACCACGTGGCCCAGAAATCCACGAACACCAGATCATTGGATTCGACGACCTGGTTGAAATCCTGCGAAGTGACTGCATGCGTTGCCATATGCGTTCCCCATTCCCCGGCTTACGCTATAAGCCGATTTCAAAAAACAATATCGTGCAATGCTGCGCAATATTGCGAAAGCCCGTTTGCGAAAAGTATATAGCCGCACGCCACGCAAACACACTGCCGCACCCGATTGCGCTATGGGAAGAATCGGAAGCACGTGACATTCACATGCCGTGCGTGATAATGGAACCATGCCAGTGATGAATGATGAAGTGCCCGACGAGGGCGATTTCGACGCCAACCGCCATCGCGGGGAATTCGACGACATTACGCCGGAGGATTTCATCCGCGGAATGGGCAACCCTCCGGGATGGCTCCCATCGGACGAAATCAACCGCATGCGCCGCGAAATACCGATTCCGTACGTCGTGGTCGTGCCAGTGCGCACCGACGATCTCGGCAGGGTGGCGCAAATCGGCTCGCTGCTGCGCGTCACCGACGACGGCGGTATCGAACGCACATTGATCGCCGGACGTGTGCTCTATCACGAATCGTTGCGTGAAGCGGTGGCGCGCAACGTCGCAAAAGATTTGGGCGATATCGCCCTGCCGCAGCTGCCGATCAGCCTGCAGCCGTTCACCGTGGCCGAATTTTTCCCGACACCCGGCCTATCCGACTATTACGATCCACGCCAACATGCGATCGCGCTGTGCTACGTGGTGCCGATCGCCGGCGATTGCAAGCCGCAGGACGAGACGCTCGATGTGGAATGGGTCGACCCGTCCGGAGACATGCTCGACACCTTCGTCGGGCAGATGGCCAATGGTTACGGCACCATCGTGCGGCAGGCGCTCGCGTGGACCGGCAAGTAGGACAAGCCGCGCAAGCGGGGCAAAAGCCAAGCAAACTAGGCGAATAGACAGATAGGGGAGGATTAGAAAAATATGACGATTGAACTGAACAACAACGTATATACGGACGGCGGCAACGATACCGAAACCACGCCGGTGGTGCTCGTGCACGGCTTCCCGGTGGACCACCGCATGTGGGACGAGTGCGCGGCGGCTTTACGCGACCAAGCTGTGAAACAAGGCGTGAAACCATTTGCGATCTGGGCTCCGGATATGCCCGGCGCCGGCGAAGGACCGATTCCGTCCGACGAAGACAGCGGCGGCAAGGACGCCGACGGCGCGTTCCCATACGGACTGGACCGCATGGCGGACGCGTACGTGGACCTGCTGCACGCCGCCGGCTACGGCAAAGCCATCTGGGTGGGCCTGTCGATGGGCGGCTACCTGATTCTCGACATCCAACGCCTGCATCCGGAAGCGGTGGCGGCGCTCGCCCTGTGCGACACGAAAGCCGACGCCGACTCCGCCGACATGCGATTGAAGCGCGTCGCAATCGCCACCGACTGCGAAACGACCGGCACACACGAGCCGGTCATGGGATTCGCCGTGCCGTCGGAAGCCGATTCCACCGTGAAGCAGTCGGACGCCTACTGCAGGCAGTTCGAAACGTGGATCAGCGAACAGCCCGCCGACGGCATCGCCTGGCGCGAACGCATGGCCGCTGGCCGTTCCGACCTGAACGACGTGCTGCCGAACATCAACGTGCCAGTCGCAGTAATCTGCGGCGACAAGGACCCGTCCAGCCCGCCGGCAGTGATGAAGCCGGTCGCCGACGCGATGACGAAAACCGACGTGACGATGACGGTGATCGACGACTGCGGCCACTTCAGCGCGTACGAACACCCCGACCAGGTGGCCGCCGCGTTGCTGGAACTGGTGAAGCGAGTCGGCTGAGCCGGCTGCGACGATTATCTGTGGCAGACCATCCGGCGTATCGACAAGATATAGAGAAAATATATAAAACGTATATACGAAATATGTACTACGTATGTATAACGAATATATTCCGTATATAACACGCATGAAAGAGGCAACACAACCATGAGCGTGTTCTCACCACTGGCATTGACGCAGACCCTGCCGTTCCTGCCACTCGCCCAAGGAGACATCGACTACGAAGTGGCACGACGCGGCGAACCCGACCTGTTCGCCAAAGTCCTGGCGGAACCGGCAACGAAAGTCATCCTCGTCAAAGACGGCAAAGTGGCCGTGCCGCACGGCCAAGGCGCCATCGCCGACTACGCCAACGTGAAAATGCGCCTCGCCCAACTGCCAGGCGCGTACGTTGCCGCGGAACTCGAATCGCACCCATCGGCGCTCGCCATATTCCTCGGCTCGTACGGCGGACGATTGGGCGAGCACGTCGTCGCCGTGGATGTGACGCACGTCCAGCCGAACGATACGACGATTACGGCTGCGACGGCTCGCAGCGGGGGAGCGGACGACGCGTTCGCCGAAGTGCCGGCGCATGAATCGCAGGAAAACGCGAAATCGCTGCTGGAAAGCGCGGCAACCCGATTCGACTGGGTGGACCTGCGCGGATTCGCGCCCCACGCCAGCGCACGCGAAGCCGGACAGGCAACCTCCGCCATCTCGCTCAGCATGTGGCACGCCCGGCAGCGTCACTGCCCGACGTGCGGCGCGCCCGTCGAACCGGCGCTCGGCGGCTGGGCTCAGCACTGCACGAACGATGAGGATGGCAATCGTTTGCTGTTCCCCCGAATCGAGCCAGCGGTGATCACCGCGATCGTCGACCATGATGACCGTCTGCTGCTGCAGCACAACAGCGCATGGCGCAACAACGGCCTGTACTCGGTTTCGGCCGGATTCGTGGAGGCTGGCGAAAACCTGGAGCACGCATGCCGGCGCGAAGCCAAAGAGGAAGTCGGCATCGAAATAGGCGAACTCAAATACCTCGGCTCCCAGCCGTGGCCGTTCCCCTCGTCTCTCATGATGGCGTTCAAAGGCGTGGCGGTCACCACCGACGTGCACGTGGACGGCGAGGAAACGTTGCAGGCGCGTTGGGTCACACGCGACGAATACATGAGCGAACTGGTTTCGGGACGTATGGAGGCTCCGGGCAAAGCCACGATCGCACGCTACATGATTGAGGAATGGCTCGGTCGCGAGCTGCCGTGACAAGACCTGCCATTAAAAGGTGGTATCGGCTGAGCCTGTCTTCGGGGCGGTTGCCGGGGGAGCTTGTTTAGGTATTCGTTTGGGCACTCGTCTGCGTATCATGCTGCATGGTATGTACCGTGAAGAGAGTGAATGAGGAAACCACATACATGTCTGATAGAAGTGGGCAGAACGATACGGACAACAGTTTCGCCGGCATCTCGTTTGAAGGGGTGAATGCCGTGCCGCCGCAGTCTGGTGAGAACGGCGATACGATCAATCTCGCCGACGTGGCCGATGTGTCCGAACAGGACGACGTGTCCAACGCCGCCACCGAGACCATGCCGCCGTTGAATTTCGCATCGGACCAGACCCAGCCGTTCCAGTCATTCCCGACGGCCGGTGCCGCCGAAACCACGCCTGCCGGAACTGTCCCCAACGGAGCTGTTCCCACTGGTGCCATTCCTACCGGTGACATGCCCTCATCCACGCCCGCTCCCGCCATTCCCGTGCTCACCATGCCGGTCGAAGGAGAAGCCGTCGTGGCCAAGAAACGCAAACTGCCGCTGATCATCACCGGAATCGTGCTCGCCGTACTGGTGGTCGCCGCGATCGCCGGCTTCTTCACCGCACGCTGGTACTTCCAAGACAAGGCCGCGCCGGGCGTGACCTTCGGCGGAACCAGTGTGGCCGGACAGACCGCCGACCAGCTGAAAAACACGGTGACGGCCGCCGTGAAGAACACCACCGTGAACATCAAGGACGGCAACGGCAACAACGCTTCCGGCAGCCTGAGCGACCTCGGCGTGAGCTACAACGTCGACAAGACGGTCACGGAACTGCTCGCCGCCAAGCACCAGACCAACGGCGCACTCGAATACATCAACGAAGTCAACCCGTTCGTCAAGAAGAACGTGCCACTGAACGCCAAGTCCAACAAGCTGGCCCTCAGGACGTTCGTCACCGACAAATTCGTGCAGGACACCGACCGCGCGGTACCGTCCACCGCATCGTACGATGCCAACGCGCGCGCCTTCGTCGCAGTGGAAGGCCGCGGCGGCAGGTCCCCGAAGGTGGACAACGTGATCGACACGGTCGCCAAAGCCATCGCGAACCCGGGGCACAGCGGCAGCGTGACGATCACGTACGAAACCATCGACGTGCCGGTCGCACTGCCTGAAGCCCAAAACGTGGCCGACCAGGCAAACGCGCGACTGAATGCGCCGATCGTGCTGGACAACGGACAAGGCAAGACCTTCCAGATTCCAGCCGAAGTCGTGGCCTCATGGCTGAAAACCGACGCCGACCTCGAACACGGCACGCTTTCGCTGTCCTACGATGACAACGCCATCACCAACTACGTGCAGCAGCAGGTCCCAGCCCAACTCAACCAGGACGCGGTCGACCAGGAAGACGCCGTCGACAACAGCGGCAAAGTGCTGGCCACCATCGTCAAAGGCGTGAACGGCGTGAAGGTCAAGAACATGGAGGCGCTCGCACCGAAGATCGGCGAAGCGCTCAAAAACGGCCAAGGCGCCACCATTCCGGTGGACGGCGATGTGCAGAACTTCAAAACCGTGCAGAAGAAGAGCGAATACCGCATCGTGGTGGACCGCACCGCGCAAACTGCCACCGTGTACCACAACGACGAGGCCGTCAAGACCTTCCCGGTGTGCACGGGCACCACCGGCAAGCACGAAACCGACCTGGGCACCTTCTACATCTACCTCAAGTATCAGATCCAGGACATGACCGGCCTGAACGACGACGGCTCGCGCTACCTGTCCAAGGGTGTGAAGTGGGTAAGCTACTTCTACGGCGGCGAAGGCTTCCACACGGCAAGCTGGAACAATTACGGCATCGCCCACGGCGACCCGGCGCACTACGGCTCCCACGGCTGCGTGAACATGTACGAAGCCGATTCCAAGTGGATCTACGACAACTGTCCGGAAGGCACCATCGTGCAGGTAGTCGGCGCCATGCCATCCGGACCGGTACGCTGACCCGTTACGCGTGGCGCGGGTGCGCGGCGTTCGCATACGCCGTACAATGGGCGGCATGAGCGAAGCAAACGATAGCAAAGTGAACCTCGACGTGCCCGAGCACCTCGAATACTCCGACGAGCACGTGTGGGTGGATTCCTCCGTTGAACCCGCCATGGTGGGCGTTACCGAATACGCCACCGAACAGTTCGGCGAACTCGTGTACATCGATTTGCCTGAAGTCGGTACGCAGGTCGAAGCTGGCGACGAAGTGGCGGAATTCGAATCCTCCAAGGCGGTCACCGCGCTGGTCTCGCCGGTGGCTGGCACCATCCGCTACGTCAACAACGAGGCTGCGGACGATCCGAGCATTGTGACGGACGATCCGTACGGCGAGGGCTGGATTTTCAAGATCGAGCTTGAGGATGACGAGCCTGACCTGCTTAGCGCTGACGAGTATGCCAAGATTGTGGCTGACTGAATAGCACGGACGTCTAGTTTTGATTACGGCTGCGGCCGGCGGGTGCGATGCGCGGCACACTCAAGGCCGTTCGGCCGGGCTTACGGTCGCGCATCGTACC
>OIDK01000483.1_pt1 | contig 12668 bp, 9 predicted proteins | sample 1581551 | NCBI WGS metagenome assembly OIDK01 (sample SAMEA3882522, study PRJEB24775) | human gut metagenome | biome: human-associated habitat; feature: intestine environment; material: feces | place: Netherlands | collected 2009/2010
GCCTTAATTAGAAAAGAAAAAGGAGAGTTTACGGTTTATGGTTCTCCATATGCTGGTACATCGAAAATATATACAAATTTCTCAGCTCCAATCAAAGCGATTGTTATCTTGGATCAAGGTAAAGAGAATAAAATTAAAAGGTTGGGAGTAAAAGATGCATTTGTGAGATTGTATAGCGAGTCAACAGTAAATGCATGGAATCAGGAATACGTCATTCGATTTCTGGATTTATTACAGGATTTGATTGAAAATGTGCCCGTTTACCATCTCTCCTGTCGCCCGGATCAGGACGCAGTAAATACGGTGAAAAACGAAATTTTGCAAGAGTTATAAACAATAAAATACCCCTAAAAAGAGAATTATCATACATAGATAGTTCTCTTTTTTCTGCAAAATATGTGAAAACACACAGATTAGTGAGGGTGGAGTGCACTCTCACTATTCTAGGTTTAAGGAGATTTTGAGGGATAGGTTGTAATTTATTGGAAGATAGTTTATAGTAAAAGATAAAAAGATGAGAAAATGGAGGGCACTATGAAACAGAAAAAGAAATTAGGGATTATAATTGCTGTTGCAATAGCTATAATAGTGGTGGGAGTTGTAATACTTTTTGCATTAAAGGCAAATAAGAGTTCTTCACAGAAAGAAACAAAAGAAACCAACGAATATGAAATTGTAAACCTGGAAAGGATACTTTGGATGTTAGTAAGATTCAAGGTTATTCAGCTAAAGTAGGAGACTCTGACAAAAACGATAATTCTAAGGAAACTGAAAAAGCAGAGCAAATCGTTCTTTCCGATTCGAACCTCACGGTTGAGTCCATCGGTGCTTATTCCGGTTCATTTATAGAAGATGGAAGTGACGAGGCGACAAAGAACGTAACAGCGATGCTGATTACGAACAACTCTGACCAGATGCTTCAGGTTGCGCTGATTGATTTTCAGGTAAATAGCAATGAGACGGCTAGTTTTAAGGTGACGAATCTTCCGGCAGGAACTTCTACGCTGGTACTTGAGAGCAATAAGCGGGAGTTTTCAGATAAAGATACTTATACATATGGCAATGCGGCTACGGGATATATGGATCAGCCGACGCTCGAAGAGGATAAGGTAGAGTTAAAGACAGAGAATGGAAAGATTACACTGAAGAATAAGACGGACAAAGAGCTTAAGACCGTTTATGTATATTATAAGTATATGCAGATTGGCGGCGCTTATTTTGGCGGAATTACTTACCGTACACCATTTGAAAATGTGGGTGCAGGCAAGGAAGCTGAGGCAGTTGCGGCACATTTTAATCCGGACAGCAGTCAGATTATGGGAGTACAGATACTTGAGAATTAAAAGAGATTGGGGAATAAGTTCATGAAGAAACAACAAGCACCAATGCAGGCGCAGCTTAGAAAATATCTGTATCAGAAGGCGGCACACAATAAAGTGCCGCTTTCCGGTACATTTGAATTGACACCGAGATGCAATATGAATTGCAGGATGTGTTACATTCGAATGAGTGAAGCAGAGATGCGGGCAAGGGGAAGAGAGTATACAGCAGAAGAATGGATTGAGATGGGAAAAGCCTGTGCAAAAGAGGGAATGCTCTTCTTGCTGCTGACTGGCGGGGAACCATTTCTTAGAAAAGATTTTAGACAGATTTATACGGAGTTAAAGAAGCTGGGGCTACTGATCTCGATTAATACGAATGCGACATTGATTGATGAGGAGACCGTGGAGTGGTTAAAGAAGGATCCGCCGATGAAGGTGAATGTGACACTTTATGGTGGTGGAAATGAGACTTATAAAAAGCTGTGTGGACATCCGACCGGATATGATGCAGCTACGAAGGCGATTGATCTGATGCACGATGCGGGCATTTTTGTGAATATCAATGCGAGCTTTACGAAGTACAATCTGGATGATATGGAGGATATTTTTGCATTTGGCAAGAGAAGGGAGATCCAGGTGAATGCGGCGACTTATATGTTTCCGCCGGTACGTAGTGCGAAGGACGGCGTGACGGATGATGCGGTGCGTTTTACAGCAGAAGAGGCTGGAAGAGCGAGAGCGATGGCGGATAAGTACCGCCTGTCTAAGGAGGAGTTTGAGATTCGATTGAAGGCACTCCATGAAGGAAGAGATGACTTTATGGGCGGTGAGGAAGAGTGTGAGCGTACCCCGGATGAGAAGATGGGTTGTATGGCGGGACGGTCTTCATTCTGGATGACATGGGACGGACGAATGACGCCTTGCGGCATGATGAATGAGCCGGTAGCCAGACCATTTGAGATTGGCTTTTCGGATGCATGGAAGTCAATCTATCAGGCGACGGATGAGATTTTGCTGCCATCTGAATGCAAGAACTGCAAGAAGCGTTTTGCGTGTATGATGTGCGGGGCACTTACGATTGCGGAAGGTGGCGGATGCAGTTATAAGAAGCCGGAGTATTTGTGCCGGCAGACAGAGGTGTTCCTAGAAGAGATGGAGAAAGAATACCAGAAACGGGAAACAGGGGTATGATGACGAATACACAAAAAGAGCTGTTACAGGCACTTCGGTGCTTTATGCAGGGGGATGAGGAATACCATCTTCCGGAAAGGTTTTCACAGCTAAAGGAGCTGTGTGACCTTGCTGCGATGCATAAGATTTTAGCAATTATATATGAGATGATCCGGAGAGATGCGGTGCTTCTTTTAGAGGAGAATGCGCCACTTGCTGCGAGGTGGAAGAAGAGTGCGATTGCGGAAGTGATGCTGCAGGTGCAAAGGACGGCTGGTTTTCTGGAGCTGTATCAGAAGCTTCAGAAGGAAGGGGTATATCCGCTGGTTGTGAAGGGGCTGATTTGCCGGTCTTTTTATGAAAAGCCGGACTTTCGGATATCAGCGGATGAAGATCTGCTGCTTAGGAAGGAAGAGTTTGAGACCTTTGACTGCATTTTGTTAGAGGAAGGATATAAGAGGCAGGAGCTGGATCCTAAGGATCTGCCGTATGAGATTCCATATCTGAATCCGAGAAATCAGGTATATATAGAGCTTCACTTTTCGTTGTTTGCAGAAGGCGAGGGTGCATATGGTCATCTGAATCAGGAATTTGCAGGGGCGTTTGACCGATGCATTTGTGAGCAGATTGAGGGAGTGGATATTAAGACACTTTCGCCGACGGACCATATGTTTTATCTGATCTGTCATAGTTTTAAGCATTTTTTACATAGTGGATTTGGGATCAGACAGGTCTGCGACATGGTGATGATGGCAAAGCATTACACGACGCGGATTGACTGGAGAGAGATTCAGGATAAGCTTGCACAGCTTCGAATGGATACATTTTTCAGTGCTCTGGCAAAGATTGGCAGAGAGTATCTGGGATGCTCCTGGGAGAAAACCGGATATGTGGATGATACGCAGGAATGTGTAGACTGTATGCCGCTTCTTGTGGATCTGCTGGAAGGCGGTGTGTATGGCGGGAGCACGATGGCGAGAAGGCACAGCGCGAATATGACGCTGGAAGCTGCTAGGAGAGGCAAAAAGGCGACGTCATCGTCGGTTTGGTCATCGTTGTTTCCGGGTGTTTCTTATATGAAGGGGCGTTATGTGTGGCTCTGTAAGTATCCGTGGCTGCTTCCGGCAGCATGGGTGATGCGGCTGTTTGGATATGCGGCAGACAGGAAGCATACAGAGGATCAGAGTAGTTTAGAGATTGGAAAGAAACGTGTGGAACTTCTTCGGAAGTATCATGTGATAGATTAGGGGACAGATATATGAAGGTGATAGATACAAGAGAATATGTGTCGGTTCTGAAGCAATTGACGGATGATGGACGGGAAGTCAGCATGCGGATTGCGGGAAATAGTATGGCGCCATTTCTGATTCATGAGCGTGATACGATCTTCTTTCGGAAGCCGGAGGCAAAACTGAAGAAGGGCGATATGGTGTTCTTTAAAAGAAGAAACGGACAGTATATCATGCACAGGATTCACCATGTGAAGCCGGATGGGTATTATATCGTGGGTGATGCGCAGTGTATGATCGAGGGACCGGTTGAAGAAGAGCAGATCTTTGCGGTTGTGACGAAAGTCATAAGAAAGGGAAAGACGATACAGCCGGGGGACTTCTGGTGGGAGTTCTTTCGTCATGTGTGGCTGCATATGATTCCGCTTCGAAGACCGGTGATGGCTCTTTATACGAAGCTTCTTTTTAGAGGAGGCAGATCATGAGAGAGAAAAAGACGCAGTTTGAATCGGTCAGAATATTAAAGAAACGATGGAAAGATGGTACATTTTCGGAGATTTTAGATGACTGGAGATGGATTCTTGGGTATAGCGCAAGGTATAAGGGAGCGATTCTGTTTTATGTTGTGCTGGGAATCTTAAGTACGTCGTTTGGACTTGCGAGCAGTGTGGCGGGTAAGTATCTGATTGATATCATTACGGGTTATCAGACGAGTAAGCTTGCAGTGCTGTTTCTTGTGATGGTTGGCGGACAGGTGTTCAGTCTGTTGTTTGAGAGCCTGATTAACCGGGTTTCCACGAAGCTTAGTATTGATATTAACAATGATATTCAGGCGGATATTTTTGATAAGATTATTGATGCGGACTGGATGGAGATCAGTAAGTATAGCAATGGAGACATTCTGAATCGTTTTAATGGCGATATTCGTACGATCAGCAGCAATGCCATCAGCTGGCTTCCGACTATTATCATCGCACTTTATAAGCTGGTGGCGACATTTATGGTCATCCTGCATTATGACTGGGTGATGGCTCTGATTGCGCTTGGCAGTGCGCCGTTTCTTCTGCTGCTGTCACGGACGGTGCTGAAGAAGCAGAGGGACTTTAGCCAGAAGGTGCTCGAGACGAGCAGTAAGCTGATGGGATTTGAGGTCGAGACGTTTTATAACTTTGATACGATCAAATCTTTTGGTATTGCGCCGCATTATAGTAAGAAGATGAGATGGTGGCAGAAGCGGTTTCGGGATGACAGCCTGAAGTATAATTATTTTACGATTAAGACGAATGTAGTTCTGCAGGGAATTGGAATGGTCGTGCAGTTTATTGCATTTGGATATTGTCTGTTCCGGTTGTGGACGCATGATATTACATATGGTACGATGACATTGTTTTTGCAGCAGAGAAGCAATCTGTCGGCGGCATTTAATAATCTGGTGACGATCGTTCCGACATTTTTAAATAGTTCAGTATCGGCGCACCGTATTCGTGAGCTTGTGGAGCTTCCGAAGGAAGTACATATTCCAGAGAGTTCAGAACTGGATGCATATGCAGCAGATGGATTTTCCATTTCTTTGCGGGATGTGGATTTTTCTTATGTGAAGGAAGAGCGTGTGATCACAGATTCTTCGTTTGAGGCAAAGCCGGGTGAGATTGTTGCACTGGTGGGTCCTTCCGGAGAGGGTAAGACGACATTAATCCGTATGTTTCTGGGGCTGATTCATCCGCAGAGCGGGCAGGCAGTGATGTCTGCGGCAGGCGGCATGGAAGTGGTACTAAATGCAGAGACGAGACACCTGTTTGCATATGTTCCGCAGGGCAATACGATTCTGTCGGGAACCATCGCAGAGAATCTGCGGATGGTAAAGGAAGATGCGACAGAGGAAGAGATGATAGAAGCATTGGAGATTGCGTGTGCGTGGGACTTTGTGAAGAAGCGTCCGGACACGATAAATAGCAATGTGGGCGAGCGTGGCCGTGGACTGTCGGAAGGGCAGGCACAGAGGCTGTCGATTGCAAGGGCACTCTTAAGAGATGCGCCGGTGCTGCTGTTGGATGAGGCTACTTCCGCACTGGATGTGGAGACGGAGCGCAGGGTGCTTCGCAATATTATGACACAGAAACCAAACAAAACATGTATTGTTACAACGCACAGACCAAGTGTGTTAAATATGTGCAGACGGGTATACCGTGTGATGGATACCAGGGTGACAGAGCTTTCGGAAGAGGAAGCTGCAAAAATGGCAATGGATTTTTAAGGTAGAGAGTGGTAAAATGATTGATATACATACGCATATCCTGCCGGGGATGGATGATGGAGCAGTAGATATTTTAGATACGATAGAGATGGCAAGGCTGGCTGCTATGAGCGGAGTAACAGAAATTGTGGCAACACCGCATTTTAATATTCCGGGACTGTATGATAATGCATTTGGAGAGCATTATGTGAATACGTTTAATCAGGCCGCAAGGGCGATTAAGGAAGAGAAGATTCCAATCAGGCTTTTTCCGGGGATGGAGGCATTTTCTACAGAGGATCTGCCACGGCAGATGGCAGATGGAAAGGTAATGACGATCAATCAGAGCCATTATATTCTGATGGAGTTTGCATTTGATGAGGATCCGGACTTTGCAACGAGGCTTCTTGGTAAGGTAAGGGAAGTTGGTGCAAAGCCTGTGATTGCGCATGCGGAGCGTTATTATTTTGTGCAGGATGATCCGCAGATTGTATATCAGTGGAGGAAGAAGGGATATGCCATTCAGGTCAATAAGGGAAGTTTTCTTGGACGGTTTGGTGAGTCGGCAATGGAGACATCATACCGCCTGCTTCGTCACCATCTGGTATCGGTTGTGGCAAGTGATGCACACAGCGCGGTGGAGCGGACGCCTTTTTTGATGGATGCGTATGAAGCACTTAGTGAATGTTGTTCAAAGCGGCATCTGGATGTGCTGTTTCGAGACAATCCCGGCAGAATCTGTCAGGATAAGCCGGTACTTGAATTGGAGCCGCTTCCATTTTTACCATACTATTTTGATTAAAGGAGAAAACATGATTAGATTGAGAAGAGCCATATGTCTGATATTTGTGTTGGCATGTGCGGTATTCGTTGTATTTTTTATAAAGGTGAAGATGGTGGAAGACCATGTGCCTCCGGTGATTACCTGTAGTGAGGATGAGCTTGTACTCAGTGTCAATGAGAATCAGGAAGAGGCACTGATGAAGGGAATTAAGGCTACGGATAACAGGGATGGTGATTTGACGAAGGAAGTTCGTATTTCTTCCATCTCTCATTTTATTTCAGGTAATGAACGCACCGTCACTTATGTCGTTTTTGATAAATCGAACCAGATGGGAACGTTAAAAAGAACGGTGAAATATAATGATTATACGCCACCACGGATTAAGATGCTTCATGCACCAAGATGTAGCGCGGCAGAAGCGGCGAATACAGACTTTGTATCTTATCTGAGTGCAACAGACTGTCTCGATGGAGACCTGACCAGCCAGGTGAAGCTTTCAATGAATGACAGCCTGTATAATCCGCAGCCGGGAGATTATCCGGTTACGGCACAGGTAAGCAACAGTGCGGGAGATGTCTGTTCGGTATCGTTTGAGATTACGATTACGGATAATGAGGACGAAAGTATAAAGCAATATCCGGCATTATCGGAGTATATTGTTTATACAACTGTTGGAAATATGATAGATCCGATGTGTTATGTGGTCGGACTGGAACAGAATGGGGTGATTACACAGTATAATGAAGATCCCAGTGTTATGGAGTCGATTAGTGTAAATTCGAAGGTGGATTACAATGAGCCTGGAGTATATCCGGTAGAATTTTCGTATACCGGAGATGGAACTTTGACGGCTGTGACAAAGATGTTTGTAGTTGTGGAGGGAAATGAAGATGGAAAATAATCGGGAGAATGCATCCGCACAGACGGAGACAAAATTTGAACCGGTTTCATTGGTTTGTGATATTTTTAGAAACTGGTGGGTCATCCTGCTGGGAGCGCTGGCCGGTGCAATGCTTTTTTATGTGGCAAGCAGCATGATATATGTTCCGAATTATCGTACACAGGCAACATTTGTTATCACATCCAGAGAGAATGCCAATGCATACAATAATCTTTCTTCTGCCAATTCGATGGCAGAAACATTCCAGAAGATTCTGGAAAGTACGATTATGAAGAAGACAATCTGTGAAAAATTGGATATGGATAAGCTTGATGCGGATATCAGTGCCAATGTTGTAAATGGAACGAATATACTGACCCTTTCTGTTACTGCACATTCGCCAAAGGATTCGATTGATATTATCAAAACGGTGATGGACAACTACACCAGCGTTTCTTATTATACAGTTGGAACGACAGTGCTTGATGTTTTGGAAGATCCGAAGATTCCGTATGCACCGGTCAATCCACCACAGAACGGTGAGATGGCAAAGAAGGGATTCTTCCTGGGAATGGCTGTCTGCATACTGTTATTTGCTATCTGGTCTTATATGCATAATACGGTGAAGCAGGAAAGAGAAGTAGAGAAAAAGCTCGATGCCAGAAGTCTTGGAGCGATTAGTTATGAATGGAAGTATAAGACGATAAAGGAATGGATCAAGCACCGGAAGAAGGCAGTTCTGGTGGATAACCCTCTGGCAAGCTTCCGGTTCGTGGAAAGTTTTAAGATGCTTGCGGCCAGGGTGGAATACCATATGTCAAAGATCAACGGTAAGGTCCTGGTAGTTACGAGTGTCTGTGAGAATGAAGGAAAGTCATCCGTGGCAGGGAATCTTGCAATCACACTTGCGAAAAAAGGCAAGAGAGTCATTTTGCTTGATGGCGATATCAGATGCCCTGCACAGTATCTGTTATTGGGAATGAGTCCGAAAAAAGAAAATGAGCTTGGAGAGTTCTTAAATGGCAGAACAGGTGCCAATAACATTTTGTTAAATACGGAGCGTAAGCGGCTTGGATTTATAGGTGGAAAGGTGTCCTATTCTGCTTCTACAGAGATGCTTGGAAACAGACAGCTTCCGGTTCTTATAGAAGCCTGCAGTAAGATTGTGGATTACGTCATTATCGATACACCACCATCTGGAATGATTGGAGATGCACAGATTTTTGCACAGCATGCAGATGCCGTCATGGTCGTTGCCAGACAGAACGTTACACTTGCAGAAGATATCAACGAGATGATGGATGATTTCCGTGACAATCATACCAAGGTACTTGGAGTTGTTTTAAATGGTGTCATGACGTTTCAGAGTATCGCGGACAGCCCGGTGGGAGATCATTACAGCAAGTACAGCAGATATGGGCGATATGGACGTTATGGGAAATATACGAATAATAAAGAGGTATAGCAGACATGGATGAGATGAGAGAAAAATCTGGGAATGAACAACAGGGTGAAATCGAGAAGATTGATCTGATTGAATTCCTTCGTGGTTTCCAATATGGAATCAAGAAAATGTGGTGGCTGGTTTTGGTTCTCGCATTGATTTTTGGACTGAATAGTTATATCAAAGCAAGAAAGAATTATACCCCTGTCTATATGGCATCAGCGACGGTGGCAGTAACGACAATTGATGGAAGTCCGGCTTACCAGAACAATGCGTCTGCACAGCAGATGGCGGATGTTTTCCCATACATACTGACAAGTGGTGTGCTAAAAGATGTGGTAGCAAAGGATATGAAGCTGGACTCTGTTCCAGGATCCATTTCTGTTCAGGCGGAAGAGGGAACGAATATGCTTACGATATCCGTTTCCGGTGCGAATGCAGAACTTTCCTATAAGACATTAAAGTCAGTCATTAAAAATTATCCGGAAGTGGCACAGTTCGTACTTGGAAATACGACTCTGAAGATCCTGGATGAAACAGGTGTTCCGGATGATACGACAAAGCAGGGAGTCATTTCTTCTTCCTGGAAGAGAGGGGCACTTAAGGGTGCCATTATTGGTCTTGTGATTCTGTCTCTTTATGTACTTACCAGACGTACCGTGAAGACAGGTAAGGAGATTAAGACCCATTTGAATCTGGTTGATCTTGGAACATTGCCGGAAGTACATGTAAAGAAGAGAAATAAAGAAAGTTTTTATAATTCAGTCAATGTATTAAATAAAAGAATTCCGCAGGGATATCTGGAAGCGTTCAGAAAGGTCGGAATTAAGGTAATGAAACAGATGGAGGAAGAGGAGTTTAAGACGCTTTTGGTCACCAGCTCTGTGCCGGAAGAAGGAAAGACGGCATTTTCTGTGAATCTGGCAATCATAGAGGCAAAACTAGGGAAAAATGTCATACTTGTAGATTGTGATATGAGAAGACCATCTGTTGCAAAAGCCATGAATCAGGAAGGAGAATTTCCCGGACTTCAGGCGGTGCTTCAAGGTAAGGTGAAGATCAGTGAAGCAATGACAACGGTAGAACTTGAGAAGTGCCCGGGATCTTTGCAGATTCTGTATGGCAAAACGACAGAAGGAAGTTCTTCAGACCTGCTTGAGAGTAAGCAGATGGAGAGACTCATTTCCATTTTAAAGAAGAAAGCAGACCTTGTAATATTTGATACGGCTCCTTCTGAGATGCTTGCAGATGCGCCGGTACTTGCAAGATATCTGGATGCTGCAGTCTATGTGATCCGCTATGATTATGCAAAGATGCGCCAGATTCGTATGGGTGTGGAGAACCTTTCTATGAGTGGAATCCATATGCTGGGTTATGTATTAAACCGCGACCGCTCTACGGGTGGTGGATATGGATATGGATATGGTTATGGATACTATGGACGCTATCGTTATGGAAGATATGGTCGTTATGGCGGATACAGACATTACAGCCGCTATGCAAAACAGTTTGATGAACCGGAAGAAGAGACAGGTGCGGTAAATCAAAAAGAGGTATTTACAGAGACGAAAGAGAACTGATTGCAAAATCTTTCAAGCTGCATATCATATAGAGAAAATTGCCAAATCATGTAAATTGTGATAAAATATGAAATTAAAGTGAAAAACTATAGAATTTGAGATGACGAAAAGAAGCGAGTTGAGTATGAGGAGAAATACTAATTGTATTTTCTCAGGTTATAGCAAAGGGATAGAGACATATGAATAATTATTTAAAAACTAAGAGCACGGTAGATAGAATCCTGGGCTCAGTGGGAATGGTTGTGCTGTCGCCGGTATTTCTGGCGATAGCGGTAGCTATTAAGTTAGAAGATGGCTTACGGGCACCGGTATTCTTTTCACAAAAGAGAGTCGGTGTTCATAAGTCATATTTCCAGTTATATAAGTTTCGTTCCATGCGGCTTGACACTCCGCATGACATACCGACGCATCTTTTGGATAACCCGGAGCAGTATATCACAAAGGTGGGTCGTTTCTTGCGTAAATCTTCTTTAGATGAACTGCCTCAGCTCTACAACATTGCAAGAGGCGATATGGCAGTCGTCGGACCAAGACCGGCACTGTGGAATCAGACAGACTTAATTGCAGAGAGAGACAAATATGGTGCAAATGATGTGAAGCCGGGCCTTACCGGCTGGGCGCAGATCAATGGACGTGACGAACTCGAGATAGACGTAAAAGCAAAGCTTGACGGAGAGTACGTAAGAAAAGCAGGACTTGCGATGGACATCCGGTGCGTCTTTGGTACCATTTTTTCCGTACTCCGTGGAAGCGGCGTTGTAGAAGGTGGAACAGGAACAATGGAGCGAGAAAAGAAAAATAAAAAAGTAATGATTATCACGAATCATTCTTATATGCTGTGGCAGTTCCGAAGAGAACTCATACAGATGCTGATGGAAGATGCAGAGGTCTATATCAGCACTCCATTTGTCGGCCACGAGAAAGACTTTGCCGATATGGGATGCCATATGATCGAGACTCAGGTTGACCGCCGCGGCATCAATCCGATGACAGATCTGCGTTTATATAAGCAGTACCGTGCCATGTTAAAGAAAGAAAAGCCGGACATGGTCATCACTTATTCGATTAAGCCAAATGTTTATGCCGGTTATGCGTGCAGACGCCTGCACATTCCATATTGCGTAAATGTACAGGGACTTGGCACCGCATTTGAAAAGCCGGGACTTTCCCAGGTCGTAACCATGATGTACCGCACTGCTTTAAAGGGCGCAAAGACCGTCTTCTTTGAAAATGAGCGAAATGCAGCACTCTTCCAGGAAAAGAAGATCACTCCGGCAAAGCAGCAGACGATCCTTTCCGGAGCCGGCATCACTCTCGACTTCTATCAGTACGAAGCCTATCCGGAAAATGAAGCATTTCACTTCCTGTATCTGGGCCGAATCATGAAGGAAAAGGGTATGGACGAGCTCTTCTACGCCATTCGCAAGTTACACAAGGAATATGGCAAGAAAGTCGTTCTTGACATTGTCGGATTCTTCGAAGACGAATATAAGGGTGAAGTAGAGAAGTTAGTAGAAGACGGCATCGCAGTCTTTCATGGATTCAAAGAAGACCCGAGACCGTATTATAAAGCAGCAGACTGCATCGTCCTTCCAAGTTATCATGAGGGCATGTCAAATGTCCTGCTAGAAGCAGCATCCACCGGCAGACCGGTTGTTACAAGCAAAATTCCAGGCTGTATGGAAAGCGTGGAAGACGGCACAACCGGATACCTCTGTCAGGTGAAAAATGCACATTCTCTGTACCAGAAGATGAATGAAATCTATCATAAGAGCCGCGCCGACCGAGAAGAAATGGGCAAATGCGCAAGAGATAAGATGGCAAGAGAGTTTGCGAAGGATGAAGTGGTGAAGATGACGGTGGGCAGTGTGTGGAGATAGAGTGAATGACAAATAATTATATTTTAATTCTTGTGTGGATTCTTATATTAGGAGTGTTTTCATGTTTTGTAAATGTAAATAGAAAAGAACTCGTATGTGGGAAAGAAGAAAATAGATGTTACTGGATGTGGGCAATTATTGTGTTT
>OIDK01000489.1_pt1 | contig 12482 bp, 9 predicted proteins | sample 1581551 | NCBI WGS metagenome assembly OIDK01 (sample SAMEA3882522, study PRJEB24775) | human gut metagenome | biome: human-associated habitat; feature: intestine environment; material: feces | place: Netherlands | collected 2009/2010
CTGCATCTCCGGGAAAACGGTGCAGGAGTCGGCTTTGCCACCTACAACAAGGTAACTGGTGAGCCGCTGGAAAGCGGGCAGATCTCGGAAAAGAACCTGCCGCCCGATGGCAGGAACGCCATTTCTGCCGCCCGGAACTGGTATCTGTTTGAACTTTCGGACGATGACCGCAAGGTCATCCAACAGGAAAGCGTAAAGATCCTCGAAAACATCCCGCAGGCGGGCATCGGCAGACGGCGCATCTGGGAGCCGGAAACGCTGCCGAAGGATATTCGTCTCATCAACAGCCACTATGATGACCTCTATCGCATTCCAGATGGCGGCGTGATTCAGGTGGATTACCCGGATGGGCGCAGTTTTACGGCACGGGTGGAACATCTGGATGATTATCACTTTGACATGGGCGGTCTGGGCAATGTGTTCCACATCTGCCAGTTTGCCGAGGTCATGGAGCGGAACCATGCCGACTTCTACCCCGAAATTCAGACACAGGACGAGCAGGCCGCATGGGAACTGGGTGGCAAAGGTTATCTTGCCATCCAGTCCTGTGAGGATGGATGGGACTACACCATTTACCACAGCGATTTTTCCGTGATGGACGGCGGGCAATTGGATGCCCCGGAACTGACCATTCAGGAAGCCCGTGAGCAGATTCTGGAAGCACACCACATGGAAAAGGGGCGGCGGCTGTTGCAGGACTACGATGCCGTCATGGATAAAGTTGCGGAAGCCGAGGAACTGAGTGCAGACCATCGCCCTTCCACACTGGAAAAGCTGGCAGAACTGGCAAGTGATACGTCTGCGCCAAAATCCTCTGCACGTTCTGCACCGGAACTGTGAGGTGGACGATGCAGCAAAAATGGGATCAGAATTTTGACGGTGAACCCATGACGGACATCCCGCAGAAGTTTCTGAACGCAGGGTGCGATGTTTATATGGTGATGCAGCTGCGGCATGACGAAAAAATCCTCGATGAAAGATTTGCTTCCATGCGGGAACTGCATCGTCGGGGCAAAACGCCAGACCCGGAGCATTATGAGGTCACCTACTATGCTGATTTGCCCGCCATGTGGCAGGATGTGCCGGACAACGAGGTTCTGGAAGAACTGTTTCAGATGTTCAACCTCTCCCGTCCGCAGGATTTTGAGGGGCACAGCCTGTCCGTCAGCGATGTGATTGCACTCAAACGCAATGGCGAGATATCTGTGCATTATGTGGACAGCATCGGCTTCAAGGAACTGCCGGGGTTTCTGGACAAGCAGCCGGAACGCCCTTCGGTGCTGATGAATCTAAAGGAAAAGTGCGATGCCCCGGAGTGCAATCCCACGGTATGCCGGAAAGTGAGGGCTGAACATGAACTTTAACCATGAGGAACTGATGCTGATGATGCTCTACAACACCGGCACCCGGATGGGGCTTGTCCACGAACTGCGGCTCATGCAGTGCTACCTGATGCCCGATGAAACTGCCCTGCGGGAACTGTCGGAGGGGGTTATCGAAAAGCTGAAGCTGCTGACCGATGCGGAGTTTGCCGAACTGGAATTTCCCCCGGACTGATTTTTGCCGCCTGCGGGCGGCGTACATAAAGTATTTTGTTCTTCCAAAAGATATGCTATAATCAAATCAGACAAAATTCCTCTCTTCAAGCGATTTCTCCGCAATTTTCCTGTGGCTCTGCTCGTATCAAAAATAAGGGACCGATTTTTAATTGTCAGAACGGAGGAACCATTATGGCAATCTTTGAAAAGACCATCCGAAACAAGAATTTTGACAAACTGCTTCGGAAACTGGAACAGGAAATTCCGGACAGCAGCTGGTCGGCAGATTTAGAGGCAGGCAGTGATTTCAAAGAGGGCGATGCCCGGTGCAGTGTCCGTGTGTTTGAACGGTACAGCATGATGGGCGGCAACCGCCTGAGTCTGACACTGACCATGTTCCAGAATGGAGATAGCCCGATTCGGCTGTCTGCCATCACCGCAGGAGGCAGTCAAGCGGTGTTCTTCAAGGTGAACACCCTCGGAGAAGAATCTTTTCTGGACGATGTAAAGGACCTGCTGGAAGAAATTTTGGAGGAATAAGATGTTTTACGCTGGAATTGATATGCTGTTCAGCATTCTGTTTCCCATCCTGTTCCTTGTGGTTTTGGGTATGATCCTATACACCATCATCGGAAATATCAGCACATGGAATAAGAACAACCATTCACCGCGGCTGACCGTTCCGGCAACGGTGGTGGCAAAGCGCACGGAAGTTTCTCGCCACCATACGGACAATACGATGGCGCATACGTTCACGACCTATTATGTGACCTTTCAGGTAGAGAGCGGCGACCGCATGGAGCTTACCGTAAGTGGTTCGGACTACGGAATGCTTGTGGAGGGCGACATTGGAAAGCTGAGTTTTCAGGGCACCCGCTATCTTGGGTTTGAGCGGAACTAAGCGTTCTCCTACATTATATAGTAAGGAGTACTGTATGAACGATCTGTTTATCCAAGGGCTGACCATCGACTGGAACAGAGTTCGCCCATACAATTATGTTCGTCAGATTCCTGCCATCAGTGGAATCGACACTTTTACATTCCATAAGCCCATTACGTTCTTTGTTGGCGAAAATGGAAGTGGAAAATCTACGCTTCTGGAAGCAATCGCTGTTGCTTACGGCTTCAACGCAGAGGGTGGAACGAAGAACTATTCATTTTCCACATACAACTCCCATTCGGAACTATGTGAGGCTATGACGATTTCCAAGGGGTATCGCAGACCAAAGTTCGGGTATTTTCTCCGAGCAGAGAGTTTCTATAATGTAGCCACCAAGGAAATCGACTATTCCGATGACGATCATCCCTCCAAAGGCTATCACCAAAAATCACACGGTGAAAGTTTCCTCGCCATTGCGCAGGACTACATGGGTGCAGATGGAGTCTATATTTTTGACGAGCCGGAAGCCGCTTTATCCCCGCAGCGGCAGCTCACGTTACTGATCAACATTTATCGGTGTGCCCAAGAAGGGGCGCAATTCATTATCGTATCACATTCACCCATTCTCCTCGGAATGCCTGATGCTGAGATTTTTAGCTTCGACAATGGCACGATTCATCCTTGTCAGTATGAAGATACGGACAGCTACGTTATCACCAAAACATTTGTAAATAATCGGCAGCATTTTTTGAACCAGCTTCTGAACGAAGAAACGTAATGCCGGGAAAGGACATTCCATATGAGTGATTCTACGTTGAAAGAGCTTTGGCAGCAGGTCGCTGAAAAGAAAAGCTGCGAAGCAAAACAGAAAGAACTGACCGCCCAGAGAGATACGCTTGCTGATCGCCTGAAAAAGCTGGAAAAATCCAAGCTGGCAGAGCAGGCTGATGTGGACCGTCTGGAGGGACACAGCCTTGCCGCATTTTTCTATCAAGTGATTGGAAAAATGGATGAAAAGCTGGACAAAGAACGGCAGGAAGCCTATGCAGCCCGCGTCAAGTACGATGCGGCTCTCCATGATCTTTCTTCCGTTGATGCCGACTTGAAGCAGATTCAAAATAGACTGGCACGGCTGTCCGATTGCGAAAGTCAGTATCAAGCTGCTCTTTCCGAAAAAATCAAAAGCATCAAAGTCTCTGCCCACCCTGCCGCACAGCAGCTTGCGGAAAGCGAAAGCCGCATTGCCGCACTGAAAGTTCAAAAGCGGGAGCTGCTGGAAGCCATCAACGCAGGAAAGACTGCCTTGCATACGGTCAACGAAGTTCTCGAAACCCTCGACAATGCCGAGGGCTGGAGTACATGGGACGTAATGGGCGGCGGTTTGATGGCCGATCTTGCCAAGTATGAGGAACTGGACGATGCGCAGAAACAAATCGAACAGCTTCAAGTGGAACTGCGGCGGTTCAAAACTGAGCTTGCTGATGTTGAGATCACCGCAGACCTTCAGGTTACGGTGGACAGCTTTTTGAAATTTGCGGATTTCTTCTTTGACGGCCTCTTTGCAGACTGGGCAGTTCTGGATCACATCAATCAGGCACAGAGCAGAGTGGAGAATACCAAAGGTCAAATCAAGCGAGTCCTCGCACTTCTGAAAAAGATGCGCGAAGATGTTGATGTCCAAATCGCTGACGAAAAAGAGAAGCAGGAGCAGCTTGCAGTGGAAACTGAACTGTAAGTTTGAAGAGTCCGCTTATGTGATATGATTCGATAAAACCGAATTTACAGGAGGTGTTTCGATGAAAACAAGAAGGTTTGCTTTATGTCTGGCAACGGTTTTTCTGGTGGCGATTTATATCAATATTCAGAGAAGCCATACTTTCACCCTTTCAAACGATGAGGGCACCATAAAGACAGAACAAATACAGCCACTTTGGGGAACTGTAAAAGTGAGCGGTGATTGTGATACTGAGGTGGTCTTTACCGATGTAGAGACTGGAGAAAAATACAGAATCGGATATATTACACAGGGCGTAACGGAAAGAATCAAACTCGAAAGAGGCAAATGGTATAAGGTGGCGGGCGGAGGCAACCTTACACTGAATCCGGTAAACATTCGAGTCGAATAAATGTAAGTTCCTTGCGGGCAGCTATGAAAGCTGAAGCTGAGAAGAAAGTTTTGAATATTCACATATGAAGGAGTACAGTTCTATGAGTTACGGTTGGGCAACTGTTTTCACTTTAGCGGCATGGTTTGCAGGGCTTGTGATTGATGTAAATGTGCGGGTCGGCGACCTCGGTTTACGAACCGTGCTTCCCGTCATCGTGATGGGGTGCTGCGTTATGAAGTACATAAAGGGCAATAGCAAATAATCTTATCTCGATACACTTTCCAGCGGGCAACCCCAAAACGGTTGCCCGCTATTTTTATACCCTAAAATCTGAAAAAGGAGGCCAAAATGCCAAGCAAAACCGAAGAATATCTCGCCCTTGCCCAGCGCACGGCCAACGGCTTGACCCGATACTGGGAAAGCTGGACGGATTACCTGACCACTGCGTCCCGGCTGTACAAGTACCCTTTTGCGGACCAGCTCATGATCTACGCCCAGCGCCCGGATGCCACCGCCTGCGCCGACTTCGACATCTGGAACAACCGGATGAACCGCTATGTGCGCCGAGGTGCCAAGGGCATCGCCCTGCTGGACGAATCCAGCGGATTTCCGCGCCTGCATTACGTCTTTGACGTAAGCGACACCGGGGTGCGCCGCAATTCCCGTGATCCGGAGGTGTGGCAGTACAACGATGACCTGAAACAGCCTGTTTCGGAAATGCTCGCCGCCACCTACGGCATCAGCGGAGAGCGTGTAAGCCAGCAGCTTGCCGATGTTGCCGGGAAACTGGTGGCGGATTACTGGGACAACAACGGCGGCGACATTCGTGCCATCGTTGACGGTTCGCTTCTGATGGATTATGATGAAGCCGGGGTGGAGATGCAGTTCAAGTCTGCCGCCGCCATCAGCGTCACCTACACGCTGCTGGAACGCTGCGGCTTTGAGCCGGCAGGGTGGTTCGACAAGGACGATTTTCAGGCAATCTACAATTTCTCTACCCCGGATAGTGTCTACGCCCTCGGCGCAGCAGTCAGCGACATGAGCCGGGAGGTGCTGCGGAACATTGAGCGCACCGTAAAAACAACCATTCGCCGCCGCAATGCAGAAAGGAGCCAATATGAATACGAACAGCAGGAACGTGACCTACTCGACCGTCGGGGACTACCAGCTCCCGAACCTGACCCTGAACCAGCCCCGGAAGCCGCTGGGCAAGTACGGCAGGCTGCGCCGGACGTACCTGAAGGAGCAACGCCCGGTGCTGTACCACACGATGCTCCTGAACGGGAGCCTGTACCCGCACCTGATGGAGGTGGAGCAGACGGCAGAGAACCGGATGCAGCAGACCATGGCGCAGCTTCTGAAACAGAACCCGGTCCCGGACAAGGAGCAGAATCAGATGGCATGGGTGCAGCACATGAACAGCCTGAAAGCGCAGGCCGAGGAACTGGTGCTGAACGAACTGATTTACAGTTAAGTTTCTTTGATGCCCACATTCCCACCGAAGTCCAGCAAATTGAAAAAATCGACCAAGCGGAGAGCGAAAAAACGCCCTCCGCTTTTGTTTTGTCGCAGGCGGAGATTGAAAATGCGCTGCGGAGAGGTTCCAATGTTGAAGGCAGCAAACTTCGGATATGGAAAATTTATCAGTTGCAACCTGACCGAAAACTCCGGGCAAAAGCTCTTGCCAACGAATATGCACCGTATGGCCCCGGCGGTTCTTCACACACTTATCTGGACGGAAGCAGTGGTTGGCTTGACCATGACAGCAAGGGTCTGACGTTTGAGCATTGTCCCGACCATCAGAAAGTGCTTCTCCGCTGGGATCGGGTCGAAAAATATATTGACCTGATGATTCAGTCTGACCGCTACCTGTCGGACAAAGAAAGAAGAGCCATCGACTTTCCCCTTGAACTGAACGCCGCCAGTGCAGCCGAATACACTGCATTAAAGGCGCAGCACCCGGATACTCTGGTTGGATTTGAAGCTGGCGGCAATTTTATGTTCTATGGAGAAGATGCTGCCAAGGTCGCAAAAGTTCTCAACAGTGCTTTGTTTACGAGAGAAACAGCACTGGGCGAAGTTCAGGTCACAGGCTTTCCACCTAGCTTATGGGCAAGAAAGTCAAAAGAATTGTGGTCTGCGGGCAATGATGTTTACCTTGCCGGATTGAACGAAGATGGGACTCATCACCAGACTAAACATCTGCACAAAGAGGACTATCTGCCCATCGGCTCCATCATCAATATGGATGGCCGGAAATTTCGGATTGACGGAGTGGATTTTGATAAGGGCAGCGTTACCCTGCAGGATGTGGCACTGGCAGAAATGCGGATACCAGTTTTCCGGGAGGAACCGCTGGCGCTTGTCCGGGAGTTGTACGAGGAGCAGGATATGATGGAATCCCCCCTGCCCGATTACAAGGTCGGTGACAATGTTGTGGTCGAACTCCCCACTCGAACTATTGAGGGGAAAGTTGGCTATGTGGGTGAAACGGATGTGCGCATCGACACCAGTGCGCACGGGCAGTCATGGGATAACGAAGTTGTCAATAAGCAACAATTCGAGGAGGGCTTGCGGCAGAACGAACAGGTTACTACGCAGCCAGATGATACTGTAAAAACGGTTGCCATATACCCCGCTGAAGAAAACCGTATGCCTTATGATATTGTGATCCAGACGATTGGCTCAAAATCACCTACTCTGGATGCAGTTGAACCGGAACGATCCACACTTGAACTTGCCGGGAACTTCCACATCACGGATGATGATTTGGGTGTCGGAGGCCCCAAACAGAAATTCGCCCGGAACATCGAAGCTATCCGTACCCTGTTCAAGCTGGAAGAGGAGCACCGGGGTGCCACCGCCGAGGAGCAACAGGTGCTTTCGCAATATGTGGGCTGGGGCGGTTTGGCAGATGCCTTTGACCCGAGCAAAGATAGTTGGGCAAAGGAATACGCAGAACTGAAAGGACTGCTTTCCGAGGATGAATACGCTGCCGCCCGTTCCAGTACCCTGAACGCCCACTATACCAGCCCCACCGTCATCCGTGGTATCTACGATGCTGTGAAGCGCATGGGCTTCCGGTCCGGCAACATTCTGGAGCCGTCCATGGGCGTGGGAAACTTCTTCGGTATGATGCCGGACAGCATGGCAGACAGCCGTTTGTACGGCGTAGAGCTGGATTCTATCACCGGGCGCATTGCGAAAAAACTGTACCCGCAGGCTGACATTACCGTTGCCGGTTTTGAGACCACCGACCGCCGTGATTTCTACGATTTAGCGGTGGGCAACGTGCCTTTTGGTCAGTACAAGGTCAACGATAAGGCGTACAACAAACTTGGCTTTAGCATCCACAACTACTTTTTCGCCAAGGCCATCGACCAAGTGCGTCCGGGCGGCGTAATTGCCTTTGTGACCAGCCGCTACACCATGGACAGCAAGGACAGCACCGCCCGCAAGCACATGGCAGAACGTGCCGATCTGCTGGGTGCTATCCGCCTGCCCAATAACGCTTTCCGTGCCAATGCTGGCACGGATGTTGTCAGCGACATTATCTTTTTGCAAAAACGTGACCGCCCCATTGACCATGAGCCGGACTGGGTGCAGTTGGGCAAGACCGAGGATGGCTTTGCCATCAACCAGTATTTTGTGGACCACCCGGAGATGGTTCTGGGCGTACTCTCCACCGAAAGCACCCAGTACGGACGAGAGGAACTGACGGTTGCGCCCCTTGAGGGCATCAGCCTTGCCGACCAGCTTGCAGAAGCGGTGCAGCACATCGAGGGGCAGTACACCGCCGCCGAGGTGGACACTCCCGACATTGCCGAAGAAGAAGCCGCCCGGCGCACCCTGCCTGCCGACCCGGAGGTCAAGAACTTCTCCTATACCGTAGTGGACGGCGAAGTTTTCTACCGGGAAAATTCCGTGATGACGCAGGTGGAACTGTCCGACAACGCCAAAGGCCGTGTAGCTGGTATGGTGGAGTTGCGCCAGATTGTCAACGAACTGATTGACCAACAGTTGAACGACTACCCGGACGAGGACATTAAGGCATCGCAGGCCAAGTTGAATGCCGCCTATGATGCCTTTGCCGCAAAATACGGCCTGATTAACGACAAGAAAAACGCACGCCTGTTCGATGATGACAGTTCCTACTATCTGCTCTGCTCACTGGAGAATCTGGACGAGAATAAAAATCTTAAGTCCAAGGCAGATATGTTCACCAAGCGGACGATTCGGCCAGAGCGTGTTGTCACCAGCGTGGATACCCCCAGCGAAGCGTTGGCGGTGTCCATCGGGGAACACGGCAAAGTAGATCTGCCCTATATGGCAGAACTGCTGGGTACTCCCGGTGACTATGGGCGCATCACCGCAGAGTTGTCCGGCGTGATCTTCAAGGACCCTGCCGCCGACCCCACCGACCCGGAAGCGGGCTGGCAGATGGCAGACGAGTACCTGTCCGGCGATGTCCGGGCAAAGCTGCGGATGGCGCAGTTTGCCGCCGAGACCAACCCGGAATTTGCCGTCAATGTGGATGCGCTGACCAAGGCGCAGCCCAGAGAACTGGAAGCCTCAGAAATTGATGTGCGGTTGGGTGCCACATGGCTTGCACCTGAAATCATTCAAAAGTTTATGACCGAGACCTTCCAGATCCCCTACTATCTGCGCCATGCAGTCAAGGTGAGATATTCTCCTTATACCGCAGAATGGCGTGTAGAAGGCAAAACTGCCACCGGACGGGGCGATATTATCTCCTCTGAAACCTACGGCACATCCCGTGCCAACGCCTACAAGATTTTGGAGGAAACTCTGAATCTGAAAGACGTCCGCATCTACGATGCCATCGAGGATGCCGAGGGCAAGCCCAAACGTGTGCTGAACAAACGGGAGACCATGCTGGCGCAGCAGAAACAGCAGGTCATCAAGGATGCTTTTGCCAACTGGGTCTGGCAGGACCCCCAGCGGCGCATTGCGCTGGTAAAACAGTACAATGAGTTGTTCAACAGCACCAGACCCCGTGAATACGATGGCTCCCACATCAAATTCGTGGGCATGAACCCGGAGATCACCCTCCGGGAACACCAGCGAAATGCCATCGCCCATGTGCTTTATGGCGGTAACACGCTGCTTGCACACGAAGTTGGTGCGGGCAAGACCTACGAAATGGCGGCATCTGCCATGGAAGCAAAACGGCTGGGGCTGTGCCAGAAATCGCTGTTTGTGGTGCCCAATCACCTGACGGAGCAGTGGGCAAGCGAGTTCCTGAACCTCTACCCCAATGCCAAGCTGCTGGTAGCACGGCGCAAGGACTTTGAGACTGCCAACCGCAAAAAATTCTGTGCCCGCATCGCCACCGGGGACTACGATGCCGTCATCATCGGGCATAGCCAGTTTGAGCGCATCCCGCTGTCCTTTGAGCGGCAGGAACGTATCATTCAGGAGCAAATTTATGAAACGCTTGCCGCCATCAATGAGCTGAAAGTCCACGCAGGTGAGAATTTCTCCATCAAGCAGATGGAAAAGACCCGGAAAACGCTGGAAACCAAGCTGGAAAAACTGCGCTCCGATGAGCGTAAAGACGATGTAATTACCTTTGAACAACTGGGCGTTGACAGGCTTTTTGTGGACGAGAGCCATTTTTACAAGAACCGTGCGAAACGTTGTGCATAAGCCCTTGTTGACAGCAAGGACGAAAAGCACCATGTGATTGCACTTAGCAATAAGAAAATATCACAGAGAACTTTAATCTCAAAATCAGGGGTGAAATTCCTCTGCCGTACAGAACCAATGTCGAGGAACAAAGTTCCAGAGAATAGGTCAAAATTCAAGACAGTACGAGAGCTAATACTCCACTGTGCGTTGCCACCTGTAAGTGTGCATTGTACAGAGCGTGGTGAAGGCGTAACCTGAAAACCTAAACCTCTGCAAAGAGGCATGGATAATAATGGTGCGGGCTTCCGAAACCTATGGCTATCCGTCAGGGAAAGCTATGCAGCATCGTAAGAGCGAACGACATCCGAAAGGGTGACCCTTGGAAAAAGTGTGTGTGGCTGGTTTTTCTGCACACGCCCTGTGGGATGAAATCCCCATCAGGAATCATGCAGCAACTGTGGTTCAAAGCATGGTTAGATTTTCCCGGTGTAAGGTAGCGGCCTAAGGGTTTCAGAACAAGGATAGAGATTAAGGAACGTTTGAGAGCCTGTTGTTGGAGCGTTACAGCACAGTGAAAGCAACAGGAAGTCAGCCGTATCATAGTAGTCTGGACTGGGTAATGCCAGTCAAACGGAATTGAAATATTCCATGGCGAAGGATACGAGTCAAATCGATTTGTAAATTTCACAAAACGAAAATCCTATAACTCCCTGAAAGATGGGTGACGAACTGCGAGGTGAAAACCTTGTGCATTTGAACGTCAGATTTTCAACGGAAACGGAACTTAAAAAGATTCAGGATTTTCTCTATGAGAAGTCCGGTCAAGGAGTATCGTTCACCGGTCTGGTGGAAGCGATGGCAAATGAAGTGACCATTGTAACCGCCGTCCACAATATCAAGTCCAACAAAGGCAGCAAAACTGCTGGCGTGGATAAGATAAAAATGGACAAATACCTTCAAATGCCCAAAGATGAGCTTATTTTATTGATTCAATCGAGTTTTCGCAACTACCGCCCCAAACCAGCCCGCCGTGAATATATCGAAAAGAGTAACGGCAAGAAACGACCGCTGGGTATCCCCACTGTATTGGACAGGATTATACAGGAGTGCGTGCGTATCATTATCGAGCCGATCTGTGAAGCGAGATTTTATCCGCAAAGCTACGGCTTTCGCCCCTATCGGGCACAGAAACATGCAATCCGGGGTATCATCAATGTCATAAATGCTGGATGTAAATCGCCCGACCAGCCCGTGTGGGCCATTGAGGGCGACATCAAGGGATGCTTCGACAATATCAATCACCGCCTGCTGCTCCAAAAACTCTGGAGAATCGGTATCCATGACAAGCGTGTACTGAAAATTATCAGTCAGATGCTAAAAGCTGGATATATGGAAAATGACCTGTTTCATGCAACAGAGCTCGGTACACCGCAGGGCGGAATCCTTTCACCACTTTTATCCAATGTTTATCTCAACGATTTCGATTGGTATGTTGGTCGTATGTATATGGAGCCGCACAGACAGTGCAAGCATAAAGGCAACGACACAAGGCGACTAAAATGGGCTGGTGTAACGCCAAAGTACAATTATCGCTACGCCGATGATTGGGTGATTTTGACGTCAACGGAGAAGGAAGCACTCCGCTTGAAATGTGTCTTGACAAAATATTTTCGGAACAGAATGAAACTTGAACTGTCGCAGGAAAAGACCTATGTAACAGACCTGCGGACAAACGGTATACACTTTCTTGGCTTTGTGGTAAAGGCCGAACGAAAACGGAAAACTCCTGACCCGGCAACATGGACGAAACATCTGGTTGGAAAGCCGCTGCCGGATATGGAACGGTTAGGAAAGAAGATTAAGAAACTGCTCGAAGAAGTGCACCGCATAGAACTTTGTCAAAAAGTCAATGTGCAGGCTGCGCAAATTCAGTACGTCAACTCTGTCATTATGGGTATGGCACAGTACTTGCAGACATCCATCTGCTCTCGTGCCTACCATGCGATAGACCGCAGAGTAAACAACGCTGCACTGGCTGTATGGAAAAAGCTGTACCCCAAACGGTACAACTCCATGCAGGTGCCGCTGAAGGTGCTTTGCAATCTTCCTGACCGACACAAGGGCTACGACAGTAAGACATTTGCGGTATGGGTCGAAGGAAAATGGTTTGGTATAACTTATGCGTTCATCACGCATAGTCACTATGAACCCAAGCCATTTGACCAGAAAATGACGCCGTATACAGTGGAAGGGCGCAGACGGTATGTGAACTATCGTGCTAAGCACAAGTCACTGCCATGTGAC
>OIDK01000504.1_pt1 | contig 12121 bp, 9 predicted proteins | sample 1581551 | NCBI WGS metagenome assembly OIDK01 (sample SAMEA3882522, study PRJEB24775) | human gut metagenome | biome: human-associated habitat; feature: intestine environment; material: feces | place: Netherlands | collected 2009/2010
TACACACAGTGTAGTAATGGCTGGATCCATAAGGTTCACCTTCCTTTTGATTTTTCTGTCCTCATTCCTTTTATGGTGCATATTGGGGAAATCGGAACGGAACTCTCCGGAAAGTTATAAGGACTCATATGAAGTTATAAAAGAATAAATGCTGAATTCCGAATATGAATCCCGAATTTACCATCCGGAAAAAATTCAAATCCCCTGGCAAACCGTCTATCCTCCTTCGTTCAAAGCTCCGGGGACGGAGCCTCCATCTATGTAATTGCGAATGGTATGCATTACATAGGCACCTATGCTCATTTTAAATGTATGCTATAATTTTGGCAAATTTACATAACATGCTATGTATCAATCTTTTTTCCCCTCCCGGCGAAAAATCCCCGCCCCTTTTCTCCATTTTTCGAACTTTCTAAATGAAAACAGTCCCCTCTTTCCTGCCGGCATTCTGCCCCTGCTGAAAGGTCTGGAATTTCCATAGCATACGATTTCATCGCCTCCTATGGGCTTTCATAGTTATCGATGTTTATTATCATTTGCAAATTAACATTGTATACTTTCCAACTTTTTGAAATTTTATTCCCCATGTTTTATAGTCTACCTAAAATTAGGCTATTAGGATTTTTATATAGGGCGTTATAGATTATTATTATAAGGGACCACGTAGTGGCCCCCTGTTATGTTCAGCGCCCGAAGGGCGCCACCTCAACCCTCACGCCGAAGGCATGTCCAACCTGAGAACCTTCGCCCGCAAAGCGGGCGTCAAACTTCAGCCCCCTTGCTTTCCGAAGGAAAGCATAAAAAAAGCACCCTCTTTCGAGAGTGCTTTTTTAAGGTCAAATTCCTGAAGGAATCAGCCTCCGAACTGTGCCAGCATGGTGCCTGCAGCTACTGCAGTACCGATAACGCCTGCCACGTTGGGGCCCATAGCCTGCATGAGCAGGTAGTTGGACGGGTTGTCTTTCAGGCCTACCACCTGGGATACGCGGGCTGCCATTGGTACGGCAGATACGCCTGCGGAACCGATGAGGGGGTTTACCTTGTTGCCCGATGCAATTCTCATGAGCTGGCCGAAGAGCACGCCGCCAGCGGTGCCTGCTGCGAATGCAACGAGGCCCAGGCAGATGATTTCAAGGGTCTGCACACGGATGAATTTGTCGCCGGTCATGGTGAGGCCTGTGCCGGTTGCCAGGAAAATGGTGACGATGTTGCACAGTGCATTCTTGGCAGTGTCGGACAGACGGCCGGTTACGCCGGATACTTCAAACAGGTTGCCCAGGCAGAGCATGCCCATGAGGGATGCTACCGGCGGGAGCAGCAGGGAAACAACGATGGAAACGACGATGGGGAATGCCACTCTTTCGAAATGGGTGACAGGACGAAGGTTGGTCATGCGGATCTGTCTCTGTTCCTTAGTGGTCAGGAGCTTCATAATCGGCGGCTGGATCAGGGGAACCAGGGACATATAGGAGTAAGCGGCTACGGCTACGGCACCGAGGAGGTGGGGAGCCAGCTTGGAAGTGAGGTAAATAGAGGTCGGGCCGTCAGCGCCGCCGATGATGCCGATGGCAGCTGCTTCCTGGACATTGAAGCCCAGGATCATAGCGCCTGCCAGTGCGACGAATACGCCGATCTGGGCAGCAGCACCTAAGAGCATGGTCTTCGGGTTAGCGATGAGGGGGCTGAAATCGGTCATGGCGCCTACGCCCATGAAAATCAGCGGCGGGAAAATTTCATACTTAATACCAAATCCGATAGCCATCATAACGCCCATGTCCGTTTCAAAGCCAGTATTGGGGAAGTTGGCCATAATATCGCCAAAGGCGATGGGCATCAGCAGAAGAGGTTCATACTCTTTTGCGATTGCCAGATAGAGCAGGACAATGCCTACCAGAATCATAATAACGTTTTCGATGGTGAGACTGGCAAAGCCGGAGTCTGTCCATACGGAAACAAGTGCTCTCATGAAGCCATCCATGTTTGTATCCTCCTAATCTAATGATTACGTACTACTTATTTCTTCTTGTTCTTGGTCGGATCCACAACGTGAATCAGCTGAATAACGAATGCAAGAAAAACCAGAACCGCAAATACGATAACCATGTTGGTGAGACAAATGGAAAGCGGGCTCGGAGATTCCATGTATAAATCCACCTTTCTTTACATACAGTCTTTGGAAACGGGGAAATCTGTCCCGCACAGGGCAGGGCAGAATTCCGCCATTTCGTCAATTTTCAGACCAGGATATTATCCCGGGAAGAATGGCCAGAAAATCGGGATGATGATAACGCTTGCAATGAATGTAATGATGCAGAGCGGTACACCGACTTTGACATAGTCATTGAAAGAGAATCCGCCAGGTCCAAGAACCAGGGTGTTTGGCGGAGTAGCCATTGGTGTTGCGAATGCCATGGATGCTGCGATACCGATGGACATAAGAACCGGTTTCGGGTCAGCGCCGATGGACTGGGCAATGGAAATACCAATTGGTGCAAGCAGTGCTGCAGATGCAGTGTTACTCATGAACTGGGTCAGTACGTTGGAAATCAGGTACAGTACAGCGCAGAGCACGATGGGGTTCGGGTTTTCGCCCATCATGCCTACTACGGTGTCGGCAATCAGTTTGCCTGCGCCAGTCTTATCCATAGCGGTAGCTACGGAAAGCATGCCGGCGAAGAGGAAAATGGTTACCCAGTCGATGCCTGCATAGGCTTCCTTTTCTTTCAGGCAGCCGGTGATGACGCAGAGAATGGCGCCGGTAACGGCAGCGGTCTGAAGAGGAACGGTCTTGAGGTTCAGAGCCATAGCAGCAACTACGCCCAGAAGAATGAGACCGGAAATCCACATCTTTGTCTTGCTCTTCGGTGCATTGTCATCAGAAGCGCCAGCTTCTTTCTTAGCTGCTTCTACGGCAGCCGCATCCATAGCGCCTGCATTCTTCACCGGAATGGTCTTACGGCCGATGGTGAGTGTGTAAAGCAGTACGATAATGGACAGCGGAACGCCGATTAATGCAAATTCGAAGAAGCCAAAGGACGGAAGTCCGGCAGCGGACAAAGCACCGGTAACGATAACGTTTGGCGGAGTACCGATCATGGTAATGGTGCCGCCTACGTTAGCTGCGATTGCCAGAGGCATCAGTTCCTTGGATGCCGGAATGTTGGCAGCGTTTGCAATACCGATGATAACCGGCATGAGGCATGCTACGGTACCGGTATTGGAAGAAACGGCGGACAGAGCAATGGTAACGACCATGATAGCGCCCATGAGCGGTACTTCCTTCGTACCTGCCTTGTTTACTACCCAGAGACCTACTGCTTCAGCCAGGCCTGTCTTGAACATAGCTGCGCCGATGACGAACATACCGCCGAAGAGTACGACGGTGGAATTGGAAAGACCTGCATACACCTGCTTGGACGGAAGTACGCCCAGAATGCCGAGGGCCGTGCAGGCTGCCATTGCAGTGACTGCCAGCGGGATCAGTTCGGTAACAAACAGGAATGCTGCTACCGCCAGTACGCACAATGTGGTAATAGCTGGATCCATAAGTTCACCTTCCTTAAAATGAATCGCCCCTCCCCTACGGTGGAAAGAGACTCGTGAATCATGGATGCCGGATTTTGAAAATATGCATAAATAATAGCTGAACTGGTTAGAAAATCCGAATCATCCATTTTGCAATCCCTGGTCAACCTGCTGCCCTCCTTTCCCTACAGTCTCCGGGCAAGACTCACATAAAACAAGAAACAACACGATTCCTCGTTCAATTTGTATTTTACGCGCCGAATAATTCATAATCAAATCTGCATACATATCTATATATATGTCTATGTATCTATGATTTTATAGCATACAATATATGTTTCCATAGCAGGCTATCTATATATCTCCTTCCCAAAACAGCTTCCGCCCCTCTGCAGAAACCCCTAAGAACAGGGGTTTTTCGGATTTTCTTTTCCACCTGCTATTTTTGAAATCGTATATTTATGCACCGTATACACCTTCCATTCCCTCCTCTATGGCTCCTCCATCCCCTCTTTTCCATGCCCATTTCCCCTTTTAAAAAGGATTTATTTATTTTTTATAGAATCATATAGAAATATATTATAAGGCCTGTTCAAAGGGACGGGGCAGAGGATACCCGAAGGGCGCTGCCTCAACCCTCACGCCAAAGGCCTGTCCAACCTGCGCCCCTTTTCCGCAACCCTTTTACACAACCTGCCTGCGCCAGCAGGCCACAACCTGCGGCGAAGCCGCGCCCCTTTCCCCTTTATATTCAGCGCCCGAAGGGCGCCTCCTTCCCCTTTGAACCCTCTGCACCCGGGCGGCTTTGCCGCCCCAATAAAAAAGCACCCTCTTTCGAGAGTGCTTTTTATTGACGGATTTCTTAGAGAAATCAGCCTCCGAACTGTGCCAACATGGTGCCTGCAGCGACTGCAGTACCGATAACGCCTGCTACGTTCGGGCCCATAGCCTGCATGAGCAGGTAGTTGGACGGGTTGTCTTTCAGACCTACCACCTGGGATACGCGGGCTGCCATCGGTACGGCAGATACGCCTGCGGAACCGATCAGCGGGTTTACAGTGTTGCCGGATGCAATTCTCATGATCTGGCCGAAGAGTACGCCGCCTGCGGTGCCTGCTGCGAATGCAACGAGGCCGAGGACGATGATTTCAAGGGTCTGTACACGAATGAATTTGTCGCCGGTCATGGTCAGGCCTGTGCCGGTTGCCAGGAAAATGGTAACGATGTTGCACAGTGCGTTCTGAGCGGTATCAGACAGACGAGCGGTTACGCCGGATACTTCAAACAGGTTGCCCAGGCAGAGCATGCCCATCAGAGATGCTACCGGCGGGAGAAGCAGGGATACGACGATGGCAACAACGATCGGGAATGCAACCTTTTCGAAGTGGGTTACAGGGCGGAGGTTGGTCATCTTAATCTGACGCTGTTTCTTGGTGGTGCAGAGCTTCATGATTGGCGGCTGAATCAGCGGAACCAGGGACATGTAGGAGTAAGCTGCTACGGCTACGGCACCGAGGAGGTGAGGAGCCAGTTTGGAAGTCAGGTAAATGGAGGTCGGGCCGTCAGCGCCACCGATGATACCGATGGAAGCTGCTTCCTGAACGTTGAAGCCCAGGAGCATAGCGCCGGCCAGTGCTACGAATACGCCGATCTGGGCAGCAGCACCGAGGAGCATGGTCTTCGGGTTAGCGATAAGGGGACCGAAGTCGGTCATGGCACCTACGCCCATGAAAATCAGCGGCGGGAAAATTTCATACTTAATACCAAATCCAATAGCCATCATAACGCCCATATCGGTTTCAAAACCGGTATTCGGGAAGTTAGCCATAATATCGCCGAAGGCGATGGGCATCAGCAGAAGAGGTTCGTATTCTTTTGCGATTGCCAGATAGAGCAGGACAAGTCCTACCAGAATCATAATGATGTTTTCGATGGTGAGGGCGGCAAAGCCGGAGTCAGTCCATACGGAAACAAGTGCTCTCATAAAGCCATCCATGTTTGTATCCTCCTAATCTAATGGTTATGTTTTACTTATTTCTTCTTGTTCTTGGTTGGATCCACAACGTGAATCAGCTGAATAACGAATGCCAGGAAAACCAGAACAGCAAACACGATAACCATGTTGGTAATACAAATGGAAAGCGGGCTCGGAGATTCCATGTATAAATCCACCTTTCTTTTTTCAGTACCTTATTAGATACCTGTGAGGTTTCTGCCCCACGCAGTTGTGATCAGAAGCAGGGGAACCACCGGAAGGCAGTTCCCTTCTTCTGAGAAATTCAATGAACTATCAGCCCAAACTGAAATCAGCCTGGGAAGAATGGCCAGAAAATCGGGATAATGATTACGCTTACAATGAATGTAATAATGCAGAGCGGAACGCCTACTTTTACATAATCATTGAAAGAGAATCCGCCAGGTCCGAGAACCAGGGTGTTTGGCGGAGTAGCCATTGGTGTTGCGAAGGCCATGGATGCTGCGATACCGATGGACATAAGTACCGGTTTCGGGTCAGCGCCGATGGACTGGGCAATGGAAATACCAATTGGTGCAAGCAGTGCTGCAGATGCAGTGTTACTCATGAACTGGGTCAGTACGTTGGAAATCAGGTACAGTACAGCGCAGAGCACGATGGGGTTCGGGTTTTCGCCCATCATGCCTACTACGGTGTCGGCAATCAGTTTGCCTGCGCCAGTCTTATCCATAGCGGTAGCTACGGAAAGCATGCCGGCGAAGAGGAAAATGGTTACCCAGTCGATACCTGCATAAGCTTCTTTTTCTTTCAGGCAGCCGGTGATAACGCAGAGAATAGCGCCGGTAACAGCGGCAGTCTGGAGCGGAACGGTCTTAAGGTTCAGAGCCATGGCAACCACGACACCGATCAGGATGAGACCGGAAATCCACATCTTTGTCTTGCTCTTTGGAGCAGCATCATCAGAAGCACCTGCTTCTTCCTTAGCTGCTTTCACAGCTTCTTCATCCATAGCGCCTGCATTCTTGACCGGAATGGTCTTACGGCCAATGGTGAGCATGTAAGCCAGGACGATAACGGACAGCGGAACACCGATGAGGGCGAATTCGAAGAATCCGAAGGACGGAAGACCAGCAGCGGACAGAGCGCCGGTAACGATAACGTTTGGCGGAGTACCGATCATGGTGATGGTGCCGCCTACGTTAGCAGCTACTGCCAGAGGCATCAGTTCCTTGGAAGCCGGAATGTTAGCTGCCTGAGCAATACCGATAACTACCGGCATGAGGCATGCTACGGTACCGGTATTGGAAGATACGGAAGACAGGATGATGGTTACCAGCATGATGGCGCCCATCAGCGGAACTTCTTTGGTACCTGCTTTTCTAACAACAGCAAGACCAATGGTTTCAGCGAGGCCAGTCTTGAACATAGCGGCGCCGATAACGAACATACCACCGAAAAGAACGACGGTGGAGTTGGAAAGACCTGCATATACCTGTTTAGCCGGGAGAACGCCCAGAATACCGAGGGCTGTGCAGGCTGCCATAGCGGTAACTGCCAGCGGGATCAGTTCGGTAACAAACAGGAATGCTGCTACTGCCAATACACACAGTGTAGTAATGGCTGGATCCATAAGGTTCACCTTCCTTTTGATTTTTTTCGATAGCTGTCAGGTTCGATGCATACCGGACAGAAATCGGAATTTTCTCCGGAAGATTGTTGGACTCATATAAAGTTATAAAGAATAATTGCAAGTTTCCACATGAATCCGAAATATGATCCGGAAAACAATGATAATCCCTTGGTAAACCTTCTATCCTCCTTTGTTCACAGTCCCAGGGTCGGGCTCCCATCTATGAAGCTGCACATGGCATGCACTTACATAGGCATCTATGCTTATTGTATTCATGGACCTGTCAAAATTCAACCACTCCACCGTCTATTTCAATTTAGAATGTATTATTCTATTTAAAAAATAGTATGCTATTGATTATGATTCCCATTTAAGTCATTGAAATTTATTCCTTCTCCATTGTCCCCTGAAAACTGCAAATGCAAAACTTTACTGCTAATGATTCGATTGATTTCATCGTATACTATTCATTATATTCTTCATACGATTTTGACAGTCTTTTGCATGAAATATATGCCGAAATTATAAATTTTTATTTAATAAACTATTAAATGCTATCATTCCTAATTTCTCAATTCGTTATATTTTCTATATGCCCCTATAAAAAATGATTATATACAAAAAGCACTCTCCAAAGAGAGTGCTTTTTCATAATCAATGACAGATTTTTTAAGGGAAATCAGCCTCCGAACTGGGCCAGCATGGTGCCTGCCGCCACAGCGGTGCCGATAACGCCTGCCACATTGGGACCCATGGCCTGCATGAGCAGGTAGTTGGAGGGATTGTCCCGAAGACCTACCACCTGGGATACCCGGGCTGCCATAGGTACGGCAGATACGCCGGCAGAACCGATGAGGGGGTTCACCTTGTTGCCGGACACAATGCGCATGAGCTGGCCGAAGAGGACGCCTCCGGCAGTGCCTGCCGCAAAGGCTACGAGACCGAGGCAGATGATTTCCAGAGTCTGCACACGGATGAACTTATCGCCGGTCATGGTCAGGCCGGTGCCGGTTGCCAGGAAAATGGTAACGATGTTGCACAGTGCATTTTTCGCCGTGTCAGACAGACGGCCGGTTACGCCGGATACTTCAAAGAGATTGCCCAGGCAGAGCATGCCCATGAGGGATGCCACCGGCGGGAGAAGCAGGGAAACTACGATAGATACGACAATGGGGAAAGCTACCCTTTCGAAATGAGTCACCGGACGAAGATTCACCATGCGGATCTGTCTCTGTTCCTTCGTGGTGAGGAGCTTCATAATCGGCGGCTGAATCAGGGGTACCAGGGACATGTAGGAATACGCTGCCACGGCCACGGCCCCCAGAAGGTGGGGCGCCAGCTTGGACGTCAGATAAATAGAAGTGGGGCCGTCAGCGCCGCCGATGATGCCGATAGCTGCCGCTTCCTGCACATTGAAGCCCAGAATCATGGCACCTGCCAGAGCCACGAAAACGCCGATCTGGGCAGCAGCGCCGAGAAGCATGGTTTTCGGGTTGGCAATGAGGGGAGAAAAGTCCGTCATAGCTCCCACACCCATGAAAATCAATGGCGGGAAAATTTCATACTTAATACCAAATCCAATAGCCATCATGACGCCCATTTCCGATTCAAAACCGGTGTTGGGGAAATTGGCCATAATGTCGCCGAAAGCGATGGGCATGAGCAGCAAAGGCTCATATTCCTTGGCAATGGCCAGGTACAGGAGCACCAGGCCCACCAGAATCATAATGATATTTTCAATCGTAAGAGAAGCAAATCCCGAATCTGTCCACACAGAAGCAAGGGCTCTCATAAAACCATCCATAATGTCTACCTCCTAACCTTAATCGTTATCTTCCTATTTCTTCTTGTTCTTCGTAGGGTCCACGATGTGAATCAGCTGGATCACAAACGCCAGGAAAACGAGGACTGCAAATACGATAACCATGTTAGTGAGACAAATGGAGAGGGGGCTTGGAGATGCCATAGAGTCAACCGCCTTTCGAAAAATAAACCTGCTGATACCATCCTAGACAAAGAATGCCATCAGCATTTCGCCTGTGAAATTTCCTGAAGGGAGGACAAAGAGCTGCCCGCGAGCCCTGCCTCCTGCAGGCTTTCATCCGCTTTTCCGAGAGCGGTCCAATGACTTCTCCATAAAATGACTTCTCTATTTGAAATAATGGCATGAAACCGGAGAATCACCGCACCTGGAAAATAAGCCTGCCCATCCTGTTATCCATCAAACAGGGAAACTCCTCCTTTCTTCACTGCATAAACTTCAGGAACCGCAGATATCTACAGTCAATATACAGGATTTTTCCATGATTTTCAAATAAATATAGTATATTATAGGTATTTATTCCAATTATTATGTTTTATCATTATTATACTTCTGTATTCTTATTTATTCTACTGTTTCTTAGAAGTTACTAGATATGATGGATAGATGGCGATTTATTTTTTCACCCCTTTTTCTTCCCCAATCTCCCCCGTTCGCCACCATGTCTTTCCCTCTGTCCCGGGATATGTATCTATGAATAAATGCAAATAGCCTGCCTGCAATCTATGGATTATTTTTTCTTTTTACCTGTTATATATTCCTTCTATAAGCATCTATAATAATTTTATATATTCATCTATATAAAAAAAGCTGTGAAAAAATGATTTACATTTTTTCACAGCCCCCTCAACGGACCTATTCTTTTTGACTTCCTTCCTCCATCTTTCTTCTGGCCGCTTCCAACGTTTCCTTACTGGTACCATTTTCCAGCTCCACCTTTTCACCGTGGAAATCAGCACCGGTCAGTTCATCCTCCCGGCCCCCCATTTCCGTACCCTTCTGGCGGAGCTGCTTGATACCTTCTTCAAAGGACATTTCCGGATGTTCCTTGAAATAGCCCTGGTCACGAAGTTTCTTTTCCATAGCCTTGTATGTGAACGTAACCACTTCTTCCTGAGGAATGCGAATCTGCCCCGGCATGCGCCGTTCAAACTCCTTCCAGAAATCCTCGGAAGCCTTCATGAGCACCCGGCCCACCTTCTTGTCACTGTCGATATCATAGAGCAGGGACCAGATGGGACGGTTATCCAGCTTCGAATACTGGTGGAAGGTATAACGATAAGTCACCGGCTTCATGAGCTGGTTTTTGAAATGGTGGACACCGAAAATATCCTCATAGGGAATGGAAAGCTCCTTCTTGTGTCCCACTCCTGTTTTCAGCATATAAAGGCGGTCCTTTTCCAGCCGGTATACAGTCTTCGTGAGCACCGTATCCAAAAGCCACCACAGAATGGCCACCTGCATGCCCAGATCAATCACCGGCACCCTGTGATGGACAATACCCCAGTATCCCGTCCAGCATACATAAGCAGCCCACAGGATAAAGCCAAGAGCCACCACGAACCAATAGGGCTTATAGAAATAGGAATGGTCCTCGAAATCCTTCATCTTTACGTCTTTTGTATCTGCCATCAATTAAACTCCTTACAGCAAAAGCATAAATTCAATGCAACGGAATTATTATATCATTTATTTTCTTATATGTCTCTATGTTTTGTGGCTGGAGAAAAAAGGCCGCTCCGCGGCCCGGGTTCAGAGGGTTCAGAAGGTTCAAAGGGAAGGTTCTTAAGATGGACCGGCCCTATGGGCCGGAGGGTTCTTAAGTTTGACGGGCCCTTGGCCCGAGGGTTGTGGTATCGCCCGCAGGGCGATGAGTTTTATAATGCCGCCTTCGGCGGTCACGTCCACATCGAGTATCATAATCAGTATTACCACCGTCCACCCCTTCGCCACTTTGTGGCCCTCTTCCCCTAAAGGGGACGCAAGGAGCGTTACGGGATTAGCTATCTGTGTCATATGTAACACAATATCCAGTGCCACCTATTTTCTCGTTTCCCCTTGAGGGGAAGTCCCGCGAAGCGGGAAAGGGTGTACGGGGCAGAGCACCGATAGGATGCTCCATCGCGGTCCTGACCGCCAATCGGCGGCCCCCTGAGCGAAGGGCGATAAGACATAGAATGAGAGTATCATAATCATTCTTACCCTCGTACACACCGACTTCGCTGGATGGCGTCTCACTGGATTCGCGGGTCGCGGGGCTCCCCTATGAATCCAGTTCGCTTGCACACCCTTCGCCACTTCGTGGCCCTCTTCCCCTAAAGGGGACGCAAGAACGTTACGGGATTTACTTTCTGTGTCATATGACATGCTTCCCACCGGGCAAGGTGATGGCGACAGCCACCAAAAAGGACGCAGGGGGCTTACCTGCTTACCCTTGTGCTGACTTAAGTCGTTCCCAAATAAAAAATACCTTCCCGAAGGAAGGTACTTTTTTGAGGCAAGAATCAGCGGCCGCCCAGGTGTGCATCGAACATGAAGAGCAGTCCTTCGCAATCCTTTGCTTTTTCAAAGCCTGCCACGTTGTCGCGGGCATTGACTTCTTCCTCAATCTGTTCGGTGATGAACCACTGGAGGAAGACTTCGGTTTCAATGTCCCCTTCTTCTCTGGCCAGTTTGAAGAGGTCTCTGATGGAAGCGGATACTTTTTCTTCATGAGCCAGGGAATCTTTGGCAGCGTCCAGCGGCTTGTCGTAATGTTTCTTAACGCCTTCTACGGAGTCAAAGTCTACTACACCATCTCTGTCTTCTACATAGGAAATGATTTTGAAAGCGTGTTCTCTTTCTTCTTCATACTGCTTGTCCAGCCATTTGGCATAGCCGTTCAGAGCCAGGTTCTTCATGTCATGGGACATGGAACGGTATAAATAACCGGAAGCCAGTTCCATATTGATCTGTTTGTTCAGGGCTTTTAAAAGTTTTGCGGATAATTTCATGGGTGTTTCTCCTTTGCTTCGTTCACACTGTGGAGGCTCGTTATCGAACCCCTTCGATGTTTATATTATAGCATAGACATTTATCGAAGTAAAGGAAATTAAATATATTTTTTTGTATATTTAAGGAAGCACTGATTAATTCATAGAGTTTTCTTTTATAAGAATTTTTATGCACT
>OIDK01000507.1_pt1 | contig 12070 bp, 9 predicted proteins | sample 1581551 | NCBI WGS metagenome assembly OIDK01 (sample SAMEA3882522, study PRJEB24775) | human gut metagenome | biome: human-associated habitat; feature: intestine environment; material: feces | place: Netherlands | collected 2009/2010
ACATCCTCTTCATCTGTGGTGGCGCGTTCGACGGCATCGAGACCAAGATAGCCCGACGACTCAACACCCACGTCGTGGGATTCAACTCCATACAGAACACGGCAAAGATCGACAAGAACGACTTGATGAAATATGTTCTGCCTCAGGATCTGAAGGCGTTTGGACTCATCCCCGAAATCATCGGACGACTGCCGGTGCTCACCTATCTGAAGCCGCTCGACCGCGAAGCCTTGCGCAAGATCCTCGTCGAGCCGAAAAACTCCATCGTCAAGCAGTTTACCAAACTCTTCGAGATGGACGGCATCAAACTCACCTTCACCGACGGCGCGCTCGACTACATCGTCGATAAGGCCGTGGAGTACAAACTCGGCGCGCGTGGCCTGCGATCCATCGTAGAGAGCGTGGTCAACGAGGCGATGTTTGAATTGCCCTCCAAGGACGTGAAGGAACTGGAAGTGACGCGCGACTATGCCGCGCAGGAGTTGGAGAAATCAACCAGCCTGCGCCGTCTGGAACAAGGCAAGTAGTGTGTCTATCACCTACAACCCCACCACCGACAGGGCCGAAAGGACCTGACGGGGCGGGGGCCAGTCCCCCCCTCCCCTACGGAGACGGATGGACAGGAATCACCCCTACGATACGGAATACATCAACTATTAACAATGACAAAGGAAGTGAATCTGACCGAAGCACTCAAACATTACTTTGGCTTCGACAAGTTTAAGGGCGACCAGGAGGCTATCATCCGCAACCTCCTGGACGGTAACGACAGCTTTGTCCTCATGCCCACGGGCGGCGGAAAGAGCCTATGCTACCAGCTTCCATCCCTGTTGATGGACGGGACGGCCATTGTCGTCTCACCCCTCATCGCATTGATGAAGAACCAAGTGGATGTCATCAACGGCCTCAGCGAGGAGGACGGCGTGGCCCACTACCTCAACTCGTCGCTGAAGAAGGCTGAGATAGACCGCGTGAAGTCGGATATCGTCAAGGGACACACGAAGCTACTCTACGTCGCCCCGGAGTCCTTGAACAAGGAGGAGTATATCGAGTTCTTCAAAACCGTCCACATCACTTTCTATGCCATTGACGAAGCCCATTGTATCTCGGAGTGGGGACACGATTTCCGACCCGAATACCGCAAAATCCGCCACGCCATCGACGAGATAGGCACGGCACCCGTCATAGCCCTGACGGCCACGGCGACCGACAAGGTGCGCACGGACATCAAGCGGAGCCTGGGCATCGACAACGCGCCAGAGTTTAAGAGCTCCTTCAACCGTCCCAACCTCTACTATGCCGTGAAGCCCAAGACGAAGGAAGTGGACAAGGAAATCGTCAAGTTTATCAAGGAGCACCAGGGCAAGAGCGGCATCATCTACTGTCTCTCGCGCAAGAAAGTGGAGGAGCTTTCAGAGATATTGAAAGCCAACGACATCCAGGCCGCCCCCTATCATGCGGGTCTCGACTCCGAGACACGGTCGCAGACGCAGGACGACTTCCTGATGGAGAACATCAAGGTGATCGTTGCCACTATCGCCTTTGGCATGGGTATCGACAAACCCGATGTGCGCTTTGTCATCCACTACGATATTCCCAAGTCGCTGGAGGGCTACTACCAGGAGACGGGACGCGCCGGACGCGACGGCAAGGAGGGCATTTGTGTGGCCTTCTACTCATACAAGGACCTCAAGAAACTGGAGAAATTCATGGAGAACAAGCCGATCGCCGAACAGGACATCGGGCGCCAACTGCTTCAGGAGACAGCCGCCTATGCCGAGTCATCGGTCTGCCGCCGCAAAATGTTGCTCCACTACTTCGGAGAGGAGTATCCGAAGGACAACTGCGGGATGTGCGACAACTGCGTACACCCCAAGCAAAGGATTGATGCGGAGAAGCAGCTCGCCATCGTCCTGCGGGCCGTAGGCGTGCTCAAGGAGAACTTCAAGCAGGAGTATCTCATCGACTTCGTGAAAGGCAGGGCTACTGATGATATCAGGATTCACCACCACGACGAGCTGGAGGAGTTTGGCGAGGGAGAAAACGAGGACCCGAAGATATGGAATCCCGTGATCCGCCAAGGACTGCTCAACGGCTATATGCGCAAAGACATCGAGAGCTATGGCATCTTGAAACTCACCGCAGCAGGCAAGCGATACCTGAAAAGCCCGAAGCCCTTCCAGGTGGTCATGGACGCAGAGTTTAAGGACGAGGACTATGAGGAGGGAGGCGAAGGCGGTTTCGGCGTGCTCGACCCTCAACTCTTCGCCATGCTCAAGGACCTGCGCCACGATATGGCCCGCAAACTGGAGCGCCCTCCTTACGTCATCTTCCAGGACGTTTCCCTGGAACAGATGGCAACCATCTATCCTATCAACGAGAAGGAGCTGCTCAACATCCAAGGAGTCGGAGCGGGCAAGGCCAAGCGCTATGGCCAACCGTTCTGCGACCTGATCAAAAAGTATTGCGAGGAGAACGATATCGTCCGTCCCGAAGAGTACCGCGTCAAGACGGTGGCGAAGAAGTCGATGCAAAAGGTGAAGATCATCCAGAGTATCGACCATCAGCTGTCCCTCGACGACATCGCACGCGCCGAAGGCCTCGACTTCGACGAACTGATAGACAAGCTCGATGATATCGTGGACAGCGGAACAAAGCTCAACATCGACTACTACCTCGATGACACGTACGACGAGGATCAGATAGACGACATCTACGACTACTTCATGGAAAGCGATACGGACGAACTGAATGAGGACTACACCGAAGAGGAGATACGGTTGGTACGCATCCAGTTTATATCCGAGATGGCCAATTAGGCCGACGCCCTCGCACTATTCCCACCATTTACCATCATGGGGACTGCCTCTTGACGAGGTCAGTCCCCATTTCTTTTTCTTCTCTGCCGAGACTATTATTTCGCCGCCTCTCTCCGCATCACGCGCAAGCGATGCAACTTCTGCTGACGACGGTAGCCACGCCACACCCCCATGCCCACACGCGGCCAAGAGGGGATATGCTTGATCTGGTGGCGCACCATCGGTATGTCCCAAAGCAACATCAGCAGGGCGAAGAACAACCCAGCAAGCAAGGTCCACCCGAAGAGGATCTTGACGCTTTGCGCCATCACGCCTTCCACCAAACGCGAGACGACAGAGGAAAAATCGGCCGGAGAGGCAGACATCCGCACACGGTCTATATACTGGGAACAACGGGCAAAACCATCGGCCATGTAGTATTTCATGCCGTAGGAGTGGAGCGCAGCACCTACCAGCCCTCCCACAAACATGTGCAGGACATTGAATATCGAGAGGGCCTGGAAGAAATGCTCAAACGACATCATCTCGTGCAGACACCACATGAAGGCGATACAGAGGACGGCATAGGAGAATCCACGACACATCAGCGGTATGCGGAGCATCTCGATATTCAGTCCACTGTCGAGCAAGACATAGTATCCACCCACATAGAGGGAGAAAAACATCAGCCCGAAGGCAATGAGTTTATACACGTTCCAACGCATCAGTTTCAGCCACCCCAAGCTGACCAAACTGCCTCCAAGGATGCCCGGAAGCGACCATTGGGCCAAGGTCTCTGTGGTCAAGTCGTCATAGTGCATCACCTCCTCGTAATAGACCATCTCCAGCACATGCTCGCAGGAAAACAAGGCCTCCACCACGCCGATGAGAAGGATAATCGGCACCACATTGGGATAACGCCACATGGCTGGCTCATAGAACGGATGGGGATGAAAGAGCATGCGCTGCAAGCAGACGGCAAAGGTGATGATCGACGTGCCGCAGACCAGGCGAAACTGGGGAGAGAGCCAGTCGCCATAGCAGAGCAACCAAGCCGACTGAAGAAACAATGCCATCCAGAGCACACCACCCAACCAGTCGATACCACGTAGGGGCACTATCTTGGGCATCGCGTGGACTGGACGGGTAAGTGCCGCCTGGACCAGAAGCACCAGTAGCATGAGCAACATAACGAAATAGTGCATATACTCCCAATGCATCTCATAGGCAAACCATGCAGCCAAAAAGCCCGAGTATTCTATAGAGACAAGCAGGATGATATGGAGCAAAGGGAAGAAGACACCGAAATCGCGCTTGGGAGTCATCCAGAGTTGGATGTTCGACATACACTCAAACGTGCCTTGTATCTTCGCCATGCCACAAACCACACAGAGCCCCCAAAGCAGGGGAAGCGGAAGACGCAGCGTAGCCAACCATTGACAAAGGAAGATGATGAGGGCGGAACTCATCAAAAGCTTCTGGTTGGTGAAGCGAAACTTCATGCGAAACAAGACGACGAAGTAGAGGGCCATCCCCGTGAGCGTGGCATAGAGACACATCTGCACATCCTCGCGCATCACTGCCCACTGGCCGACGACCTGATTCATCGCGCCAAGGTACATGCCGTTGGAAAACTGGAAACAGAAGGCCAGTACTATATATAGCCACGGACGGATACAGCGGGGGATCCAATCGTGAAACATCGGCATGCTGAAGACCATCGGGGGCTCGCCTCCACCTGTTTTCTTTTCTGTCATAGCACAAAGATCATTAGAGGGCAGTACACTCCATGTTCATCCCAGCCCGCAGGCGTTGGATGTTCTGACGCGATTTGAAGCGAATCCGCACAGGAATGCGCTGCTCCACCTTGACAAAATTACCTGTGGCATTGTCCTGCGGAATGAGCGAGAAGGCCGATCCCGTAGCATCGCTGATACGCTCGACAGTACCCCAGAACACCACGCCTGGAACGGCATCAGCCGTCATCCGCACCTTTCTCCCCACAGAAATATGGGGCATCTGCGTCTCCCGGAAATTGGCTACCACCCACAGGTCGGTGTTATCAACTATATCGACCAGCGTCTGTCCCGGCTGCACCAGTTGTCCTTCGTGGATCTGCTTCTTGCCCACCACGCCGTCGGCGGTAGCCGTGATCACCGTGTAGGAGAGATTGAGTCGGGCCATCCTCACTTGCGATCGGGCCAGGTCTATACCCGCCTTGTTCTGCTTGACGCGGTGTCCCTGCTCCTGCTTCGCAGAGGAGAGCGTCCCTATGCTCCGAGTAGCCTGCTCGTAGCGGGCCTGTGCGGCAAAATAGGCTGTGTGTACCTGGTCATACTGCTGCGGCGTGACCGCGTCGTCCTTCAACAACTGGGCATAGCGTTCCTCCTCGCGACGGGCGTTGTCCAGTTGCACCCTTGCCTCCTCTATGCCCGCGTCAGCCACACGAATGCTCTGGTCGGTAGTCTGCATGCCCGTGGCAGTCACCTCCTTGCCAGCCAAGGCATTGGCCAAGTCGGCCTCAGCCTGGGCCAGGCGCAAGCGAAACTCGCTATCCTCGATGATGACCAGCGTGTCGCCTTTGTGCACCTGCTGAAACTCCTCGAAACGTATCTCCTTGATGAAACCAGAGACACGCGTGTTGACCGGCGTGATCTGTCGCTGCACGGTGGCATTGTCCGTAAATTCCCCGTCACCAAAATGGACGAAGTGGTTGACGACCAGATAGACGCCTGCAGCAAGCAGCAGCAGGACGATGAGATTGTAGAAACTGCGAAGTATCGTTATTTTTTTCATCATGTTTTTTTAAATATTCATGTCATGCTAACCTCAAGAAGTCGGCCAGCGTTATTTCTTTGAACAATCAAGGACGCTTGTGTGAGCAGTAGCCCCCATTTGTGTTGCGCCCTTCTACAAGCATTGGCAGGCATATTTCAACCGATAATAGCAATAGGCCAAGTTGATGCGCGCGCTGACCAGGGCCAACTCCGCCTCCAGTTTGACGTTGGCCGCATCGGTCATATCGGTGATAAGGGCCAGTCCGTTCTTATAGCGTTTGCCCACCACCTCGTAGTTTTCCGTCGCAAGCTGCACGGCCTTCCGGCGTGTCTGCAGTTCCGATCGCGCCGTGCCCAAGTCAACATAGGCGGCATGCACGTCGTCGCCGATCGTCTGCTGCGCCACCGTGAGTTGTGTCTGCGCCTCGGCCGTGGCTCTTTTTGCTTGCTGCACCTTGCGCTTCGTCTTGTAGAGCGACGCCAGGTTGTAGCGCACGCCGATGCCAACAAACCAATAGTTCAAGTTCTTGTTGATGGGTGGCACCTCGATGGTGATCGGCCCGTCGAGATGGTCTTCCGCCACCAGCGCCACCTGTGGGTAACGCTCCGCCTCCACAAGGCGCTCTTGCGTGCGGCTGATGTCCACCGCCAAGGCCGACCGCTGCAACGTCTTGTGTTGCTCTACGGCCAACCGCAGCCAGTCCTCCTCGCTGCCGACAGCCATTCCCACACCCTCGAAAGCATCATCGGAGAGCATCGCCAGCGGCACGCTATCCGTGCCCAAAGCCGTCCGCAACTGCTTCGTCAAGACACTCTGTCGGTCGCTGACCGTGGTCTGCCCCAGAGCTATCTGCTGCAGCTGCAGCTCGTAGCGAGTGATGTCGTTGCGCAGGGAGACCCCCTGCTCGCGGCGATGATTCATGAGTTCGATCTGCCGAAGAGCCAGTTCGCGGTTGGTGGCATAGACCGTCTCCTGATGGCGGAGGCTATGAAGTTGGAGGTAGAGGCCGACCAAGAGAAAACGTACCCGCTGGCGCTGCTCGTCGGCAGAGAGACGGAGCCTCTTGGTTTGTTGCTCAGCCAGTCGTATGCCACAAGTGATGGCTCCGCCCGAATATACCACCTGCTCGGCACGCAGCAGGAAGTTGTTACCAAAATGTGGCATCGGCGCGGCCATGGACTCGCCAAACGTGCGATTCCACAAGCGAGCATCACCCAGATAGGAGATGGAGAGTTGCGCCTCTACGTCGGGGAGCTGGGCTAGACGTGCAGTCTCCTCCCCTGCCTCTGCCGTCGCTATAGCGGCACGCATCCTTATCAGCGAGGCGTTGTTTTGCTCCGCACAATCAAAGAGTTGCTGGAGCTGTCCTGTCAAACTTTGGTTTTGTCCCCATAGCGCAGAGGGCACAAAGACCGAGGCCATGCCCACAAGGGTCACAGCCCAAATTTTCATTGTCTGCTTCATAAAAAGGTTTGATTATCAACTGCCATCACATGGATGGCCAAAACATGGAGTGCTTATGCACAAGTTAGCGTCCGCCTAACAACGACGGACACTCCTACACACAAGCACACACTATATCTGTACACAAACTCCCCAACTGTGAAATCTGTGTACCTTGTTGTTTACCCGAAAAGAATAACTTTGCGATGTCTGTAACTTGCCCTGAATCATAAAGGACGTTTCCTAAAGCAGCGAGGACTCCATTGTCCGCCTAATTTCACTCCAAACGTAAAACTGATAAGTTACAAGAGGCTTTACTTGCTTGAAAACGGTTGCAAAGGTACGAGTTTTTCAACAAACACGCAAAGAAAAATGAGGAAAAAATATCAGCCTGCCTATTCATTATAGATAGCCACCTTGATCACTCCGTCCTCCCTGTTCTCAAAGAGGCGGTAGGCCTCCTCGATCTTTGCGAGGGGGAAGCGATGGGTGATGAGCGGCGTGGTATCGATCTTTCCCTGCGCTATCAGCCGGAGCGTCTCCTCACAGTCGCACCCATCCACACCTCCTGTCTTAAAGGTCAAGTTCTTGCCATACATATCGGGCAGGGGGAGCACCTGTGGCTCGTCATAGAGGGCTACGATCGTGACGATGGCATTGGGACGCGCACACCGCCAAGCCAGACGGAAGGAGTCCTTGGCGCCCGCCACTTCCAGCACACGGTCAGCCCCTCCATGGTCGCTGTGGGCCTTGACCATTGCCTCACACTCCTCGGGCGTGGTGAGCAAGACGTCGGGATAGTGAGACCGCACAAAATCGCGGCGCGCAGCCGATGACTCACAGACGATGATACGCCGTGGCCGATGCAACATCACGCAGAGCAGGGCGCAGAGTCCCGTAGGGCCAGCCCCGATGATGAGGACGGTGTCCTCCTCCGTGATCTCGCTGATGCGTGCTGCCCAGAAGCCTGTAGCCAGCACGTCGCCGACCAACAACGCCTGTTCGTCGGTCACACCATCGGGAATGCGGTTCAATCCCTGCGTAGCCAGCGGCACGCGCACATACTCCGTTTGTCCACCGTCGATGCGGCATCCCAAAGCCCAGCCGCCATGGGGCGAGGTACAGTTGTTGACATAGCCATGCTTGCAGAAGAAGCATTCGCCACAGAAGGTCTCCACATTGACCGTCACGCGGTCGCCGACCTTCACGCCCCTGACATCGGCTCCCGTCTCCTCCACCACACCGACCATCTCGTGGCCCACGGTGATGCCCGGCACCGCCCTTGGCACACTCCCATGCTTGATATGAAGGTCACTGGAGCAAATGCTTCCCAAGGTCACGCGCACGATGGCGTCGGTGGGCTCCTGTATCGTCGGTCTCGGTTTGTCCGTCAGGGCAAACTTTCCTTTTTCTATATAAGTATATGCTTTCATCTTGATGGATTATCTCTATGGTCGTTACTACTGATTGCCCTCCTGGCAGTCTTTGAGGACCGTGGCCACCCGTCGCTATGCCTCCGTCCCTTCTGTGGGGGCAACACGCAGGGTTCCTGCCCGTGCGATGAGATCTTTCACCACCTCGCCCCCTGCGATGAGTCCCTCCACGGCAGGCACCCATGCGTTGGAGGCCGGGACTCCCTGCTCCGACCCACAACGCTGCTGGTCGGCCTCTGGGCAGCGCGCCCGAAACGCACAGTCTGTCTCCTCCTGCGGAAGGCCCTCCAAGGGCAGTTCCGGACTATAGACCACCTTCACATGGCGGATGTTCTCCTTGCGGAGCTTCTTGCGCAAAACCTTGGCAAGTGGATCGTTGATAGTCTTGAAGAGGTCGGTCACCTCAAACTGCGTAGCATCGAGCTTGAAGGCTGCTCCCAGACAGCACAGATGGGGCACGCCGAGAGCATGGCAGCGACGGATCAGGTCGAGCTTCGCCGTCACCGTGTCGATACAGTCCACCACATAATCATATTGGGTGAGGTCTATCTCGTCCGCCCGCGTCGGAAGGTAGAACATCGGCAGTTTGTGCACCTGGCACTCGGGATTGATGGCATGGATGCGCTCCTCGGCCACATCGACCTTCAGGCGTCCTACCGTGGAAAGGGTGGCAAGCAACTGGCGGTTGACATTGGTCACACAGACACGGTCGTTGTCGATCACGTCGATGGCACCCACACCGCTCCTGGCCAGCACCTCGACGACATAACCGCCCACGCCGCCCACGCCAAAGACGGCCACCCGACTGGCAGCGAGCGTCTCGAGCGCAGGACGCCCCAAGAGCAACTGGGTTCTTGAAAATTGTTTCTGCATCGTTGGCTTATCACTTTCTCGCTGCAAAGTTACTACGAAAAGGCGAGAAAAGCCACAAGCAGGGAGCTGAAAGCAGGGGAAAGTTTTGCCAAACGTGCTTTTCCGTTGTCAAATAGGGAACTTTTTTAGGTCGTTTCAAGTAAAATGCGTTCCTTTGCATGCGTGAAAGAGAGCAGCACGATACTGACGATAACGGGTTCCGATGGCACGGGCCTCTCTGGCGTGCAAGCCGACATGAAGACCATATCGGCCTTGGGCGGCTACGCCATGTCGGCTATCACGTGCATCACGGTGCAGAACACCCTCGGCATCCAGGAGTTCTACGATCTCCCCGCTGCCGTGGTCCGCAGCCAGATCGAGGCTGTGGTCAACGATATCGAGCCGCAAGTGATCAAGGTGGGCTTGATTCGTTCGGTAGAAACGCTCGACGTCATCATCGACGCAATCCTGCGCTACCGTCCGCGCTTCGTGGTCTATGCCCCTGCTTCGGTCTCGGCCAAAGGCGACCGACTGATGGGCGAGGACGTGCTGACACAGATCCAGCGTCGCCTCATCCCGCTCTGTACGCTCGTCGCCCCACAACAGCACACGCTCCACGGCGCACAAAACACCTATTGCAGTGCGGTGGCGGTCTATCTGAGCCAAAACTTCTCCATCGAGGAGGCACAGGAGCGGGCCGCACGGTTTGCCAAGGGAATGATGGCACGCACGGCGGAGCCACAGGGACGAAGCATGGAACTCTACCAGGCGTTTGTCTCGGCAGTGGAGCAGCATGCGAAGACCAATAGCGACGTGGCGTTCTATGCCGACTGCCTCAACGTTTCGCCCCGCTACCTCTCGCAGGTGTGCCGCAAACTGGGGGAGAAGACCCCGAAGCAGATCATCGACACCACCCTGCTGGCCTGCATCCATCAGGAACTGATGCTGACGACCCACACCTTCCAGGAGATAGCCTACGGCTGCGGATTCACTTCACAAGCCCATTTCTCGAAGTTTTTCAAGAAACTGACGGGAATGACACCCAGCGACTTTCGACGGCAGAACAAGAAGTAGGCGCGTCAGTAGCGCCCTCGCTTCCCACAAGCTGCGTCAGGGGTTTCCACCTCTGGCCTACTTTTCCTATGCCCTCGCCGAAGCAGTCTCGCTGCCAACCCAAACAGAATATTAAACATAAAAAGAAAATAAAATCATGGAACAGAACAGACAAGAGTTGAACCGCAACCTCGCCCAGATGCTGAAGGGCGGTGTGATCATGGACGTAACGACCCCCGAGCAGGCACGCATCGCTGAGGAGGCTGGCGCCTGCGCCGTCATGGCCCTGGAGCGCATCCCCGCCGACATCCGCGCCGCTGGTGGCGTGAGCCGCATGAGCGACCCGAAGATGATCAAGGGCATCCAGGCCGCCGTCTCCATCCCCGTGATGGCCAAGTGTCGCATCGGCCACTTCGTCGAGGCACAGATTCTCCAGGCCATCGAGATCGACTACATCGACGAGAGCGAGGTGCTGAGCCCTGCGGACAACATCTACCATATCGACAAGACGCAGTTTGAGGTGCCGTTCGTCTGTGGCGCACGCAATCTCAGCGAGGCGCTCCGCCGCATTGCCGAGGGTGCCACGATGATCCGCACCAAGGGTGAGCCGGGCACGGGCGACGTCGTCCAGGCCGTGAGCCACATGCGCCTGATGCAGGCTGAGATCCGTCGCCTCGTCGGCATGAGCGAGGACGAGCTCTTCGAGGCTGCCAAGCAGCTCCAGGCTCCCTACGACCTCGTGAAGTACGTACACGACCATGGCAAACTGCCTGTGGTGAATTTCGCCGCTGGTGGTGTGGCTACGCCTGCCGACGCTGCGCTGATGATGCAGCTGGGCGCAGAGGGTGTCTTCGTCGGATCGGGTATCTTCAAGAGCGGAGACCCCGTGAAGCGTGCCGCTGCCATTGTCCAGGCCGTGACCAACTACAAGGATGCCAAGAAGATTGCCGAGCTGAGCGAGGACCTGGGCGAGGCGATGGTTGGCATCAACGAGCAGGAGATCAAGATCCTCATGGCCGAGCGCGGACAATAATGAGGATAGCGGTATTAGCCTTGCAGGGAGCATTCATCGAGCACGAGCGAATGCTCCAGCAGCTGGGCGCTGAATGTTTTGAGGTGCGCCAGCTCTCCGACTGGAACCAGCCCAAGGATGGTCTGGTTATCCCGGGTGGCGAATCGACGACGATGCTGAAGTTGCTCCACGACCTGGAGCTGCTCCAGCCCATCCGCGAAGCCATTGCCGGCGGACTGCCCGTCTTCGGCACCTGTGCCGGACTGATCCTGCTGGCCAAAGAGGTGGAGGGCGAGGAGTTCCCACGCCTCTCCACGATGGATATCCGCGCGCGCCGCAACGCCTATGGACGACAGTTGGGCAGTTTCCACACCTCCCTCGACATGGCGGAGGTGGGCACCGGTCTCCCTGCCACGTTCATCCGTGCGCCCTATATAGAAAGCGTGGAGGACGACGTGCGCGTCCTGGCCTCCGTCGATGGCCATATCGTGGCGGCAAGACAGGGCAACCAGCTCGTCACGGCTTTCCATCCCGAACTGGACAGCGATTTGCACATACACAAATACTTCCTCTCGATGATCGCCGCATAGGCTTCAGCGCTTTGCCAGGAAAGTGTAAATAGAATCTTTTGGTGTTTCCCATGCGGCCCTTGATAGCCGCAGACAGGTTAGATGGCCTGACACACTGCCAACCAGGGAAAG
>OIDK01000512.1_pt1 | contig 11989 bp, 12 predicted proteins | sample 1581551 | NCBI WGS metagenome assembly OIDK01 (sample SAMEA3882522, study PRJEB24775) | human gut metagenome | biome: human-associated habitat; feature: intestine environment; material: feces | place: Netherlands | collected 2009/2010
TCTGTACCATCTGGGCCAGCCGTTTGCCCTGGCTGCCTGCATAGGCGAAGTCCAGCTTGCGGGCAATGCCTTTATCAAAAACATCCAGGTGTTCCGGAATGGAAAGGGTGGACTGAATCATGTGGAGGTCATGAACCTTGGCGGGATCCACTTCGCACAGTTTCTTAGCCAAAAAGTCTGCCTGTTTCTGGTTGTCCCCTTCGATGTTGACTTTGTCGCCGGGGCGAAGGACCGCTTCAAGGACTTTGACGGTATTGGCTGCGTCAACGATCTTTCCCTCTGCATACGGAGCGGCAGCTGCAATGCGTGCTGCGGTATCGTCTCCTCTGGTGTGCCAGTTCTTATTGCATGGTTTGATTTCTAACATGAATGGACTTCCTTTCAATAAAAATAGGTATGTACAGAAATAAGTATACAGGTTTTCATTACCCTTGTTGTTATTATGGCCCTGTCATAACAGATAGTGGCGGTAAGAGGAAAGGGGGATTGGGAGCTAGTGACTGGTGACTAGTGACTAGTAGCTAGGGATTAGGGGCTGGTGACTGAAATGCCGCTTTCGGGCATCGCCCCATATATATATACGCGGCGAAGCCACCACCTTCATTCCTAATTCCTCATTCCTCATTCCTAATTCCTCATTCGAGCAAAGCATTCATTCACAATCAAGGGACAGCACGTCCCGCGGCTACCCCTGAACCCTGAACCCTGAACCTTAAACCTTGAACCTTAAACCCCAACCCATTCCCCCAAGGGAGGACCCCATGAAAGAAATCCGTGCTCTTGTCGCTGACGACGAACTGCCGGCCCGCGGCGAGCTGACCTATGAACTCTCGAACATCCCCGGCGTCAAAGTTGTCGGAGATTACGGCAACGGACGCGGAGTCCTCGCCTTCCTGAAAACACATCCGAATGTCGATATCCTTTTCCTCGACATCGAGATGCCTCTCATGAACGGGCTCGAATGTGCGAAAGAAATCGTCCGCATGGACCTCCCGGTGAAGGTCGTCTTCGCGATGGGCTACTCACAATTCGCCGTCAAGGCCTTCGAGCTGGAAGCTTTCGACTATATCTTGAAGCCCTACAACGAAGCACTCATCGCGCGCACCATCTCCCGCCTTGCCGACAGCCTCACCCTGATGGAAAAGGAATGGGCGCCGGGTAAAATCGTCTCCACCTTACAGAAGATTTCCCTGCAGACACAGGGCAAGACCATCATGATCTCCCCCGCGCAGGAAATCGTCCTGATTTCCACCGAGAAATCCGACCGTTCTCTCTTCTATACGACGAGCGGAATCATCGAGTCGAAGATAACGCTCCGCGACATCGAGTCTCTCCTCTCCCCCCTAGGCTTCTTCCGCACGCACAAGGGCTACATCGTGAACCTTTCCATGATCCAGGAAATCCAGAATCAGAACAATGGCACCCTTCTCCTAACGCTCAGCCATTACCCCTGAGAAAAAGTGCCCGTCTCCAGGCACTATCTCAATGACTTCAAGAATACGCTCCATTTGGTTTAGATAGGAGAAGGTATTCCTGATCTGTTCAGCCCGCACTCAGTCTTCCAAGGCCGGCGTGGATACAGGCATTTTTCTGAAATGGGAATGTTGTTCAAAGCTGTAAGCAATTTCAATGAGCACCGGTTCGCTCCATGGCCGCCCAATGATTTCCATCCCGACAGGAACTCCAATCGGTGCCTCTGGTGAGGGGGCAAATCCGGCAGGGACGCAAATGGACGGGAAACCTGTTGATGAACAAAGCACGCCATTTCTCTGCAGCTGATTGCTGCCAATTTTGCACACCAGTTGCTGCTGGTGGGGATAGACCATGGCATCCAAGTGCAAGTCTGCCATGATTTTCATGACTTCCCGGCGTACGGCAATTTTGTTATACATTTTTTCTAAATAACGAGGACTCCCCACCTGCCGTGTCATAGCATCTCTCATATTTCCTTCCGAGAATGGATGGAAAAGTCCCTTGTCCAAAATATCTTTCATAGAGTGAACGGGCCATCTGGGAGGTAATGTTTCCAGATAGCTGTTAAGATCATGGCAGAAATCATCGAGGTGTACCGATACTTCCTCATTCAGATATGACTGGTCGATCTGGTTTTCCACCTCAACCAAGGTCGCCCCGTGATCTCTAAATACCTGCAATGCAGTTTCAATCACTTGATTGGTAGATGCATTGCATTTTTCTTTTCCAAATAAACTTTTGAGTATCCCGATCCGCTTTCCTTCCATGCCATCTTTTTGCAAATGGTCGATGTAGCTGTCTCTTTTCTGTCCTACGCTCCATGCCGTTTCTGCATCCTTCTCATCGTAGCCGACAATGACATCCAAGGTCCGCACAGCATCTTCTACTGTGCGGCAAATAGGACCTGCTGTATCCTGTGTCAGAGAATAGGGGATAATCCCAGCGCGCGATACCAGTCCGATGGTCGGGCGGATCCCGACCAGACTATTGGCCGAAGCAGGAGAGCGAACGGAATTGATCGTATCCGTCCCCATTCCGATAATCCCAATATTCGCTGCAATAGAAGCACCTGTACCGCCGGAAGATCCCCCAGGAGTTCTTGTCAGATCATAAGGATTGACTGTTTGCCCTAAGATCGAACTGATCGTTTCACCCCAGATCGCAAATTCATGCAAATTAGTTTTCGCCAAAATGAGTGCCCCTGCCTGTTTCAATTTTTCTACTACGAAAGCATTCTCTGGCGGTACCCATCCTTTCAATGCAATAGAGCCTGCTGTGGTAGGCATGTCACTGGTATTGAAATTATCTTTCAGCATCACCGGGATCCCATGCAGGGGACCTTGTAAAGCATGATGTTCCTTCAGATAAGCATCTGCTGCAGCTGCTTCTTCCAAAATGTTCGGATTGACACAAATGATCGAATTGATTGCCGGGCCTTTCTTATCATAGGCTTCGATCCGCTGTAAATAGAACTTAATCAGCTCAACGGCTGTCAAAGAACCATCCAAATATGCCTGGTGTACTTTTGAAATCGTTGTTTCCATGAATTCAAAGTGTTCCATTTTTCTTCTCCTGTTCAATCATAACCTAATGCTCCTGCTTACTCGCGGTTGGTAGTTACTGTGACGGATCGTCTATCGCGAGACAAGAGAGAATATCCCTTATCTGATTTCTCACCATCTATTCTGGTGAATAGCCACGCCTATCTCATAACAACGCGGCTGCGAAAAAAATGAAGCCTGATAAAATCATGATGCCGATAGAATATCCCATAATATCCTTCGCCTTAAGACCCGTGATTCCCAGAAGAGCAATCGCCCAAAATGGCTGTGCCATATTGGTCCAGCAATTCCCATATGCCACCATCAGCGCGGTCTTTACCAAATCGGCACCCATCATTTTGGCCGATTCCAGAGCCACCGGCCCCTGTACAGCCCACTGCCCACCACCGGAAGGAACAAACATATTTACGATCGATGCGGATAAGAAAGTCCACAGATAGAAAGTACTTTCTGTGCTGACTGCCGCGATCCCATTGGCTAAAACCATGACCAGACCGGAGTATTTCACAATGCCAAGGACACCGGCATACAGAGGAAACTGAAAAATGATACCTGCCGTACCGCCCACGGCATCTTTCACTGCCATGACATAATTCGCAATATTTCCATAAAGCAAAATACCGCCGAAGAGGAAAATAGCATTTAACAGGTTAAAATCTAGCGCATTGAAGCCTTTGGTATAGAAAGCATAGAAGATATAAATAAATCCAAGTAGCCCCAAAGCCCAGGCCAGAATTGGGCTATAGTTTAAAATATCTCCCACCGTAGCTCTGGACGGACGTTTCTGCAGTTTCAGGTCTTCCTTTTCAATCGCTTTGATCGCATCCTCATCCAGTGGCTGATAGTCTGATGGATTCTTAGGAAGAAGCAGCGTCGCAAAAAGCGCAGGCCCGATAGCCAGTGCGATGGTGACGCAGATATTTGTCGGATTCAACATGTAATCCGTCATAGGAACTACGCCGATCAAGTCTTCCATGATATGGCCTGGAGTTGCGATGAAGAGACCCACCGAAGAAGACAGGGCACCCTGCCAAGTCATCTGCCCTACATACGCGCCAGCAACCATCAGACCATATTCGAAAGGAATCTTTTTATCTCGCAGATTCTTCGCTATTTCCTTCGCTAAGATAGCCCCTACAATAAGGGATAAGCCCCAGTGCACAAAAGAAACCAAAACACTGACCAATGTCACCGTAAACACAGCCGACTTCGCACTTTTCGGAATCGATGCAATACGGTTGATCCAACCTTTGACCAAAGGCGCATTGGCTACGCAAGAGCCAGTAATGACAATCAAAGCCATCTGCATGGAAAAGCCAAGCAATTCCCAAAACCCTTTGTACCAATTTTGAACCATCTGCATCGGTCCCTGATCCGTCAGTGCGATTCCTAGGCCAAAAGCGATAAAAGTCAGTGCCACTGCAAAGATACTCGCATCTGGCATGTACTTTAGAGAGAACCGGAGAAGCACATTCCCCATCTTCGTAATGGGCGTTTCATTTTTAGGTTCCAAACCACTTGATTTAGTCATTTCAAAGCCTCCTTATTCACGAAAACAAAATATGCACTGCCTTTTGGCACACCCCCTTCAGGCAGAAAAAAAAGCAGAAAAGACGCACACGATATCATCGTGTTGATACTTTTCTGCTAAAATCAATTCCTTTATGCTATACTGAGATACTTTATGAAATTGTAAAAATCAATCTCCAAGGATTTGAAAACCGACCCCTATCGTTTTATGGCCGGAAAGTTCATGCATAGCCAGATTGCCATAAAAGCTTAGGGCGAAATGATTTCCTTTGCGAGCAACAGCAGCTTTGAAACAGAAATTCTGCCCGATCGCATCGGAAGCTCTTGTGCTTTGTGTGACTTCCAGTATACAGTGCGCTACGGGATGTACATGTTCCCGTTTCCTTTCAATGATATTTGTATTCAAGCATAAATTCACTACGTTACGAATGATATTACTTTGAGAAGAAATACCAAACCCTGCCACGGTGGTGGCAGCGCTTTTGATCCCCCTTTTCTGTAATTGCAGGATTAAATCCCTTTCCATCTTTTGATCAACAGTCATAGCTAATAAAACGGCCATACGGCATAGATCTTCCCCTTCACGCGGGTCTATCAGAAAATCTCCCCATTGAATCACAATAAACCTCCCCAAAAAAAAGAAGAAAGAAAACAAACACAGATAGCCTCATGCTGCTGGTTTATTAACTTTCTTCCTGCTGTACTTAATCAAGACGCTACATCATAGGATTTACTTTTTATACTGTTTATAGTCTATCTAAAATAGAATGAATTTTCCAAAAGATTTTATCTATAATTACTAATAAAAATTTTAGTAGGAAAACTTTGGCTCACTAAGGAAAAACGGATCCGGGAAACTCCGATGCAATCACAACATCAGCCCCATCAAAATTTCCTGAATCGCATTTCTCATATCCCCAGTCCTTAGCCTCCCAGAAGTGCAAGCATGATGCCGCCGGAGATCGCGGTGCCGAAGACGCCGGCGAGGTTCGGACCCATCGCATGCATCAGAAGGAAGACGCGGCGGCTTTCCTGCTGCCCGACGAGGTGGGAGACGCGGGCTGCGATCGGAACGGAAGCGATACCAGCAGAGCCGATCAGCGGATTGATGCGGCCGCCGGACAGCTTATTCATGATCTTGGCACAGACCACGCCGCTGCCGGTACCGAAGGCAAACGCCACAAGGCCCAGAAAGATGATAAGTATGGTCGAGGACGTGAGGAAGGTATCCGCAGCCATGGTCGAGCCAATGGCGACCGTCAAGACCAGCGTAACCATATTGAGAAGGGTATTGGACGCTGTTTCCGCCAGCTTGCCGACGACGAGGCATTCGCGCAGGAGATTTCCAAGCATCAGCATGGTGATGAGCGGCGCGACCGGCGGCAGGAACACATTGACGATGAGCGCCATGACGATCGGGAATGCGATCTTCTCGAGGCGAGACACATAGCGCGGCTGCTTCATCATGATCTTTCTCTCCTCCTTATTCGTGAGAAGCTTCATGATCGGCGGCTGAATGAGCGGCATGAGCGCCATATAAGAGTACGCTGCGACAGAAATCTGCGGCAGGAGATGCGGCGCCAGTTTCATCGTGGTGTAGATCGCCATCGGGCCGTCTGCGCCACCGATGATGCCGATGGAAGCAGCTTCGCCCAGATGGAATCCCAAAACCTGGGCCCCAATGAGTGCCACAAAAATCCCCAAGTGAGCCGCTGCTCCCAAAATGACGAGAGAAGGATTGGCAATCATGGGACCGAAATCCGTCATGGCACCGACGCCGAGGAAAATGAGCGGCGGCAGAATGAGCTGCTCCACGCCCTGATACGCAAAGTAGAAAAGTCCGCCCGGCGCAGTCAGTGTCGAGCCCGGCACATTGGCTACGATGCAGGAAAAGCCGATCCCTACCAGCAGAAATGGTTCGTATTTCTTGATGATGCCCAGATACAGCAGGACACATCCGGCAATGATCATGACCAGATTTCCCAAAGTCAGATCCAAAAGTCCGGTCTGATGCAAAAGCTCACTCATCAAGGTCACAAATAACTGATCCACGATCTCAATCCTTTCTCTCCTTCACTTCTCCGAGCTTATTCAGCAGGGGAAAGAAATGGAGTACCACACCAATAAAGGAAATAAATACAAAGCTCAGCAAAAAATCGATGGCGGAAAGAAACAATGCGCCGCCTAATGTATCTGGTAAAGCTGCCATTATCTCATCCCCTTGATTTCTTCATTGGCCTGACGAATCAGCAGCAGGCGTGTACGTTCTTCCGCCCTGTCCAAGACCGCCTGCTTGAGTACGATCGCTCTCTTGTGAAGGCCGTGACCGATTTCTCCCTGCTCATCCCACGCTTTGATCTCGAGCGTCACATCATGGTCCGTCAAAGCGATGACCGATGCATGGACCGTCACCGTCATGCCAAGGCTAGTCGGTGCCGTATGCACAAAATTCACCGACAGTCCGATGCTCGCATAGTCATCGGGAAGATAGGGATCGATCGCTTTGATAGATGCATCGATCGCCCAATGAATCAGCCTCGGCGTAGCTAACAAACTTTTGAAATCATTATCGTAATTATCGGAAGCATCCGACTGCTGTACCACGCGACGTGCTATGGCATTCTGCCCTACCGCAATAAAATCATTTAAGTCAATCATGGCTATCCCTTTCTGTACCACATCGCCCGCTGGGTGATATCTCTTTTTCTCATACTTCCCCATTTCCCGGCTCCATGGCTGCCAGAAAGTAGGAAAACAATCTGCAACGTTTCTTCACGTTTCGACTGTGATTATACCCGCGAACCCATAACCTGTATAATACTTTTATGCATCATATTCATAGATTGCAATTCATATTATAGTGTATTATCTATGTAAAATACCTTCTTTTTACGCAAATATTTTATTTATTCTCTCTTGGTGAAATCGAAGAAATTTTCATTTTTTACTTATAGCATCCAGTATAACGATCTGCCGCCTCTGATCTGTTATTCCTTTCAGGAATATATAAAGAAAAAACGGCTGGCGAAACATGCCAAGCTCCATGGAGCATCACTCGTCACTGCCCATGACTTCTTCCTTCGTAAAGCGATCCACAATGGTCGCGCAGGCTGCGTCACCGGTGATATTGACCGCTGTACAAAGCATATCAAAAATACGGTCAACACCGAAAAGAATCGGGAGTGCATCGATCGGGATGCCGGCAGAGATCAAGACAGCGACGACAAGGAGCGTCGGCCCCGGTACGCCTGCCTGACCGACTGCGCCCAGTGTGCTCGCCACAATGATCGCAATATACTGTCCAAGCTGTAGCTCCATGCCATACATCTGCGCGATGAAAATGGCCGCCATCGCATAGTACGCTGCGTTTCCATTCATATTGATGGCCGCACCCAGCGGAAGGGCGAACGAGGTGGTCCCTTTCGATACATGCAACTCTCTTTCCGTGACCGCCATATTGAGCGGAAGCGCTGCCATGGAGGATGCCATGGAGAAAGCCAGTACCTGCACCTTCCACATCGCCTTGAAGAATTCCACATATCCTGTGCATTTCGAGAAGAGAGCCACCGAGCCGCCGATCATCACATAGGTGACAAGAATGAGGACGCAGATATAAAGGCCGATGAGATAAATGATCTTCATGAGTACATCATAGCCGAAGCTCCCCGTCGCATCCGCCATCAGGCAGAAGACACCGACCGGCGCGAGCATCATGACCGCCATCATGATCTTGATGCAGATCTTCGTGCAGTTATCCACGATACGGCTCGTGAAGCATTTCTCTTCCTCAGGCAGCATCGCCAGTGCGAAGCCCACAAAGAGAGAGAAGGTGATGATCTGCAGGATATTGCCACCCGTCAGCACCTTCACCGGATTCGCCGGCACGAAGCCGATGATCGTTTCCCAGAAGCCGGGGAGCGCGCCAGCTTTGGAAAGGTCGCCCACCTGCACAGCTGCCCCACTGATCACCGCCATGTCGATGCGCTGCTGCCCGGCTGGAAGAAGACGCTGAATGCAAGTCCCAAGATCACTGCAATCGCCGTCGTCGCACCGTAATACAGGAATGTCACCAGCCCGACCTTGCCTGCGCCTTGTAAATCTGATACAGCCCCGCGTCAATACGCTCCAGAGCCATGGCTATAAGCTGACAGTTCATTTCTTCGAGCCAATGAGTTAGCTTCCTTTCAGCCTCAATAGAGTCATCTGATTTCTTAATGATGGAAATGACTACTCCTATTGCATTTTCACTCCAAATTTCTCCAGTTTTTGCTATAATATCCATGAGGAAAGTCCTTTCTTTGTTTTATTCTTTGCCACGGAAATTATAACATTTCCACTCAAGGGGAGACTTTCCTCTTTTATTGTTTCTGGAAAATTCCCCTACCAAGTAAAATTTTACACTAAGAAAAAGCGTCTCAAGTTTTGCAAAACGCAGCAGGCATTCTGCCATCCCTGTAATCCTTTTTTCTCTCCATAAAGCACAAAAACTTACTGAATCTCCTGTGGTAGTGACCTGACTTTAGAGTTTCAGGAAGTTTCTGCCCCTCACGGTTTCCCGCAAGAGCAGCAATCGGAATCGCCATTGGGATTGCCATTACTACGTCATTTCAATCCACGCTTCTCGCGAGGGAAGCGACAAACAGGACTGGGCCTTGTAACCGACGTATGCCTATTTCAATCCACGCTTCCCGCGAGGGAAGCGACTTTTCCCATGCGCTTCATGTAATCTAAGGAAACGCATCCCGAATGACCGTCACATAGCACCCGGTCATTTTCTTTATTATATATTATACTATTTTTTACAGCAGCCTGCTTTCTTTTTCTGTACATATCAAATCAAAAGTCCCCTGAAAGCACAAAAACTTCCTGAAATCCCGGGTATGGCAGATATGCCCCTCAGGGCCCCTGTTTTTCCGAAATTTCAGGAAGTTTTTCGATTGATTTCTTATATTTTTCAGCCGGCTGAGTAGAGAAGCGGACATTCCGATGCCCGGTCATCCCGCTTTCCATGGTTGCGCGCTGGCGGGATCTGGCGGCCGGGGATGGGCTCCCCTCGCCTCTCTGTCCATATAGTCCAAAGGGATGCGGTTTCCTCTCATGACCTGTCCCACAGGCCGGCCGCTTTCATCTGGAGGCGCACTTTGTCTTCGGGTATGGAGAAATCGCTGCCGAAGAGTTCGTGAGTCACGTACCGGGGTTCTACGCAGTCCATGATGTCCCTGGCGGCGCTGGTGGTGAAGGGGCGGTGCTGGTCTATGGAGATAATGTGGCGGCTGATGATATCCGGTGTCACCGAGGCCGGGATGGTGCCGGGGAGGCTTCTCTGATAGGCGCCGGAGAGGGAGCAGCTGAGGTGGATGCCCAGGATGAGGGATTTCATGGAGCCCAGGCGGTTCACCACGCCTTTCACATAGCAGGCTCCGTCTTCTTCTGTGGCAAGGCGGGGGTTCGTATTCATCAGGTGTCCCGTATCCAGCATGATGCCGATGTTCTTTCCGGGAAGGAGGGAAAAGAAATAGTCCACTTCCTCCGGCTCCAGGGTGTAAAGGCCGGGCCAGAAGATGTTTTCAAAAAGTACTGTCACCGACGGCGGCACGTCTGCCGCCACGGCGCCATACACTTCGGCCGCCGCTTTCAGCACGTCCCGGCTGCGGTAGCGGAAGCGGCGGGTCCAGATTTCGTCCAGGGAGCAGTGGGCCACGTGCCATACCAGGTATTCCGGTTTTTCCGCCAGGGCAGCGCGGATATTCCTGCGGATTTTCTCTATCCACGCTTCCACCGTGGTGCCGCCGAAGGTGTCTATCAGAGACTGCTTCGTGGGGAAATCTTTTTCGTAGAACTCCTTTTTCCCCAGGTAGAAATCCATCCAGTCCGGCCAATAGGCCAGATGGCAGCCCAGGGTGATTCTGTCCGCCGGATGGAGTGCGGGCTCCGTGCCGTATATGAGGTTTTCTATGCCATCCAGATGGAGTTTCCTCAGGGTCTTTTCTATGTCTTCTTCCCTGTCATGGAGCATCATGTAATGGCTCACTGACTGTTTCATGCTCTGCCTCCTGGTTATCCGATTTCTTTTATTACTATAACACTTAGGATTTATGGGATGTAAGAGGCGACCAGAACAAAAGCATCGGCGAAGCTGCCCGTTCCGACGGGAAAACGGGGAACTTTCGCCCCCTATCGTCCCCTCTCTCCCATGATGTATAATATAGGTAAGTTAAGAGTATTTGAAAGAGGTGCTTCGGATATGGATAAAATTCATATTAACCTTGGTAAGGATTCTTACGACATCCTCATTGATACAGGGCTGGTGCGCAAGGCGGGGCCTGCTATCCGGGATCTGACGGGCACGGAGAAGGCGGCCATTATTACGGAGGACGGCATTGATAAGCTTTACGGCATGAGTCTGGTAAAGTCTCTGGAGGAGGCGGGGGTCCGCACCCAGATGATCGTAGTGCCTTCCAGTGAAAAATCCCGGACGCTACAGGTGGTGCGCCGGGTGTACGGGGCTCTGGTGGATTTCGGCCTGGGTTCCAGCGATACTTTAATCGCCCTGGGCGGACGCGTGGTGGGCGATATCACCGGCTTTACGGCAGCCACTTACCACCGCGGGATTTCCTATGTCCAGTTCCCCACGTCCGTGCTGTCCCAGATCGGCAGTTCCATCGGCGGCAAGGTGACCCTGGATCTGGATATCCCGGCAGGGAAGAATGTGGTGGGCACTTTCTACCAGCCCAAGGCGGTATTCGTTGACCCGGGCATGGCGAAAACCCTGCCCCGCCGTTATTTCCACAACGGTCTGGGGGAAGCGGTAAAGCTGGGCTGCGTGGCAGACAAGGCGCTGTTCGAGCTCTTTGAACAGGTGTCGTCGGACATGGATATTTACCGGGTGCTTCCGGAAATCATCCGCCGCTGCTGCGCCATCAAGGCTCATTATGTGGAAATCGATCCTTTCTCCAAGGGAGAGCGGCGCATCCTCGATTTCGGCCACACCATCGGCGGTGCCATCGAACGGTGCCTTCGGTATAATGATGCGGAAATCACCCACGGCGAGGCTACAGCCATCGGTATGTACCTCATTACCCGCCGTTCGGAGCTGGAGGGCCTCACCAAACGAGGCACCACGTCGCGGCTGGAGTATGTGCTGAAGTCCCTGTCCCTGCCTGTCAGCACCACGGTGCCTTACGATATCCTCTATGAGGCTGTGAAGCATGACAAGAAAATCAAGGGCGATGTGATCCAGATCACCCTGATTAAGGAAATCGGGAAAGGGTTCCTCTATACCCTTCCGGTAAAGGAAATCGGACAGTTCCTGAAGAGCTGATGAGCGCGAGGGTTCATTGGACACACCTACGGTGTGAGGGTTCTTAAGGAGGGAGGGTTCTTAAGATGGACCGGCCCTATGGGCCGGAGGGTTCGTAAGTTTG
>OIDK01000514.1_pt1 | contig 11972 bp, 7 predicted proteins | sample 1581551 | NCBI WGS metagenome assembly OIDK01 (sample SAMEA3882522, study PRJEB24775) | human gut metagenome | biome: human-associated habitat; feature: intestine environment; material: feces | place: Netherlands | collected 2009/2010
GGGATTCGCCGCCATAATCAGTTGGAAGCGAGCCGGATAGTATGTGGTGCCTTTCGCTCTGGAAATCGCGACATATCCGGATTCCAAAGGTTCGCGCAGCGTCTGCAGCGTACGCGCCGAGAATTCCGGAGCCTCGTCCATGAACAGGATGCCGCGATGCGCGCGGGTGATGGCTCCGGGCTGGGCCAATCCCGCGCCTCCACCCACCAGCGCGGCGGTCGACGCGGTATGGTGGGGCGCCTCGAACGGTGGAACGTCGCTGATTCCGTATCCGGGAAGCGTGCCGCATAACGAACGAATCGAGGCCACTTCAAGCTGTTCCGTCTCGTTCAAAGGACTCATGATGCCGGGAATGCGCGAAGCGAGCATGGTCTTGCCTGTGCCGGGCGGACCGGTCATCATCAGATGATGGCCTCCGGCGGCAGCCACCTCCAACGCCCATTTGGCCGCTTGCTGGCCCATCACTTCGCTCATGTCGCCGGGCGGAGGGCACATGCCCGTGGCGCCGACATCGGCGTTCACGGCATGCGTGGCTTCGGGAATCCGGTAGTCCGCATCGCCTCCCATCAGTTCGATGAGCTCTCCGACATGCCTCACGCCGATCGCCTTGACATCCGGAACGAGACGGGCCTCATCAAGGTTGGCGTAAGGCACGATGATTGTTGCGATTCCCTGCTCCCGCGCATGCAGCATGATGGGCAGCAGTCCGTTGATGGGCAATACGGTGCCGTCAAGATTCACCTCGCCAAGCACGATGGTGCCGGCCAGACAGTCATGGGCGATTGCGCCGGCCGCGCTGAGCACGCTGGCCGCGATGGCCAGATCATGCGAAGAGCCTTTCTTCGGCATGGACGCTGGGGAGAGATTGACCGTGACACGGGTTTCCGGCCATTTGAAACCACTTGCCTGGCATGCCGACTTGACCCGTTCGCGCGCCTCGGACAATGAGGTGTCGGGCAGGCCGATGATGGAGAAATAGGGAAGTCCAGGGGATACGAACGCTTGAATCTGGACGATGAAGGCTTTCAAACCGATCAGTCCTACGGAAAGGGCGCTGCCGATGGCCATCAGAACGCTCCCTCGATATGATGCAGCAAAGGTCTGTCTCCCTGCACCACGACGGTGACGACGTCAAAACGTACGCCACTGTTCGGCATGCGGTGCTCCGGCGCCGTCAGCCATTGCACGGCGGCATGGCGCAGATTGATTTGCTTGGAAGCGGTCACCGCCTCCTGAGGGGTGCCGTAGCGCATCGTACGTCTGGTTTTGACCTCGACGAAAACGATCTGGCCCATCGGATTGCGCGACACGACGTCGAGTTCGCCGTATCGGCAATGCCAGTTGCGGTCGAGCGTCCGCCACCCTTGGCTTTCCAACCATGCGGCGGCGTACTGTTCTCCCAGCTCGCCAATCTGTCGGGAACGCAGCGTGCTGTCATGCAGACGCCGCGCTAGGGAATCGAGAATCTGCTCCGGCGGCTGCGTTGGGGCCGGAACATCATGTGATGATGAATGGTTCATGGCCCTAGTCCAACAGACAGAAGCCACGCATGACAAGGCCGATAGGCTAATGTGGATAACTTACGTATCTCGGGCGTGTCGTGGATAGTCGGTGGATGAGTCGACGCTATCCACACCTATCCACAACACGATCCAAGGCCTCTGTGCGAAAAGAGTGACCGATGAACCGTCAACGACGGGTCAAAGCGGTCAATTCGTCGAGATTGAGTTCGAAGCTCACGCCTCGTTCCTCATGATTCGGCTGATACTGGGTGCTTTCCATCGCATGGCGGACGAACTCGCCGGCGATGTTCGCGGCCTCGGCCAGAGGACCAGCCATCACCGCGCCGCACAGCGCCGACGCGAACGCGTCGCCGGTGCCGTGGGTCATGAACGGCAGCTTGGCATGCGCCAGCTCCTGTTTTCCGGCGACGCCCGTCGAAGCTGACGCCACATAGTTGCGAATCATGCCATCCCCTCGATCGATGCCCTTAAGCACCACGTTCTTCGCGCCGGCGGCAAGCAACGCCCCAAGAATCTCATCCACCTGCGCGTCGTCGATATCCTGGCCTGGATAGTCACGGCCCGTCAAAATGGATGCCTCGGTAAGATTCGGCATCAGCGCATCCGCGCCATCCACCAGCGTGCCCATCGCCCGACACAGCTCAGGAGTGTACGTGGCGTAGATTTCTCCGCCGTCGCCCATCACCGGATCCACCAACCGCAAGGCATGCGGATACTCCGCGTATAGGCGTTTGATGATTGCGACCTGGTCCGCGGAACCAAGAAAACCGGAATAGACGCCATCCAAATCGACGTTCTCCTGACGCCATGCGTCCAGATAACCGTCCAGAATCTCGGTCGTATCGTGGAACGTGAATACCTCGTAGCGCGTGTGCGCGGAAAACAGCGCCGTCGGCACCGGACAAACGTCGCAGCCGGCCGCCGACAGAATCGGAATGGCCGCCGTCAGCGAACACTTGCCATAACCGCACATGTCATGCACCGCGGCGACGCGCGGAATATACCGCGGATCACGGTCGTACAGAATCTCATCGCTCATATCGGAACCTCTCTTGCGATTTGCCTGCCCATGACTTTAGCCGTTCCCCTGACCTGACGCGCATCCGTTCCTCACGGTGGGTCACCGGCATGCGGGACTTCGGCGTGTCGAATGGTTCCGAATGGTTTTTTCAACGGTTGGGGGAGTGGGGAAAGCCAATGATTCCAACGGTTTATAAGGGGATATAGGCAAGTGCGATAACGTTCGGCTTGCGTTGCGCTCGCCGGCCGGTTTATTGTCGCTACCAACACCTGGCCACCCGCCCTACACGGCAGGGCGGGTGGCCAACCAAGACGAGAACAACGAACCCTTATCCAAGGAGAGCGCATCATGGCAAACAAGAAGTACCGTTTTGAAACCCTGCAGCTGCACGTCGGCCAGGAGCAGGCCGACCCGGCCACCGACTCCCGTGCAGTCCCGATCTACGCCACCACCAGCTACGTCTTCCACAACTTCGACCACGCCGAGGCCCGCTTCGGACTGGCGGACCCGGGCAACATCTACGGCCGTCTGACCAACTCCACCCAGGGCGTGTTCGAAGACCGCATCGCGGCCCTCGAAGGCGGCACCGCGGGCCTGGCCGTCGCGTCCGGCGCGGCCGCCGTGGAATACGCGGTGCGCAACATCACCCAGTCCGGCGACCACATCGTCGCAGCCAAGAACGTGTACGGCGGCACCTTCAACCTGCTGCGCCACACCCTGCCGCGCGACGGCATCACCACCACCTTCGTCTCCGCCGAGAACCCGCAGGAGTTCGAGGACGCCATCCAGGAGAACACCAAGCTCGTCTACTTCGAGACCTTCGGCAACCCGAACGCCGACCTGCCCGACTTCGAGGCCATCACCGCCATCGCCCACAAGCACCACCTGCCGGTGATCGTGGACAACACCTTCGCCTCCCCGTACCTGTTCCGCCCGCTGGAGCACGGCGCCGACGTCGTTGTGGAATCCGCCACCAAGTTCATCGGCGGCCACGGCACCACCCTCGGCGGCGTGATCGTGGAAGGCGGCAAGTTCAACTGGGCCGAAGTGCCGGGCAAGTTCCCGACCCTGACCGAGCCGGATCCGTCCTACCATGGCCTGAACTTCTATGAGGCCCTCGGCGGCGCCGCCTTCGTGACCCGCGTGCGCGCCATCCTGCTGCGCGACACCGGCGCCACCCTGTCCCCGTTCGCGGCCTTCCTGCTGCTGCAGGGCACCGAAACCCTGTCCCTGCGCGTCGAACGCCACGTCCAGAACGCGCTGAAGGTCATCGACTACCTGAAGACCGTGCCGGAGGTCGAGTCCATCTCCCACCCGTCCATCGAAGGCCGCAAGGACAACGACCTGTACAAGAAGTACTTCCCGAACGGCGGCGGTTCCATCTTCACCTTCGACATCAAGGGCGGCAAGGACGCGGCACGCGTGTTCATCGACAACCTGCACCTGTTCAGCCTGCTGGCCAATGTGGCCGACGCCAAGAGCCTCGTGATCCACCCGGCCTCCACCACGCACTCCCAGGAGACGCTGGAGGAGCTCGAGGACCAGGGCATCCACCAGGGCACCATCCGCCTGTCCATCGGACTGGAGAACATCGACGACATCATCGAGGACCTCGAAAGCGGCTTCAAGGCCTTGCGCGAATCCGGTCTGGCCAAGTGACTTTGGTCTGAAACAACTGTCGGGCGGTCCGCTGCACCATGAGAAGGGGGTGTTGCGGGCCGCCCGCTTTGCACTGCGCTTGTAACGCGGATGGGATAAAATTTTCGCTTGTTGCGATATGGTATGTCGCAATTTGATACATCGAAAGAAATTCCTTGCGATTTTTTACAAATCGTAGGAAAAGCAAGATGATTTTGCTATTTTGGTAAAAAAGAGAGAAGAAGACTGTATTATGGCGCAGGACGTCAAGAACGATATCAAGAAAGCTATTCAGGTCAACACCATCCCGTTGATCGCGGTCATGACCGCGGTCACCACCGTGCTGACCATGTTCGTGAAGATTCCGACCCCGACCCGTGGATACCTCAACCTGTCCGACACGATGATTTTCTTCAGCTCCTATGCGTTCGGCCCGTGGGTCGGCGGCATCATCGGCGGTCTTGGACCGGCGTTGTCCGACCTCATCTCGGGATACCCGCAGTGGGCAATCTTCACCTTCATCATCGACGGTCTGCAGGCGGTGCTCGTGGGTCTGCTGGTCCGTGAATTCAAACCGGCCAACGTCGTCATCGGCTCTCTGGTGGCCGGCGTGTGGAAGGTGTTCGGCTACTTCATCGCCGGCGGCATCCTGTCCGGCTTCGGTCCGGCCCTAGGCGAAATCATCGGCAACTCATTCCAGATGGTTGTCGGCCTGATCGTTGGCTTCGCACTGTTCTCCGCGGTGCGCAAGGCTTATCCGCCGCTGGTGCGACTCGGCAACCTCAGCGTCAAGGCCGGCGAGTGATACATTATTGTCTTGCATAAATAAAGCCCGTGGGTTCACCGATGAACGGCGATTCCACGGGCTTTATTTATACATATTCGTTCATATAGTATCCGTAGTGGCTGTGTTCGCGGCCGGTGCAATGGGCTGATGTGCTGAAAGATATGGAGAAGAGCGCATGATCACGGTACGTGATTTGAGTTGGCAGTATGAGCCATTGGTGGATGGCGGCAAGCCGGTGGATAGCCTCAAGCATGTCAGCTTCGATATCAAATCAGGCTCGTTCGTGGGCGTCATCGGACCGACCGGCGCCGGCAAATCCACCCTGTGCATGGCTTTGGCTGGAATCATCCCGAATCTGGCGGACGGCACCATGACCGGACTGGTGGAAGTCAACGGCATGAACACCAGCCGTCATTCCGTATCGGCGTTGTCCGAACGTATCGGCTACGTGCAGCAGGATCCCGAAGCGCAGCTGTTCTGTGCGAGCGTTGAGGATGAGATCGCCTTTCCTTTGGAAAACCGCGGCATCGCACCGGACATCATCGACAAGCAGATCGACGTCATGCTCGATCTGGTCGGCATGACCGGCTACCGCAAGCGCGTGCCGACCAGCCTGTCGGGTGGGCAGATGCAGCGTGTGGCCATCGCGGCGGCATTGGCGGCGGAACCCGACGTGCTCATCCTTGACGAACCGACTGCGGCGCTCGATCCGGAAGGCAAGCAGGAAGTCTTCGATGTGCTTGAACGCATCCGGCAGACCCGTTCCATGACGGTGATCATGGCGGAACAGGACACGGAGCATATCGCCTATTGGGCCGACCAAGTGTTGTTCATGGTCAATGGGGAATTGGTGCGCAACGGCGACGCCAGCCTGTTCGTCCGTGAAAAAGGACTGCTGGAATCCTCCGGCGTGCAGGTCGCGGACGATCCGCTGCCGCAGGTCAAGGCCGTACAGCAGGGCAAAAAGCATAAGAAGGACAAAAAGAATCAGCCGGAACGGTCCAAGGACGTGGTCATCAGTCTGGACCATGTCTCCTACCAATATGAGCGCGGCGGCAACGCATCGAAAGCTCTGGACGACGTGACGTTCGACATCGAACGTGGCTCATTCATCGGACTCATCGGACGTAACGGCTCCGGCAAGACCACACTCGCCAAACATCTGAACGGACTGATCCGACCCACGCAGGGCACGGTGACGGTGGATGGGCTCGACGCCTCCAAACACAGCGTCGGCGAAATGGCGGCCCACGTCGGATTCGTCTTCCAGAATCCCGACCATCAGATCTTCTGCTCCACCACCAAGGAGGAAATCGCATTCGGTCCTACCGCGCTTGGACTGGACGGAGCCACCGTGTTCAAACGCGTCGACGAGATGCTGACGCTGTTCGACCTGCACCGTTATGAAGACGTCTCGCCGGCCACGCTCGGCTACGGCGAACGCCGTGCGGTGGCGCTGTCATCCGTGCTTGCAATGCGCACGCCGATCCTCGTGCTCGACGAGCCTACGGCCGGTCTCGACCACCGTCTCGCAGCACGCTTCCTCGGCACCATCGAGAAACTCAACCAGCGCGGCGTCACCATCGTCATGATCAGCCACGACATGCGCGCGGTATACCGGTACTGCACGCACGTGCTGGAATTGGAGGACGGAAAAGTCGTGCAGTATGGGCCGATCGACAGGTCCGAAGCGGCGCAGAAGCAATCTCGGACCATCCGCAAACCGCGTAAATCCAATGGGCCCGTTTCGGCGACGCATGTGCTGCTGAAAGTCACCAAGCATGAGGAAGGACGACACTGATGGACGCCGATTTGTATGTACCGGGCGACGGCTGGCTGCATCGCGCCGACCCCCGTGTGAAATTCCTCATCACCGTGGTCATGTTGGTGTTGTGCCTGGTATGGCGCAACTGGGCGTTCATACTTGACGTTCTGATCATCGAACATCTCATGCTCATCACCGACGGCGTGCCGCTGAAACGCATCGGCTGGGTGTGGAAGATCCTCGCCGTGATCATCGTGTTCATCGTGGTGCTCTGGCCGATTTTCGACCCATCCGGCACGCACGTGCTGTGGCAGTGGGGATGGCTGAAACTCACGCGAGAGAACCTCGTCATGGCCGCGGTGATGGGATTGCGCATTCCGGCGCTCGGATTCGCGTGCTTCCTCACGTTGTTCACCACCAGCCAGACCAAGCTGATCCGAGGGCTCACCTCCCTGGGCATGCCGTACAAGGCCGGACTCACGCTCGCCACCGCGCTGCGCTACATTCCGGTGTTCTTCTCCATCTTCCAATCCGTATCGGCCGCGCAACGGGCTCGCGGACTCGACCTGAGCGGCAAGAAAGACGCCACCGGCAAGAAACGCAACGTATTCGTACGCTTGGTGGACCGGTTCAAATCGTATCTGCCCATCATCATCGCGGTGCTGATCCGCGCCTACAAAATGAGCCAAAGCGTCGGCTGGGCTATGGAATCGCGCGGGCTCAACCTCCAAGGCGTGAGACGCACCTACCGCATACAGCTGAAGATGAGACTCTCCGATTGGATCATCCTTGCGGTCACCGTCGCCGCGACGGCAGGCAGCATCTGGCTGATGCTGTGGCAGTTCTGAGGTAGGCCAATGTTCCAGAACGAACAACGCATCACCATCACAGCACGCGACCTGAAAGTGGTCTCGGCCCTGCAATGCGACGGCCGTATGACCATGCAGGCGCTTGCCGACAAGGTCGGCATTTCCGTATACGCGGCTACGGAAAGCTACCGCAGGCTTACGGAATCCGGCATCATGAACATCGTCCCGGTGTGCAATCCATTGAGTCTGGGCAATTACAGCCAGGTGCTGGTGGGACTTCGTCTCGACGGGAGCAGGGATGAGGCTCTTGCCATGCTCCAATCCATGCCACAGGTCACCTACGTGGTCTGCGCTCTGGGGGATGCCGACATCATCGCTGAGGCTGTGGTGTATTCGGCTGAAGGCATGGATCATTTCCTCAAACATGGTCTGCGCGCGTTGCCGGGATTGTCCCGTCTGCAGGTGTTCTCATGCGGACGGCTGGTGCTTGATGACCACAATGTCAGCGTGGTGAACCGTCTGCTCGCCGCGCATGGCGAAACCGGCTTCCTGACCAAACGCGAGGCGAGTGTCGGCACCGATATTCCCTCGCATCGTCTGGATCCACGGTTCGTGCACACATTCAACGAACTGCAGAAGGACGGCAGGGCCAGCTATGCGTCGTTGGGGGAGCGTCTCGGCGTGACCCATACGGCGATTCGCGGCCGCATCAAAAAACTCGAAGATTCCGGCGTGATGCGCATTATGGCCACGGTAAGCCCCATGCGTTTGGGAGGATTCCGACAGGCATTCCTCGGACTTGGAGTGAAACCTCCATATCGGCTTGACTCCGAACAGCTTCTGGCCATCGACGAAGTGACGTACGCGATGAGTGGTGTCGGATTGAACGGTGCCGATTACCTGATTGAAATCATCGCCGACAACGATGAGGACCTATGGCGCGTGGTGGACGAATCCATTCGCCCATTGCCAGGCGTGGAACAGACCTGGTGGGCGTCCACCGTCAGTGTGGAAAAGGAGTCGTATTGGCTTGAGCCGCCGCACGAAGGCGTATTGCTAGGCGATTGACGATTGCCCGATGCTTGGAACATGGTTTCTGATCATCCAGTTTTCGCTGTTCCCGCGTTGATCTCATACTCAAGGATGAGTCGCGGTTCAGCAGGATTTCAGACCAACGCATGATACCGTTGACGTCGAATGTTCCGTATGTTGGAAGTAACTTCGCAAAGAAAGGAACTTCCATGGACATCAGGGACGCCATCAAAGCCAATAACACTGCCATTGAAGCCATCGATCTTGTCAAGGACTACGGTTCCGGAAGCAACGCGGTGCATGCGTTACGTGACGTCAATATCGCCTTCGAACAAGGAAAATTCACCGTCATCATGGGCCCTTCCGGCTCTGGCAAATCCACGTTGATGCACACGCTGGCCGGACTTGATTCGGCCACTAGCGGACACGTCATGTTCGACGGCAAGGATCTGACCCGCATGAACGACGACCAGCTCACCCTGCTGCGCCGCCATCAGATCGGTTTCATCTTCCAAAGCTTCAATCTGCTGCCGATGTTTACTGCCGAACAGAACATTCTCATGCCCTTGACCTTGGCTGGGGCGAAACCAGACCGACAGTGGTTGCGTCTGCTGGTGGAAACGCTTGGCCTTAAGGAACGTCTTAACCATCGTCCGAACGAACTATCGGGAGGCCAACAGCAGCGTGTGGCCATCGCACGAGCATTGATCACCAAACCGAAACTGGTGTTCGCAGACGAGCCCACCGGCAATCTTGACTCCGTATCAAGCGCCGAAGTGCTGAGCTTCCTGAAACGTTCCGTCAACGAACTTGACCAAACCATCATCATGGTCACGCATGATGCGGTCGCCGCGTCTTACGCCGACCGTGCGCTCGTGTTCGCCGACGGCCAGATCGTGGCGGACGTGAACAAGCCGACAGCAGACCAGATGAGTGAACTGCTGATGAAGGAACGCGAAGCCGCCACAATGAATGCGGCTTCCGCGAGACATTCCCGCTAAACGCACTGTAGAAGCATTCGAAGAAGGAAACAGAATTAACCATGTGGTCCATCACTTTGAAACTCATGCGAAAAACCAAGCGCATGCTCATACCCGCAGGCATCGCCATCATGATCGGCACGGCGTTCATCGCCAGCACCTTCCTGTTCGGCAATGCCATGAACGACTCCCTGACACGGCGGCTGACCGCCATGTTCGGAAACGCCAACTATGCGGTGACCGTCAACAGCTCCGACCTGAGCGATGAGGAACTCAACGAAGCGTACTCCAGCACTGTCGGCGACTTCCATCTCGACCAGATCGCCGGCATCGAAGGAGTCGACGGCATCCGCGCCTCGGTGGAAACCGGCGCCAGCGTTTCCAAGGGAGACAGCACCATCAGCGGCGAGATCATCTCCACCGCGGCACAGAAGAACATGCTCCCCGTGAATATCACGGAAGGGGACCAGCCGAAGGATTCCAACGAAGTCGCACTGCCGGAAGACATGGCGAAACAGCTGAACGTCGGCATTGGCGACACTATAAGCCTGACCTCCCGATATGCGGTAGGCGACGATGGCAAAGCCAAGGCGGACAACGTGCGCGTGGTAGGACTCACATCCGATCCGAACGGCGCCTACTCATACTATGGTGGTGCGATCGTAGGATCCAACAATCTGCTTGCCGCAATGCAGGGAACGGACGATTTCGACACCACCGGAACAACAACGGTATACCTCGACCTTGCCTTGGATGGAAATAGCGTATCCGCAAAGACCATCAACAGTGTGAAAGCGTTGCTGCCAAAGCATTTCGATCTGATGTCACGACAGCAAATCAGTGACGAAAGCATCAAATCCTTAACCGGCAACCAAACCAGCATCGTCACCACATTCCTCATGTGCTTCGGCGTGCTTGCCATGTTCGTGGCGGCACTGGTGATCGCCAACACGTTCCAAGTACTCGTGGCGCAACGCCGCCGCACACTCGCCTTGCTGCGCACCATCGGCGCGAAAAAAGGCCAGCTGTATGGCTCCGTGCTGTTCGAAGCGGCAGTGCTTGGCTTCGTCGCATCCGTGCTTGGCGTGGTGCTGGGAAGTCTGCTCATGTGGGGCATGTGCGTCAGCGACATCATGCAAGAGGGTATGCGATTCAATTTCTCTTGGCAGGCCGCCGTCATACCTATTCTCTTCGGTATTGTGGTGACGGTGCTCGCATCCCTGGGATCTGCACGTTCCGCTACTGCGGTGACGCCATTGGAGGCATTGCGCCCGATTGAACTGACCGACAACCGTCGTTCCAGCCTCACGCGAGCCATAATCGGTATTCTGATGGTGGTGGTCGGTATCGCCATGGTGGTATTTTCCATCTGGCAGGTACAGGCCACCAATGGCGGCGAGGATGCGAGCAGCGATCAATTCACGATGATTCTGCTCGTAGCCATCGCCGGCGCCGCACTGGTGTTCCTCGGAATGGTGGTCACCGCGGTGTTTTGGATGCCGGCCCTCATGAAGGGCGTTGGAGCGTTGGCCTCGCTGACAGGCCCTTCCGCAACGGTTGCGCACGCCAACATTCAGAAGAATCCGCGACGCATCGCAGCAACCGGTGCCGCTCTGCTCATCGGCGTCACCCTGGTTTCCACCATCGCAACCGGTGCCGCCAGCGCCAAAGAGACTATGAATGGTGCGCTCGCCACCCGTTATAGCGTCGACATCGTGGCCATGGGCGATGACATCAGCCAGCAAATGGTCAAGGATGTAGCCGACATCAACGGCGTGTCCGACACGTTGTATGCGCCGGCGGTTTCCGTGACCTTGGAGAAAGCGGATGGAACCCAGCCTACGTCCGCATTGCTGGTCGGTGTGAAGAACATCGATCAGGTCAAGCAGGTCATGCGTGCCAACTTGGGTAACGCCTCCATCGACAGTGATGGCGTGCTCATGCCAACATACAATGCGCAAACCGGCAAGGAACTGCAGTTCGCCAATGGTACGGCTGATTTCTCCACCGAATGGAACCAGGACGGCGACGCTACGCGTTCGCTGACATTGCAAGCAGAGCAAGCCGATTACCGTCGCGTATCCGCACAGTATGGAGCTGTCGGATTCGTGGATGAAAGCCATTTCACCAATGGTGACCTCGATGCCGCCACCCATGTGTTGCTGGTCAAGGCAGATACTGACAAATCGGGAGTTTCCGTTGACGGCATCTACAACGACATGCAGGCCGCATTGGAGAAGAGCACTGATGCGACAGTGACCGGACCGATTGCCGAACGCAGCGAATGGGCGAAGATGATCGACTCCATGATGATGCTTCTGGTGGGATTGATCGCCGTGGCCGTGCTCATCGCACTTGTCGGCGTGGCCAACACGCTGTCGCTGTCAGTGATCGAAAGACTAGATCGGAAGAGCGGT
>OIDK01000515.1_pt1 | contig 11958 bp, 5 predicted proteins | sample 1581551 | NCBI WGS metagenome assembly OIDK01 (sample SAMEA3882522, study PRJEB24775) | human gut metagenome | biome: human-associated habitat; feature: intestine environment; material: feces | place: Netherlands | collected 2009/2010
ATTAGGTGGCTCTCATGGCGCGTAATACTCAAAGGTCAATAAACGCTTTGGCTTAAAAGATTAATCTTCCTGATTTTAACAAGATATTTCCTTTATTAGTAGAATGATTTTTCGACAAATTCAGAAAATAATGATGTTTCTACCATATGCACTAAATCCTTCAACCATAATAAAAAAGCAGTGCAGATCATGAATCTGCACTGCTTTTTTAATCACACTTCGTCCCGAAGTCCTACCAAATAATCAACGGACACATGGTAATACTGTGCCAGTATCAGCAGCTTATCTGCCGATATTTTTCTCTTGCCCAGCTCATACATACCATAGGCAGCCTGGCTGCAGTGAAGCACACCGGCCACATCGGTCTGTGACAGATTATTGGATTTTCGAAGGAATTTCAGCCGCTCTGGCCAAACAGCATCAGCATTTTTCATAGGCATCACATCCTTTTCCATCGATTGCTCTATTTTCCGTTTTTATCCAGCTTAGCCAGGATTTCCGCCATTTTCTGCTCCAGAGCATCGATACGTTTATCCTTGTCTGCATTGTCCTTCTTCAGGGCATCGATTTCCTTAGACTGACTGTTGATGACTTTTGCCATTTCTGTCTTGGACATGGCCTCGCGTCCTGCGCCGCCGCGTCCTACCTTGAAGGAAACGCCTGCATTGAAGCCGGGATCTCCATTCCCCAGGGAAACGCCTACGTTCACCATGGTATTTTCATTGGGATGATAGAAGGCACCTACAGCGGCGGCATTGGCATTGCGGTAATGGCCATAGCCTACAGCAAAGTCGGCCTTGTCGTCGGGATCATAGTCCAGCGGATGGAGAGCGGCCAAAGCGTTGCTTCCGGCTGCGGCCTTATTGATGTTATTGTTGAGCCTGCCGTAAGCATTGTTCATATCCCGGTAAATCTGCTGGGTATTGGCAGCGGTGACGCCGTTCACGTAGCCCACATTAGCCGCGCTGGTCGGGTCGGCGGCGTCGGTGACAACACCGGTGATGATGCGGCCCGTAGACTTGCCGTCTTTGTCCTTGCCGCTGACATCAATCTTCGTAGCCGTGCTGCTGCCGCCAATCTGGATGGTATCGCCGGCGGTATTCGTGTGGATGAGGTCGCTGGTGGTCTTGAGACCGGAATCCAGAGCAGACAGGTTCTGAGCAACCGTCATATCTTTGCCAGTAGCAGAGTCTTTGCTCTTGATATAAGTACCATCTTTGTCCACATGGACTTCATTGTAGAGCGTGCCGCCGGAAATCAGGTTGCCATCATCTTTGGCGACAGTACCGTTGTTATTAGCAGAAATCGTATAGGTCTTGTTCCCCTTGTCATCCGTAGTTTCATCCACCTTGATACGGTCGCCAGCCTTAACCTGAACAGCATCCTTCGACAAATTCTTGATGACCGTCTTACCGGCATCTGTAATATTGGACAGATTCTTCAGATTCGTGATGTCGCCAGCATTCTTATTGATGTTCGTCGTGTTCTGATCAACCTTCTGATCTACCTGCCAGAGCTGACCGCCGTTGACAGCATCCGTACTGTCTTTTTTAACAGAGCCAGCCTTGACATTGGTAATAGTCGTACCGCCTTCACCGCCCAGGCTGATTTTCGACTTGTCGGAATCATCATATTTCACGGCATTCTGATCAAGCGTACTGATTGACTGATTGATGTTTGTAATAGCATCGGCATTATCCTTGACCTGCGTATCCAGTTTGGTCAGGTTATCCGAAATGGAAACATCTTTACCTGAATCAAGGTAATTGTACTTTTTCGTTTCATCCAGTTTGCCAATCTTACTATCCAGGGCCGACAGATTTTTGCCGGTGGTCTCGTCTTTCTTCACATAGTTACCATCTTCCTCAGGACGTACTTCATCATAGACAGTCTTGCCGGTTACTAACTGACCATTATCCTTTTCAATCTTGCCGGTACCGATAGCACTGCCCCAAGCATTTTCATTCTTGGTCTTTTCTTCTTTGGTTGCCGGAGTCTTGCCATCTTCACCTTTCAGATTAGCACCGATATTAGAAGCATCGACGTTGGCTTTGCCTGCCAATGCCTTGTTGGTAGTATCAGCTGCACTATCAACAGCATCTTTGACAATTTTCTGTACATCACCGATGTTAGCAGCATTCGTTGTAGTTGTGTAGTTACCGGATGCATCTGCACCACTGCCTACATTGGTGATCTTGCCCTTGTTGACATCGACACTGCCATCATCACCAAGGGTAATCTTGGCACCGGTGGTCTTGCCGCCTTCGGTCTTCTGGTTGCTGATGGATGTGATATCTGTCAATTCTTTTGCCAGCTGGACTTTCAGCTTGCCATCCGTCGTGCTGTTGACGCCGATGTTGCCTTCTGTCAGGTCGCCCTTCGCACCACCAATGATATCGAGAGTGCTGTTGAGCTTCTTGTTAATGACAGTCGTATCATCGCCCTTGAATTTCAGGCCGTCTTCCATGGTAGCTACCTGATGGTCTCCAGCCGCATCTGTGTAGACGATACGGGTAATGCCATTCTTGCCATCAACACCGTTAGCGCCATTGATGCCTTTGTCCTTATCATCGTAGCCTTTCTTGACAATAATATCTGCAGAAGAGCCATCCCTGCCAGTAAGGCCGATATGACCTTCTGAACCATCCTTGCCGTCTTTACCATTGTCGACCTTGATGGTCACGCCATCCTTGCCATCATTACCCTTGATGGAGATGCCATCCTTGCCGTCAATACCAACACTGGACTGGCCGTCCTGGCCACTGATGCCGATGCTGCCGGGAGTACCGGGAGCACCATCTTTGCCATTCTTGCCGTTTACAGCCAGCTTTTCCACGGACATATCCTTATCCATGAGGATTGTGATGTTGCCTTTTTCATCGATCTCCGTAGTCAGATTATCAGCTGTGTATTCATGGCCCTCTGTCTTCTTAGTGCCCTGAATCGTCACCGTGCTGCCCAGCTTAGCCGTGTATTCATTACCAGAGTTAGCAGCAAATTTCAGGCCCTTGCCTGTCAAATCGGACTGAACAGATTCCAGCTGGCTTACGTTGACTGCGTCTGTATCATTGACACCGGCTCTGACATGGATGATACGGCGTTCCTTATCCTTATCACCGATGGAAAGGACACCACGGTTATTATCGCTTTCCAGAAGATCGTTAACTTTTACCTGGCTATCGGAACCTAAAGCTACGGCGTTCTTAATCTTTTCATCGTCTGTTTTGATATTACCAACATGCGCTTCCCAACCAATAGCTAAGTTCTGACTGGAAACGACTGTAGCCTTTGTACCAATAGCAATACTGTTATTATGTGCTATTGTACTCGTACCCAATGCTACTGCATTGCCACGAGCCTCGGTATTAACGCCTACAGCCAATGCATCTCTCTGTGCGCTGGCATTATGGCCAATGGCAGTTGCGTTATCACCTTTGTCCAAGAGCATCTGAGTATCAGACGAGCCAATAATGACGGCGTTTTTCGTATTTGTCAGAGTATGGTTATCGCCAAAGACAATATTGGACTCATTAGAATACTTTTTGGCCTCTTTGTCATCATAGCTGTCGCCGGAAAGTTTATTGTTGGCACCGATGATATAATCATGCTTGCCGTTAATGACCTCATTGCTGAAGCCATCGACGTAGTTGTACTGCGAAGACTTTTCAGGGTCATAATCCTTGATGGCAGTTTTTTCATTGGTATCAGTAGTCCAATTCCATTTTCCGGTCTTCTCATCCTTTGTATATACCTGGTTGCCTTTGACGGTATTACCGACACCGACGACCTGGGTCATATAGGCACTTTCAACGTTGTTGCCGCCACCCATGACCATGACCTGTCCGCCGCTATCCTTAACGGCATCCTGCATAGCCTTGCTGAGTTTCGTCTGATCAGAAATACTTGTTAAGATAGCTACAGCCTTCTTTTCATCAATCGGACGATAGGAATCCGTGACAGTATTGCCTGCACCATAGATGATGGCTGCGTTAGAATTCGTCGTCATATTGGCCTGGCCGACAATACTGTTAGCTACACCGCTGTAAGTCTTGCTTGTACTATTGTTATTGACGTTGACAGTACCGACCGAAACAGCTGCAGCACCACGAACATCATGGCCTAAAATGCCAGAAGAAGTACCCGTATTCATGACGCCAGAGTACGAGCCGACAACGGTCGAAGCAATGCCGTCTGCATGCGTAACAAAACCTGCGGCCAGGCTGCCCTTGCCTTTAGCACCGTCATTACCTGCATTGCTATAGCTGTCAAATCCAAGCGTAGATGCATTATCAGATACCGAATAGTACTTGATGTTATGAGTCTTATCATTCAGCGTGTCAGCATTGGATTTGACCTGTGCATCAAGAGCACTCAGGTTCTGGCCAGTCGTATTGTTGGCATTAACATAATTCGTCGAACCGGTTGGCGTATCATACTTGTACAGCGTCTTGCCCGTTACCAGCTGGTCGGAAGTAGAAGCATCCGTAGCAGCAGCGGGTGTGCCTGTAGTAAACGGTTCTGCGCCAAGAGCCTTGCCCCAGGCGTCTTTGCTGTTCTTCTGAGCCGTTGTCGTAGCGCCTGTATCCTCGACAGGCTGTTTATTTCCATCAAGCTGCACGTTGCCATTTTCATCTGTCTTGTAGACCTTGATGTTGTTGCCGAGATTTGATGCATCTTTTTCAGCATACTGCTTCAGCTGTTCCATGACGACGACATCGTGGTCATCAATACCATCGGCAACTTTGACGAGGCGGTTATAGTAAGCAGAGGTATAGGGTTCTTTCTTTTTCACTGATTTTGGTGCTTTGGTATAGTCATTTGTTGTGCCATCAATAAGATTAACTTGTCCATCAGGTAATTGTTCCCATTCATAAGTATAACCAGATTCATCACCAGCATCATGACCAAAAGCTATTGTTCCAGGTTTATTTGCGGTTGCTTGATAACCTAATGCTGTGGAAAATTTATCATAATGAATTAAACGTCCCGGATTGTCAGGACCAGTTTCAACAGAAGGATCTCGCATATAATACCCAGGTAATTTTTTCCCAGAATACATGTCCTCTAATACCTTAATTGCATCAGCTCCGGTTAAGTAAGTCTTTTCAGCTCCACCATCAGCTACTACAGACTGGTATCCACCTGCTAAAGAGAGGAAAGCCTCCTGTCCAGTAGATCCACCTGCTACGCCAGTTGAAAACCTCCCATTAACACTAGAATATATTCCTCCTAGCGATGAAGCTTCCATACCCGTTACATAATTCTGAGTGCCACCAGCGGCATAAGCGTAATTGCCAGAAGTCAGATTTCCAAAGCCACCACTTATTACATCGCCTGCGTTAGTAGCTGCATTATACTCTCCACCAATAACAGAAGATCCTGCACCAGAAGCAATATTATTTGTACCTCCAAAAACACTTGAATACATATTAGAAGATTTATTAGCGCTACCTCCAACAACAACACCAAAAGTATCCTCCACAGTATTCTTTTCACCACCCAAGATACTTGCAAAAGATCCGGCGTTCGATATTTTATTTTCATTACCACCAAAAATACCAGCGGCCTGAGCTATTCCTGTTATCTGATTATATGTGCCGCCCCAAATAGATGATATCCATCCTTCATTTTTATTATGCCATCCACCGATTGTCGTTGTATTCAGGCCCAGTGATTCATTATTAGAACCACCAATTAATACAGACCCATCGCCTTCCGCTTTGTTACTCGAACCACCAATAATGATAGTATCTTCCCCAGTTTGTTGTACTTCACCAGTAGAAAGGGCCTGATTATCTGAGCCTCCAATTAATAGAGCTCCATTACCTTCTGCCTTATTCCTCATACCACCAACAATAATGGTATTTTTTCCAGTATACTGCACTTGATTAGCAGAAGAAGCAGTATTATATGTTCCTCCAACTATAATAGCTCCTTCACTTTGTTTCTCAATACTATTATTCATGCCACCCACAAGAACTGAATCCTTTGCATGAGCACCATATGAAAAATCGTTATCCTTACCCTCAAAACTATTGTTGATTGCACCGCCACCAAGAATCAATGAGTTTTCCCCATCTGCTTCAAAAGTAACTTTGCCCTTTCCACCGTAAATCTCTCCATCATATGTATTCCCATAGTTCGTCCCCAGGTTGCGATTCAGACTGATGACGTTTTTCGTCGTAGTTTCCTTGCCATCATTTTTTGTCGTGACATCATTAACGTTGATGCCCCAACCGGCATTAACCTTCAAATCATTTTTAGCATTATTCAGCTGTTCCATGACGACAACGTCGTGGTCATCCTGACCGTCGGCAACTTTGACAAGGCGGTTGTAAGCAGCCGTCGTGTACTTATTCTCGGTTACAGATTCTGGGGCCTGCGTATAGTCGTTGGTCGTGCCATCGGCATTGATCTGATTAGGAGGCAGCTGTTTCCACTTGATGGTATAGCCGGAGACATCGCCTGCATCATGGCCGAAAGCAATGGTATTTGCTTCATCCGTCGTAGCCTGATAGCCGATGGCCGTGCCGTTCTCCGTCGTCACGACGGCCTGCCGGCCAGCAGCCAGCGAATAATTCGCATCTTTGCCAGTGGAACCGCCAGCTATACCGACTGAATAGTTGCCATTGACACTGCTGTTATGACCAGTGGCATAATCTTTACCATATCCGCCAACAGACGTTGAACCTATCCCCAGTGCATAATTGGAGAAACCGCCAATGGCAGTTGATTACCAGCCGTTGGCGACGTTCATGATGCCACCGCCTGCTGTTGAAGCGATCCCGGAAGCTGTATTGTCGCGTCCGCCGAATACGGCAGACTGATTTCCGCTTGCCTTATTATTGTCACCGCCGACAACGGTGGAATTGGCACCGGAAGCAACATTATCCAAACCGCCGACGACAACACTATTATCGTTGGATGCCAAGGCATTTTGAGCCCCCACGATCACAGAAGATGCAGTTGCTGTGCCGTACTCCTTAGCAGCATCTCTGTTCTGAAGGGAACCACCCAAAATCAGACCGGTAGCATCGGTATCAGCATATCCAGTCCCCAGGTTGTGTTTTACGCTGATGGTATTCTTTGTCTTGTCTGTGCTATCAGGATCAATTTGGATGCCGAAACCTGCCTTGTACCCACCGAGTTCCTTAGACAAAGCCTGCAACTGACCAACTGTAGCAACATCGGAAGCACTGGCACCGTCGGCGACATTGGAAATGCGGCGCTGGACATCCTTACTACCTACGGATACATAGGAAGTTGCAGTATCTCCTGTTAAATACGACTTTGGTGTATCACTCTTACCATCACTGAGGTCTGTCGTTGCATCCGAATATGCACCGATGGCGATATTACCATGTTCTGATTGTGCAGAATATCCCAAGGAAACTGAAGCTCCATGGATTTTTAATGTTTCTGGGTCAGGCAAACTCGATACGAGTGTGCCACTCGAGTCTTTATTCCCCAATGTTACATTATTGTCTTCACCTTTAGCAGACGCTCCAGCACCAATAGCAATAGTGCCATATTTCGTTGCATTGGACATGAAACCAACGGAAGTTACATAGTTATTTCCCACGCCCTCTAGTACACTGGTACTTGTTGGAGTACTATAATTCTTATACTCACCGACGTATACACTACCCATTGACGCACCAGCATTACGATTGCCAATCGTGACCGTCTGTTGTCCTGCCTGTGCAAACATTCCCGCTGCGATTGCACCAGTATTCTTCGCTCCGACACGATCCTTATCTTGATTGGTATTCGATGGTTTTACCTGCTTCCAATCTTCACTTCTTTTACCATTTTGATCAAAATAGTTTTTATCATAGGCTGTAAAATAATTGTTAGTAGAGTCATCTGTCCAGGCCTCCGCTTGCATCGGATAGAGCAAGCTTCCAGCACTGATTGTCAGTGCCACTATAGCAGCAAGTCGATAAGAGCGATTATTTTCTCTCAGCGTATGTTCTGATCTTGCTTTTTTCCCTTGTTTCTTTGCCAATTCGGAGACAACGACGTAGCATTGCCTTACTTTACTGTAGATAACCTTGTAGATCCTGTTCATGTCATCCTGCCTCCTGTATTCTAAAAAGACTTCGAATCTAATGTGTAGATTAGATTCATTTTTCTTAGAATAGGGCCTGATGTGGCAGTAAGGTCAAATTGCCTATCAAAATATGAATAAGAATCCTAAACTAATAAACACGGTAAATTTACGTCAAATTATTGTTGATACAATATATCATCTATACAATTACCTTATATTGCGCCAACAATTCATACTATCAGCTCATAAGCCTTTTCTGATTTTAAAGCCCTCCCTTGATAAACTTCATCTATTTAATGAATAAACATTCGTGTTTAATAAAAGGCTTAATAACAAAACGTATTATTTCATGATTCGATTGATTGAATGAATGTAAAATTTTTCCTTTTTATTTCTTCTATAGCCATAAAAAGGATGGTATACTCCCTTCCGAGCAGACAGATTTTTTGTTTCACCTGCCTGCTCCGAAAGGAGCATACCATCTGCTATTTTTTCGCTATTTTTTGGATGTCAGATTACTTCTTTGCAGCCAGAGCCTCCACTTGTTTTTTGAGTGCTTCGATTTCTGCTTTCATTTCAGCATTGTCCGCTTTCATTTCGGCTTTATCCTTTGCATTCTGCACATCCCTGGCCTTCAACTCGGCAATTTCCCTGCTCTGCTTGTCAATGACAGATGCCATTTCCGCTTTAGAATACTTGATATACTTATTTATTGCTCTTTCCAAATTTCAAAAAGAACCCGCCATTTACCATGTTACGGTTAACCCCCATGGTCCATCCCAGTTTAAACATGGTCCTTTCATTGGGACGATAGAAAAGTCCCACAGCAGCAGCAGCGGTGGCATTGCGGTAATTGCCTACGCCGGCAGCGAAGTCCCATTTATCCTCCGGATCATAACCCAACGGATGAAGGGCAGCCAGAGCAGCGGCACCGGCGCCCACCTTGTTGATGCGATCGCCCAGTTCCCCTACTCTGCCGTTCAGGTAGTTGATATTCTGGGTATTGGAAGTCACCTGATTATCCAAAGCAGACAGATTCTCTCCAGCGGTATTGGATACTTTCACATAAGTACCATCCCGTTTAACCCGGGTTTCATTGTATACCGTATCTCCGCTGACAACCTTTGTGCTGCCGGCTTCTACCTTGCCATCAGCCTTGACATTGACCGTGTATTCATGACTGCCGTCAGCATTGTCCTTGGTATCAAGGGTCACATTTTCTCCGGCTTTTACGGTATTTCTCGTATCCTTCGTTGCCACGGTCACACTATTTTCCCTGCCATTGCTGTCTTTCAAGGTAAGGGTAGTCGTATTATCCTGATTTTCCTTGCCCGAAAGCGTATAGGTCGTATTGGTATCGACGGCCTGCGCAAACTTGGACAAGTCTACAGAACCGGATACTTCATTTCCTGCCGTGTCTTTCACACTCATGGACAAGGTATTGCCATCCAGCTTCAAGGCATTATTACCCGCTTGCAGCGTATCGTTGCTATCCTTGGCTCCAGCCAGGGCCTTCTGCAACTGTGCTACGTTGACAGCATCTGTAGCATTCGTACCAGCTGCTACGCCTGTAATCTGACGGGTCATGGTGCCATCCGCCTTGCCAACAGAAACAGCTGCATCCGTTGCTTTCCAAGTGGCCGAAGAATCTGTTGAATCTGTCTTCGTTGCCGGATCATAACCAGCCACACCTGCTTCCCGGGAAGCTACCGAACCGGCACCCAGGGCTACACCGCCTTTTTTTTCGACGTTGGCATTATGGCCGAGAATCGTTGCATCAGTTACCGATGTCGTCATCTTGCTGTCAGCTGAGCCGATGATGACAGAGCCATTTGCGCCTGTCACTTCACGGTTATCACCGAGGAGCTGGATGTTATCTGTCGTCTTGACGGCGTTCCTGGAACCCAGTACGGATACGCCATGAGACGAATCGACGATATTGCCGATACCGGAAACCACGATAGCTCCCTTTTCATCCTTCTGAAGGTTGCCCTTCAATGTACCCTGAAGCGCTTTGGCCGATGCGCCGCCTTCCGTCGGAGCCTCGATATCGGTCAGCGAATTGGTGACTTCATTGCCCGCACCGATGATGGTCGTATTGTTGGAGTTGGCAATTCGATTGGCCGTACCGACGATGCTGCTAGCCACGCCCGAATTATCAGCCGCATCTTTATACGATTCAATGCTGTTCAGCGAACCATCTACGGTAGCTGCGAAGTTCTGAATCTTCTTCTTGGCCGTCGTAGCGGAATAAGAACCCGTTACAGTAGCGAATGTACCATTGTTGAAGCTGTTCGTGCCAAGGGTCGTCATGTTGATATTATTGAAGTTATCGCGAAGTTTCTGGGAATCTGTACCATCCACTTCATCAATGTCGGCGATGGCGCCTTTATACATGTGAGAACCAACCATCAGGCTGCCTGTACGGGCAAAGCTGTTACGGCCAATGGCAACGCCACCAGCCTCATTGCCTGGGTTAAGAGGAATGTTTTTATCATCGAATTTAGTCTGGCCAAGGGCCCAGCTCTTTTCCGTGTTGCCATACATATTTTCAACGCGTGCATTCTGACCGAGCGCAATGCTCCCACCCTGATTGACATAGGAATCAACATGGGAGTCCTGTCCGATAGCTACATCGCCGCCGTTCGCATTCGGCTTACCATCACTGGAACGAATCCAAGAGCCAGTACCGATAGCAACGCCATTCGCACTCCCTGCATAAGCCGTATCACCAATGGCAACAGCACTCGCCTTATCTGCGTTTGCTCCAACACCGGCAGCCAAAGCATTGGCAGCGGTAGCACCATCATTATTGTAGTTCTTTGCTTTAGCATCCGTAGATTTAACGCTGTAGAAATGCGTCTTAGATGCAGCGATATCCGTATTCATCGTACTGCTAATGGCTTTCAGCTGTGCCACGTTGACAGCATCTGTATCCTCTTTACCGGCTGCAACATTAGTAATCTGACGGGTGGATCTTACACTCTGTACATGTTCCTTGCCTTCCTTGTCTTTATATTTCACTTCACGGTCTGCACCGCCGACAGAAACGGCAGCATCGGTGGATACCCAAGCAGAATAATCCTTGTCGGAGTTGTTATGTTTCTTGCCCTGTGCGTCATAACCTGTTTTTCCAGCTTCGGTAGAGGCGACAGAATCCGAACCAAGGGCTACACCACCATCGACAGTAGCATCGGAGTTATACCCAATCGATGTGGCCCAACCACCGATATCAATTTTCGGTTTAGCAATATCGCCCTGGCCTACATAGACACTTCCGAGCGAAGCACCTGCGTTGCGATCGCCGATGGTGATTGTTCCTTCTCCTGCTTTTGCACGCAGGCCTAAAGTAATGGAGTCTGCACCATTCGCCCCTTTACCACCGGAATTCTCATATTTGCTTTCATCAAGCAAACCATTAGTACGCTCTACACCAACAAAGTTAGAACCGTCTGTCCTGGTTTTATCAGCAGCTTCTGCTGTCATAGGCACAAATGCAGTTGTAAAGGAAAGACTTCCCAGTGCAATCAATACAGCAGCCGTCAAAGCAGCATGCTTCTTCACACCGCTAGACTCCCCGTTATGACCATGGCTCTTGGCAATTTCTGAAACAACGACACAGCATTGCTTCACTTTACTGTACATGACCTTGTAGATTTTGTTCATGTGACCCTGCCTCCTGTATTCTAAAAAAACTTCGAATCTAATGTGCAGATTAGATTCATTTTCCTTAGAATAGGGCCTGCTGTCACAGTAAGGTCAAATTGCCTATCAAAATATGAATAAGAATCCTAAACTAATAAATACGGTAAATTTACGTCAAATTATTGTTGATACAATATATCATCTATACAATTGCCTCATATTTCACCAACAATTTATACTATCAGCTCATAAGCCTTTTC
>OIDK01000530.1_pt1 | contig 11700 bp, 9 predicted proteins | sample 1581551 | NCBI WGS metagenome assembly OIDK01 (sample SAMEA3882522, study PRJEB24775) | human gut metagenome | biome: human-associated habitat; feature: intestine environment; material: feces | place: Netherlands | collected 2009/2010
TTTTCGCATCCGGCTGCATGCCCCGGCTCTTGAGTTCCGCATTCACGGCATCCCGCACCCGGGTGGCGGCATCGCCGTGGGGGTAGACCCACTTGCCGCCGGACACGGCGTTCAGCTCGGCCCGCAGGCCCTCCTGCTCTTTTGCCAGATCTGCCGAAGTCTGCCGGGCAGCGAAATACTGCTCCTCCAGCGGTTTTTCGATGCGGGCCAGTGCCTCGGTCAGGGCGGGGAGATGTTCCGCTGTCAGACGCTGGGGCCAGAGCTCCTTCTCCACCGCAAAGCCGCTGCGGTTCAGCTGGGTCAGCAGGCCGGTGATGGTATCCGCAGTTGCTTCCAGACCGTTCCTTGTCCGGGCTGCTGCATCCAGCGCGCTCTTTTTCCGGGCCAGCTCCTCGGTCAGGGCATCCAGCGCCCGGCCAGCGCCGCTGTCACCGGCCGCTCCGTGGGCCGCCAGATAGGCCCGGCGGGCTTCGGCTTCGGCGTTCTTGGCGGCCTCGTATTTTGCGTTCAGATCGGCCAGCTGGCGGTGGCCTGCATCCAGATGGCTCTGCCAGGAGGCATCCTCACCGGCATCCGCTTCGGCGCGGGCCAGCAGGGCCGCGCCCCGGTTGACAAGGGCATCCGTTTCTTTGGCAGCAGCTTCCCGGCCATACGCCACGATCTGTTCCAGCGCGGCGGCACGGGTCTGGGCCTCGGCCAGAACGGCGTGGAGGTTTTCCAGCTCCACCCGGTCGCCCTGCAGCGCTTCCAGATCCAGTTCAGGCTGGGGCAGGATGTACTGGTACAGAAACTCCCGGAAGTTGGGGATTTCGTCCATGCTGGTGCCCATCTGGAACACTTCGTTGAACTTTTTGCCCAGCGGGCTGGAGGCGCGGCCAATGCCCAGGGCACGGCAGATGCGATCCCGGGCCTCGCTGGGGCTGCGGGTGTAGGACAGGCGGCCCACGGCGGGCTTGAAGTCCTCCTTGGCGCTGGGGGCACCGGTGCGCGGATCAAGGAAGGGCAGCTTTTCCAGCGTGATGCCGTCCTCGGAGATGTACCAGGTCTGGTCGCCGGGGTGAAGCTCCTGCATGGGGCCCTCGGATTCCACCCGGACAGCGATGACAAAGTTTGTTCGCTTGACGGTATCCCAGAACTCGGCACCGATGTATGCCACCGTGCGGCCCGGGCGGCGGTAGGCGTTCTCGCCGCGCTGCTTGGCGTGGACAGAGCCCTGCAGGGTGCGGCCGCTCTTTTTATTGCCCAGGGCATTGAAATTGCGGTTGGTGGTCAGGCAGTAGCGGATGGCATCCAGAATGGTGGTCTTGCCCACCGCGTTGACACCGATCATATAAGTCAGACGGGCACAATCGAAGGTGACATTTTCAAAGTTGTGCCAGTTGATGAGCTTCAGGCGCTTTAATTCGATCATTCTTCTTCCTCCCCGCTGGCATCTCCGTCAGGCCGCTCGTAGAGGGCCAGTTCCTCCCGGGTGCGGCTGCTCTCGGCGGCGGCATCGGCAAGGTCTGCGTCCGGCAGAGCCAGCAGCACAGTGGGGAACACCTCGATGCGGCTGTCCAGACCGGTCAGCCGCCCCACCGGGCGGGCCAGATTGTACCTGCGCAGGGTGCGCATCAGCTCCTCCAGTGTGCGCTGGTCCAGCCGCCGGGGCAGGTTCATCTTCTGCAGCTCCGTCTGCACTTCTTCCACCGTGACCAGCACCTGATCGGCGCTGGCGGCAAGGCTCTCCCGCTTTTGCAGATAGAGCAGGCGGAGCACCAGCAGCAGGATGCTCTCGTATTTCAGCAGCCGTGCCTGGCTGCCCTCATGCTCGTTGACCAGCGCCGCAGCCTGCAGCGGAGCCGGGTAAAGCGTTACCGCATAGCCCAGCGGCGCGAACACGGCCCGCACCTCGGGCAGATGATCCTGCACATAGAGGTATTTTGCCCGCTGATCCTCCACGCCGCCCAGCACAAAGCAGTGGTTGAGCAGATAGTTTGCGGTCTCTTCCAGCATTTTATTCGGTTCGGCCATGGTCAGCGTCCTCCCTGCGGGGTATCAGAATAAACTCTTCAAACCGGAAGCCGCCCCGTTCGACCCAGTTTCCGGTAAGGGTGATATCGTAAGCCCGGCGCGGCGACTGCGAATAGGTGTGCAGGCCGATGATGCGGGCAAAATCGCGGGGGTATTCCTCCGCCAGCGTGGAGGCAGCCACCGCACTGCGGGCGGCAAGGGCCTGTTTTGCCAGCAGGCCCACGTTCTCCTCAGTCACGGCCATCCGGGCGTAGTCCAGCAGCAGCTGCTGTTCTTTGCGCAGCTGCTCCGCGTCCAGCCCGGCCTGCCGCACCGGGGCCAGCGGCGTTTCGCTGCGGGGCGCGGCGGGCGGGTAGAGGGGCTTTGCCCCGAACACCGCCGCCGGGTAGAGGTGCAGGTGCTTTGCCACCGGGCCGTCATCCGGCGCGAACAGCTGGTCGGGCGTTTTGATCTCCTCGGCATAGCGGCGAAGCAGGGCGGTGACACTGCCCTGCGCAGAGCGGTCGCTCAGCAGCAGGAACTGTGCCCGCTGCACGGCCCGCTTACGGTAGCGGATGTGGCTCTGGTCGATCTGGCGCATCAGGGTGCTCATCTCTTCCAGCGAATCCCGCAGCTTCTGGATGAGGGCACGCACGGCAGGGGCTGCCTCGCCGGGGGCACAGCGCTCCACCCGGGCGTAATCCAGCGCCAGCCGGGGCAGGTGCTCTGCCTCGCAGTCGTCCAGCTCCTCTTCCAGATAAGCGCGGTAATTGAACAGGTTATCGCTGGTCTTGAAGCGGTGGTAAGCGGCGGCCACCACCTTTTCCTCGTACTGGTCGAAGAGCTCCAGCACCTCCTGCGGGGTGCGGTTGCGGGTGAGCCGGTCGATATAATGCCCGATGGATGCGTTCAGCGCCCGCAGGGACTTGTTCAGTGCTTCCAGATCGGAGGCCACCTCCCGCAGAACATTCTCATAGGGGCTCTTTTCCTCCCCGATGTTCTGCAGCAGCTGCCAGGCCTTGTACAGCTTGCCGGTGTAGGTGACAACACGCGGGTTCAGGATCTCTTCCAGCGCTTCCAGCAGGGGGGCCACCTCGGGCACAAAGGCAAGGACAGGCTCCTCCTCATAGCTGCCGGGCTGCTCTTCCAGCCAGCCGGTGCGACGGAGGCGGAGCAGAAAGCCCAGCGCCAGCAGATGCGGGTCCCGGGTGGGCTGCTCGTCCTCATCCCCCGCCCCATCGGCATCCAGCGCCAGCGGCTTTGCCACGGCGGCAAAGTAATCCTCCGCCCGGGAGACGGCTTCCGCCCGGGAGAGGCTGTAATCCGCCGTGTGGCGGCACTCCTCCCACAGCAAAAGCAGCAGCTCCGCATAATAAGCCCGGTTGGGCCCCGCCAGCGGGCGGAAAAGCTTGGGGCTGACCAGTTCAAACAGCTGCATCAGAAGCTTCCTTTCTTTCGATAAAATCCAGTTTTTATTGTACCACATTTGCCACGCTTTTGCCATAACGACAAAAAGCCCCGGGGAGCGGGGTGCTCCTCGGGGCGGAGTGCGGTTCCATTCTGTAAAAGGGTCAGAAGAGCATATCAAGGGTAAGCACAAAGCAGTAGGTGCCATCCTCCAGCTTTTTGGCGGAGACGCCGACACCCTTGACCAGCTGTGCTTCTTTCGCCTTTACACCATAAGCCTTGGCGTAGGCCTTCGAAATAAAAAAGCACGGGCCAACCGAACAGCTGTTGCTGCTCTGCTGGCCCGCGAGGCGCTCCCCTATTTCCAGAGCGGTGCTTTGCAATGCGCCGCGGCTCTGGCAATCTTCCGGGGCCTGTGCCGGTGCGTAAACGAGTACGCGCGGGCAAACCCCTCAAAATTAAGTTGATTTTAGCACACACCGCGCAAAGTGTCAATAAAATTGCTGCATTTTGACATTCTTTTTTGGGAAAAATCGCCCCAAGAATTTCCGCAAATTACACAATTCTACCACGATTGTATGCTATGCTATGTTCAGAAACCAGAAGAAAGAAGCTCTCTGTGCACCGGCCCTATTTTCCCGCCAGCCAGGAACCGCTTCTCTGTCCGCTGGACCTGCGTCGCAGGCATCCGGTCTGGCGGCCAACGGCACTCTGGCTGCTCCTCAGCTTTCCCGGAACGCTCCCCTCCGGGCGGCTCTCCCTCCACAAAAACTTTGCAGGCTAAACTGAAAAGCCCCCGGAACGCGGTGTTCCGGGGGCTTTAAGTTTTGTGTTTAATAGCCGCGCACCGAGAAGCCGCGCTCCCAGGGGTCGGGGGCAATGTCTTTCTGGCGGATGGTGGTGATCTGGATATAATCGCTGCGCTGGATGAGGGCAAACAGTTTCCGAAATTTGACGGGGTCGCCCTGGACTTCCAGCGTGACGGAGCCGTCGTCCTCGTTTTCCACCCAGCCGGTCAGCTCCAGGCTCTGGGCCGCATACCGGGCCCGGTAACGGAAGCCCACGCCCTGCACCTGGCCCTCGATGGAATAGCGCCGCCGCACCGTGCCCTCGGGCAGAGCGGGCGGCTCCCCTTTTTTGTCTTTCAAAAATTCAAACATTGTCAACCTCCTGCTGTTGCCGCGTCTCACCGCAGGGCCCGGCAGTTTTCCAATACGCGCAAGCCTGCCCGGCCTGCCAAGGGCTCCCCTCATCGGGAGCTGGCAATGCGAAGCATGGACCGAGAGGTTTTACAGCTCCTGATATGCCGTCATCAAGGCGGGGATGAACTGCTTTTTGCGGCTGACCACGCCGGGCAGGGTCCAGCTGTCGTCGGCGGCGGGCTCGATCTCAAAGCCGCTGCGGAGCATCTCGTCGGCATGGCGGCCCGCGCAGATGACCACGCTCTCCTCCTTGGGCACATCGGTCAGCAGCATGTAGAGGTCCTCCACGTTCTGCTTGTTGCGGGCCTCCTCCAGATAGGGCTGGAGCAGCGCCTGGGCGGCCTGCAGGTTTTTGCGGGTCATGTAGCTGCCCTGCGCCACGCCAAAGCGGATATCGCCGCACATGAACACCTTGAAGTCCTGCAAAAAGACCTCTTCGGGGGTCTTGCCGTCCAGTTTTTCACCGGCCTCGAACATTTCGGTGGAAAACTCTTCAATGTCCACGCCTGCGATCTTGGCCAGACGTTTGGCGGTGTTTTCATCCACGGGGGTGCAGGTGGGGCTGCGGAAGGCCAGCGTATCCGAAAGGATAGCCGCCAGCAGCAGGCCCGCGATCTGGGGCGGGATGTCCACACCGTTTTCATCGTACATCTGGGTGATGATGGTGGCGGTGCAGCCCACGGGCTGGTTGCGGAAGTAGACCGGGCCGCTGGTCTCCAGACTGCCGATGCGGTGGTGGTCGATGATCTCCAGGATCTCGGCCTGATCAAAGCCCTCCACGGCCTGGGTGGCCTCGTTGTGGTCCACCAGAATGATGCGCCGCTTGCGCAGGGCAATGACGTTGCGGCGGCTGACCATGCCGCAGTATTTGCCGTCCTCATCGAGGATGGGGAAATAGCGGTGGCGCACCTTTGCCATCACCCGCAGCACATCGGCCACGGGGGTGACGAGGGTGAATTTGAGGATGTTGTCCCGGGTCATATAATAGGAGATGGGGGCGCACTGGCTGATGAGCTTGCCCGCCGCGTAGGTATCCACAGGGGTGGTCATAATGGCAACGCCGGTCTCATCCGCAATGCGCTGGATGGTGCGGCCCACCTTGGCCCCATTGCAGATGATGAGCAGGGAGGCTTCCTTTTCAATGGCGCAGAGCTGGCTTTCGTACCGGTTGCTCAGAATGACGATATCCCCCTTTTCCACGCTGCTTTCCAGCATCTCGGGGGTGGCGGTGCCGATCTTGATGTGGCCGGTGGTGCAGACCGCGTCGGCATTGCCCACCACCATGGTGCCGTTCAGCGTTTCAAGGATGTTCTTATAAGAGGTGCGGCTCTTGGCCAGCACCGCGGTATCGAACACGTCCATGTTGGCGGTAGCAAGATCCTTCACCGTGATGATGCCCTCCAGCTCGTTGTCCGCGCTGGTGATGGACAGGGTGTCGATCTGCTGGTCGCGCATGATCTTCCACGCGCGGCGCAGGCTGGTGGAGCCCGGGATGCCCGGCATCTCGCGGTAATCCACGTCCCGGATCTTGGGGTTCACGTCGGTGCACATCCGGGGCGGCGTGACACCGAACTTTTTCAGGACGAACTCGGTCTCCTGATTCATTTTACCGGCACGGCGCGCCTCACAGACCAGCGTGCTGGTGCGGTTTTTGAGCTCCGCATAAGCAATGGCGGAGCAGATGGAATCGGTATCGGGGTTGCGGTGCCCGATGACCACGACCTTGTGTGCTTCTTTTGGCATAGGTTGTTCCCCTCTCTGGGTCAGATTCATTTACCTTCCGATCGGCCCCATGCCCCAAACCACCGGGCACAGCTGCCAGTTCCATTTTAACACAACCGGCCCCGGGGGTAAAGGCGGCAGATATCTTTTTCTTGACAGCGCCCCAAAAATCGTCTATCCTTGACCTGAATTTTTTCTCTTTGGAGGTCACCCCATGAAAAAGCTGTTCCGCGCCCTTTCCCTCTGCCTGACGCTGGCCCTGTGCGTGTCCGGCAGCACCGCCGCGCTGGCCGAGGCTCCCGCCGCCACGCCCGCCCCTCAGGACGAACGTGTCATCACCGACGTAAGCCCCCTTGAGGATCAGATCCGCAACATCGTCGGCTTTACCACCAGCACCGGCGGCCCCTACGATTTTGAACAGGCCGACCATAGATCTGCCGTGCAGGCCTACGGTGCAGAACCCGCCGAGGGTGCCGTGGCCCTGCTGCGCATCTACGCCCGGGCCGAGGATCGGGGCGATGCCTCCATCAATTCCAGCGGCCACTCCTTCCTCTCGGTGCGGAACGTTTCGGACCACGACATCGAGGTGGGCGGCCTGCGGATCGCGCCCGACACCGAGATGACCTTCAGCCCCCGCGGCAACCGCTGGGAGCACACCGGCATCTGGTACAATCTGGAGGGCTACTACAAGCGCTATCTGGCCGATTCCTACTACCAGAACATCTATGCTGTCCAGACTTCGCTGGATCAGGGCCAGCTGGACGTGGTCAACCGCAACCTTGCCAAATCTGACCACTGGTCGGCCTACTTCAACTGCGCCGCCTTTACCGAGAGCATGTGGAACGCTGTCTGCGCCGATCCCCTTTCTGCCGGGCAGCCCTACACCCCGGAGAACCTGCGGAACGACATTCTGGCCAAGTACGGCGATCTGGCCGCATACAACCCCCAGATCCCCTACGACTACATCGTTTATTACGGCACCAGCCTGACCCCCAGCAAAGAGTTTGCCTGATTTTTTGATTTGTTGGATACAACATCTTGATTTTCACGTCATTCCGCGCTATCATGGGTGTGTTTGAATCCACGCGCCAAGGGAGGACACCATGACAGACGCATCGACCACATCAAGACCGCTGTTCAACCGTCAACAGCTCATCTCACTTTTCCTGCCGCTGGTGGCAGAGCAGGCCCTCAGCATCTCCATCGGTCTGGCGGACACCCTGATGGTCTCCTCGGTGGGCGAAGCCGCCGTTTCGGGCGTGAGCCTGGTGGACTCCTTCAACGTGCTGATGATCCAGCTGCTCAGCGCACTGGCCACCGGCGGCGCGGTGGTCGCCAGCCAGTACATTGGCCACCGGGAAGAGAAAAACGCCCGGGCCTCCGCCGCGCAGATCCTGTTCATCCTCTCGGTGTTCAGCCTGGCCGTGGCCGCCGTGGTCGTGGTGGGGCGGCACGCCATCCTGCGGGGCATCTTCGGCTCCATCGACGCCGACGTCATGCGCTACGCCGAGACCTATTTCCTGCTCTCGGCCCTGAGCTACCCGTTCATTGGCCTGTACAACGCCGGCGCGGCACTGTTCCGGGCGCAGGGCAACAGCAAGGTGAGCATGATGTCCAGCCTGGTGATGAACGTTGTCAACATCGGCGGCAACGCCATCCTCATCTTTGGCTTCGGGATGGGCGTGCTGGGCGCGGCCCTCGCCAGCCTGGTCTCCCGCGCCATTGCCTGCATCGCGGTGCTTTTCCTGCTGCAAAAGCCCGGCTGTATGCTCCGCATAGAGGGTCTTGCCGCTCTCCGGCCAAACGGCAGGCTCATCCAGCGCATCCTGCGGGTGGGCATCCCGGCCGGCATTGAGAACGGCATGTTCCAGATCGGCAAGCTGTCGGTGGCCAGCCTGACCAGCACCCTGGGTACCGCCGCCATTGCCGCCAACGCCGTGGCCAACACCACCTCCACGTTCCTCAACATCCCGGCCAGCGCCGTGGGCCTTGCCGTGCTCACCGTGGTGGGCCAGTGCCTGGGCGCAGGCGAGAAAGAGCAGGCTGTCTGGTACGCCCGCCGCCTGCTGCTGCTGGCTTATGCGGGTGCCTGGATCATGAACCTGTCGGCGTTCTTCTTTGCGGACCGGCTGGCGCTGACCCTCTTCCATCTCTCGCCGGAAGCGCAGGCCATGGCCCTGCAGGTGATGCAGTGGTTCAACATCTTCTCGATCTTCTTCTGGCCCTCCAGCTTTACCCTGCCCAACATCCTCCGCGCGGCAGGCGACGCCTCGTTTACCATGTCGGTCAGCATCGTGTCCATGTGGGTGTTCCGGGTGGGTTTCTGCTACCTGATGGTGCTCTGCTTCCATGGCCAGCTGCTCAGCATCTGGATGGGCATGTTCCTGGACTGGGTGTTCCGCTCCGTCTGCTTTATGGTCCGCTTTGTGCGGGGCAAGTGGCTGGAACAGCACGTTATTTAAAATTTAAAGTTTCACATTTTTCGATGCAAGATTTTGCCCCTCTGTCTCGTATGAGAAGACAGAGGGGCTTTTTCGTCAGCCTTGCACAAAATCTGGAGCACTATTTTAGGAGTGTTGTCCAGTTTTCGTCTTGTATTTTTCATAATTGGGGCGTATAATTTTTTGCCGTTGAAAGGTATTTCAACCATCCCGCACAAAGGAAGTGTTTTGATGCGTACTTGGTTTTCCCGCCATCCCGTCTGGTTCATGGCGTTTTACATGGTCTTTTATCTCACCGTCTTCCACTGGCTGGAAGTCCATGTCACGGTGCCGGACATCTGGGTCCACTGTCGGCTGGACGATTTCATCCCGTTCTGCAAATACGCCATCGTGCCGTATCTGGCGTGGTTCGTCTGGATCCCGTTCACTTTGTTCTATCTGCTCCGGAAAGCGCCCCGTGCAGACTTCTGGCGGCTCTGCCTGCCTTTGTTTGCGGGCATGACCTTTGCACTGGCCTGCTATATCGTCCTGCCCACGGGGCTCTACCTGCGGCCCTACCGGGTATATGGCAATGATATTTTCGCGCAGGCCGTGCGGCTGCTCTACGCGACAGATACGCCCACCAGCGTCTGCCCCTCCATCCATGTCTTCAACTCGGTGACGCTGATGCTGGCCTACTACCGCAGCCGCATCTTCGACGCCCCGCAGCGCCGCTGGATGCGCCCGGCGGCGGCCGTGCTCTGCGTGTCCATCGTGCTGGCCACCGTGCTGCTCAAGCAGCACAGCTGCATTGATGTGATGATGGGCATTCTGCTGGCCCTTGTCCTCGACTCGGCCATGGCCCTCCGGGACAACGACACCAGCCGCGTGCCGGAGCGCCTGTAATTTTTCTTAGATGCCTTATAGATCCAAAAACGCCCGCTCCCGCAAGGGAACAGGCGTTTTTTGTTAGAATAAATTTTCCGGCAGGCAGATATCTTCTTTGGGCACATTCTCCCAGCTGAAATCTGTAATCAGGCTCTCCGGTGTGCGGGGAGCAGGCTCGGGCTGCAGGCCATACACATAGGCCAGCCTGCCCACGATCTCCTCCGCCGTGTACTTGGCACGGAGGTTTTCCAGGCTCTGGTCGCCATCCCGCTTGGAGAGGCGGCGGCCATCCGGGGCCAGCAGCAGCGGGCAGTGGGCAAAGCGGGGCGCTTTGAGCCCCAGCAGACGGTACAGGTAAAGCTGCCGGGCCGTGGAGGAGAGCAGGTCGGCTCCCCGCACCACCTCGGTAACCCCCATCCGGGCGTCGTCCACCACCACGGCCAGCTGGTAAGCAAACACGCCGTCGGCGCGGCGGAGGTAGAAATCCCCGCAGTCTCGCAGGAGGTTCTCGGTGTGGGGGCCCATGCAGCCATCCACAAAGCGGACATTCTCGTCCGGCACCCTGACCCGGTAAGCCGGGGCTTTGTGCTTCCGCTTCTCCGCGATCTCCTCCGGCGTCAGGTCCCGGCAGGTGCCGGGATAGATGACGTTGCCGTCCGAGGTATGGGGCGCGCTGGCGGCATGGAGCTGGGAGCGGGAGCAGAAGCACGGGTACACCAGCCCCTGTGCGGCCAGCTTCGCGTAGGCCTTGGGGCCCGCCGTGGCTGCCGCCCTCGTCCCAGACAAGGCCCAGCCAGCTCAGGTCTTCTTCCAGCTGGTCGGCATATTTGCGGGGGCAGCGCTCGGCGTCCAGATCCTCAATGCGGAGGACGATCTTTCCGCCCTGATGCTTCGCACTCAGCCAGGCCAGCAGGCTGCAGGCCAGGTTGCCCAAGTGGAGCCGCCCGCTGGGGCTGGGGGCAAACCGCCCGACCGTGCCGCTCACAGGCCCAGCTTCCACTCCCCGTCTTTCGGCTGGAAGATGGGGGTGTTATAGTAGGCGGCCACGGCCTTTGCCATGTACTCGGCATCGGCGCAGCTGGCGGTCTCCATGGCGGAGTGCATGGCCAGCTGGCCCAGGCCGATGTCCACCATGGGCATCAAAATCTGATGGCCCAGCAGGTTGCCCAGCGTGGAGCCGCCCGGCACATCGGCGCGGTTGGCACAGGTCTGGACGGGGACGCCCGCCTTTTTGCAGATGGCGCTGAACGCGGCCCCGGTAAAGCCGCTGGTGGTGTATTTCTGGCTGGCGTTGGTCTTGAGCAGGACGCCGCCGCCCATGACGATGGGGTTGGCGGGGTCGCTCTTCTCGGGGTGGTTGGGGTGGGTGGCGTGGCCGTTATCGGCACTCAGCAGCAGGGTGTTGGTGCGGGCGCGGATGCTCTGCTCTTTCGTCACGCCCAGGCTCTCCTCCACGCGGGAGAGCACGTCTGCAAACAGGGTGCCGCAGGCCCCCTGACGGCTGGAGGAACCGACTTCCTCGTTATCAAACATGACCCAGACATCGCCGCGGCCCTCTTCCTCGCCGCGGCCCTGCAAAAAGCCCCACAGGGTGGTGTAGGCGCACTCCAGGTCGTCGATGCGGCCAGACATGAAATACTCGCCGTTCAGGCCCAGACGCTCGGCCTTCTCCCGGGTGCAGAGGACGATGTCGGCGTCCACGATCTCTTCGGGCTTGACACCGGCTTCCCGCGCCAGCACAGCCCGCAGGCTGCCGCCTGCCGCGCCGAAGATGGGCTGCAGATCGACCTGGGGGTTATACTTCATGCCGTTGTTCAGGTCACGGTTGAAGTGGATGCAGAGGTTGGGGATGCAGGCCACGGCGCGGTCCGGGTGGACCAGACGGCTCTCAATGCCGCTTTCCGTCTCCACCAGCACGCGGCCGGCCACGCTCAGGGGGCGGTCCAGCCAGGAGGGCATGATCATGCCGCCGTAACCCTCGGTCTCCGCCTTGGCAAACACTTTATCCTCGGCGCAGTCCAGTTTCTTGACCCGCCAGGTGGGCGAATCGCTGTGGCTGGCCGCCGCGT
>OIDK01000536.1_pt1 | contig 11603 bp, 8 predicted proteins | sample 1581551 | NCBI WGS metagenome assembly OIDK01 (sample SAMEA3882522, study PRJEB24775) | human gut metagenome | biome: human-associated habitat; feature: intestine environment; material: feces | place: Netherlands | collected 2009/2010
ACCGCAATTTCAATGCCCTGGGCAATAAAAAGAGCGGCCGCACCCTGCAGGGCTCCGTCCACGCCAAGCAGCGCGGTGAGAATGCTTACCGCCGCCCGGGCCGCACCGTGGCCTACATCGGCGCGGAATTCTGGGACACCGCCAAGCGGGTGCCCTTTGTCATCGCCGTCCGGGTGGAGTCGGAGGGCCCCATGCAGGAGCTGCACCCCGGCGACCAGACCTGGTACATCTCGGAAGACGGCTGCACGCTGGAGCAGCTGCCGTTTATCGACCCGCGCACCGGGGCTCCCAGCGCCAAAGAAGACTTCAAGCCCGCCACGGGGCGGCTCTCTTATACCCGCAGCCCCAGCGAGGCCCGGGACCGCATCTGCCGGGCGCTGGGTATTGGCCGCGCGTCCAGCCCGCTGGGCAAAAAGTTCAATGAAGTGTTCCAGATGGGCACCAGCATGGACGAGATCCCCAACTTCCGGGAATTCCTGTATCAGTACATCCTGCCCCAGCCGGAATTAGACCTGGATGCCCTGCAGGGCGACCGTGTGGAGCTGGAAAACCTCCACGCGGTGCTGGCCGAAGCCCAGACCCGTGCCGCCGCGCTGGAGACCATCGTGAACGATGGCCGGGAAGCCGCCGAAAAAGAGACCGCCGCCCTTGTGAACCGGGGCGCGGCCCTGCTGGCCCGTGCCGCCGCCGATGCCGGGGAAGATGCCACCTGGCAGGGCCATTTGGAGGCCGGAAACCGCCAGCTGGAAACCCTGAACGCCCAGTATGAGGCGGCCAAGAACGCCGAGGCCGAAGCCCGCCGGGCCTATCTGGCCGCCCACGGTGCGGCCTCTGCCAGCGGAGAGGGTGCCGCCCTCGACGCCATGACCGAGGAGCTGGCCCGGAAAAAGAGCGCGCTGGACGCTGCCGCCCGCCGTGCTGCCGGGGCCGAAGCCGCGGCAAACAAAGTCACAGCCCTGCTGCAGAGCCTTGGCCGCAGCGGGTTTGCAATTGGAAAAGATCTCTGGCCGGAAGCCCTTCGCGCGGAGACGCTCCCCGGCCTGACCGACGCCCTTTCCGGCGTGGAAAAACCGCTGGAAGAGCAGTATTTCGGGGCCCGGCAGGCGGTTGCAGACCTGCTCCGGGAGCAGGGCGCCAAACGGGCGGAACTGGACGCGGTCTCGGGCGGCAAGTGGGTCTACCCCCACGGCGACGCTGCCACCCGTGTGCGGGACGCCGTCAACGCCGAGCTGCAGAGCCGGGGCATGACGCCGGACGCCAAAATTTTCTGTGAGCTGCTGGCCGTGGAGGACGAGAGCTGGCAGGACTGCGTGGAGGCCTGCCTCGGCGACCGCCGCTTTGATATCCTGGTGCCGCCTGCCCACTATGCCGCCGCCAAGAGCGCCTTTGTGGCCCTGAAAGAGAAAGTTGGGCCCATCAGCCTGCTGGATACCCCGGGCATCCGCAAGGCCAACCGCCGGACGGACAAGATCGCCCCGGACAGTCTGGCCGCGCAGGTCACCAGTGAAAACCCGCTGGCCGCCCAGTACGCGGAGACCATTCTGGGCCGCATCGTCTGCTGTGACACACCGGATACGCTGGAACAGTACCCGGACAGCGCTACCCGTGATCTGCTCCGCCACCATCCGTTCCGGCTGGAACGCCTCCGCGCGCCCCAGCGGTATATTGGTCTGGATGCCTGCCGCACCCGCGCCGAGGCCCTGACCGCCGAGCTGGAAGCGCTGGCCGAGCGCCGCCGCGCCGCCGAGCAGACCGAAAAGACCCTGAAAGCGGCCTATGACCAGTACCAGAACGCCCTGCGGGGCAAGACGCTGGAGGAGCTTGGCGCTTTGTGGGACAGCCGCGCGGCCCTGACCGCTGCCCGGCAGGCCTACACGGCGCAGGAGCAGCAGCTGGCCGACTGCCGGGAGAACCCCATGCTCCAGCAGCTCTACAAAGAGGAAGAAGCCCGGGAGAAAGCCTGGGACGCTGCCCGCGCTGCCGTGGAGCAGGTGGGCGGGGACATCCGCGTCTGCCAGAAGCAGCTGGCCTCCTGTGAGGCTGAGCGGAAAAAGGCGGTGGAGACAGCGCAGACCAGCGCCGATGCCGCCAACGCATTCTTTGCAAAGTATCCGCTGCTGGAGCCGCTGGCCCGGGAGCGCTGGGCGGCCCTCTCCGGCCCGGACAAGGCAAAGCCCGACCGTGCCGTGGCACAGGCCGCCGAAAAGGCCCAGACCAAGCTGGACGAGGCGTTGCAGCTCTACCTGACTGGGACGCTGGAGCCTGCCCAGAAAGCCTACAACGAGCGGTACGTCTGCGATTATCCGCTGGGCCTTGCGGGGGTAGAGCAGTACCGTGCCCAGTACGAGAGCTTGGTCCGCATTGACCTGGAGCGGTACGCCGCCCGCCTCGAGCAGGCCCAGAAAGACTGCAAGGACCGCTTCCGCAAGGACATCCTCTTCCGGATGAAAGACGATATCTTCAACGCCCGGCGGCAGTTCCGGGAGCTGAACAAGGTGATGGAACAGCTGACCTACGGCGAAGAGGTCTACCGCTTTGAGCTGGAGCCCAGCCGGGATCCCCAGCTGGCGGCGTTCTATCAGGTCATTGTGGACAAAGGCAACCAGCAGATGACCGATTCCGATTCGCTGGACAACATCGCCGCCACCGCCGACCCCGTTTACGAGCGGCAGGTGGATGAGCTGATGGAAAAGATCATGGCCGACGTGGACGAGAACACCCGCGCCCGGCAGGAGGGCCGCCGCCCCGAGGGCGTCACCCTCTCGGACTATGTGGATTACCGCACCTATCTGGATTACGACATCAAAGTGACCAACACGGTGTCCGGCCAGCAGGCTGATCTCTCCCGCGTCAGCCGGGATTCCTCCGGCGGCGAGAATCAGGCCCCGTTCTATGTGGCGATCTGCGCCAGCCTGCTGCAAATTTACCAGAAGAGCGAGAACAGCATCCGGCTGGTGCTGCTGGACGAGGCGTTCAGCAAGATGACCAGCGACCGCATCCGCCCCATGATGGAGCTGTTCCGCCGCCTGCAATTGCAGGTGCTGCTCATCTCCACGGTGGAGAAGAGCACGGCCATCCAGCCTTATTGCGACATCACCTATTCCATTGTGCGCCATGGCGACGCCAACGCCATCGCGCCGTTTTACCGGCTGACGCCGCCCGCGCCGGAGACCGAAGAGCCCCAAAAGGAGAACGAAGATGAATGAGACGCTGGCAAAATTCTGGCTCTTTGCCACCCACTGGACAGAGCTGGATGTATTTGAGACCGAAGAGGAGCTGAACGACGAGATCGAGCTGCTCCACCGCCAGAACCTGCCCACCAAGGTCCGCGAGCGGACCAACAAGGAGGGCAAAGAGGAGCTGGTGCTCTACGTCAAACAGGCCGACCGCGATTACGCCCGCTACTGCACGGGCTGGCGGCCTGGGATGTGAAACAGAAGAAAGAAACACAGCAAAAAAGAGCACGCAAACGCGTGCTCTTTTTGCATCTGAGGCTCTTTAAGCGTAATGCCGGTTGATGGCATTGACAACGGCGCAGAAATCCATATCGGCAATGGAAAGCGGGGTATCCTCTTCAAAGCCGGTGGAGAGCACGAACAGCAAATTACTGAACTCATAAATGTGCTCGACGTTTGCAGAAGAAAGGTTCTCCCGGATACGGTCTGCTTTGGAGAGCAGCAACAGATGCTGATACTGCTCGTTGATCTCCTGCGTGCGGCCATTGGGGTGGGCGTAATTGAGGTGCTGAGTAGGCGTCAGGGCAATGATATTTTCCAGATAGAAGCTGATCTCCGGGTAAAGCGATTTCGGGAAGATGTGGTGCATGTGTGTTGCCTTGTCCAGCAGGTGTGCAGGTTCCAGATGTTCGGTCTGCCCGTTCCGGGTCTGATCGTTGAAAATGCGGAGGAAGCGTGTAGCCTTATTGGATTGGTAGCGGTAGTAATCCTCGTTGATCTCAATGGGATGCGTTGCCGCATACTCTTTCCGAGTGACGCCTTTGGGCTTGTCGGCATAGATGTCCCGAAAGTTGGGGCGGTTGTACATCAGCATATCGTAGGTGATGAGATCGGCAGAGAGATCTCCGCCTTTCGTGCCACGGGTATTGTGAGAGTATGCCAATGGATTCAGTACTTTGGTGAAGATGCGGCCGCATTCCAAGGGCTTATTGATTTTGGTGTACGCGCGTGTGAAATCGAAAAACGCCTTCCGGACCTCCGTATAAGTTTTTGAAGAGGGAGATTGCAGAAATGTATGAAAAACCGGCCAAAGTTCACTATCATGGAGTGTTTTTTCAATGTAAAGAACGAGAAAAATGAGTGCATTCCGTTCTCGTAGAGCAATGTATTCCAAAATATTGATTTGTTTGACCCAGTAATAATTTTTGCCCTTTATTTTTTGTTTGCCAAGCACATTTGCATAAGCCAGCAGTTCCATAGGTTGTTGGAAAAATTTATCATATTCATGCTTTGCATTTTTATTTTTGAGAGTGGGCTTTTTAAAAACGGCTTCAACGTACTGGCTGGCATATTCAGAATGCCAGATTTCTTTAGAGGTAAATGGACAGCTGCCCGGAGATGGATCATCCGCAACATAGTTGCAGATAAAGTCAGCAACGGCGCATACAACATCCGGTGTACACTTCTGGTCGATCCAGCGGCCATTGCCGCTTTCACGGATGTCATAGTCGGACTGTGCCAGAAAATCACGGATCGACTGTTGGGTCAGCATCATACATCCCTCACTTTACACGATCATAAAAAGGAAAGTTGAACGGAGGTGTCAAATTTTTCGGGCGCGGGTTTTGCCTCGTCCCGCAGCAGGCCGTAGAAAAACACCGAGCAGGCGTCCACGTTCAGAGAACGCGTCTGGAAGTTCCGCGCGATCTGATAGAATGCCCGGTACTCTTCCGAGGAAAAGTACGCAAGCTGCTTTTCCGTGGGGACAATGCCGCCTTTGGGGATCAGGATGGCAAGGGAGCCGTTCACCACACAGTGGGGAGGCTTTTTCATCATGCGCGGTTTGTAGGTCATGTTCGGGGTAAGATAAACATTGGGCGCATCGAGATACTGGAAGACGGAAAGGGGCTTAGCCGCAGCGTAAGAAATGTAGGAATCGTATCCGGGAATGTCCAGAATCTCTTTTCCGTCATCGCTCAGGTTGCGGGATTTCAGCACCCGAAGCTCACCGGAAGAAGAAAGGAGCTTATTGGTGAGCTGGCGGTCCCGGAACACTTCAAAAACATCAAAATCCAGCTTTCGGCAAACAGAGTCAAACAGTTGGTTCCGGTAAATGATCCAGTAGGGAAGCTCCGGGTCAAAAATGTACGCCTGTGGCTGGGTGAGATGGAGCCGGTGCGTGAGCGAAAAAACTTTGGTGTTGGCCGGGGCCGCTAGATTGTTGATGAAAATGGCAATGGTCTCCACCAGAATGCCCGGGAAGCCCTTTTCGCCAAAGTCCAGAATGGCATCCACCGATTTTTGCGCCAGCTCTGCACGGGTGGTGGAAAACTCCGGCGTGTTGAGGAGGAACTTGGGGAAAACCAGCGCAACGTATTTGGCAAGGCGGAGCGATTTTTCCAGAAAAAACGAGCAGATGTTGCTGGTGTTCTTGTTTTTCGCTTCCAGACGGTAGAGCGGGAGGCGGGGATCACTGGCTTTTAATTTAAAAAAGGGAGGGTTCCCGATCACATAGTCGTACTGGTCCGGGAAATCATGCAGGAGAAAGTCATCGTTGATGTAACGGATGGTGCAGGTGTCGGGAACGTGATACTTTTGTAAGAGGATTTTCGCCAGCTCCAGGCTGGCTGAGTCGATATCCACGATATCCAGCTGGAGGTTCTTCCCCTCAAATTTTTTGAGGATGAACGGGATAAAATTTCCAACTCCGACGGAAGGCTCCAGGATCCGGACGGTTTCCTGCTCGGAGACGGGGAGGGTCTTCATCATTTCGGTAATGAGGGTCTTGCTGGTAAAAAAAGCGGCGGTCTCCGTCCGGTTGGTGTTGGAAAGCTCTGCGATTCGGCTCAGGGTAGAGAAAGCCAGGTCCAGAGGATTTTCCGTGAGGAACTCTTTCAGGGCCTCGGCATCGGACAGGCGATTCGCCGCGATGATCTTGTTGATCTCAAGGGTCGGGAGCGGCGGGTGTGCCAGGGCATCCGCGATCTTTTCTGCAATGGAGTGAAAAATGGCGGTAGGAACAGCCTCGCCTAAGGACTGGCGAATCTTCGTCTCCTCTTTTTTGAGAAACGCGCGCTTCTCTTTTTCCGGGAGCTGGTTGAGGGTGTCCGGATCGCGGTCCACCCAGCGGAAAGATTCGGGGACGGTCATCATCCGCATGATCTCGCGGATGCTGAAAACACGGTCGTCGCTGGGGTGGATGGTGTTCTGGCTGGCCAGCAGGTCGTTCCGGGTATGGATGCAGGGGCCTACTTTGTCCCAGTACTGGCGCTTGTATTTGTCGTGGTTCTTTTGCTTGTTGATGACGATTTCGCCGTTGATGATCTGGTGTGGCTTTTTGTTGTCATCCGGGTTTTCAAACGCCGACTGTCCCTCTTTTAAATCCGCGATCCAGGCGCGCATGTGTTCCGGGTAAATGCGGAACGCATGGTAAATATCGGTGGGGTCGATCTCGCCAAATTCTTTGAGTGGCTTCATGTCGCCGATGACTTCCCGCAGGGTGCGCTCCGGCAGAAGATCCGGGTAGAGTTCCAGCGGGGAAATGCTGTCTGCATAATCCTTGGAAACGCCGATCACGACAGTCCGCTGGCGGCTGGAGCAGGCCCCGTAGTTTTTAAAATTGATGATCCGGGCAGCATAGGAATACTCCTGCCCCAGGTTGCGCTCAATGGCATCGGCAATGGATTTGTTGGTGCCGTCGAGATCGGTGCAGATCGTTTTCATGAATGCAGGGACGTTTTCAAATACAAAGAAGCGCGGGTTGATCTTTTGAATGATCTTGATGGACTCGACCACCAGAGAATTCCGGACGATCTCCGTGTCGGTCTTTTTCTGGTTTGCAATGGACATGCCCTGGCAGGGAGGCGTTGCAATGACGACATCCACGCGGGAAAGGTGCTCTTTGGCTTTCCAGAGCTCCAGCTGATCGTACAGGAGCTTTTTGGTCTGTTCCTGCGTGATGTCACCGCAGATGTAACCGCCGGGATATTTGCATTTCTGATTATAGCGCTGGATGTTGAGCCGCCGTTCCAGCAGCTCGTTGGTGGCAATGCAGTCAAAGCCAGCCATCTTGAAGCCATAACAGCCGACACCGGCACTGCTGAATAAGCTGATATATGTGGGTTTGTGTTGGGTGTTCATACTCTTGACCTCGCTTACACCGCTTATATTGAATGCCTGTGAGAATGTGGGGTACAGGGGACGTCAAAAGCATTCCATAACAAAGTGATTTCTCTTTAGTATAACACGAGAACGGCGGATTGCAACCTGCTTTTGGAGCGGAAAAGACGCTTTTTTGCCGTACAAACGAAAAAAACGAGCTTGACAATAAAAATGAACTTTGTTATACTCTTTTCTGTTCATCGGAGGGCTGTTTCAACGTAATGGAAAGGCCGGATAAGATGCCGCAGCGAGTGTCTGCCCGGAGGCTGTGTTGGCCGTAGCCACACAGCAGAGGAGGGCAGGCATCGTGCTGCTGGTCTTGTCCGGCCTTTTTGCATTTTTTTGGATCTATCAGGAAAAGGAGATTTCATGGCAAAGCAGAAAATCCAATTATCGGATCATTTTAATTATTCGCGCCTGCTGCGCTTTGTGCTGCCCTGCATCGGTACCATGCTGTTCACGTCCATTTATGGTGTCGTGGACGGTCTGTGTGTCTCCAACTTTGTGGGCAAAACAGCCTTTGCAGCGGTCAACCTGATCATGCCGCTGCCCATGCTCATTGGCACGGTGGGCTTTATGCTGGGCACCGGCGGCAGCGCCATTGTGGGCATCACCCTGGGCGAGGGGGACGAGGACAAGGCGAACCGCTATTTCAGTCTGTTTGTCCTGGCGGCGTTCCTTGCGGGCGTGGCGCTCTCGGTGCTGGGCCTGTTCATCCTCCGCCCGGTGGCGATCCTGATGGGTGCCAAGGGCGAGATGCTGGATTTTGCCGTCCGGTATGGCCGGGTGCTGATGGTCAGCGTGCCCACCTTTATTTTACAGAACATGTTCCAGAGTTTCTTTGTCACGGCGGAAAAACCGACACTGGGGTTCTGGTTCACGGTGGGTGCAGGCTGCACCAACATGGTGCTGGACGTCGTGCTGGTGGGCTGGCTCCGCTGGGGCGTGGAGGGCGCTGCCATTGCAACGTTCATCAGCCAGATCGTGGGCGGCGTGCTGCCGGTGTTCTATTTCCTGGACCATAAGACCACCAGCCGCCTGCATCTGGGCAAAACGGAGTTCCACGGCAGCGTGCTCAAAGCGGCCTGCATCAACGGCTCCTCCGAGTTGATGACCAATCTTTCCATGTCACTGGTCAACATCCTCTACAACTACCAGCTCCTCCGCTTTGCAGGCGAGAACGGTGTGGCGGCTTATGGCGTCATCATGTACGCGGCGTTCCTGTTTGTGGCGGTCTTCGTGGGCTATGCCGTGGGCAGCGCTCCCATCGTCAGCTACCACTACGGTGCCCGGAACCATGCCGAGGTGCATAATCTTTATACCAAGAGTCTGCGGCTCATCGGCGTGGTAGCGGTCATCATGACGGTGGTGTCCATGCTCATCATCCCCTATGTGGCAAAGATCTTTGTGGGCTATGATGCAGAGCTGCTGGAGCTGACCAGCCATGCTTTCCGCGTGTATGGCCTGAGTTTCCTCATCATGGGCTTCAACGTCTACGGCTCTTCGTTCTTCACGGCCCTGGGCGACGGTGTGACGAGCGCGCTGATCTCGTTCCTGCGCACCCTGGTGTTCCAGCTGGCGGCAGTCATCCTGCTGCCCATGGTACTCAGGATCGAGGGCGTCTGGCTGGCCATTACAGCAGCGGAGCTGGCCGCTCTGGTGGTCACGGTGTATCTGTTCATCACCAAAGATAAAGTGTTCCATTACCGGAACGTTTAAACGAAAAAACAAAGGCGCTTCCTGCAAATTGCGGGAGAGCGCCTTTGTTTTCTGTCGAGACTGTGTTATACTGGCCGTGCTGCCCTGACCCAATCTGGCAACAGAGAGGGGGTGGACACCAATGGACCAGAACCTAATCAACTTTATTGTGACGGTCGCAGCGAATGTAATAGCCGATTACATCAGCAAGTGGCTTGATCGTCATCGCAAGGGCAAGTAAGCACAAACACCCTCGGAGTAGCCGCTCCGAGGGTGTTGCTTTTTGGGGATGAACCCAATAGACAATCCTAATCAACTTTGTTGCCTACTATCAGTATATGCAAATCTGGAAAAAAGTCAAGATGTTCGTACCAAAGTTTATTTATTCGTCAAAATCAAACTTCCGCAGCTCACAATTCTTGATGCCGAACGCCGCGTACTCCGCGTTGGTCATGTTGTGGAAATAGGACTCCACCACCCGGGCGATCCCGTTGTGTGCCACGAGGAGATAGGTCTTGTCGTCCTGTTTGAGCTCGTCCAGCAGGTTGTAGATGCGCTGGGCCAGCTGAAGCATACTTTCGCCGTCGGTGTAGCGGTCGGCAAACTGCATTTTGGCGGCGGTGAACTCCGGGCTGTTGCGGGGCGAGGTGCCCTCAAAGCGGCCGAAACACTGTTCCCGCAGGCGGGGCTCCACCCGCGCGGGCAGGCCGGTGGCAGCCGCCACGGCCAGTGCGGTATCCGCGGCGCGGGAAAGGGGAGAGTACAAAATTTCGTCAAGGACGATGCCGCTGTTTTTGACGGCTTCGCCCAGCTGAGCGGCCTGTGCCCGGCCTTTTTCGGTCAGGGGGCTGTCGGTCATGCCGCAAATCTTATTTTCAACGTTCCAGACGGTCTCGCCGTGGCGGGCAAAATAGACACAGTGCATAAAAACTCCTTGCTGTTTTACTTCACTTTGCTGAGTTTATGGTCGGTCAGAGCGATGGTATCGCCCTCGTTGATGTCAAGGGCCGTGAGCTCTGCATCCGGGTAGGGGAGGACCCGGCGTTCCCCGGCGGCGTTTTCCAGCAGAACGTCACAGAGGACAGGCTGGCCCTCGGGCAGCTCCTCGCAGCCGTACAGCTGCTCCTCGATCCGCAGGACGCGGTAAGTTTCCATGGCGGCTCCCTCCTTTTTATACCCTATTATAAAGCGGAGCGGGAGGGGCGTCAATTGCTTTTCCTTGACAGAGCGTTGCGGCAGCTGATACAATAAAACCAAATTTGATTGCCAAGGGCCAAGGAGAGGAAAGCGTGAACATTACCGAACTGCGATATCTGGTAGCCATCATGAAGTGGGGCTCTGTGAGCGCTGCTGCCAAGCAGCTGTACGCGGCCCAGCCCAATGTGAGCAAGGCGCTGAAAAATCTGGAAGAAGAATATCACCTGCGCATTTTTGAGCGCTCGTCTACCGGTATGATCCCCACGGAGCAGGGGCGGCATTTCATTGAGCAGGCCGCCCGGATCCTGGAAGAGGTGGACCGCCTGGACCAGGGCGTGCAGGAGGAGCAGAAGCGCTGTACCGAGCTGCGAGTCATGATCCCCCATGCCACCTATGCTTCCTATGCTGCGGTGGATCTCCTGGAACAGACAGCCGGGGTGGAGCAGCTGCGCATCCATATCCGGGAGGGCGGCTCCATGGAGGCGCTGGATTTTGTGCTGCGCCGGGGGTATCACCTGGCGCTGCTGCGGTATGCCATTGAGGACGCGGACCATTACAATTATTACTGCACCCGCCGCGGGCTCAAGATGGAGCCCATCATGGATTTTGAGTACTACCTGCTCACCAATCAGGACGGCCCGCTGGCCAGCCGGGAGATCCACGACCTTTCGGAGTTGAACCAGTATGTGGAGATCCTCCACGATGATTTCCAGCTGCCCGGCGAGGACGGCGGCGACGGCATCCGCTGGCATGTCAATGACCGCCGCCGGGTGCATGAGCGGTGCAGCCAGTTCTCGATCCTGCAGCGGATTCCTACGGCCTATATGTGGGCTTCGCCCATGCCCCGGCGGGCACTGGACCAGTTCCATCTGGTGCTCAAAAAGTGCCCGGCCCAGCACCAGAAGATGCGGGATGTGATGGTTTACCCGGACAAAAGTGTTCTCCGCCCGGAGGAACGGGCCTTTATTGAGCTGCTTCACAAGGAGGCGGCCCAGACTGTAAAGTGAAAAGACTCTGAAAAATTGGCGATAGAACAACGGAAATTTAAAATATTGAGCAATCTGTACAAAAATGTGCTGAAATTTTTGGCAGCAAAGATCTGATGCATTCCCGGAAAAAAGCAGTGGAAAATTATGAACAACTTTTGAACGAGAAAACGTCAAAAACGAGATGATTCCACCAAAAGACGATGAAGCGCTATATATTTTTTGATATAGCGGTTATACCAGATAGATATTATCCGCATTATGAAAAATGTGTTAACATGAAGCCAGAGATCGGTCATAGCCGCAGTATGGCATAAGCTGTCGGCGGCTGAAATTCAAAAGGAGGTTTCTGGTATGATTAGTTTCTTACTGTGTCTGGCGCTCC
>OIDK01000539.1_pt1 | contig 11525 bp, 8 predicted proteins | sample 1581551 | NCBI WGS metagenome assembly OIDK01 (sample SAMEA3882522, study PRJEB24775) | human gut metagenome | biome: human-associated habitat; feature: intestine environment; material: feces | place: Netherlands | collected 2009/2010
GGAACGCTGCGCGCATCCGGCTATACGAGACGGGAACTTCTGCTGCATTATCTGTCCCTGCCGGTACTGATTACGATTTTGTCGGCGGTGATTGGAAATATTCTGGGATACACCGTGTTTAAAGATATCTGCGCTGGTATGTATTATGGAAGCTACAGTCTGCCGACATATCAGACGCGGTGGAATGCCAATGCATTTCTGCTCACGACCGTAATTCCGGCAATTCTGATGTTTGTGATCAACGCGGTGCTGATTTCCGGCCGTCTGCGTCTGTCACCGCTGCGTTTTCTGCGCCACGATTTTGCAAAGAAAGGAAAAAGCCATGCGGTGCGTCTTCCGAACTTCCGGTTCTTCTCGCGGTTTCGTCTGCGGATCCTTCTGCAGAACAAATCGAGTTACTTTACCCTGTTTCTCGGTATCGTATTTGCCAATATTCTGTTGCTGTTCGGTATGATGATGAAACCGCTGCTGTCACATTACCAGACGGAGGCGGTGGAAAATATGCTGGCAGATTACCAGTATATTTTAAATGTCCCGGATCCGATCGATGAGGATGATGAGTACACGCTGATGGGAATTGTGCAGAAACTTCTGACGCCATCGCTGAAGACAAATACGGAAGGCGTGGAAACGTTTGCTCTTACATCGCTGAAAAATATTCCGAAAAACCGGGAGGGCGAGAGCATTTCGGTATATGGAATTCAGAAAGACAGCAAATATGTTTCCGCTGAACTGTTTGAGAACGGCGTGACGATTTCCGACGGTTATGCCGAAAAATATGGAATGAAAGTCGGCGATACACTGGAACTGAAAGAGCCGTATGAGGATAAAACGTACAGCTTTGAAGTAAAAAGTATTTATGCCTACCCGGGAGCCCTTGCGGTATTTCTGCCGATGGATGTCTTCTGCGAGAAATTCGATCATCCAGAGGACTACTTTAACGGCTATTTCTCCAACGAGCCGATCACGGACCTGGAGGAATCGTATATCGCGACGAAAATTACGGAAGATGATATGACAAAGATTTCACGACAGCTCAATGTGTCGATGGGAGAAATGTTCCAGCTGATCAATGTTTTCTCGATTGTACTGTTCATGCTGCTGATTTATCTGCTGACGAAGCTGATCATCGAGAAGAATACGACTTCGATTTCGATGGTAAAGATTCTCGGCTACGAGAACAGGGAAATTTTGAGTCTGTATTTGACGGCGACAACCTGGGTTGTGATCATCTCAATCGGTGTCAGCCTGATCATTGCCTCCGCGCTGATCCGCCTGATTTATGTCATTATGCTTTCCGAGTACAGCGGCTGGCTGACATACTATATTGATCCGGCAATTTACGGAAAAATGTATCTGATGGGCCTTGCGGCGTATGCTGTTATCGCTGTGCTGCAGTTCCGCCACATCCAAAAGATTCCGATGGACGAGGCACTGAAAAATGCAGAATAAAAAAAGTTACAGGAGAAATCTTGACAAGCCCGGGCAAAGTGTGGTATATTGCTCTCAAACTTGGTGTGGATTTTTCAACTTGTAATAAAGTTCTTTTCGCCACGCAATTATCGAAAGCAGATAATTGCGTGGCTTTTTTGTGGGCAATGAAGCAAAGTCCGTGCCTGCACGTAAGTCCACCAACAGAAAAGATCACAAATGGAGGTAATAATGAACGAAAACTTTATGAAAGAAAAGCCAGTATTTCCACTGCTGGTTTCGATGGCGCTTCCAATGGTAATCTCGATGCTGGTCAATTCCTTATATAACATTGTGGACAGCTTCTTTGTCGCACAGATCAGCGAAGATGCCATGACGGCGCTCTCCCTGGTTTATCCGGTACAGAATTTTGTAAATGCCGTTGCCATCGGTTTTGGAATCGGACTGAATGCGGTGATTTCGTATTATCTGGGAGCGGGTGACAAAAAGGCAGCCGGCTGTGCTGCAACGCAGGGTCTTGCCCTTACCATGCTGCATGCGGTTATTTTAACGATCGGAAGCCTTCTGGTCATCGAGCGTTTCCTGCGGATGTTTTCTTCTTCCGAAACTGTCATCGATCTTGGTGTCCGGTATTCACGGATTATCTTTCTGTTTACCATAGCAATCATGGCAAACCTTTACTTTGAAAAGGTTTTTCAGGCAGTCGGCCGGATGAAAGTGACGATGACCGGTATGATGATCGGCTGTATTGTCAACATCATTCTGGATCCGCTCATTATTTTCGGAATCGGACCGTTTCCGCGTCTTGGAATTGAGGGTGCGGCACTTGCAACCGGCATCGGTCAGGTGACACCGGTCGTGATTTACTGGATCATTTACAAGATCCGCCCGATTTCGGTCAAAATCCATCCGGAATATTTAAAAGAAGGAAAAAATCTGGTCGGAAGACTGTATGCGATCGGCGTCCCGGCGATCCTGAACCTGGCGCTGCCGTCTCTTCTGATTTCCGCACTGAATGGAATCCTGGCCGTGTATTCCCAGAGCCTTCCTCAACAGCCTGCTTGCCGGGTTCTCCCAGAGCTATGTGGTCATTCTGGGCATTTACTACAAGCTGCAGACGTTCATCTATCTGACAGCAAACGGCATTGTACAGGGCATGCGCCCGATTATCGGCTTCAACTACGGCGCAGGCGAGCATAAGCGTGTGCGGAAGATTTATGAGATCACCCTGATTATGTGTGCGGTGATCATGCTTATTGGAACCGGCATCTGCCTTGCCATTCCGGAACAGCTGATCGGACTGTTCAGCAGCAATCCGGAGACCATCCGTCTTGGCGGACAGGCACTGACACGCATCAGCGCGGGCTTTTTGATTTCGGCAGTTTCCATCACATCCTCCGGTGCGCTGGAGGGACTCGGAAAAGGCGGATCTTCCCTGATCATTTCCCTCTGCCGAAATGTCATTGTCATTCTCCCGGCAGCTTACCTGCTGTCCCATCTGGGAGGCGGCGTTTTCGTATGGCACGCCTTCTGGATCACAGAGGTCATTTCCGCAGCGGTTTCTCTTGTGGTATACCGCCGCGCAGTACGAAGATAAAAAATATAAGAAGAAAAGAAAAGCGGCCTCTTGTGGAAGGCGGCTTTTCTTTTTATAATAGATAATACAGACGTAAGAATTAAGTAAAGATTTTTTTGAATATTCATGGTACCATTACGGTAGTTAAAAACAGAGAGGATGGAAACGACGTGGAAGAAACAAATATTTTAGTTGTGGATGATGAAAAAGAAATCGCGGATCTGCTGGAAATTTATCTGATCAGCGATGGATTTCAGGTATTAAAAGCGTACAGTGCAAAAGAGGGACTCCGCATTCTGGAGGAGAAAAAAATCGACCTGGTGCTGCTCGATGTGATGATGCCGGATATGGACGGTATTGCGATGTGCCGCCGCATCCGGGAGACGAACAACATTCCGATCATCATGGTAAGTGCCAAAACGCAGGATATCGACAAGATCGTCGGTCTGTCAACGGGAGCAGACGATTACGTGGCAAAACCGTTCAATCCGCTGGAGCTGATGGCGCGTGTAAAATCCCAGCTCCGCCGCTACCGCGAACTGAATCCGTCGAAGCCGCACGAGCGCCAGGAAGTGATTTCCTTAAAGCATCTGGAAATCAACAAGGTAACCCATCAGGTTGTCTGCTACGGAGAAAGCATCAAGCTGACACCGATCGAATTTGATATTCTGTATCTGCTGGCCTCCAACCCGGGCCGCGTGTTCGGTACAGACGAAATTTTCGAGCGCGTCTGGCATGAAAAATTCTATGAGGCGAACAACACGGTTATGGTACATATCCGCCGTCTGCGCGGAAAAATGAAAGACGACACAAGAGAAGATAAGATTATTACAACAGTCTGGGGAGTGGGATACAAAATTGAAGCCTGATTTTATAAAAAACTTCAGCCAGAGGATGGTCTTTGATCTGATTGTAAGTGCACTTGTCACGGTGCTTGTAGTGACGCTTACCGACGGGATTCTGACCTTTTTCGGCAATGGACTGATGAACATCGGTTACCGGAGCGCCTGGATCGGACCGGGAGGCCTCCGCCCATCGGTGCGGACGATGATTCTGACGGCGGCTGCGCTGCTTTCGTTCTGCCTGACCTTTTATTTCCTGATGCGCGAAACCATCCGATACATTGGGAAGATTCTGGAAAAGGTAAAGGAGATATCAGCAGGGGATTTTGATCATCCGATCGAGGTAAAGGGAAATGACGAGTTTTCTGTGATGGCGGAGAACTTAAATACGATGCAGCAGAATATCAAGGAAATTATGGAACGGGAACGGATCGCGGAGCATACGAAAAATGATCTCGTCTCATCCGTGGCACATGACCTCCGTACGCCGCTGACTTCGATTATCGGCTATCTCGGCTGGGTGCGCACGCGGACGGATCTGGATGAGGAGACGAGAAATCATTATATCGATATTGCCTATCAGAAAGCACTCCGTCTGGAGCAGCTCACGAACGAACTGTTTGGATTCGTCAAGCTGGAGCACAAAGAGATGCAGCTGCATCTCGGAAAACTTGATCTGGTGCAGCTGATGGAGCAGATGCTCGACGAGATGACGCCGTCTTTTGTGAAAAATGAGCTTCAGGTGGAATTTCTGCATGCGGAACATGCGATTTTTCTCGAGGCGGACGGTGAGCTGCTGGCACGGCTCTTTGGAAATCTGCTGAACAATGCTGTCAAATACGGAAAAGAGGGAAAACAGGTCCGCGTCTCAATGGAAAAAGAGGGCGAATATGTGGTCACGCGTGTCATTAACTACGGACGGATCATTCCAAAACAGGAACTGGATCATATTTTCCAGAAATTTTACCGGACAGAGCAGTCGAGGAGCCGCGATACCGGCGGGACGGGACTTGGACTTGCGATTGTACAGCAGATTGCGGAACTGCATCACGGACAGGTGCGGGTAAAAAGTGATCTGCAGGGAACCGTCTTTGAGGTGGAACTGCCGGTCGGAATGCCAAAGGGGAAGAAAGAGGACGAAAAGCGATGAACAGGAAAAGAAGAAGCAAAATCTGCTGTCTGTCCGGTATTTTGCTGCTGATTCTGCTTCTGGCGGGAGTTCAGAGGGTGTCTGCGATGACAACGCGGACAGAACTTTATCAGAACACGCCGTCGGATGGCGGAAGAAGCGGCGGGAAAGAAAAGCAGCTTCTTGCCAACAGCTACGCAGGGGAATACCAGATTGATTTTTCTTATGGATTCGAAGGAAACTATCAGGATGGGAATCACGTACCGATTCGTGTGACAATCACAAATGAGAGCGCTGTTGAATTTGAAGGATACTTTGTTTTTCAGATAAAAAACGCCGCGGAATCGATTTACCGCGGAAACAGTGGAGAAGGCATTCTCTCAAAACTGTTTCCGGGGGTCAGGCGGTCGGGCGATGGAAGAAACAGCCTTTTTACGTACCGTTTTCCAATCTATATTCCGGCGAACGGAACCGTCAACAAAATCGACATTCCGGCCACGAAATCGCAGTTTGAAGCACGCAAAGCCCTCGTCTACCTGCCTCCGGCGGCATTGGCCGACTCGAAACGCAAGCCGGCCCTGCCGGTCGTCCTCATGCTGAGCGGGCAGCCGGGCAGTCCGGGACGCGTCTTCCAAGCCGGCGGCATCCAAACCATGATGGACGGATATGCGAAAACCCACGACGGACTCGCCCCAATCGTCATCGCAGCCGATCAGCTTGGCGCCGATTCGCACAACACGCTATGCGTGGATTCGAAGGTGTACGGCAATGCGCTGACCTACCTGACGCAGGACGTGGTCGACTGGGTGAAAACCAACCTGCCCGCCGCACAGAATGCCAAGGATTGGGCCATCGCCGGATTCTCGCAAGGCGCCACATGTTCGCTGCAGATCGGCGTGAACCATCCCGACCTGTTTGGCACCATGATTCCCACCGACAGCGAAATCAAACCGACCAACGGCAGCCGACAGGAAATGATCGACGGTTCTTCGACGGCGACACCACAGCCTATGAGAACCAAGTGCCGGTCAACGCCATCCGCAACCACGCGCCCACCCATCAGATGCTCATCATAGGCGCGGGGGAGAAGGACACCACCTCAATACGCAACGTCAAAACAATCGCGCCGGTCGCGGCGAAAGCCGGCATGCGCGTCGCCGCCGTCGAATCGTCCGGCAACGCACACGACTGGCACGCCGTGCAGGACGTGCTGCGTTACGGGCTCGCCGTATTCGGCCACGACACCGGACTGGATGGTGCGAACCCGAACCTATCCGACTATCCGAATCTCAAACGCATCACGATATGACGATCCTGAACACAAACCCGCAAGCCTGAGAATCCCAGAAAAGGAAAGAAATGACTCAAACGCAAACCGCGCCTGCTAAACCAGCCGAGGCATCACCCGCGAAACCACTGTTCGGCTTCCGCGCGCTGCTCGCCGATCTGGCCGGATGGATCAGACGACACCTGCTCACCGTCTGCCTCGTGCTGTTCGTCATCCTCATCAACGTGGGCACGCAGATCGTGTGCGCGCTCATACGTCAGCCGTTCCCGCCGAGCCTGGCCAAAGTAAGTTTCGAAGCGCTCGCACGCGGCCGCTGGTACACCGCGCCGATATCCATGCTGTACGTGCCGAATCTGGGCCGTCTGCTCATCGACGTTCCGCTCATGCTGGTTGCGTTCGGCCTGGCCGAATCGGTGATCGGCAAAATCAAAACCGCATGGGTGTCCGTCATCACCACACTGGGTGGCGTGGCCTTGGGCATGGGACTGTGCTCCCTATCCGACGGGCGCAGCCCCCAATGGCATGCGATCTCGCATGATGGCGCCATCCTTGGTCCGCTGATTCTCGTCGCCGGCACCCTTATGTGCGCCAGCGCGTTCACAACCATGCTGTGGCGCCGCCGTATCCGCGTGATCGGCTATGCGGTCGTGCTCATCATGTTCCTCTACCGAGGCGAGGTGAGCGACTACTGCCTGCTTGCCACTTCGGTGATTGGCCACGTGCTCGGCTATCTGATGGCCTCCCGCACACATGGCGACGAATACCGGCATGGCGCCATCTACGAAATGCGTCGGCTTATCGGCATCGTCGCGGGCGTGCAGGCCATCGGCTCGCTCGTCGCCGTCTCGTCACGCCAATCGTTCGGCCTGCTGTCCATGTTCGGACTGTTGACCGGCTCCACCGACTTCGACACCGGACGTGTGGTCGACTGCCTCAGCGGCGCCTCGCATACGGACTGCTTCACGCAATACCGCATGATGCGTTTCACCATGCCCGGCAACTGGCTGGTATCCATCATGCCGACGCTGATGCTGCTGCTCATCGCCTGGGGTCTGTATCGAGGCCGTCATCTCGCAGCCGCGCTCAGCATCGTGTTCAACGCATGCACCATTGCGCTATCGACGGTGTTCTATGTGGCTATTCCGCTGTCCTACGTGGACGGCCCCGACGCCGGTGCATACATGGATGCGATATCCGCATTGCAACGGCACGGCGCATTCCACGCGATGCTGGCCACGATGGCGTTGCCGCTGCTGTGCATCGTCATCATCATCCTGTTCCGCGCATGTTTCACCATTCGCACGAAAAGCGAGACCGTGCTGCGCGGTATCGCCATCACGTTCGCCGCATTCGTATTACTGGGATTGCTGTACGTCGGCTACGGCCTGTCCATGCCGTCCGGCTTCAACGAAACGCCGCTGCTGGTCGATCTGATCGCAGACTACGTGCAGCGTTTGCTGCCGATTGGCCTGCTAAGTGGCGTGGAACCGGCGTTCGTGCCGGTCGGACTGCTTTCCGAAATCGTCTACCAGTGCGTCGGACCGATGTTTTGGCTGGTCGCGCTGTGCTGCACATGGGGTGGTCTGCGTGACCGTTCCATGATCAACGACGCGTACCGTCACCGCGTGGACGAGATCATCGGACTCGGCGGCGAATCCATGTCGTTCATGGCCACTTGGAAAGGCAACGATTACTGGTTCTCCGCCACCGGCCGTTCCGCCATCGCCTACCGCGTGTCGTACGGCATCGCATTGACCGTCACCGGACCTTTCGGCGACCCAGACGAATATGAGGACGATCTGCATGCGTTCGCCGACTTCTGCACCCAACGTTCCCTGACACCGGTGTTCTACAGCGTGCACGCCGAACAACGTGACGCGTTGGTCTCCGCCGGCTGGAACGCGCTCGACGTCGGCACCGAAATGGTGATCGACCCGGCCGCATGGCAGACGCGCGGCAAGAAATGGCAGGACGTACGCACCGCCATCAACAAAGCCAAGCGCGACGGCATCACCGACGTGCTCACCACATTCAAGGAATCGCCGTTCTCCGTGCAGACGCAGATCCGTGAGATTTCCGCGCAATGGGCCGGCGAGAAGGCCCTGCCTGAAATGGGCTTCACCCTGGGTGGCGTGGACGAGCTGGTCGATCCACGCGTCAAACTGCTGTACGCGGTGGACACGGACGGTAAGGTGCTGGGCGTCACCAGCTGGCTGCCGACCTATGAGAACGGCAAAGTGGTCGGATGGACGCTCGACTTCATGCGTCACCGTACCGACAGCGTCAACGGCATCATGGAATTCCTCATCGCCCGCATGGCCGAACGGCTGCGCGACGAAGGCGAAGTGCGATTCATGAGCCTGTCCGCGGCGCCACTTGCCGGCATGAGCGGCGAAGGCCACGAACAGGGGGAGAGCGCCGTGCTCGACCACGTGCTGCAGATGGTGGCCGACATCATGGAACCGGCTTACGGATTCCACTCCCTGTTCCGCTTCAAACTCAAGTTCCATCCGGATGAAGCCAAAGTGTACATCTGCTATCCGGATCCGGCGAAACTGCCGCAGATCTCGCTTGCCGTCGCGCAGGCCTACGTGCCGTCGCTCACCCCAGCCGAAGCCATGCGATTCGTACGCACCATCGTGCCTACGAAAACGAACTGAAACCATGCGACCGGTTGACGGCCCGTCATCCCTGAGATGGGCTGTCGCTTTGGGTGCGCTCGGGGCTACACTGGGGAAGGTTCATAAAAAGTACTACGTTTCTCCATGAAAGGGAACAGTATGTCAGCTGAAGCAAACGTCGGCGTCGTCGGTCTGGCTGCCATGGGCGGCAGCCTCGCACGCAATCTCGCTCACCACGGCAACAAGGTGGCCGTGTTCAACCGCACCTACGCCCGTACCGAAAAGCTCATGAACGAGCACGGCACCGAAGGCGAGTTCTTCCCGGCGAAGACCCTCGAGGAGTTCGTAGACAGCCTTGCCAAGCCGCGCACCGCCATCATCATGGTCAAGGCCGGTGAGCCGACCGACGCCATGATCAACGCGCTCGCCGACCTCATGGAGCCGGGTGACATCATCGTCGACGCCGGCAACGCCTACTTCCCGGACACCATCCGCCGCGAGAAGGAAATCAGCGCCCGCGGCCTGCACTTCGTCGGCTGCGGCGTGTCCGGCGGCGAGGAAGGCGCCCTGCTTGGTCCGTCCATGATGCCGGGTGGCTCCGAAGAGTCCTGGAAGACCCTGAGGCCGATTTTCGAATCCATCGCGGCCAAGGCCGAAGGCGAACCGTGCGTGACGCACATCGGCCTCAACGGCGCCGGCCACTTCGTCAAGATGGTGCACAACGGCATCGAATACTCCGACATGCAGCTCATCGCCGAAAGCTACGACCTCATGCGCCGCGGCCTGGGCATGACCCCGGCCGAGATCGGCGACGTGTTCGAGGAGTGGAACAAGACCGAACTCGACTCCTACCTCATTGAAATCACCGCCGAAGTGCTGCACCAGGTCGACAAGAAGACCGGCAAGCCGCTCGTCGACCTCATCGTCGACCACGCCGGCATGAAGGGCACCGGCACCTGGACCGTGCAGACCGCACTGTCCCTCGCCGTGCCGGTCACCGGCATCGCCGAAGCCGTGTTCGCCCGCGGCCTGTCCTCCGAAGCCGACCTGCGTGAGGAAGCCCAGAAGCAGGGCTTCGCCGGCCCCGACGGCAAGTTGAACCTCAACGACGACGAGAAGAAGGCCTTCATCGAAGACATCCGTCAGGCCCTCTACGCTTCCAAGATTGTCGCCTACGCACAGGGCTTCAACGAGATCACCACCGCCGCCAAGGAATACGGCTGGGACATCGACCTCGCCGCCGTGGCACGCATCTGGCGTGGCGGCTGCATCATCCGCGCGAAGTTCCTCAACCGCATTTCCGAAGCGTTCGAATCCGGCGAGGCCAACGTGTCACTGCTGTTCGCCCCGTACTTCAAGAACGCCATCGAAAACGCCGAGAAGTCCTGGCGCAACGTGGTCGCCCAGGCCGCCATCAACGGTCTGCCGACCCCGGCGTTCGCCTCGTCGCTGTCCTACTTCGACGGCCTGCGTTCCAAGCGTCTGCCGGCCGCCCTCATCCAGGGCCAGCGCGACTACTTCGGCGCCCACACCTACCAGCGCGTGGACCAGCCGGGCGCGTTCCACACCCTGTGGGCCGAGCCGGGCCGCGAAGAGATCGAAGCCTGATCTTTTCCTTGCCTCTGTGTCAGGGCGGATATGCCAGAGGTCTTGCGATGTGTTCCATTGCAAGACCTCTGGCATATGCATATTACTGAGCTGCGATATTGCCGTACCGTTGCATTGACGGAGCATAGTGTCGCTCCGTAAGCAGAACGAATGGTACTTGTGGTTGTGATGCATCCCATTTGCGTTTCTAGGGGAGTCTAATGCCATCGTCTAACCTCCTTTCGAGAGGTTTTCGGAAGCTATGGGGCGAAATAGGCGGCGGATTGGGATTCCGTAGGTGGTTTTTGCGTTCCATAGGTGGTTGGTCTTGGGAGCCTGCTGCAGAAAAGGCCGGAAACCGGCCTTTTCCATGACCCCGATACTTGGGGCAACCGCCTACGGAAACGCGAAACCGCCTACGAAGCTGCAGTCCAGCGGGAACCTGCGTCAAAACGACACTCAACAATCAATCAACACTCAAAAAAAAGGGGTGTCTCACGGCATGAGTCGCGGGACACCCCTGTTACCTGTTACCTGTTTCGGATGAACCTCACAACTTGGAAGCGGCACCCTCGTCAATGAGCCAGAGCAGTTCCTCGCCATCGGCGTAGGAGCTTGGGGCATGCGGGTTGTTGCGCTGGGCGAAGGCGGCCTTGACCGCGCCGGCCTTACGCTCTTCGGAGGTGAACACCCACGTATGCTTCGACCGGGCGATCATCGGCACGGTCAATGTCAGGCGCAGCGGCGGCGGTTTCGGCGAATCGCGCACGCCTGCGACCAGCACGTGCGGGTCGTCGATCTCGGCCTCGCCGTGGTCGGGGAACAGGGACGCGAAATGCGCGTCCGGCCCCATGCCGAACATCGCGATATCCAATGCCGGATTCTCGCCCAACTGCTCGATGAGCTCGCGCTGGTACTCCGCGGCGGCCTCGGCCAGCACCGCATCGGTCTGTTCGGGGGAGGCGGCGGCGATCTCCTCGGCGCCGCGGGTATCGGCCGGCATCGCATGGATGTTCGCCGCCGGCATGCGCCCGCTTTCCACAAGCGCACC